>Ga0180223_1001286_pt1 | contig 20148 bp, 17 predicted proteins | sample eDN5th30CKraftOP_FD_151337 | JGI IMG/M metagenome (GOLD analysis project Ga0180223, IMG submission 151337) | Enriched Organic Plus compost microbial communities from Emeryville, California, USA - eDNA 5th pass 30_C Kraft OP (version 2) (version 2) ...
GTTTGTATTCACGATGAAGGGGTTGAAGATGTTGCCTGCCGGTTCGGCCGATCTGTTCCAGAGTCTCGGCGCAACCAGATGGCAACACTTGGTGTGGCTTGCGCTGCCGTCCTCGTTACCGTCATGGTTGACTGGATTTCGCGTCGCCGCACCGCATGCCGTGTTGGCCGCTATCGTCGCAGAGTTTCTAATGGGCACCTATGGCCTGGGCCACGTACTTGAGGGCGCCCGGTCCGATTTGCAGATGCAGCGAGCTCTCGCAGCCAGCCTGTCAGCAACACTGATTGCTGTCACCTTCTTCCTGCTGAGTGCATGGCTTGAGCGACGGCTTCTTCAAAGCCGATGAATCCCGATTAGGTAAGCCGTGCTCTACTATCAATCTAAGGTCACCTGAAGACTGGGCACGTGGTCGCCGACCTTGAGGCGCGACTCGCCAGCCAGCGTGAGCTTTTTCTCTCGATCCAGACTGATCAGGGCGCATTCAATGAGAGTTCGATCGCGATCGCTGCTGCGATCGAGCGTCTGCAAGACCAAGCTGCCGCTGACGTCTACCGGCTCAGGGCTGCTGTGGCGTCGAGGCTGAAGGACGTGCTGGCAAAGATTTGGGTCTATCCGGGGGGCGACCTGAAGCCCGACCTCCTCCAGGAGCAGGGGGAAGAATCCTTCCCAGGCTGGTCGATCAGTGGTGAGAGAACCTTCGTGGCGACGCCCGATAAGCGCTACCGCCGGTTTGACCTGGATTTTAAGGGCGGCTCGATCCGGTCGGTCGTTCCGTCAGCGACCGATCCCCGGCTACTCGACCAGCTCAGCGGAACGGATGAACCGTATGTCACCGATTCGTTGATCCGCGCAAATCTAAAGGGCGCGATGAAGGTCGAAGCCCCAACCCAAGAGCAGATGATGGCTGTGATGGCGGAACCGCAGGCCGACAAAGTGAAGCTCACGTACGCCGTCGGGTATGAGATGATATTCGCGATGAACAGGTCTGAGGACCTCACGCAACGATTGATTGAGGACCTCACCGTCAATTTTGACTCTGGCATGCGACCGCTGGACCACCTTGGGTGAGGGAGGGTACTCATTGGGTAGCTGGTGAGACTGATTTTGGCTGGTCCCCAACAGCGGGGGTAAAGTGTACACACCCGGATCGGGAAGCGCCACAAGCTGGATGCACGAGCGCTTGCTTGGATGTCGCGGTCTCACGCCGCGGGGTCGTCAGCAGAACTGGTTTGTGACGAGGTGGTCTCTAGCTGATAAGAACCCCTAGGATATGATCTTCATTCAGTGTGCATTTTCGATCATAGCAAAGACGACAAGGACGTGAGCACTACCATGAAATTTTGTCTTCATCTCAGCACCCGCATTCAAAAGGAGAACGAGCTTCGGCTGCTCAGTCTGATGACCGACCTTGCGCTTGAGGCGGATGCCGGCGGTTTCAGCGCAATATCCCTGACTGAGCATCACCTCCACGAGAACCAAGGTTATCAGAATTCACTCTTGTTCGCGTGCGCGCTCGCGCCCCGGCTGACACAGGCGACGCTCATTCTCGCGACGGTAAACCCGGCGTTGCATCACCCGCTGCGGCTGGTCGAGTCTTGCAACCTGATTGATCAACTGAATGCCGGGAAGCTGGTCATCGTATTCGGCTCGGGCTTCAAAGACACCGACCTGGTCGCATTCGGGCGTGACCTCTCTGAGCGTCACACCTTGTTCGAGCAGGGAATACGGACGGCCCTTGACATCTGGAGCTACGACGGCACCGGCGGGCCGCTCGAATTCGCAGTTGGCGCTGACCGGGGACGGCTCGATGCTCCTGCGAATCCATCGTCCTTCCGCAAGCCGCGTCCGATCCTGGCGCGCGGGACCTTGAATCGCGCATCGATTGAAGATGCCGCCAACCGCGGCTGGCCGGTGTTCACCGCCGTCAAGGACGCCACGGGCGCGCGTGAGCAGATGGCCATTTATCACGCGGCGCTTGCAGCTTCCGGGCATGACGATGAGACGATCAGGCTCGCCAGGGAATGGTCTTCGGTGGGAAAGGCGGTGCATGTGGCGGAGACTGATGAACAGGCCAGGTCGGAGGCCGCTGCCTTTTTCGCCAAGAATCCGAGTGGTGCGATTGCGCGCAATCCTGACGACATGATCTGCGGCAGCCCCGAGACCGTCACGCGCGCCATGCACGTCTTTGCAGAGTCGGACGTGGGGGTGATGATCTGTGGGTTCCTCATCGACGTCGAGGATCCGTCGCGGCTTCGTCGTAGTATCCGTCTGTTCAAGGAAGAGGTCATGCCAAAAGTAGCGGGGAGGGGAGACATTGCCCCAACCGGAGTGACGGCAAAATAGCGGAGTGCTTGGGTGTCCACGAGTTCGAATCCCCTGTGGCGCACCTCGAAGTGGTCGCGGAAGAAGCGCGAGAAGCTATGGATCACGACGACATCAAACGCCGCGAGTTTGGACGTGCCGACTCGATCATGCGTTGGAACTCGGGGCGGTGGTCGTTCATGGCGCGAGGTGCCGTCCCCCAGGAAGGACTGCGATTCCGGCACCCACTGGTCCGATATCAAGCCTCACCGGGGAACATTGTTTTTGTAGACTTTGCCATCTTTCATGATGACGAGAAAATTCCTGGCGGGATCCGCAATGAGGTTGATGTTCTCCAGCGGATTTCCATCGACCAGCAGCAGGTCCGCAAATGCACCCTGTTCCACGATACCGAGCTTGCCGGGATAGGGACTTCGCTTTCCAGACAGCGCCAGCAGTTCGGCGTTTGTCGATGTCGCCATGATCAGCGCTTCGGCGGGGGTGTACCAGCGGGTGAGCGAAGCTAGAATTGCCCCCTGTTGTCGCGCCAACGCGGCCGAGAACAGAACATCAGTGCCCCACGCCGTCTTGATCTTGTACTTCTTCGCCAACTCGTAGGTCCTGGCGATCCCGGGCCAGACCTCTTCGGCCTTCTCGCGCTGGACTGAACCCACCGGAAAGCCGAGCTTCAAGTCCTCGGGGAGCGGCTGCATGCTCAGCCAAATACCCTTCTCGGCCATCAGCTTGGCGGTTGCTTCATCCATCAACATGCCGTGTTCGATAACCTTCACACCGGCGGCAATGGACCGCTGGATCGCCGTCGGCGTAAAGGCATGCGCTGCGACGTACGTGCCCCAATTCTCGGCCGCTTCGACGGCGGCGCGCACCTCGACCTCGGTGAAGGTGGATACGTCGATCGGACTGAAGGGTGACGACACTCCGCCGCCCGCCGTCAACTTCACCTGAGAGGCGCCGTGCATGAGTTGCTCGCGCGTGCGCACGCGGACTTCGTCAGGGCTGTCCGCAACCATCGCGCCGCCGACCTGCTCCATGCGGGTAAGCATACCGCCGATCGTGCGCGGCAGATCGGTGAGTTGGCGGAAATCGCCGTGCCCGCTCGTGACAGTGATCACGGCGCCGGACGGATAAATGCGCGGTCCATTGACGATGCCTTCGTCGATAGCAGCCTTGAGTCCGAACACCGGACCGCCCACGTCGCGCACCGTGGTGAAGCCACGCATGAGCGTGTCTGTGGCTTCCGCGGCAGCAATGAGATTGACGTAGCCGACGTCACCGAATGACTGTGCCGGAGTCACGCGGATCAGCATTGCGTGCCAATGCGCGTCGATCAGACCCGGCATCAGCGTGCGTCCGCCGCCCGCGATGATACGGGTGTCCGCTCTGCGATCGACCGCTATGGGCTGAGTCGAGATTGTCTCTATCTTGTTGCCGCGCACGAGAACATTGGATGGCGCGGAGAGCGTTGCGCCCTTGCCATCGAAGACGCGCACATTCTCGAACAACGTGACGCTGTCCGAGGCGGCAGGGGTCGCAGGCATTTGCGCAATGGCCGCGGTGCTGGCACCGGCCAGAAATGCAGCAACAGCGAGCGACGCGCAGCGTCGGCGCGTCAAGATGTGCAGGCGGCCCGAAAGCAGTTTAGTGGTCTTTCGAATGTAACTCATGAGTAACACTCCATCGTTCAGGGAATTCAGAGCATGTCTGTTCTGTCTGCTCGTACCCGCCGCCGCGCTGGGACTTGTCGAATATCTCGATGTTGGATTGACGGTGGAAGCGCAGACACAAACCGGGACCGAGTGCTCAAGCCGGTCCCCGCGTCCGCCGCTGCCGGCATACGCACATGAGCGGCCACGTGCGCGACCCGGTGATACCTGGCCTGAGGGTCGCTGGACCTGGGATTGGCGACAGGCACAATATGTCCGGTCTCCCGGACACTGGGAGCGTCACAAATGCAAGAGGCCGCCGTAGTGATCCTCGTTTGATCTTCCGTAGCGGCCACTGGCGATTTGAGCCCGGTTTCGTTAGGGGGCCACGTGGTATTACTCATCCGTCTTGCGCCGTGGCCGTGACGGGTCAGGGATTTCAGCCGGGATGTAATTCGGCAATTTGGTGGCCGGGAAAATTGCCAGCAACGCGATGCCGGCCATGATGATGAGGCCGAATTTGAGCGCCCGCAGACGAGCATCAGTATTGACGCGAACAGCTTCTGTTACCTGTGCTGGCGTGGCATTGGTCTGGGCCAGCACTGCCTGTAGCCGATCGTTGCTGATGAAGTTGATGCTGTCGAGATCGACCTGGGCCTGAAGTTCAGGCGTCAGCTTGGGACTGGCATTGATGGCCGCGATCATGATCGAGGTCAGCAAGCCGACAAGCAGGGCACCGGAGACGGCCGTGCCGACCGCGGCCGCAAGATTTTGAGTGGTACCGCGTAAAGAGCCCACATCACCAGCCAGTTCCTTCGGCGAGGCAGTCACCAATACGTTGAACAGCAACGTAACTAGCGCCCCCTGGCCGATACCGAACGTTACGAGTCCGAAGAGGACGGGGACTGAGCTCCAGTCATTGCGCACGACGAAGGCGAGCCACAGGAGCCCAAGTGTGCAAAGAATGAATCCAAAAACTCCGATCTGCCGCGGCGTCAGCCGCGTATAGAATCTGACAACCAGCATTGCTGTGAAGAATACCGTTAGGTTGAACGGCATCATCGCGACTGCCGTGGCGAGTGGCGACTGGCCCTGCACGATCTGAATATAGAGCGGCACCGAGAAATTGAGCACCGCTTCCAGGGCAACGACGCAGAACAGCGCGTAGACAGCAGCGCGTTCGTGAGCCGAGTCGATGACCTCAAGCGCAAGGAGCGGCGTCTTTCCGGCCGCCTGCCGCCTGTGTGTCCAAATCAGGAAGGCCTGGCCGAGTACGATACCCACCACGATAAAGAGGGGAGCCGGGGACAACCCTAGAATGTTGAAAGGCGCATTGGACGTCGCGAGACCCAACCCCCAGCGATTTAGGTTGTTGAAGCCGAAGCTGATCAGAATGATAGCGGCTGCGGCGAGAACGACGCCGACGATGTCTATCTTTACTTCCGGCCGCCCGTCGGTTGTCTTGAGACGGAAGCTGAGGAAGAAAACCAGAGCCGCAACAGCGATCAGAATGCCGAACGCCGGACGCCAGCCGATGAAGGTGCCGAGTACGCCGCCGACGACGAAGGCCAACACGCCAGCCAGGGCTCGCGCCGAGCCCAGTGCGCCAACCGCAGTTGCCTGCTGACGTCCACTATAATTTTCGGCGATGAGCGCCACGAGTGCAGGCACGATCACCGAAGCGGCTGCACCTGTGAGAGCTTGTGCCGTAATCATCAACGTTGCATTAGGACTGAATGTCATCAACGCCTGCCCGACGCCGAACACGACAACGGCTGCGCGGAATACGCGTGCCGCTCCATAACGCTGGACGAGCTTCGCGCCGAGCATGACAAACCCGGCAACCAGCATTGAATAGGCGACGATTCCGGTAGCAACGGTGGTTGGCGGAACGTTGAAGCTCTTCACCATACCGCTCAGCGCGACCGGCAAGGATGCAACGTTGAAGGACATGATCATCTGGCCGAGCGCGATGGCAATCATCGGCACCCAAGATTCTTTGACTTCCGCGGGGGAATGACCGGTGACAGCTGCCGTTGTCATGTCGGTTCATCCTTATTCGAGTAAGCTCGATTGAAATTGAAAACGTATTGTTTTGAACTGCTCGCCGTTGATCGCATGCGCCTACTCTTCGGGCTTGGATACGAAGAGATCCATTCCCAGACGTTGTGATAGGTATTTCGCGACAAGTTGGCCTTTCACACTGTTGCCGGCACTATCGAGTCGCGGCGCAAACGTGCCCAAGCCTCCCTTGCCAGGCGATACCGTGACAATGCCGCCGCCAATGCCGCTCTTGCCTGGCAGACCAATGTCGTACAGCCAGTCACCGGAGGTTTCATAAAGACCGGCCGTCGTCATCACGGCGAGGGCGTAATGGCAGACGACGGGATCGACGACGCGCTCTTTTGTGACCGGATTGACGCCACCATCGGCGAGTGTCGCGCCCATCACCGCAAGATCTTTGGCGCTAACATTTAACGAACATTGCCGCGTATAGAGGTCTACGGCTTCCATCGGCTCGCAGTAAATTCGGTTCACACTGAGGAGAAATTGGGCAATGCTTCGATTGCGGAAATTCGTCTCGGATGCAGATTTGAGCACCTCTTCGTTCATTGGCAATTTGCGCCCGGCAAACTTGGACAAGCCCTCGTGAATGAACTGCCATTTCGCGTCGCTCGTCGCTCCCGGCACCAAGCTGGTGGTTGCGATCGCCCCGGCATTCACCATCGGATTGGTGCGGCCATCGGCGGTTCGCTCAATGCCGGCCACTGAGTTGAATGCAAAGCCTGTCGCATTCGCGCCAAGCTTCGCGCGGGCCTGCTCGTGCCCGATCTGCTGGCAGATCAGCGCAAAGATGAAGGGCTTTGAGACGCTCATGATGGAAAACTCATGTTCTGTCTCGCCAGCCGAATAGATGCTGCCGCTGGTGCCGACGACGCAAACGCCAAACAGGTCGGAAGAAACTCTCGCTAGAGCCGGATAGACTTGCGAATTCTCACCGTCCGTGTTCGATCTGAAACGTGCATGAGCGTCATTCACCAGTTGCTGCACATGTTCTGGGGACGGCAAGTGACCAGTCGAAATGTAATCCGAGTCGATTTCCGTCTCCAGCGGCATCAAAACACTTCCTTTTTTTTGACGAATATCCCCTCAGGAGATGTCTATGCCCCGCGTTTGAATCCGAGATCGTCGTTGATCACGGTGGTTGGTCCAATCGGTAGCACTTCTGGATTTGCGATGTCGAGCTTTACGAATTCGATCTTGTTCTTCCAAACGATCCGAAGGAAGTCCTCAAAGGCGTCGATGGTGAGTTGCTCACCGGGGCAACGACGATAGCCGAAGCCGAAGGGTGCGAATCCGGCATAATCGCAGACAGGCAGCGGCTTGCCGTCGGTGACGCCGAAGACGGTCCCGAAAGCGCTGTTATGAACTGAGGCCTTTCTTCCGTCTTTGACGTCGAAGCTCTTGCTCTCGAACGGACACCGCGCCATCCCGATGCGTTTAACCCATTCCTCGTTGACCTGGGCGCTGGTCGGTGCGGTTTCGTAGCGTGACGGGTTGAATTCTGTGGGGTTGTCCCAATGGACGGGGTCCAAACTTGTCGATGTGTGCGGACTGATAATATAGCCGGACCGCTCGAAAGCTGGCGGTCTGGTCTCCTGAAGTGAAGAAATGCTGCCGTCGTTAGGCGAGATGGTGCGGAAGAGCTCCATGACGAATCGTTCCAGTGGCGGGAAAGGCGACCCGGTGGGAGCATGGTCGCTACCTTGCATCGTCTTCTGGAACCAGTCCCGCGTCTGCTGATCACCGGTTGCCGCGCCTAGTTTCAGCATGACGTTGTAGAGTGAGTTGCCCCACTGGCTGAAGGCGACGAAATTATGGAAACACTCGAACACCACGTCCTTATGAGCGAAGTTGTCGTCTCCCTTGCCGTTCTTGAGCCAGTACCACGCGAACGTCTTTTCGGGGTTTGCGGTCTTGCCGGATTCGATATCGGCGAGCCGGCTGTCGATCCAGGATTTCAAGAAATCGAGGCGCTCACGAACGCGCATGTAATTTTCGTAGACGATCTTCTGCGTCGGATCGAGATAAGCAAGAACGGTGTTGAAGCTCATGCCGATCTCGCGCACCTGCGCGGGGATTGCATCGCCTTTGACGCCGAGATGCAGATCCCAATACATGTCCCAGAATGTATCGAGATAGATTCGCATCAGGGGCTTGCCGACGTTGGACTGACTCAGAAGCCCATCGAAAAACACTCTGACCTTGGCGCTATACATGTCCTGATAAAGGTCAGGTGTCAGAGCCGTCATATAGATTCGTTTGCGGCGGTTGTCCGGCCCGCGCTTTTCCAGTCCTTGAAGAAAGACCGTCACGCCCTCTTCGGGGTCGGGGCGCCATGTCTTGCTGATCAGCCCCCAGAGATAGGTGGGGAGAGCATTCTCTTTGCTAAGGCTGACGTCAATCATGGGCAGCATCGAGCGTTCGCCGCGATAGACGCTCACAAGGAAGAACGGCAGGATGGCGTTTTCGACATAAGCGGGATCGAAACCCTGTGCGAAGCGGGCGCGCAACTTCGTCGCCGCGCTTTCGAGTTCCGTGACCGTCAGTGGCCTCTCTGCAGCATGTGCTTCGAGTAAAACGCCCTCCCCCATCGATAGACCTGTAGCGGCCATAGCGCCGCCAGTGAGGAATGTTCGTCTTTTCATGCTGCTGCCTCCGATGCCGGGCCTTTCCGCAGAAGAATAAGCAAAAAAAACATGCGCTCTAGTGCCATTGAGATCGAATAATTAAAAAAGGACAAACTCCCTATGATTGGGATGTTATGCATATTCGTTCTGGTGCGTATGACGTGCTCCTGAATTTTCCGTCGGGGGCCCTACCGTATTGTCGTCGGTCCGTCAGGCTTCGGCAGTGGTGTGAGTCTGCGACAGCGAGCCGAACACATGCTCTGCGAGACATTTACATCCCGCAGTCGACCATGAAGGGCTGCACGAAGGCGTTCTACACAGGCTTTGCTGGTACGATGTAATGCCATTCGATGCGTGTCTCCTCGGTCAATCGTAGCACTGTGTGACCGGTCAGCTCAGTCCCGTTATCAGAGACGATCGTTGCGGGGCGACCGCGTAGCAAGCAAAGTTTTCGAGTTCTCGAGCCACCCGCACGCATGACAGCGACGTATCGAGTCGCTTGCCAGGCATTCTCGGATGAAGTCGTCGACGACGTTGAGGCTGCGAAGCGCCGGCCGTCATCCAGTGCGTCCAATTCATAAAGGGCAGGAATTTCTTATAAAGGGCAGGAATTAGGAGCACGGCTATCGCCAGGGCTCTGGACTCTGATTGAATCGACCTACCGCGCGTGCGCCGCCTGTATTAGAGTAGGGATGGAACGATAGAGTTGTCATCGACGAGAGGGGAAACCCGGTCGGCAAGTGACGTAATCGAACACCGAGTTTGGGGCAGACGCGATTGCGTCCAGTAATCTTCCCGATTGGGCGGTACTTTGTCGAGGCCATGGATGTTAGAGGCGCCGAACTGGTACGCGCGTAAATACAACTCCGTCGCGGCCCGTACCCGCGAATCCGATCCCGATGCCCAATTCCATATCCAGCAGATCGGTGCGCAACGCCATGTGTCGCGTTTGGCGACCATCGACTACGGTGACACGTTCGTCCTCGACTTGCGGGACCAAGGCGGCATCGCAATGTCAGGGGCGATCCATGGCGATGCAGTGACGGCGGTGTTCATTTGGGGCAAAGGCGCCACCTTCAACGGTCAACGGAGTGAAATCCCACAGTTGCGAATTGTCGGTCCAGGAACGGAATTCAAGCTGGAGATGCCCGGCAGCTATCGCCTCATGCGGATCGGTCTGCGTGGCTCCACGCTCAATTCATTGCGGGTGGCGTCTGCTTCCGACCGGGACCGGCGAAGCTGGCTGATGCCCGGGGTGCATGAGCGGCGCTTCGCTCCGGGAATCGAACTGGAGCTTCAGCAAAAGCTGCTGCAAACAGTATGGTTCGCGGAAGCTGCGGCGCAGCGCGGCTACGACTTCAGTGCCGGCCTTGCGGTCGCTGCGAGCGAGGCGGGGGCCGCGCTCGCGCGGGTGCTCTCCCACATGGAGGAGTCGTCTGCCCGCAACCTCGGTTCCGGCGACCGACGCGATATTGTTGATGCCACTCTCGCTATTCTCGAAGCGAAGCCGCACGGTCCGGTTTCGGTCAGTGCCGTGTGCGGGGTGCTGGGCGTCGGCGAGCGTATGCTGGAGCGCGCCTTTCAGCAACGCATGGGACTCAGCCCTCGCGCCTATGAGCGGGAGCGGCGATTACGTGCGGTGCACGGCCTTATCCTGACGGAGGGGGATCGCCTCTCGATCACCGATATCGCCATGAACTTCGGTTTCTGGCACCTTGGCCGCTTCGCTGGGGCTTATGCGGCGCTGTTCGGATGCTCGCCTAGCGAAATGCGGCGTCGCATATGGGGGCGCCCGCCTCAGACTTAGTGGATGTCGTCGAAGCTGCCGCCTGAAGACGGCTTGCGTGCGGCGGGCGCTGTCCCGGCATGTCATCGGGACGGATTCGAGCGAAGCGGCAGGTGGTCCCGGATCACGCCATACGCACTTTCAGCTCCAGGATTCGCCGGAAGGGGAAGAATCACAGCGCGGCTTCATCGCTTCCACGGACGGCCACTTCATACCTGTCCCCGGCAGGTCCGCGCCGACCTCAAAGCTTTCCGACACCCGCTCCGGCGTGTCGGAAAGTGGATAGAAATTGGTCGGCCTTTGGGGGGACTCTGGTGATCCGACCTCATTGCCGCCGCCTACTCCAGAACGACCTTGGTCCTCGGGTGTCCATGAAATCAGCGATTGAAGGACATGCGGAACCCCGCGGCCAAAGCGACCGCCGCTATCCGGAGAGGTGAGTTGGCCGGAAGCGCCAGGAGAGCAGAACGGTGTCCTATCCACCTCCAAGCCCCACGGTCGGGCTATCCGAAAAAGCACACAGTGACGAACGGCTGCGATGTACCATCGAGAGGGATACATCTTCCGTCCAGCCTAGCGAGCAGTTCGACCTTTTCCGCAGTTGGCATGTGGGCATTGCTGACGTTTGGCTGCTTCAGGAAGAGAGCCCTTCTTTTCTCGCACATCAAATGGTGTGGAATTTTGGAAAATTGACATTTACCCACATGAGAATGCCCAACGTTCGCTATGGCTGGCGGCATTTGAGCAAACCAACAATAGACAATTGGTGTCTGCATTTGCCGCTGCCAAAGTCTCGGCTTTACCAAAAGAATTTGGAAGCCGGAGATCTAGATCTAGGTTTGCGGTCTTTCGCGGATCCGTTCGAGAGTGTATCGGAGGGGATCGATCACCTCGCTCTGTGCATGCCGCGCAGTCTGCATTTCATCCAATCATCCAAGATTGAAATACACGAGAACTCGAAGCGCTTTCTGGCGGATTACATACTTCTCCTGCATCGTTCGCTCCCAAGTCTGAGAAGCGTCGACGTGCCGCACATCGCCGCGGCGACCACCTGCCTGCTCGCCGCAAGTCTGACGCCATCGCGTGACCATATCGCCGCGGCGCAGCGCCCGATCGAATCCGTCATTATGAACCGCGTCTCTCAAATCATCGCGAAACATCTGGCAAATCCGGCGTTGACGCCGAATCTGCTCTGCCGGGAGATTGGCATGTCTCGTTCCAGCCTGTACCGGATTTTCGAACCGGTCGGCGGCGTTTCAACCTATATCCGTCGCGAGCGATTGCGCAAGACGCGCGATGCGTTGGCGGACAGCTCGGATGGACGACCAATCTCCACTATTGCCGAGCAATGGGGCTTTATGGATCGATCCGCATACAGCCGGATGTTCAAGAAAGAGTTCGGTATTTCGCCCAGGGAGGCGCGTGAGGAAGGCTGGCTGAACGTCGGATGCGCGCGGCCGACCAACGGGGTGCCTACACTTCATAATCTTTTGCTCGGCAGGCATTAGATGTATAATCGTTAGATTTGATAGCGCATCCGTTTCAGCTCACCTGCTTTCTGCTCGGATGCGAGATGGTTGTCAGGCCTCTTCTGTGATCATGTTCTGTCGTCCAGAGCAGGCAAGAATGTGCACCCTCCTGGAAGATGGCGTTAGCAAAGGACGGACGCGAAGGCAGTTGACTGCCCTACAACAGACCGTCCAGGACAGATCGGGAAACTTATTCATCCGATGCAATGGAGCGGCATGCGTATCTTCAGCTTTTTGGCAAAAACGCCCCCAAGAACGGCTCTGTAGCTTGAATTACTTGGCTAAGCCCGGCGCCATGACGCCGCTGTTCTTGCAGAATCCGAGGACCTTTAAATAGCCTTCGTGGTCAATGCCGCTCGCGACGTGTTCGAATGTCGGTTCGGCTCCCAGGCGGGCTCTCCATTTCTGAGCAGGTCTGACTGACAGGCGCCACTGACTGACGGATCGATGTCGTCAGGCGACTTGAGCAAATCGTCAAAGACCAGTGCGTTGGGCTGTCTCGGCTTGCGAGCCGCCTGACCGGCGCGCTTCGCGCAGATCGATTACGCCAGAGACCGCGACACGTGACGATACGTCATCCCCCAGCATTTTTTTGGCGTGAAATGGCAAGTCTCACCATCCGCGGTCGCCTATTTTGAAGATCAAAGATGCGCGGAACTTTAGCATGCTTCGGAACACCGCACTGTGGGCAGTCCTCGCAATCCGAGCAACTAGCGCGCTTGGCTGCGTCAATCCAAACGTTCTTTCCTCTGGAACCCTCGCAACGGAGACAGCTCTATGATGTTCACCAGAATGACGGGCATGCTGCTCGCTACCGGGCTCGTGTCTGCATCCGGGCCAGCGCTCGCTCTGACCCCAGACGAGGCGAAGAGCATTGCTATGGACGCCTATGTCTACGGCTACTCACTGATGACCACGGAGGTCACGCGGGTTCAGATGACCCATACGGCCGCAGTCAACACGAAGGAGTTGAAGGCGCCGATGGGCCAGTTCGTGAACGTGCCACGATATCCGCCGGCCGACTACCGCGGCATCTCGGCGCCAAACGCCGACACGCTCTATTCCATCACCTGGATTGACGTGTCGGAGCCTCAGGTTTTCAGCCACTCGGCGATGCCGAACAACAGATTCTACATGTTCCCAATGTATAACTTGTGGATGGTCGACTTCGCCTCGAAAGGCAGCCGGACCGCTGGGCAGGGCGCCGCAAACTACTTGCTGACGCGCTCGGACTGGAAAGGCGAGGTGCCAAAGGGGATGGTCCACGTGCCGGTCGAGACCCGCTATATGGTCATTCTCGGGCGCACCTACGCCAATGGAACGGAGGCTGACTACAAGGCGGTCAACGGCCTTCAGGCACAGCTCAAGATCACCCCGCTCTCGGCTTGGGGAACCAACTATACACCGAAGGCCGCGCCGGTCGACCCGAAGCCGCCCTTCTCAATGACCGACAAACCGCAGCAGGTCATTCTCAACATGGGGACGGAGGGCTATTTCGACATGATGGCCCGCCTGATGTGCAAGGACGCGCCACCCGCTGCGGCGGATGGGCCGATGGTCGCGAAGATGGCGCAGATCGGTCTGAAGCCCTGTGAAGACTTCGATATGAGCAGGCTCGACGCCCCGACGCAGGAAGCGCTCAAGAACCTGCCGCAAGAGGCGTTGAAGAAGATCGGCGACAACCAGCCAAGCCTCGGCAAGATGGTCAACGGCTGGCAGATCACCAAGGGGCTCGGTGATTTCGGCACCGACTACATGAAGAGGGCCGTGGTTGCGGCCTTCGGCTGGCCGTCGAATGTGCAGGAGGACGCAGTCTATCCTTACACCATGGTTGACAGCGCCGGCGCGGCTCTCAACGGCGCTGGCAAGTACACGTTGACCTTTGCCAAGGGCCAGGAACCTCCAGTGAAGGGCTTTTGGTCGATCACCATGTATGAGATCGACAAGGGCTGGTGGTTCGTCCCCAACGCACTGAATAAGTTCACGGTGAGCCCGCGCAACGATCTGAAGAAGAACACGGACGGTTCGGTCACGCTCTATTTCCAGAATGAGTCACCGGGGAAAGAGAAGGAAGCCAACTGGCTGCCGGCGCCGAAGGGCGATTTCAACCTGATGCTGCGCATGTACTGGCCGGAGGAAACTGATCCTTCGATTCTCAACGGCACCTGGACGCCGCCGAAAGTCGTCAGGGTCAACTGACCGGCCATAAGCGCGATTTGGGCCCGGCGACCTTTTGTCGCTGGGCCCAAATCCCAAAGCAGTGGACTACGGCTCTTTGCTGCAGGCGGCGCACGCTGAGCTTATACGTTCGAGGTCGGGAGGTCAGGAAATCTACACCGATCTGCGCTGATGCAGAGTTCGAGACCAAGAACCGTCCTCTGGGCGGAAGAGCGTTTTTCACGACCAGCATTCCGATCTAACGCTGACCTCCCGATAACGACCAATCCGAAGCAGCGCGCATTGCCGAGGAGGTTATATTTTCGGCTATCCCCTGATCGCGACCTACATGACCCACCAAGTCATGACCAATGTTGAGGGTCCGGAGGAGATCCGAGTAGGGAACGGGTCGATGGTCGTGATTTCGTGCGCGTCTATCCGTCTTTCGGGAACAGAAGGGTCAGGGTTGTTTGCAAACCCCATCGGGGTGCCCCGGCGGGTGCGCTCAGCATGTAAACTCCGCCGACCTGGAACTGGATCGGCTGGTTACCGACATTGAAAAGCTTGGCGATGCCGACGTTCAGCGGCACGGTCCATTCTCGGATATTCCAGTCGTATGACGTCTGAGACGTGGCTGAGACGGACCAACCCTGTTGCAGATCATACGTCACCCAAGGCTGAATGAAGCTTTTGTTGATGTCGTTGCCGTCAAAAGTCCACATCTGATTGGCGAGTGCGCCAATCGTCCAGGAGCCTTTCTGCACGAGGCCCACGGCAGTCGGGCCCGCGCCCCACTCGCGGGTTCCCAGAAGCGGATCCGTCGCGGTTGGAACGTTGATGACAGTTCCGACGCCCCAGATGAGCCCGCCAGGGCCCGCTTTCTCCGGCGACAGGAAAAGGCTGATTTGGGTGTCCGCGAGGCCTCGAGCGTCGCCCAAACCATTCAAGATGTTGTTGGTTGCTGCGATAGGCAGGATGGTTCGCGTGATCAAGTTCCAATCGTCGCTCAGACGGATCGGAATTACCGGTTGGATATCAAGGACGGAAATGGTGCCTTTTCCGTCGCGGCCAGCACCAAATAGCATATTGTACTGTATCGGCACGCTGGTGAGATTGGCGATCGGATTGGCGAGCTGCTGCGACAAAGAGGGCTTCTCGTCATCGGCAAACGCTTGTACGCAGCCTGGGCCCGTTGCTGCCATGAGGGCGACACAAGAAAATGCGGCCGTCGAGAACTTTGTCACTAGGATATCCTTCTCGCTGCAGGTAGTGCTGCTGGCATTCCGCTCAATGCAGAATGGGAGATGCGCGTGATCGGGCCGCGCGTGTGATGGGTCCATGCGTCGGTATATTAGCTCGCAGAACGTGGCCTTTCTCGCACGCGCGGAGGCGGCAGAGTTGCCGTCTTCCATGGGAGGGGTGGCCCGCAGGAACCGATGTCATCCGCCCAGTTGATCCCGACCAATAGGCACTCGACTCAGATTAATTCCCGCATGGGTAAATCGGCGGGTCTTGCCACTTCGCGCCAATTGCCGTCGGCACCCCATATGCAGATGCTTTCTTGCCGCCGCGCTTTTCGCTCGGCGCGATCCGGCATGCGTCCTCCTGATCCCGACGATCGCGATATGCGAACGCGACAGCATCTTGAGGATGGACCAAGGGACCGTGACCTTCGATGTCGGTCAGGAGCGACGGATCGAAGCCTGTGACGAACGCGAGCTCCATCGAGGCGCCTTCACCATAGGGTTCTGGGCTTTCCTATCTTCCTGAACGAGTTGGTAATTGGCCAATGAGAGGACGTAGTTCGATAATGAGCTTCCGACAGTCTGCCCCGCAGCCATAAGACAGTGTTGATCGGCAGAGCCAGTAATCGGATGCAAATCCCACGGAACTTACCTGCGTGATGCAAGGAAGTGGCATGCATATCAACCAGCAAACTCGCAAAATGCCAACAAGCGGCACCGCTCTATGATTTTGAGTTACTTGGTCACTCCCAACATCGGGACACCGATGTTCTTGCAGAATCCGAGGGTCTTTAAATAGCCTTCGTGGTCAACCCCGCTCGCAACGTGTTCGAACGTCGGTTCGGCTCTCATCCAGGCTCTCCATTTCTGAGCAGGTCTGACGATCATGGCGAAGAAGAGCCCGAACTCCCGCGGTCCGAACCGCGTGTTGAGAGAAGCTGGCACAATGCCGCAGATTGCGAGGTTGTCGTTACCGTCCCTCTTGGCCTTCCAGAGCTGACGTGTATCGAACAAAAGACGTCCGCCCGCACGTTCCAGCTCCTGCCCGAAACCAGCGATCAGCGAAGCGGATACATCATCCGGTATCTCAGCGGGGTCGGTGAACGACGACGAGTCATGAACGCTGCCCCCGTTGAGCATGCGACCGAAGTCCTCCAGTCGTTCCTCGTCTGATCGCTGAGCATTCGCCTGGGACGCCAGGAGAAGCGTCAAGGTCACGGCCGCGGAGAAGATGAGCTTCGTCGGCGCACGGTTCGTTCTGGAGGCAGCGTCTTCCCAAGGCATTGAATCAGCTCCCCGTGAACGGTGAAGGCTCGATGTCATCAGCGCGCGTCATGAGACCAGCTCTCCGACAGGCGCCACTGGCTGATGGCGTACCGTCTTTCCAGCTCCTGGCCAGTGGCGAAGACCCACCCCTGATCGAGATAGTTCTTTCCCGCCATCTCGTTGCCCTTGATCGCAATCCAGATGTGCATGCCCAGGAACAAAAACCACAGGCCGGGCTCCGCCAGCGTCAAGACCCAGAACGCGAGGAATACTCCGCCCCAGACATACAAGCGCCTAAGGAATAGAGGCAGGCCAGTGAAGGCGAAGAAGAAGAGGGTCCAGCTCCACCCCACCTTCAGCCTTTTGGTTTCTCCGCTTCTCGGATTCTGCAGAAAGACTTGAAGGGCCATCTCATGCTGCGCGGACGTGTGAAGACTAATGATGAAAGCTGCGCGACACGCTCGCTCAGCGGTTTCGGCGGCTGGTCCAGCGGGACGTCAGGAAGGCGCCAAGCGCAATGACGATGACGGCCATGACGATCGTCGCGCCATGGTCGTCATATCGATAGCCGAGCAAACGGAGAATGATCGCGCCGGCAACAATCAGGGCAAGCCCCATCACAGCGACGTTCGTTCGCAACATTCTGATACATCCAGGCAAATCTAAGCCAGCGCCTCGTTCAAAAAGAGCGAGGACGTGGCTGGCTGATGAATGGGGTGATCGCGTCAATCGCGAGTGGATTGCTTTGATTCGGATAAAAGGTCGACAGCGCTGACCTGGAGAACAACAGCAAGACGTTCCAGCATGTCCACGGTGGCTGCGTTTTCACTACGCTCCAACATGCCGATGTAGTTGCGGTTGACGCCGGCAAGATCAGCAAGCTCCTCTTGCGACAAGCCTTTGGCCTGCCTTAAGCGACGTAGATTGTTGCCGACGATCTCCCGCAAAGTCATGCGGAGAGGTCGCAACACCACCCAGATTGTTTCTACCTAGTATACTAGGTATGTGCGCAAAACAAGGTTTTTTCTGCCGATGTTGGGACATAGGACGGGAGACCGTCGAAGGATTATCCAGAGGTTCAGAGTGCGCGGGTGCGAGTTTCTTACTCCGATCAAGGGCAGGGCGCGGAAGAAGCCCTGATCACCCTCGCTTCGGCTTCGGGCTCGCCCGGGAGGCCTGGTCAAGGGCGTTGTCGAGTTCGCCCTTCCGGATCGCCGCGATCAAGGTGTCGACGACCGTTGGGAAGGCCTCCTTGTTCGGCACGACGATGCCGGTCTTCCCCTTGTCGATCTCCACGGCCTTCTGCCCGTGCCGGACCGACATCACGATCCTTCCCGCGGCGTCGGTGCGCCACCAGGGGCTGACCTTGCGCTGGGAGGTCACGCGCTGCCGCTCTCCGTCAATTTTCTTCCAGCGGTGGACGGGCGTCGTGTAAGCCGGGTCTGCAAACAGCAGCGACTGCTCTTCCAGTTGCCGCACGAACTTGTCACGCCGACGCTGGGCGTTGTTGGGTTTGTCGGGAAAGGTCGTAAGAGTGAGGCCCTTCAGGTCCGCCATCGAAATCTCCATTGCATGAATCGATGAAAAGGAATATAATCCGGATCGCCCGTGAAGTACACGGCCGCCACGCAACTTCTTGCATGGACAGGTGGGAAGGACGGAGCGCGTGCAGATCTGTAAGGCTTGTCTCGAACGAAACGGATCAGCTTCCAGTGACGTAATGATGATAGAGTCGAACCACCCGGTTTATGGAACGCCATCTGCAATTCTGGTCTGCGTGGCGTGCCTTCGCGCCGGAACGGTCACGAAAGTGACGTGCCGGTCTTTTAGTCAAACCTCAGTGATCAATCGAACCGCTCGATGATCTCCTAGACGGCAGTCCAGTGACGGGCGTGTCTACGCCTGTGCTGATTGGCCGCTTTTTTTGCTTTATGGGCGATGATCCCAGATTAGCTCATCGGATGATGATGGGCTGGTGATCGGCAAGCACTTTTTTTGCAAATTGGGTGGACGTGACCTCCCGCCCTAATCCGATCAGGAACCGTTCCCTATGCTCGGCAATCCCTGTTCCGTTGCATCGACTGAATGGCGATGATCTCGCCCTTGTGTTGGGCGACCATCCCCTCCTTGTCGGCGCCGGACAGACTGCTGACCGGCACACCTATCAAGAAGACGCCTACTGCATCACCGGTAACAGCCTGCCGCTGTTGAGCCTCAACGGCGGAGAGCGCAGTCGAAGACTTGGCGTGTTCCTCCGCCAGTTGTTTGCACGACAGGCCGGTGTATGCATTCACCGGCATCGACATCGCCGTGATGCTCTCGGGATTCTTCGCACAGCCAGACACGGCCGCTGCAAGCGCAGCAGCAAGCATTACTCGTCTCATAGAATGTCCCCCACAATACCCGAGCAAAGATATGCACGGGATGCGGGAGGTGTCTAGCGACTCGCCGCCGGCGCATGAAGTCAATCAGCCCTCTTCAACCGGGCGGGTATTTGCTGGCCCGAATTTGTTCGGGATGATTGCGACGGCCGCCTCGTCGGCAATAGCTTGGCGCAGGCGGTCGCTGTCAGGTTTCCGATCAGGGCGTCGGCTTGCCGCGCGCCGCCCTTATGTCCCCGCGGCGAGAATATACAGCACGACGCAGCTGAGCCCGCACATTGCCATATGGATCTTGATGCTCAGGTCGCCGCGGGAATGACCGAGGGCGCCGGCCGCATGCTGGTGGGGGCCGCACGATGAAGAACATTCAGTTGACCCGTCCCGTCGAGCCCTTTGTCATCGACCTTGCTGCGACTCATCGACGGCACAATTGAGCTTGTGTTAAAAAAGAAAGGACGGTACCGTACCACCTCCGGGTGGCGGGGGGATTTCAAGGGCGATGTAGGTATCGAATCTTACCTAGTCTTCATAACATAACTGGTTGAGTATGGGACGGATTGATCAAGTGAGCAGATATATTCCGTCATGCGTGAACCCCTTCTTTAACGAGCAAACAAACACTGTGCGTGTGCCACACGTCTTACATGGATACTTCATTCGTAGTTGAATCTGAGCAGCCCAGTTCGACCGAGCAATCACGGTTTAGGGACGCTGTTCGAGCTCAGTTAGCTTTCCAAAAGAAATGGCAACGTCTATCAATGATAGCGTATGTATCGAGTATGGTTTCAATCTTGTTTTGCTCGACCCTTGCCACCCTTGCTGCGGCTAAGCAATGGGCTGATTTCGCTGCCTATCTTGCTGCCGGCGCGACGATGTTGGTCGGTCTCGAGAAAAGTGTGCAATTTCGCGAAAGCTCCATCTTAGTATCGCCACCCGCCTTTCAATTTTGGTTGCTGAAATTGAAATTGAACGAAAGATCGATAGTATTGTAGTTTAGGAGTACTATTCGATCTTGAAGTCTTATTGGCCTGCACCCGGTTTCCTTGACACCGGCCTAAGCTAATCCGGCCTTCTGTTCGAACTCCATCGGGCTCAGATATCCGATCGTAGAATGCCTGCGCTTCGGATT
>Ga0180223_1001287_pt1 | contig 20147 bp, 18 predicted proteins | sample eDN5th30CKraftOP_FD_151337 | JGI IMG/M metagenome (GOLD analysis project Ga0180223, IMG submission 151337) | Enriched Organic Plus compost microbial communities from Emeryville, California, USA - eDNA 5th pass 30_C Kraft OP (version 2) (version 2) ...
GACGACGGCCGGGACTCGGCCCGGGCGATCCTCGTCGCGCAGCGCAGCGGCCTCGCCTCCGCGCAGCGGCTCTCGGCGGTGATGGACGCGATCATGGTCGCCCTGCACAAGGCGGCGACGGGCTATTTCTATCCGGCCGACAACCCCTCGCAATCCGAGCATATCGCGGTCGCCGCGGTGGGCGGCTATGGCCGCGGCACGCTGGCGCCGGGCTCGGATGTCGACCTGCTCTTCCTGTTTCCGCACAAGCAGACGGCCTGGGGCGAGAGCGTGGTCGAGTCGATGCTCTACCCGCTCTGGGACCTGAAGCTGAAGACGGGCCATTCGGTCCGCTCGGTCGACGACTGCATCCGCGAGGCGCGCGCCGACATGACGATCCGCACGGCGCTGCTGGAGGCGCGCTTCCTGGCCGGCGACCGGGCGCTGTTCGACGAGATGGTCAGGCGCTTCGACGCCGAGGTCGTCGAGGGCACGGCGGCGGCCTTCACCGAGGCCAAGCTGTCGGAGCGCGAGACGCGCGTCCAGCGCGCCGGCGCCTCGCGCTATCTGGTCGAGCCCAACGTCAAGGACGGCAAGGGCGGCTTGCGCGACCTCAACACCCTGTTCTGGATCGCGAAATACGCCTATCGCGTGCAGGATGCGCGCGATCTGGTCGCCGCCGGGCTGTTCGACCGCCAGGAGCTCCAGATGTTCCGGCGCTCGGAGGATTTCCTCTGGCGGGTGCGCTGCTGGCTGCACTTCATCACCGGCCGCGCCGAGGAACGGCTGTCCTTCGACCTGCAGCGCCAGGTCGCGGCCGCGGTCGGCTATGCCGGCCGCAAGGGCCAGGAGCCGGTCGAGCGCTTCATGAAGGCCTATTTCCTCGTCGCCAAGGATGTCGGCGACCTCACCGCCATCGTCTGCGCGGCGCTGGAGGCGCGCCAGCAGAAGCCGCGCGCCAGCCTGTCGCATCTGCTCGGCTCCCTCGCCAAGCGCAAGCGCGTGCGGGCGCTCGGCCATACCGATTTCACCCTCAAGGGCCAGCGCCTCGCGGTCGTCGACGACAGCGCCTTCGAGCGCGACCCGGTCAACCTGCTGCGGCTCTACCAGATCGCCAGCCGCGAGGACCTCGCCATCCATCCCGATACGAGCCGGCTGGTGACCCAGTCGCTCCGGCTGGTGACGCCCGGCCTGCGCACCGACCCCGAAGCCAACCGCATCTTCCTCGAGATCCTGACCGCGCGGCGCTCCCCGGAGGTGGTGCTGCGGCGGATGAACGAATCCGGGCTGCTCGGCCGCTTCATCCCGGATTTCGGCCGGGTCGTGGCGATGATGCAGTTCAACATGTACCACCACTACACGGTGGACGAGCATCTGATCCGCGCCATCGGCGTGCTGGCCGAGATCGACGCGGGCGGGCTGGAGGCCGAGCATCCGCTCTCCAACGAGATCATGCCCAGCATCGCCAACCGGCGGGCGCTTTATGTCGCTCTGTTCCTGCACGACATCGCCAAGGGCCGGCCGGAGGATCATTCGATCGCGGGGGCGCGCATCGCCCGCAAGCTCGGACCCCGCTTCGGACTGACGCCGGGCCAGACGGAGACGGTCGCCTGGCTGGTCGAGCACCATCTCGACATGTCGACCATCGCCCAGAGCCGCGACCTCGGCGACCCGAAGACGATCGAGAGCTTCGCCGCCACCGTGCAGACGCTCGAGCGGCTGAAGCTGCTGCTGATCCTCACCGTCGCCGACATCAAGGCGGTCGGCCCCGGCGTCTGGAACGGCTGGAAGGGCCAGCTCCTGCGCACGCTCTATTACGAGACTGAGATCGTCCTCACCGGCGGCCATTCGGCCGTCGAGCGCAAGGCGCGCGTCGCCCAGAAGCAGGAGGAGCTGCGCCAGCGCCTGGCGGACTGGCCGGAGGAGGAGCGCGACGCCTACATCGCGCGCCACTATCCGGCCTACTGGATCAAGGTCGACATCGCCGACCAGGAACGGCACGCCCGCTTCCTGCGCGAGGCGGAGAAGGCCGGGCGCCTGACCGCGACCATGGTCGAGACCGACCAGTTCCGCAGCGTCACCAAGCTGACGGTGCTGGCGCCCGACCATCCGCGGCTGCTCGCCATCGTCACCGGCGCCTGCGCCGCGGCCGGCGGCAACATCGCCGACGCGCAGATCTTCACCACCAGCGACGGGCAGGTGCTCGACACGATCTCGGTCTCGCGCGCCTTCGACCGCGACGACGACGAGCTGCGCCGGGCCGAGCGCATCGCCGCCGCGATCGAGCGGGCGCTGAAGGGCGAGATCAGGATCGCCGACCTCGTGGCGCAGCGGCGCGCGCCGCCGCCGCGCGGCCAGACCTTCCAGCTCGCCCCGGAGATCGTCATCGACAACGTGCTCTCCAGCCGCCACACGGTGCTGGAGGTCTCGGGGCTCGACCGGCCGGGCCTGCTCTACGACCTCACCACCGCGATCGGGAAGCTCAACCTCAACATCGCCTCCGCCCATATCGCGACCTTCGGCGAGAAGGCGGTCGACGTTTTCTACGTCACCGACCTGACCCATGCGAAGGTCACCTCGACGGCGCGCCAGCTCACGATTCGCAAGGCGCTGCTCGAGGTCTTCGAGTTCGAGGGCGCCAAGGCGGCTTCGGCCCGGACGAAACTCCCGGCGCGAGCTTGATTTAGGCCAACATAAGACCGATATCGGCAGCGACTGCGGCCGCGCACCGTGAGACGATCGCATGGCGTCGGGCAACGGGCGCGGCGAGCCGGATGAAGGGAATTGGAAGACGCGATGACGCAGAACCCTGCGACGGAAGACCCGAACCTCGAAGCCGCGGCCAACGCCGCCGGACAGCCTCAGGCCGCCGAGGGTGGCAGCGAGGCCGGGACCGCGGCGCTCCAGGCCGAGCGCGACGATCTCAAGGACAAGCTACTGCGCACGCTCGCCGAGATGGAGAATCTGCGCCGGCGCACCGAGCGCGAGCTCGCCGATGCCAAGGCCTATGCGGTGACGAGCTTCGCCCGCGACCTGCTCGGTTCCTCGGACAATCTGCGCCGGGCGCTGGAAAGCGTCCCGGAGGCGGCCCGCAGCGGCGCCGACACGACGCTCAAGGCGCTCTATGACGGCGTCGAGCTGACCGAGCGCGAATTGCTCAAGACGCTGGAGCGCCACGGCATCCGCAGGGTCGACCCGCAGGGCGAGAAGTTCGACCCGAACCTGCACCAGGCGATGTTCGAGGCGCCCGACGCGACGGTCCCGAAGGGCCTCGTCTCGAAGGTCGTCCAGGTCGGCTACAAGATCGGCGAGCGCGTGCTGCGCCCGGCCCTCGTCGGCGTCTCCGCCGGCGCGCCAAAGGCCGCGGAGCCGCCGGCCGGCGAGAACGGCGGCGACAAGCCCGCGAACCACTGAGAGAAAGCCACCGATCCATGTTCGAGGGCGCCGGCGTCGCCATCTTCGCGCTGACCGGAGCCCTCGTCGCCGCCCGCAAGGGCATGGATCCGTTCGGTTTCATCCTGCTCGCCACCGTCACCGGCGTCGGCGGCGGAACGCTGCGTGAGCTGCTGCTCGGGCACGGCGCCTTCTGGGTGCGCGATCCCGCCGATGTCGTCATCTGCACGGCGGTCGCGCTCGCCGGCTGGACGCTGGCCTATTTCCGCCCGGGCATGCTCGAGGGCTGGAGCGGGCGGCGCCTGCTGCTCTGGGCCGATGCGGTGGGCGTCTCGCTCTTCGCCGTGATCGGCACGCTGCGGGGCCTCGAGGCCGGGGCGCCGGTGATGTCGGCTGTGGCGCTCGGCGCGATGACCGCGACCTTCGGCGGCATCCTGCGCGACATCCTGGCCGGCGACCGGCCGATGGTGCTGTGGAGCCGCGAATTCTACGTCACGGCCGCGACCGCCGGCGCGGTCGCCACCGCCCTGCTCGTCGGGCTCGGCCTGAGCGGCCTTGCCGTGATGCTCGGCGGCGCCGCCACCTGCCTCGGGCTCAGGGCCGGCTCTCTGCTGTTCGGCTGGTCGTTCCCGAGGCTGCCGGGCGGCACGGCCGGATAGCCGGCGCGCCTCTCAATCCGGCTTCGTCACCCGGCGCAGCGTCAGGTTGATGCGTCCGCCCTCGGGCAGAAGCGTCGAGGAGCCGGAGAGGATGCGGTCGATGCCGTGATAGGCCAGCCGCGCCGCGCCCCCGAACAGCAGCACGTCGCCGGAAGCGAGCTTCAGCGAGGTCGTCCTGCCGCCGCGCGTCGTCCCGCCGATACGAAAGAGCGCGGCGTCGCCGAGCGAAACCGAGAGCACCGGCGCGTCGAATTCCTGCTCGTCGCGGTCCTGATGCAGGCCCATCCTGGCGGCGGCGGCGTAATAGTTGACGAGGCAGGCTTCCGGCGGGTGCGGATAGCCGGAGAGCTCCTCCCACAGCGCCAGCAGCGGCGCCGGCAGCAGCGGCCAGGGCTCGCGGGTCTCGGGGTGGAGCGGCTGGTAGCGGTAGCCGGCCTCGTCGGAGACCCAGCCGAGCGGGCCGCAATTGGTCATCCGCACAGAGAAGGGCTTTCCGGTCTTCGGCATGCGCGGCTGGAAGAAGGGCGCCTGCCGCGCCACGGCGCGCAGCTCCGCCAGCAGGGCGCCCTGCTCGCCGGCCGAGAGCCGGCCCGGCCAGTGATAGACGCCCGGGGCGACGGCGAGGCGCGTCATCGGCCCGCTCCGCCTAGAGCGCGTCGAGGCCGAGCACGTCGGCCATGGAGTAGAGCCCCGGCGCCCTGCCGCGGCCCCAGAGCGCGGCCCGCACCGCCCCTTGCGCGAAGAGGCTGCGGTCCTCCGCGACATGGGCGAGCTCGAGCCGCTCGCCGGCACCGGCGAAGATGACCTTGTGATCGCCGACCACGGTGCCGCCGCGCAGCGCGGCGAAGCCGATCGTGCCCGGCGCCCGCGCGCCGGTGATGCCGTCGCGCCCGGCGACGCGCTGCTCGGCGAGCTCGACGGCGCGGCCCTCGGCGGCGGCCTCCCCGAGCAGCACGGCGGTGCCGGAGGGGGCGTCGACCTTCATGCGGTGATGCATCTCGACGATCTCGATGTCCCAGTCGGCGCCGAGGGTCGCGGCGACCTTGCGGACCAGCGCGGCGAGCAGATTGACGCCGAGGCTCATATTGCCGGAGCGGATGATCGGGGTGCTCCGCGCCGTCCCGGCCAGCGCCTGGAGATGGGACGGCCCGAGCCCGGTGGTGCCGACGACATGGAGGATGCCGGCCTGCGCCGCCAGCTCCGCGAAGGCGACGGTCGCCTCGGGCGAGGTGAAGTCGAGCACCGCATCGGCCCCGGCGAAAGCCGCCGCGGGGTCGCCCGTCACGGTGACGCCGAGCGGCGGCAGGCCGGCGAGCGGACCGGCATCGGCGCCGAGGGCGGGCGAGCCCGGCCGCTCCACCGCCGCCACCAGCCGGCAGCCCTGCGCCTGGTCGATCGCTTTGATCAGCATGCGGCCCATCCGCCCAGCGGCACCGACGACGACGAGACGCATGTCACTCATGGGCAGGCTCCGAAATGCGTGCGGCCGGAAACGGCCGGATAGGCGAACCTCGCTATAAGCCGGTTCGCCGGGCCGCGACACCCGAAACCGCGCGCCGGGGACAGCATATGGAAACGGCCGGGTCGCCCCGGCCGTCCACGAATCGAACACTGCGATGGAGGCGGTTCAGGCCGCCTGCTGGATGCCCGAGAGCAGCCAGGCGCCGCCGCGTTCGCGCTGGAAGGTCCAGAACTCCCGGACCTCCTGCACGGCATGGGCGTCGCCCTCGACGACGCGGCCGCTCTGGCGGTCGTAGAGCGCGTTGACCAGGCTGAAGCGCATCGAGACGGTGGCGTAATCCGTCGTGCCCTCGCGCCAGGCCTGCGACAGGTCGCCCTGCAGCAGCTTGACGTCGGAGACGCGGTCGGCGACGCCGCGCCGGGCGTTCTCGGTCAGGTCCTCGTCGAAATAGCCGAACATCTCCGGCGTGACGCGCTGGCGCAGGCCGGCCTCGTCCTCGTTCGAATAAGCCGTGTTGATCTCGCCGAGCAGGCGCTCGAAGGCATTGAAATCCGCGCCTTCGAGCTGGATCGGCGTGGCGGCGGACTGCGCCGCGCCACCGCCGAAACCGGGCCGCGGCGCATCCGGCCGCGCGCCATAAGTCTCGCGCGCATAGGGCGCGCCGGCGCCGGCGAGCTGCGGCTCGGCGCGGCGGCGGAAGAAGCGGATGGCCAGCATCACGACGCCGACGATCAGGCCGATCTGCAGCAGGAAGCCGAGCAGGCCGCCGAGCGAGGCGAGGCCGCCGAAGAAGCCGGAGCCGCTGAGCAGGCCGAACAGGCCGGCGCCGAGCAGGCCGGCACCGATACCCATCATCATGTTGCGGGCGAAGGAGGGGCGCGCGGCCTGGGCGGCAGCACCCGCGCCCATGCCCGGATTGGCATAGGACGGCGCGGAGGGGGCGCTCCGCTGGAAGGGCTGGGCGCCGCCCGGAATGGTCTGGGTGGGCGGCGGCGCGCTGCGCGTGAAGGTGCCGCGGCTGCCGAAGCTCCGGCCGCCGCCGGGCCGCGCTTCGGCGGCCAGCGGCACCAGCATCAGGGTTCCAACGACCAGGGCGACGGCACGTCCGTGACGGGCGAGCGAGATCAGAGACATTTTTCCTCCCGGAGCCTCCATAGGCTCAGCGAGCGTCAATATGGGAAAGGCGCCCTCCGACCGCAAGGCGGTTGCGCGCCGACAGGACGGAGTGCCCAGGCGTTTCAATGCCCAAACCGTCCAATCCGGCATGGGTTTCGTTCGCCGCAGAAGGCACGCTGTGATAGACTGCCGTTCCGCCTTCTCCCGGGATCGGCGGAGGGAGAGCGCCATGTTCGCGGACGAACCGAGGCCTCGCCGACACCACCTGCTGCGCTGGCTGCTGGCGCTCGCGGTGCTTCTGCTCATCACCGAAAGCGCCGGGGCGGGCGAGCCCGCCATCCCGCTCGACGGCCCGCGCCTCGCCCAGGCGCCCGAGCCTCTCTGCTTCTGCTGGAACGACGGCCGCAAGGTGGCGGAAGGCTCCGCCTCCTGCATCCGCACGACGCAGGGCCGCAGGATCGCGACCTGCGGACGGGTGACCAACCTGATGTCCTGGCAGGTCACGGAAACACCCTGCCCCGAAAGCTGAAGGGCGCCGGCGCCATCCGGGCCGCAGACATGGAAACGCCGCCGGGAGATGTCCCGGCGGCGTCGTCCTGTTATGGCTCTTGTGGTCCTGGAGACTCCGAGACTGACCCTTGTCAGAACGCTCCCAAAACGATCGCCATCATGAAAACGAAGGCCGCTCCCATGATCAATCGGTCGAGACGTAGCGTGACGGACATCACACCCTCCTGTGTCATTGACCTGTCGCAGAAACTACCAGAACCGACGGCGGCCGCAAGGGGGCAGCATCGTGGCGCCACCGGGGCAAAGGCTAGATCATGCTTAAATCGACGTTAAAGCCTTGAATAGATTTGGGGATGTTTCTGGTCTCCGCAGTCGCTCCCTGGCGGCTGCGACGGCTTCTTCCGGGGCTGCGCCGGGCTCATCTCGCCTTGCCGCGCAACTGTGCTGGCGCTCGACGGTGGCGCCGACCCGGACCGGCGCCCACCCCGCCGGTTAACGCCGGGAGCGCCCGGTTAAGCCGGCGTTCACCACCTCGCCAAAGTTAATCGGGCTGTGGCGGCCGGGGCGCAGTCGGTTGAGAAACCATTCACCAAACGCTTCGCATTTGATGGGTCATGCGACGCGTGAAACTCGCCCTCATCGCACTCGGCCTCGCCGGCGCCGCCGGGCTGGCCGGCTGCGGCAAATTCCAGAAGGCCCAGCGCGCTCCCTGGCGCGACAAGGCGGAAGCGACCTGCCTGTCCTCCGGCCAGGTGCAGCTCTCGAGCTATGTCAGCCTGCGCGGCAAGGCGATCGACGGGCCGGGGACCTGCGGCATGCAGCAGCCGCTCAAGGTCACCGCCCTGCAGAATGGCAGCGTCAACCTGAAGAGCCCGGCCCTGCTCGCCTGCCCTGTGGTGGCGACGACGGACCAGTGGTTCGCCGAGGTGGTGCAGCCGGCCGCGATGAACATCCTCGGCGCGCAGGTGATCGAGATCCGGGCCGGCTCCTATTCCTGCCGCGCCATGAACAACGGCTCCTATACGACGCGCACCTCCGAGCACGCCTTCGGCAACGCCGTCGACGTGTTCTCCTTCCGGCTGAACGACAACCGCGTCGTCACGGTCAAGGACGGCTGGCGCGGCTCGCCGGAGGAGCAGAACTTCCTGCGCGAGATCTTCGTCGGCGCCTGCACCTATTTCGGCACGGTGCTCGGCCCGGGCGCCGACCCGATGCATTACGACCATATCCATATCGACCTCGCCCGCCATGCCAAGGGCCGGCACATCTGCAAGCCGATCATCAAATACACGCCGAACTACAACCTGCCGCCGCCGGACCCGTCGCGGACCTATTCCTCGGCGCAGAGCGCCCCGGCGACGCCGCGCGGCGCGGCGCCCGCCGCCACCGCCTATGCCGGCGGGCCGATGCTGCGCCAGCCGAGCGGGGGGCTGCGCCCGCCGGGCGCTGTGCAGGGCGGCTACCCGGTCGCCAATGGCGGGCGCCAGGACAGCAGCCTGGATTCGCAGATGCGCTTTCTCCAGCAATACGACGCCCGCCAGGGCCAGGAGCGCCAAAGCCAGGAGCGACGGACCCAGGAGCGCCCGCGCTTCCAGCCGCAGCCCCTGCCGAGCGAGGCGGCGGGGCCGCTCTCCCTGCCGGGCGCGGTCGAGCCCTCGGAGGAGGAGGCCGTGCTCGGCGACGGCGGCGGCTCCGGCGTCGTCGACCAGCAGGGCTCCGAGGAGGCGCAGCCGATCACTCCGGGCCACGACCCCTTCGCCTACAGCTCCGGGCGGGCGGCGCGACGCTGACCGCTTCGCCGTCCTTGCGAGGAGCGAAGCGACGAAGCAATCCACGGGCGGCCGCGCTGAACGGTTCGAGCCCCCTGGATCGGGCGAGCGGTTCAGCCCGGTCCGCCGGATCGCTTCGCTACGCTCGCAATGACGGTTCTGACCCGCCTGGAGGAGCCTGCCCTCCCGCTCAGGGCGCCGCCAGCACCTGCCGGCATTCGGGCGGCAGGGCATCCAGCGACATCGGCGGCTTGGGCTTCGGCTTCGGTCCCGGCCGGGGCTTCGGCGGGTGGAAGATCGCCTTGTACTGGCGCTCGACCCAGCCGGTGAGCTCGGCCCCGCAGCCGTCGCCGAAATTCGGCGGCTCCTGCGGCACGCAGCTCGCCATGCCGGCCGGGCAGGCCAGCCGGATGTGGAAATGGTAGTTGTGCCCCCAGATCGGCCTGACCTTGTCGAGCCAGCTCCGGTCGCCGGGCTCGCGGCAGAGCGCAACCTTCAGCGCCGGGTTGACGAAGATGCGCTCCACCTTCGGGTCGGCGGCGACGGCGCGCAGCAGCCGGACATGGGCCGGCGTCCAGGCCCGCGGGTCGACGTCGCGCCAGTCGGAGCGGGCCATGTTGACCGCCGGCATGTTCTCGCGCTGCCCACGGTCGAGCCTGCCTTTCGGCATCGGCGTCAGCCAGATATCGGCGTCGAGGCCGATCTGGTGCGAGGCATGGCCGGTCAGCATCGGCCCGCCGCGCGGCTGCGACATGTCGCCGACCAGCAGCCCGGCCCAGCCGGTGATGCGCGGCACGTCGCGGGCGAGCTTCTCGAGATAGTCGATCAGGACCGGGTGGCCCCAGTTGCGATTGCGGTTGAGCCGCATCACCTGCCAGCTCGGCCCGTCGAGCGGCAGCGCCGCGCCGCCGGCGAGGCAGCCGCGGGCATAGGAGCCGATCGCGCGGGGCGGCAGATGCGCCGGGGTCGTCTTCCGGCCGAAGAGGGAGCGTGCGGCGTCCGGCCATTGGGCGAGATTGGCGGCGCGGGTCCGCGCCTCCTGCTCGGCCGTGGACTGGGCCAGGCCGGCCGCCGGCAGCGCGCCGGCCATGACGAGGAGAAGCGGAATGATTCGGCGAAGACGACCCATGCGGCCAGCTTCGACGGCGAGGCGAGCGCCGGTCAAGCGGAAGGCGCGTCCGGCCCCGCCCGGCTGGACGCCGCCGCCTGGATCTTCGCGCAGACCGACCGGAACAGCGCCGCGGACCGACTCTGGCCGTGAAGCCACCACAGGTTCAGCCCGAGCAGGCAGGCGAAGGCCAGCGCGACCGCCGTCAGGTCCCGGATCGCGACGCCATAGGCGCCGAACAGGACGACAGGCCCGAGATAGGGCAGCCAGCCCAGCAGCGCCGGCACGAAGCCCGCCTTCGCGGCGGCGCCCTGCGCGACATAGCTGCGCTCCTCCTCGGTGAGCTCGATCGTGTCGGGCATCGTTCCTCCCGCCGCAGAAGCGATCAGGCGCCCTCGCCCCGCTCCCAGACGGCGACCGCCGCGGCGAGATCCTCGAGCGCGACGCCGACGGACTTGAACAGCGTGATGCCGCCGCCCGCGACCGCGCCCTCGATGCGCCCATGGCAGAGATCGGCCAGCGTGCCGGCGACCTTGTCGGCGCTGTAGCTGCCCTCGGCGATGGCGACGGCGACGTCGCCGCCCTCGTCGATCGCCTTGCTGGAATCGACCACGACCCGGGCGCGATGCAGCGCGTCGGCATCGGCCTCGCGCATCTGCATGGTGAAGCCGCCGATCAGGTCGAGATGCGCCTCGCGCTTGAGCCAGTGGCCGTGGATCAGCGGCTCGGTGGCGTTGGTGGCGCAGGAGATGATGTCGGCGGTGCGGGCCTCGCCTTCGAGGTCGGTGGTGGCACGGGCGGCGATGCCCTCCTTCGCCAGCTCCGCCACCGTGGCCTCGGCCGCTTCCGGCCGGCGCGCCCAGACCGCGATGTCGGTCAGCGGCCGGACCGAGCGATGCGCCTTGACGATGAAGGGGGCGAGCGCCCCCGCGCCCACCATCAGCATGTGGCTGGCCTCGGGGTTGGACATGTAGCGCGAGGCCAGGGCGGAAGCCGCGGCGGTGCGCCAGGTGGTCAGGCGGTTGCCGTCCATGACCGCGAGCGGCTTGCCGGTCTCGCCGTCCATCAGCAGATAGGCGCCCATCACCCCCGGCAGGTTGCGCTTGCCGTTGCCGAAGAAGACCGAGACGATCTTGGTGCCGATATAGGGCTTCTCCGCCGCCGGGCCGCTCCAGGCCGGCATGGTCAGCAGGACGGCGTCGGCCTCGCCCGGCCGCTCGATGGCGTACTGGCCCCGCTTGGGCGCGATCACCTCGCCGCGGAAGGCCTCGTCGAGGATGTCGATCAGGCCGGGATAGCTCAGGGCGGCGTCGATCTCGGCCGCATCGAAAAGGCGCATCAGTTCCGTCCGTTGGTCAGCGCCGGCAGGGCGGAGTCCGGCACGGCCGAGCGCAGGGCCTGCGTCTCCGAGCGCAGGGTCTCGACCTCGCGGCGGCTGCGGCGCGCTGCCTTGCGGTGCTTGCCCTGGGCAAGCCAGGAGGCCAGCCCGCCGATCAGCACGCCGAGGAAGATCGCGGCCAGCACGACCAGGAAGAGCGGGGCCTCATAGGACAGCGTCGGCAGATCCCGGCTGAAGGGGTCGAGCGAGATCCGCACCGGCGCCCGGTTGGCGATCGAGAACAGCACGATCAGCAGCGCGATCGGCACCAGCACCAGCGCCTTGAAGAAGGCCTTCATCGCAATCTCCGTGGCGGCATTCGCAAAGGCCGCCCGCTCTCGAGCATCGGACCGAGAAGTGGAATCCACTCTTCGGAAAAATCCGACGCTCCAACAATGAGATGGATCATCGTTATCGCCTCCGACAGGACGCGCGATGATCCAGGGCTCAAGCCTTGCCGTTGAGGCGCAGGCGCAGCTCCTTGCCCGTCTTGAAGACGGGCACGAACTTCTCCTCGACCTCGACCGCGTCGCCGGTACGCGGGTTGCGGCCGATGCGGGCCGAGCGCGCCTTGCGGGAAAAGGCGCCGAAGCCGCGCAGCTCGACCCGGTCTCCCCGCGCCAGCGCCTTCACGATCTCGTCCAGGATCGCCGAGACGATGTTCTCGATGTCGCGCTGATAGAGATGGGTGTTCTGCTCGGCGATCCGCTGAACAAGTTCTGATTTAATCATCGCTGGAGTATAACCATTTGTATCAACATCACTTTTCAGCGGCAGGCTGCCAGAGCGCCAGAGGCTCGTCAAGCCGCAAGCCGACGGGCTGATCCGCCGCCCGGGCGATCGACGCCGCCAGCCCGTCGAGGCCGGCGAGACGCGCGCCCACCTCGGCGAGGCTCCACAGCCCGAAGCGCGAGGAGCTGCTGCGGGGCCTCCAGTCGCGAACCTTCAGGTCCTTGGCGACCTTCTTCTCCTTTTCCAGCCAGGCGATGCCCTCGCGCTCGCCGCCGAGCTCGTCGATCAGCTTCAGGGCCAGAGCCTGACGCCCGGAGAAGACGCGCCCGTCCGAGGCGGCGCCGAGCTGGGCGTCGTCGAGGCGGCGCCGGTCGTGCACCATCTGCTTGAACCAGCGATAGTTGTCGTCGACGACGCTCTGCAGCGCGGCGCGCGCCTCGGGCGAGGTCGGCTCGAAGCCGTTCGGCGCCGCCTTCAGCGGGCTCGACTTGATCTCCTCGACCTTGACCCCGACCGTGCCGAGAAGCTGGCTGACATTGGGATACTGGAAGAGCACGCCGATCGATCCCACCAGCGAGGTCTCGCGCGCGACGATATGGTCGGTGCTCATCGCCGCGATATAGCCGCCGGAGGCCGCGAGCCCGCCGACCACCGTGACCACCGGCTTCTTGGCCGCCAGCTCGCGCAGCGCCACATGCAGCGCCTCGGCGCCGGAGGTGGTGCCGCCAGGGCTGTTGATGTCGAGCACGACGCCGGACACCGCCTTGCTGTCGCCGACCGACTTGATCAGGTCGAGGGTGCGCCGATCCCCCGAGATGAAGCCCGAGATCGAGACGCGGGCGATATGCGGGCTGGACAGGGAGATGGGTCCGTCGCCGCGCCAGGCGAGGCCGCCGATGACGGCCGCCGCGATCACCCCCAGGACGGCCAGCACGCGCCAGAGCGTCAGCTTGCGCCGCAGATTGCGGCGGTCGGCGAGCAGATCGGCATCGGACGCCATCGGGACACTCCAGTCGGCTAGAGACGGATCGATCAGGTTGGTCCAACCTGATCGATCCGTCTCTAACGTATTGATAGAGAACGCGTGACCTGATCAGATTGCACCGCAATCCGATCAGCGCGTGCTCTGGGGTCCGTGATGTAGCCCCGTCCCGCCGGCCGGGCAAGGCGCGAAGCGCCGCTTCAGGCCGCGACCGAGGCGCGCGCCCGGTCGAGCGCGACCAAAGCGAGCCCGCTCGCGACCGAGCGGAAGGCGTCGCCGATATGAACCTTCCCCGCGCCGAAGCGCCGGTCGAACAGGGTCCGCACCGCCGGCACATGCGAGGTTCCGCCGGTCATGAACACCGCCTCGATCCGGCCGGCGTCGACGCCGGCTTCCGCCAGCGCCCGGTCGAGCGCGGTCTCGATCGCGCCGACGTCGTCAGCGATCCAGCGCTCGAAATCGAGGCGGCGGATCGGGCTTTCGATGGCGACGCCCATCTGGACGAAGCGCAGCACCGTCTCGTCCCGTTCCGACAGCGCGATCTTGGCGGCCGAGACGGCGCGGTAGAGTTCGTAGCCGAGATCGTATTCGATCACGGTCAGCAGGTCCTCGAGCTTGGCCGGCTCGACCGCCTCGCGGATCAGGGCGTTGAGTTCCGCCATGGTCTCGCGGCTCTTCATCAGCGAGAGCTTGTGCCATTGCGCGAAGGCGGCGTGGTAATGCGCCGGAACCGGCAGGAGCTTGCCGAAGGAGCGGTATTCCGTGCCCTTGCCCAGCGCCGGCGAGACGGCGTGCTCGATGAGCCGATAGTCGAAGGTGTCGCCGGCTACGCCGACGCCGGCATGGGAGAGCGGGATGGCTTCGAGCTCCCCGCGCGCGCCGGGCTCGAAGCGCATCACCGAGAAGTCGCTGGTGCCGCCGCCGAAATCCGCGACCAGCATGGTCTGAGGGGCCTTCAGGTCGCGGGCGTACCAGTAGGCGGCGCCGAGCGGCTCATAGGCGAAATCGACCTGGTCCATGCCGGCCTTGCCATACGAGCCCTTCAGGCGCCCCAGCGCCAGCTCCTCGTCCGGCCGCTCGCCGGCGAAGACGACGGGGCGGCCCGAGACCAGCGGCAGCGTCGCCGCATCGGCCAGCCCCTCGGTCAGGTCGCCGAGGAAGACGCCGATCAGGTCCTCCAGCCGGAACAGCTTGCCGAAGAGCCGCGTCTCCTGGAAGGCGCGGCTGGAGAGATGCGTCTTGAGCGATTGCAGGAAACGGTGCTCGCTGGTCATGCCGAGCGCCATGTCGAGCGCGTCGGGGCCGCTGACATGGGTGATGCGGCTCTCCGGCGGGCGCCCCTCGCGCCAGAACATCAGCGCCGAGCGATAGGCGTCGACCGCGCCCTGCCGCGTGGCGAAGGAGCGCGTCACGACCGAGCCGTCGGCGCCGGCCAGCGCGACGACGCTGTTGGTGGTGCCGAAGTCGATGCCGATGGCGGCGGGGGTCATGGCGGGCTCCTCTTGCCGTGGCAACACGCCGTCATTCCGGGGCTTCGCGCAGCGAAGAGCCCGGAACCCAGAACCGGATGCAGTGGACCAGAAGGCGGAACGGCGTTCGGTGCCTTCAAGTCAATGGCGTCGGTTCTGGGTTCCGGGCTCGGGCCTTCGGCCCGCCCCGGAATGACTGGGTTGCGGTTTCGAAACAAAAGCCCGCGCGGATTTCTCCGCGCGGGCTGATCTCGAAGGCCGGCTGCCGCAGCAGCCGAAGCCTCACTTCTTGTCGCCGGCCTTCTTGAGGGCGGCGCCCAGGATGTCGCCGAGCGAGGCGCCGGAGTCGGACGAGCCGAACTGGGCGATCGCCTCCTTCTCCTCGGCCATCTCCAGGGCCTTGATCGAGACCTGGATCTTGCGGGCCTTCTTGTCGAAGAGGATGACGCGGGCGTCGACCTTCTCGCCGGCCGCGAAGCGCTCGGGGCGCTGCTCGGCGCGGTCACGCGCAAGCTCCGCGCGCTTGATGAAGGTCATCATGTCGGTGCCGACGATCTTGACGTCGAGACCGGAGTCCTTGACCTCGACCACCTCGCAGGTGACGACCTGGCCCTTCTTGAACTCGCCGGCATCCACGAAGGGATCGCCGCCGAGCTGCTTCAGGCCGAGCGAGATACGCTCCTTCTCGACGTCCACATCGAGAACGACGGCCTGCAGGACGTCGCCCTTCTTGTACTCCTCGATGACCTGCTCGCCCGGACGGTTCCAGTCGAGATCCGAGAGGTGGATCATGCCGTCGATGTCGCCTTCGAGACCCAGGAACAGGCCGAACTCGGTCTTGTTCTTGACCTCGCCCTCGACCGTCGAGCCCTGCGGATGCTGCTCGGCGAAGACCTCCCACGGGTTGCGGAGGGTCTGCTTGAGGCCGAGCGAGATGCGGCGCTTGACCGGATCGACCTCGAGGATCGCGACGTCGACTTCCTGCGAGGTCGAGACGATCTTGCCGGGGTGGACGTTCTTCTTGGTCCAGGACATCTCGGAGACGTGGATCAGGCCTTCGATGCCCGGCTCCACCTCGACGAAGGCGCCGTAGTCCGTGATGTTGGTCACGCGGCCCTTGAGGCGGGTGCCGACCGGATAGCGCTCGGCGATGCCGTCCCACGGATCGGCCAAGAGCTGCTTGATGCCGAGCGAGATGCGGTGCGTGTCCTGGTTGATCTTGATGATCTTGACCTTGACCGTCTGGCCGATGGTCACGACCTCCGACGGGTGGTTCACGCGGCGCCACGCCATGTCGGTGACGTGCAGCAGGCCGTCGATGCCGCCGAGGTCGACGAACGCACCGTATTCGGTGATGTTCTTGACGACGCCGTCGATGACCTGGCCCTCTTCGAGCGAGGCGACCAGCTCGGAACGCGCCTCGGCGCGGGTCTCTTCGAGGACGGTGCGGCGCGACACGACGATGTTGCCGCGGCGGCGATCCATCTTGAGGATCTCGAAGGGCTGCGGCTGGCCCATCAGCGGGCCGACGTCGCGGATCGGGCGGATGTCGACCTGCGAGCGCGGCAGGAAGGCGACGGCGCCGTCGAGATCGACGGTGTAGCCGCCCTTGACGGTGTTGAAGATCATGCCGGTGACCTTCTCGCGGGCCTCGAAGGCCTTCTCGAGCTTGACCCAGCTCTCTTCGCGGCGAGCCTTGTCGCGCGAGATCACGGCTTCGCCGAGGGCGTTCTCGATCCGGTCGAGATAGACCTCGACCTCGTCACCGACGTTCAGCTCCTGCTCACGGCCGGGGCCGGTGAATTCCTTGAGGGCGACGCGACCTTCGGTCTTCAGACCGACGTCGATGATCGCCATGTCCTTCTCGATGGCGACGACCTTGCCCTTGATGACGGAGCCTTCGAGGGCTTCGTTCTTGGTGAAGGACTCTTCGAGCAGAGCGGCGAAATCCTCGCGGCCCGCGTTGTAGCTCTCAACTGCTGACATGTAATCTCCTGGGAGCCGGCCGCGTATCCCGCGGATGTCCGGCGTGGTGCCGTCGGGTTGGTGCTGCAGGCCGGAACGCTGCCGTCGGCGCCTCCGCTCGGGAGGCTTCCGGCTCGTCGAAGAGCCGCAGGCACCAGAGCCGCCGGAGAGATCCGCATCCGGCGGGTCGCGCTTCCAGCACGAAACGGGAGCAGGTCGCGATGACCGCCCCCGGCGCATGATGGATCACGGCCCTTCGGACAGGCGGGATTTAGTGCAAGCGCGGCATCAGGGCAAGGGCCATCGGCCGGATCGGCCCCGAAACGGCGTTTTTCTTCGCGATTGCCGCCTTCGCGAACCTGAAGCGATGTCAAGCTCGAGATGAAGGGTGCGGCTTCCGCGAGCGCCCGGTTTCATGCCACTCTGTCGCCCGGCATCACGCGGGCTTGGGGAGAGCGTTTCATGGGCTGGATCATTCTGGGGCTGATCGTCGTGGTCGCGATCTATCTGGTCATGACCTACAACGGGCTGGTGGCGATGCGGCAGCGCGTGAACCAGGCCTTCGCCGATATCGACGTCCAGCTCAAGCAGCGGCACGATCTGATCCCGAATCTGGTCGAGACCGTGAAGGGCTACGCCACCCACGAGAAATCGACGCTCGACGCCGTGATCGCGGCGCGCAACGCCGCGCAGGGCGCCGGCAGCGTCCACGACAAAGCGGCGGCCGAGCAGCAACTCTCCGGCGCGGTCGGCCGGCTGCTGGCGCTGGGCGAGGCCTATCCCGACCTCAAGGCCAGCGCCAATTTCCAGCAACTCCAGACCGATCTCGGCCATGTCGAGGACAAGCTGGCGGCGGCGCGGCGCTTCTTCAACAATGCGGTGAGCGAATTCAACGCCGCGATCCAGGCCTTCCCGGCCATGCTGTTCGCGCCGCAGATGGGCTTCACCGCGCGCGAGTTCTTCGATGTCGGCCCGGAGACCCGCGCCCAGATCGAGACCGCGCCCAGCGTGAAGTTCTGACGGCAGGCTCTTGCGGCAAGGGGAGCGGCTGCGATGGCGCAGGCCTTCGGGCTCTACACCCATCAGCGCAACAACCGGATCAGGTCGAACCTCCTGATCGCCGGCCTCTTCCTGCTGGTCTATCTGACCACCTGGGGATTGCTGCTGGTCGCCTATGGCTATGGCGGGGTGTCGCGCGGGGAATCCGTCTTCGGCGCGGCGAGCCGCGTCTTCCTGTCGTGCTTCCCCTTCATCACCCTGGCGACGATCCTGTGGGTGTTCATCGGCTTCCGCGTGAATGTCGCGCTGATCGGAGCGGTGACCGGGGCCAGGGGCATCGCCCAGGCGGAGAACCCGAAGCTCTACCGGATGCTGGAAAACCTCTGCATCTCGCGCGGCCTGCCGATGCCCCGCCTGGCGATCATGCAGAGCGACGCGCTCAACGCCTTCGCCAGCGGCGTCAACGACAGGCAGTTCACCGTGACCGTCACCAGCGGCCTGCTCGCCCAGCTCGACGACCAGGAGGTCGAAGCGGTGCTGGCGCATGAACTGACCCATATCCGTAACGGCGACGTCCGGCTGATGGTGATCGCCGTGGTGATCGCGGGCGTGGTCTCCTTCGCCGGCGAGCTCGTCTTCCGCGGCCTCGGCCGCAGCAATATCCGCGTCTCCTCCGACGATTCGAAGAAAGGCAACGGCCTCGCCATCCTGATCGGCATCGCCGTGATCGCGGTCTCCTGGTTCCTGGCGGTGCTGGTCCGGCTGTCGCTGTCGCGCTCGCGCGAATACCTCGCCGATGCCGGGGCGGTGGAACTGACCAAGAACCCCGATGCGATGATCTCGGCCCTGCTCAAGATCTCGGGCCGGGCCGATATCGACGGCGTGCCCTCCGGCGTCATGGACATGTGCTTCGAGAACGACCCGGACGATTTCGCCGATCTGTTCTCGACCCACCCCTCCGTCACCAAGCGCGTGCAGGCGCTGATCGAGACCGCCGGCGGGCGCATGCCGGCGATGCCGCCGCACCCGCCGAAGCTCGCCGAGCGCCAGGATCTGCCGACCATGGTCGAGGAGAACGCCGCCCGCGGTCCGTGGTCGCGTCCGCAGCCGGAGCCGGGGACGCGCTGACAGGCCAGGAGCCGGGGCGCGTCTCAGGGCCTCAGCGCCCGTCGCGGGCCCAGCCGAGCGCCTCCTCCAGGCGGTCGTCGCCCCAGAACGGCTCGCCGTCCCCGGTGACGAAGAAGGGCGCGCCGAAGATGCCGATCGACCGGGCATATTCGATCTCGGCGCGCAGGCGGCCCTTGACCTCCTCGCCGCGCGACAGCGGGATCGCGGCGCCGGGCTCGCCGCCGGCCTGCTTCAGCGCGGCGCCGAGCACGGCCTCGTCGGCGATGTTGCGCCCCTCGCAGAACTGGGCCCGGAAGACCGCCCGGGAGAAGGCCGGCGTCCAGCCCTCCTCCCGCCCGGCCAGGGCCAGGCGCGCCGCCGCCAGCGAATTCTGCGGGAAGTTGTCGGGCTTGAGCATCTCGATGCCGAGCCGCCGGCCGCGCCGGGCGGTATCGCGCCACATATAGCGGCCCTTGTTCGGGTAGATCGCGAAAGGCGAGCTGTTCCAGCCCTGCGCGGCAAAGATCGGCCCGAGCAGGAAGGGCCGCCAGCGCAGGGCGACATCGGCCTCCTCGGCCAGTTTCTCGATCCTCAGGGCGCTCAGGCAGGAATAGGGCGACGCGAACTCATACCAGAAGTCCAGAACGGGACGATTCGGCATTCAGCCTCCGAACAGGTCGTCATGTCGTTTCGTGTCGCGCCCCGCGAGCTTGTGCCGTGCGGGGCCCGACGACAAGCGCGCAGGACGCACGCTCGCGATGCGGTGAGGCGAGGCCGATCCGGACCACCCATCAGCGGATGACGCGTGATCGATCAGAAGGTTCCGATTGCTTCGCCCCGATGGCTGCGATAGTGCGCCATTGCGTCCGAAACGCGGCCTCCAGGCCGGCAGGAGGAATTTGACACAGATGGCTGACAGCAGCGTGAAGAAGGTCGTTCTCGCCTATTCCGGCGGTCTCGACACCTCGATCATCCTCAAATGGCTGCAGACCACCTATCGATGCGAGGTCGTGACCTTCACGGCCGATCTCGGCCAGGGCGAGGAGCTGGGCCCGGCGCGCGACAAGGCGCTGCTGCTCGGCATCAAGCCGGAGAACATCTTCATCGAGGACCTGCGCGAGGAATTCGTGCGCGACTTCGTCTTCCCGATGTTCCGGGCCAACGCCGCCTATGAGGGCGTCTATCTGCTCGGCACCTCGATCGCGCGGCCGCTGATCGCCAAGCGCCTGATCGAGATCGCGGAGCAGGTCGGGGCCGACGCCGTCTCCCACGGCGCCACGGGCAAGGGCAACGACCAGGTCCGTTTCGAGCTGACCGCCTATGCGCTGAAGCCCGACATCGCCGTGATCGCGCCCTGGCGCGAATGGGACCTGCGCTCGCGCGAGCAGCTCATCGCCTTCGCCGAGCAGCACCAGATCCCGATCGCCAAGAACAAGCGCGGCGAGGCACCGTTCTCGGTCGACGCCAACCTGCTGCACTCCTCCTCGGAGGGCCGCGTGCTGGAGGACCCGAACGAGGA
>Ga0180223_1001288_pt1 | contig 20143 bp, 18 predicted proteins | sample eDN5th30CKraftOP_FD_151337 | JGI IMG/M metagenome (GOLD analysis project Ga0180223, IMG submission 151337) | Enriched Organic Plus compost microbial communities from Emeryville, California, USA - eDNA 5th pass 30_C Kraft OP (version 2) (version 2) ...
CGCCTACAGCGTCATCTCGGCGACCGGACTGATCCTGCGCCGCGGTCCCGAACTCGACCGCGTGCTGCGCGTCATCGACAAGCCGCAGCTGGCGCTGGCGAATTGATTTCCTAGTCGTCCCCGCGCATAGCCGTCCGAAGGACGGCGTTCTTTCAGAACGCCTATGAGCGGGGACCCATACGCCGTGCCGTCTCTATGGATTGGTGGCTATGGGTCCCGGGTCTCGCGGAGCCTGTCATCGGGCCGCGCTTCGCGCGGACCCGTTGGCTCGCCCGGGACGACATTAAGCCGGCTCTTTGTCGCCTTTGCCGAGCGGTAGCTGCATCTGCACGGTGTCGAGCCAGCGGCCGAACTTGTAGCCGACCGACCTGAACACGCCGACATGCTGGAAGCCGCAGGCCTTGTGCAGGGCGATCGAGCCCGCCTGGTTTGAATCGCCGATCACCGCCAGCATCTGCCGGAAACCGGCGTCGGTCGACAGCTTGATCAGCTCCGCCATCAGCGCCTTGCCGACGCCGCGCTTCTGCCTGTCCGGCGCGATGTAGATCGAATCCTCGACCGTGAAGCGATAGGCCGGCCGCTCGCGGAACGGCCCGGCATAGGCGTAGCCGACCACAACACCGTCGATCTCGGCAACGATGTACGGGAAGCCGCCTGAGCGCAGCTTGTCGTAGCGGCGCAGCATCTCGGCTTCGGTCGGCGGCTCGAGCTCGAAGGTCGCGGTGCCTGTGCGCACGGCGTGGGCGTAGATGGCCGAGATGGCCGGTATGTCGACGGGGGTGGTGGGGCGAATGTTCATGGGCATGCCATAAAAGAAAACGCCCCGGCTTTAGGCCGGGGCGTTCAATCTGGCAACTGGCTCTGTCCGTTCGTTAGCGGCGATCACCCAGGAAGCGCAGCAGGAACAGGAACAGGTTGATGAAGTCGAGGTAGAGCGTCAGCGCGCCCATCACCGCCTTGCGGCCGGCGGCGGTGCCGTCGTCGTTGACGTCGTACATCTCCTTGATCTTCTGGGTATCCCAGGCGGTGAGACCCGCGAAGATCAGGACGCCGATCGCCGAGATGGCGAAGTCGAGGCCCGTGCTCTTCAGGAAGATATTGACCACCATCGCCAGGATGAGGCCGAACAGACCCATGATCAGGAACGAGCCGATCGGCGACAGGTCACGCTGCGTGGTGTAGCCGTACAAGCTCAACGCACCGAACGACGCCGCGGAGATGAAGAAGGTGCGGGTGATCGACGCGCCGGTATAGGCGAGAAACACCGACGACAGCATCAGGCCGAGCAGCGCCGCGTAGCCCATGAACAGCATGAGCGCGGTCGACGGCTGCAGCGTGTGCACGCGGAAGCTCAGGAAGAACACCAGTCCCAGCGTCGCCAGGAACAGGATGATGGTCACCGGTCCGCCGAAGATCGTCTGGCCGAACGACGTCAGCGCCATCTGCCCCGCGGCATTGGTCTGCACCGCGGCGTTGAAGGTGAGCCAGGCGACCACGCCGGTCAGAGCGACGCCGGCGGCCATGTAGTTGTAGATGCGGAGCATGTAGGCGCGCAGGCCTGCATCGATCTCCGCGGTGCGCGCGGCGGTGCCGAAGCCGCGGGCAGCAACGTTACGGTCGAAATCCGACATCGAAGTTCCCTCTTCTCAGTGCCGGCGGTTGTCAGGTGACGGTGCCGGCTCTCGTCAGGCGCTTGCTCCCGCGGAGGCGGGATGGGCGCTCGTGTCGCAGAATGTAATGGTTGGTGAGGTTGGACGCCAGATATGGCGGGGGCATGTCGGCGCCACCTTGCGGAATATTAACCTTGGCTGCCGGAGCCGATTTCACCGCAAAAACAAGGCCCGCCGTCCTCACGGGCTACCGGCGCGGCGGAATGTCGCTGCCGGACCAACACGTTAGCCTAGAGATTGCGCAGCACCGGGGCCGGTTTCTGGCCCAGCGCCGAGAACGTACCGGCAAGCCCCAACACCACCGTCACCAGCACGGCCGCCAAGGTTGCCATCAGCGCCGCGCCGGGCTGCCAGAAGAATGGCAGGCGCATCAGTTCGGTGACAATCAGCCAGCTCGCGGCGGTACCGGACAGCACGCCAAACACGGCGGTGGCGGCGGCGATCAGCAAATACTCGATGGTGTAAGCGCTGATCAGCCGCAGCCGCGTTGCGCCGAGCGTCTTGAGGATGACGGCGTCATAAACCCGGTGGCGGTGTCCGGCGGCCAGTGCGCCGCCGAGCACCAGCGCCGCGACCAGCAGCGTCAGGCCGGAGGCGCCACGGATCGCCAGCACCAGATTGCCGATCAGCGAACCGATGGCGTCGAGCGCGTCCTTGACGCGCACGGTGGTGATCATCGGGAAGTCCTTCGCAACAGCGCGGATGATCCTGTTCTCCTGCTCCGCGCTCGAGCCGCCATTCGGATAGGTCAGTGTCGCCAGCCGGGTATGCGGCGCGCCGTCGAACACATGCGGCGAGAACACCAGCACGAAGTTGATGCTCAGGCTCTGCCAGTCCACCGTGCGCAGATTGGCGATCTTCGCCGTGATGTTGCGGCCGAGCACATTGACGGTGACCGTGTCGCCGATGGTGAGGCCGAGGCCGTCGGCGATCCTCTTCTCGAACGACACCAGCGGTTCGCCGCGATAGTCCGGCGCCCACCACTTGCCGTCGGTCAGGCGCGAGCCGTTCGGGACCGTGGCTGAATAGGTGATGCCGCGGTCGCTCTGCAGCACCCAGGCGGCGTCTTCCGACGGCTTGAGATCCTGCGCCGCGATGCCGTTGGCTGAAACGATGCGGCCTCGCAGCATCGGCACTTCTTCAAGCGCGGCGTTGGGCGCCTGTTTCGCGACAAAGGCGTCGAAATCCGGAGCGCGGTCGGACGGGATGTCGAGGAAGTAGAAGGCCGGCGCCCGCGCCGGCAATTCCTTGGCGAACTGGCTACGCAAATTGCCATCGATCTCAATCACGGTGACGAGCAGCGCGATGCCGAGGCCGAGCGACAAGACGATGGTCGGCGTCAGCGCGCCGGGGCGGTGGATATTGGCAACCGCCATGCGCAAGCTGGTCGAGCGCGCCCGCGGCACGCGGCGCGCGATCGCCATCACCAGCATGCCGACGAGCTGCAGCAGCACGAAGACCGCGGCGGCGACCCCGACATAGATCAGCGCCACGCGCCGGTCATAAGCGAGCAGCACAGCCAGCGTGCCGAGGGCGGCGATGGCGAGTGCGGTCAGCGCCATGTAGGTCTTGCGCGGCCAGGCCGGCTGCGCGGCGACGACGTCGCGGAACAGCGCGCCGACCGGCACGTCATGGGCGCGGCCGAGCGGCCACATCGCGAAGGCGAGCGCGGTGAGCAGGCCGTAGACCAGCGACAGCACCAGCTCCGGGATTTGAATGGCCGGCACGATCGGCAAGGGAATGACGGAGCCGAAAACGCCGACGACGATGAAAGGCAGTGCCGCGCCCAGAGCCGCGCCGATGGCGCCGCCGATCAGCGACAGCAGGATCACCTGCGTGAGATAGATCGCGAAGACGCGGCGGCCGCTGGCGCCGAGCGCTTTCAGCGTCGCGATGGTGGCGCGCTTGCGGTCGAGATGGCTCTTCACTGCATTGCCGACGCCGACGCCGCCGACCAGCAGCGCGGTGAGGCCGACGATGGTCAGGAACTGCGTGAAGCGGTTGACGTTGCGCTCGAGCTGCGGCGAGGCATTGGTGCGGTTGCGGATTTCCCAGCCGGCATTGGGCTGCTTGACGCGGGCGTCGTCGGTGACCGCCTTGACGGCGGCTTCATGGCCGGCGCCGGGCAGCTTCACCTGATATTTCCAGCGCACCAGGCTGCCGGGCTGCAACAGGCCAGTGGCCCGCAAGGCTTCTTCGCTGACCATGAGGCGCGGGCCGAAGCCGATGCCGACCGACAGCTTGTCGGGCTCGTTGGTCAGCGCGGCACGAATGACGAATTCGATATTGCCGACGGTGATGCGCGCGCCGGGCTCGATGGCAAGCCGCGCCAGCAGGGTCGGATCGGCGACCGCGCCGTAAGCGCCGTCGCGCTGCGCCAGCGCGTCACCGAGCGGCATGTCAGGCGTGAGCGTGACCTTGCCGAACAGAGGATAGGCTTTATCGACGGCCTTGAGTTCGACCAGCGTGGCATCGCCGCTGGCGATGCGCGACATGGCGCGCAGGCTGGCGGTGGTCGAGACCTCGCCGTGATTTTGCAGGAAGGCGACTTCTTCCGGTTTGGCCTCGCGCTGGATCAGGCTGAACGACAGATCGCCGCCGAGAATGACGCGGCCTTCGCGCGCGAGGCCATCATTCAAGCTGGCCGCGAGCGAACCGACGCCGGCGATCGACATGGCGCCGAGCGCGATACAGGCGACGAAGACATAGAAGCCGGACAGCCCGCCGCGCATTTCGCGCAGGGCGTAGCGAAGCGGGAGCCAGCGCGAAACGCTGCTCATTATTGACCGTCCACGATGTGGCCCGAGCGTAACCGCACGACGCGGCCGCATTTCTGCGCCAGCGCCGGATCGTGGGTGACGAGCACCAATGTCGCGCCGTGCTTTTCGTAGCCGGCGAACAACAGTTCGACGATCTGCTTGCCGGTGTCCTCGTCGAGATTGCCGGTCGGCTCGTCCGCGACCAGGATCGACGGGTTCGGCGCCAGCGCGCGGGCGACCGCGACGCGCTGCTGTTCGCCGCCTGACATCTGCGCCGGATAGTGGTGCAGGCGGTGACCGAGGCCGACTAGATCGAGCTCGGCGCGGGCGCGGTCCTGCGCGTCGTCGATGCCGGCGAGTTCGAGCGGCACCGCGACATTTTCCAGCGCGGTCATGGTCGGGATGAGGTGGAAGGATTGAAAGACGATGCCTATGTTGCGGCCACGGAAGCGCGCGAGCTCATCCTCGTTGAGTTCGCGCAGGTTCTCGCCGGCGACTGTCACGGTGCCGGTGTCGGCGCGTTCCAGCCCGGCCATCACCATGAGCAGGGTCGACTTGCCCGAGCCTGAAGGGCCGACGAGACCGATGGCCTCGCCTCTGCCTATATTCAGGTCGATGTCCTTGAGGATATGAACGCGGGCGGCGTCGCGACCGAGCGAGAGATTGAGGCCCGACAACGCAATAGCGGGGCCGGCAGGAGAAGGTGCTTTCATGAACCTCTTTCCGATACGATGGCCGTCATATGGGGAACTTCTCGGCCCCGTCCAGCGGGCTGCGGCGCTATTACTCATATTTGCCGTCATTTTAGGCCCGATTGGGGCCCTTGCTGCTGACAAACCGGTGAAGATCGTCGTTCTCGGCGACTCCCTGAGCGCCGGTTACGGGCTCAATGTCCAGGATGCCTTTCCCTCGAAGCTGGCGGTGGCCCTGAAGGCCAAGGGCCATGCCGTCGAGCTGATCAATGCCGGCGTTTCGGGCGACACCGCGACCGGCGGCCTCGACCGCTTCGACTGGTCGGTGCCGGCCGACGCTGACGCGCTGATCCTCGAACTCGGCGCCAACGATGCGTTAAGAGGCGTTGCCCCGGACGTGACCGGCGCCGCGCTCGACAAGATCCTGACCAAGGTCGGCGAGCGGAAGATTCCGGTGCTGATCGCCGGCATGAAGTCGCCGCCCAATATGGGGCCCGACTATGTGGCCAAGTTCGACGCGATCTTTCCCGAACTCGCCAAGAAGCATAATGCGCTGCTCTATCCGTTCTTCCTCGAAGGCGTCGCCGCCAACGACAAGCTCAACCAGCGCGACGGCATGCATCCCAACGCCGACGGTGTCGATGTCATCGTGAAGGGCATTCTGCCGAAGGTGGAAGAATTGATCGCGCAGGTGAAGTCCAAGAACAGCTGACTCTCAATGCCCCGCTTATTCACCGGCATCGAAATTCCCTCCGGCATTGCCGAAGCGCTGAACATGCTGCGCGGCGGGCTGCCGGGTGCGCGCTGGATCGAACGCGAGAATTATCACATCACCTTGCGCTTCCTCGGCGATATCGACGACCGCGCCGCCAATAATGCGGCTTCTGTCCTGGCCGATATCCGCAAACCGGCGTTCAACCTGCATTTCGACCGGCTGGCCTCATTCGGCGGTCGCAAGCCGCGCTCGGTCTATGCCCAGGTCGCGGCCGAGTCGGCCTTGGCGGAGCTGCAGGACGAGCACGAACGGCTGATGCGCCGCATCGGGCTTGAGCCGGAAACGCGCAAATTCACGCCACATGTGACGCTGGCGCGTCTGCGCTCAACGTCGAGCATCGATGTCGCGGATTACCTGTCGGCGCGCGGCTTCTTCCGCACCGCGCCGTTTCCGGTCACGCGCTTCGTGCTGTTCTCATCGCGCGCCTCGACCGGCGGCGGGCCTTATGTGGTGGAAGAGAGTTATGAGCTGGAATAATCCGTCATTACGGGACGCCGCGTAGCGGCGGGCCCGGAATCCATAACCCCGGCTGCGGCGTATGGATTCCGGGTTCGCGGCCATCGGCCGCGCCCCGGAATGACAGAAGGTTAAGCCACCTTGAACAGCCGCATTTGCGCGTCGAGCATCGAGGTGGCGATGCCGTGGGCGTCTTCGACGGCTTCAAGCGCGAGCGACAAGGGCGTGTAGCGCGGCGCCTTCACCTCGCCGACGATGCTGCCGAAGTCGAAGGAGAAGTCGGCTTCGAACTTGCGGGCGAGTTGCTGCATGCGCCGGTTGCCGGCGAGACAATCCATGCGCAGCAACCGAATGCCGCGATTGCGCGACGACAACAGGATGCGCTCGAGCAGCGCCGTGCCGACGCCGTGGCTCTGCCAGTCCTTTTCGATGGAGAAGGCGGCTTCGGCCTCGTGGCTGAACAGCGGGCCGACCGGACGCAATTCGCCGGCGCCACGCAGCGCGCCGTCGACGAAGAAGCCGTAAACGATGACGCCGAAGTCACTGATGCTGTGGGCGTGCTTGTCGATGAACTCGTCGGAAACAGCGCCGGAAAAGCGGGTGTTGCGGCTCTCGCGGTCGAGGCGCAGCAGGTGGTCGCGGTAGGCGGCGGCCTCGGTCGGCCACAGCTTGCGGACGACGCCATCAAGAGGCAGGGGCTCGCTCATGTCGGAAGTCCTCAGGTCAGGTTGTCGGCCGTCTCTCGGCTTGCCCCTTGGTCTCCCGACTCAGTTTTTTTGTTTGTGCGCATGTATATGGTGCATTGCAGCAAAAATGCGATGCACTTTAGGTCGCAGACGGCCTCCGTTGCAGAAAATGCATGGCTTACAATAGGTTAACTGCGGTACTCAGGTGGCTTCTGCTCCGTCAATGGCCGCTTTGCTGCGGCTCTGTTGCGCAGCATGACCACCGGCCGCCCTGCCCAAATGCCACGTTGGCGAGGCGGACGATTTACAGGTGCGCCGGTACGCCTTAGCAGTTGCGGCATCGCCCATCGCCACAGCGCCCCGCCGACCTGGTCTATTGTCTCTCCGCGTCATGAATCAATCCTTTGCCAGCCGCTACGCGGCGCTGGTCGCCTCCGGAAAGATCGAGGCCGACCCGGCGCAGGCCGAGCTCGCCCGGCACTATGCCGCGCTCGACCAGCGGCTGACCGAGCGGCTTCTGGCGCGCAAGTCGTCGTCGCTCGGCTGGCTGTTCGCCAAGAAGGCGAAAACGGTGCCGGCGAAGGGGCTCTACGTCCATGGCGAGGTCGGCCGCGGCAAGACCATGCTGATGGACCTGTTCTACGAGTCCACGCCGGTCGAGAAGAAGCGCCGCGCGCACTTCCACGAGTTCATGGCGGACGTGCACGAGCGGGTGCATCGCTATCGGCAGGCCATCAAGGACGGCAAGGTCGCGGACCAGGATCCGATCCTGCATGCCGCCGAGGAAATCGCCGACCAGACGCAGCTTATCTGCTTCGACGAATTTCACGTCACCGACATCGCCGACGCCATGATCCTCGGCCGGTTGTTCACGCGACTGTTCGAGCGCGGCGTCGTGATGGTGGCGACATCGAATTTGGCGCCGCGTGATCTCTACAAGGACGGCCTCAACCGCGCGCTGTTCGTGCCGTTCCTCAAGTTGCTGGAGCAGCAGTGCGAAGTGGTGCGGCTCGACGCCCGCACCGATTTCCGGCTGGAAAAGCTCACCGGTGTTAATGCCTGGTACGTGCCGCCGGACGTCCACGCCGAGGCGGCGCTGGACAACGCCTGGCGCGATCTGGTCGGTCATGCCGAAGGCGCGGCGCACGAAATGGTGGTCAAGGGCCATATCGTGATGGTGCCGAAGGCGGCCATGGGCGTCGCCCGCTTCGATTTTGCCGATCTGTGCTCGAAGCCGCTGGCGGCGTCGGACTTCCTCAAGGTCGCTTTGGAATTCCATACCGTCATCATCGAGCGCATTCCGGTGATGGATCAGTCGCGCCGCAACGAGGCCAAGCGCTTCATCATCCTGGTCGATACCTTGTACGACCACGCCGTGAAGCTGCTCGCCTCCGCCGAGGCATCGCCCGAGCAGCTCTATACCGGCACCGACGGCTATGAGGCCAATGAGTTCAAGCGCACCGCCTCGCGTCTGTTCGAAATGCGCTCGCAGTCCTATCTCGGCCTGCCGCACGGCCCGCGCACGGCGGAGAATGTCGATCTGGCGAAGATCGTCGATACCTGACGACGGCAAGCGGATTGCCGTTGCCAAGGCCGGCGTGCGGCGCGACAAAAGATCGGGGCCACCAAGCCGAGGACGTGCGTCATGTCCGATCCGACCCAGCAGCCAGACCAAAGCTCGCCGCCGCCCGCCGGCGAGGTTTCTGCGACCGTAAGCGACAGTACGGAAGCCGGCCTGCCGCACCGGAAACGACCGAAGCCTGCGCGCTTTCGTTGCCTGATTTGCGGCGCCGAAAAGCCGGCGCGCGATATGACGCCGCTCGCTGTGGTGCGGCCCAGCCTGCTCGATCGCATTCATGCCGAGCATCCCGACCTGCCGGCCGAGGGTTATGTTTGTAACGCGGACCTTGATCGCTACCGCTCGCGCTATGTCGCCGAGCTTCTCGGTCAGGAACGCGGCGAACTCACCCGGCTCGAGCATGAGGTGGTCGAGAGCCTCGCCGCCCATGAAACGCTGGCCGAAAACGTCGAGGCCGAATATGCCGAACAGCGCAGCTTCGGCGAGCGTCTTTCCGACCGGCTGGCGGCTTTCGGCGGCAGCTGGACTTTCATCACGATCTTCTTCGTGGTGCTGGTGGCCTGGATGACCTTCAACCTCGTCGCATTGCAGCGCGATGCGTTCGATCCTTATCCGTTCATCCTGCTCAATCTGGTGCTGTCGTGTCTGGCCGCGATCCAGGCGCCGATCATCATGATGAGTCAGAACCGGCAGGAGGCGAAGGATCGGCTGCGTTCGGAGAACGATTATCGCGTCAATCTGAAGGCCGAATTGGAAATCCGGCACCTGCACGAGAAGATCGACCACATCCTCACGCGGCAGTGGGAGCGTCTGACCGAGATCCAGCAGATCCAGCTTGAGATCATGCAGGAACAGCTGCCGCGCAAGCGCTGAGCGTCACGATTTTGCCCGCCCGGGCGCTTGCCCTCACTCCATGTCGCACTGCGAGACTACGTTGCGCTGCGTTCGCGTTTTCCGCGCAATTGCCTATGGACTTTGGTCGGATGCTCTGCTGGTATAATGTATACACGATAAGAAAACGGGGCGGGAATGTTGCTGCGCAACAGCAAAATGGCTAAGCCATCGGCGGCCGCGCTCCGCGGCAGCAAGCAAAGAGTTTCCCATCATGGCGCGTAATAAAATCGCACTGATCGGCGCTGGCCAGATCGGCGGCACGCTGGCCCATCTGGTCGGCCTGAAGCAGTTGGGCGACGTCGTTATGTTCGACGTCATGGAAGGCATCCCGCAGGGCAAGGCCCTGGACATTGCCCAGTCGTCCCCGGTCAACAAATTCGACGCCAAGTTCACCGGCGCCAATTCCTACGAGGCGATCGAGGGCGCCGATGTCTGCATCGTCACCGCCGGCGTGCCGCGCAAGCCGGGCATGAGCCGCGACGATCTGCTCGATATCAATCTCAAGGTGATGGGCCAGGTCGGCGCCGGCATTGCCAAATACGCGCCGAACGCCTTCGTCATCTGCATCACCAACCCGCTCGACGCCATGGTGTGGGCGCTGCAGAAGTCCTGCGGCCTGCCGCAGCAGAAGGTCGTCGGCATGGCCGGCGTGCTCGACTCGGCGCGCTTCCGCTACTTCCTCGCCGACGAATTCAACGTCTCGGTCGAGGACGTCACCGCCTTCGTGCTCGGCGGCCACGGCGACACCATGGTGCCGCTGACCCGCTACTCCACGGTCGCCGGCATTCCGGTGCCGGATCTCGTCAAGATGGGCTGGACCACGCAGGCCCGGGTCGACGAGATCGTCAAGCGCACCGCCAATGGCGGCGCCGAAATCGTCAACCTGCTCAAGACCGGCTCGGCCTTCTACGCTCCGGCGGCGTCGGCCATCGCGATGGCGGAGAGCTACCTGCTCGACAAGAAGCGCGTTCTGCCCTGCGCCGCCTATCTCAACGGCGAGTACGGCATGAAGGACATCTATGTCGGCGTCCCGGTGGTGATCGGCGCCAAGGGTGTCGAGCGCATCGTCGAGGTCGATCTCAATGGCGGCGAGAAGACCGCCTTCGAGAAGTCCGCGGCCTCCGTGCAGGGTCTCATCGAGGCCTGCAAGAAGATCGCGCCGACGCTGGCGTAATCCGTTGCTGTCATCGCCCGCGCAAGCGGGCGATCCAGTAATCGCTGCAGACTGGGAATACTGGATGCCCCGCCTGCGCGGGGCATGACAGCCTAGGGAGTTGGGGAGAGCCGGATGAACATCCACGAGTACCAAGCCAAAGCAGTCCTGAAGGAATTCGGCGTCCCGGTGCCCCGCGGCATCCCCGCCTTCACCGTCGATGAAGCGGTCAAGGCCGCGAACGAACTCGGCGGCCCGGTCTGGGTGGTGAAAGCCCAGATCCACGCCGGCGGCCGCGGCAAGGCCGGCGGCGTCAAGGTCGTGAAATCGACCGACGACGTGAAGAAGGAAGCGACCCGCATCCTCGGCTCGACCCTGGTCACGCACCAGACCGGCCCGAAGGGCAAGCAGGTCAACCGCCTCTACATCGAGGAAGGCTCCGCCATCGACAAGGAGTTCTATCTCTCCGCACTGGTCGACCGCGAAACCTCGCGCGTCGCCTTCGTCGTCTCGACCGAAGGCGGCATGGACATCGAGCAGGTCGCGCATGACACGCCCGACAAGATCGTCACCTTCTCGGTCGATCCGGCGACCGGCCTGATGCCGCACCACTCGCGCGCCGTCGCGCAGGCGCTCAAGCTGACCGGCGATCTCGCCAAGCAGATCGGCGATATCCTGCCCAAGCTCTATGCGGCGTTCATCGCCAAGGACATGTCCATGCTGGAGATCAATCCGCTGGTTGTGACCAAGGACGCCAAGATCATCTGCCTCGACGCCAAGGTCGATTTCGACAACAACGCGCTCTATCGCCATGCCGACGTGATGGCGCTGCGCGACATCACCGAAGAAGACGACAAGGAAGTCGAGGCGTCGAAATACGACCTCAACTACATCGCGCTCGACGGCCAGATCGGCTGCATGGTCAACGGCGCCGGCCTTGCCATGGCGTCGATGGACATCATCAAGCTCTACGGCATGGAGCCGGCGAACTTCCTCGATGTCGGCGGCTCGGCCACCAAGGAGAAGGTGACGGCGGCGTTCAAGATCATCACCTCCGATCCGAACGTGAAGGGCATCCTGGTCAACATCTTCGGCGGCATCATGAAGTGCGACGTCATCGCCGAAGGCGTCGTCGCCGCGGTGAAGGAAGTGGGCCTCAAGGTGCCGCTGGTTGTCCGCCTCGAAGGCACCAATGTCGACCTCGGCAAGAAAATCATCAAGGAATCCGGCCTCAACGTCACCTCGGGCGACGACCTCGACGATGCCGCGCAGAAGATCGTCAAGGCCGTGAAGGAGGCTGCGTAATGTCCGTCCTCATCGACAAGAACACCAAGGTCATCTGCCAGGGCTTCACCGGCAAGAACGGCACCTTCCATTCGCAGCAGGCCATTGCCTACGGCACCAAGATGGTCGGCGGCACCTCGCCGGGCAAAGGCGGCTCGACGCATCTCGACCTGCCGGTGTTCGACACCGTGGCCGAAGCCAAGGACAAGACCGGCTGCGACGCCTCGGTGATCTATGTGCCGCCGCCGGGCGCGGCGGATGCGATCTGCGAAGCCATCCAGGCCGAGATCCCGCTCATCGTCTGCATCACCGAAGGCATTCCGGTGATGGACATGGTGAAGGTCAAGCGCGCGCTGTCGGGCTCGAAGTCGCGCCTGATCGGGCCGAACTGCCCGGGCGTGATGACCGCGGGCGAGTGCAAGATCGGCATCATGCCGGGCAACATCTTCAAGTCGGGTTCGGTCGGCATCGTGTCGCGCTCCGGCACGCTGACCTATGAAGCCGTGTTCCAGACCTCGCGCGAAGGCCTCGGTCAGACCACGGCGGTCGGCATCGGCGGCGATCCGGTCAAGGGTACCGAGTTCATCGACGTGCTGGAGATGTTCCTCGCCGACCCGAAGACCACCTCGATCGTCATGATCGGCGAAATCGGCGGCTCGGCCGAAGAAGATGCCGCGCAGTTCCTGATCGACGAAGCCAAGAAGGGCCGCAAGAAGCCGATGGTCGGCTTCATCGCCGGCGTCACCGCGCCTCCGGGCCGCCGCATGGGTCATGCCGGCGCGATCATCTCCGGCGGCAAGGGCGATGCGAAATCGAAGACCGCGGCGATGGAAGCCGCCGGCATTCGCGTGTCGCCGTCGCCGGCGCGCATCGGCAAGACCCTGGTGGAAGTGCTGAAGGGCTAAGGCCCGCTTCTCCAGCCAGTCAGATAACAAGATGCGAGCGCCGCCAGGCTGATGCCGGCGGCGCTTTTTCATTTGCGCCGGCGCCCGGCGTGTCCTGCACCTTGATGCTCGGGCTGCGGACCGCGGCCGCCCTTTCTATTAAAAATGAACTTATGTTCAGTTCTACGCTTTTTTGGACTTAACTACGTCATAAATAGGTTTAAGAGTGAGGTCGCCGACGCAGGGCGTCATGCCCGGGAGCGGCTCAATCCGACAGAGCAGTTTCCGGTCCGGCTGGGGATCGTGAGGCCGTTTCTCGGGTTGCCCCACGCAGGAAACGCATACCGCGCGGCAATTGCGCCACGCCAGGACCCAGGTCTCATGTCTCGCCAAGACGCCAACGCCGCCTTCGCCCACACCTCGTTCCTTTACGGCGGCAACGCCGCCTATATCGAAGACCTGCAGGCCCGGTTCGAGAAGGACCCGAGCTCGGTCGACGCCGAGTGGCGCACCTTCTTCGAGGCGCTCAAGGACAACGGCGCCGATGTCGTGAAGCAGGCGCAGGGCGCCTCCTGGAAAAAGCCGAACTGGCCGGCGCGGCCGAGCGGCGATCTGGTCGCCGCGCTCGACGGTCAGTGGGCCGAAACCGAAAAGAAGATCGGCGACAAGATCGCGAAGACAGCGCAGGCCAAGGGCGTCGAGCTGTCGAACGCCGACGTGATGCAGGCGACGCGCGACTCGATCCACGCGCTGATGCTGATCCGCGCCTACCGCATGCGCGGCCATTTCCACGCCAAGCTCGACCCGCTCAATATTCAGGAAGAGCCCAACGAAGAAGAGCTGATGCCGTCGTCCTACGGCTTTGCCGAAGCCGACATGGACCGCAAGATCTTCCTCGACAAGGTGCTCGGCCTCGAATTCGCGTCGATGCGCGAGATCGTCGCCATCCTGCGTCGCACCTACTGCCAGACGCTCGGCGTCGAGTTCATGCACATCTCGAACGCCGCGCAGAAGGCCTGGATCCAGGAGCGCATCGAAGGCCGCGACAAGGAAATTCAGTTTACGCGCGAAGGCAAGCGCGCCATCCTCAACAAGCTCGTCGAAGCCGAAGGCTTCGAGAAGTTCCTCGACGTCAAGTACACCGGCACCAAGCGCTTCGGACTCGACGGCGGCGAATCGCTGATCCCGGCGCTCGAGCAGATCATCAAGCGCGGCGGCAATCTCGGTGTGAAGGAAATCGTGCTGGGCATGCCGCATCGCGGCCGCCTCAACGTGCTCACGCAGGTGATGAGCAAGCCGCACCGCGTGCTGTTCCACGAATTCAAGGGCGGCTCGGCGACGCCCGACGACATCGAAGGCTCGGGCGACGTTAAGTATCACCTTGGGGCTTCGTCGGACCGCGAGTTCGACGGCAACAAGGTGCATCTGTCGCTGACGCCGAACCCGTCGCATCTGGAAATCGTCGATCCGGTCACGCTCGGCAAGGTGCGGGCCAAGCAGGAGCAGCACGGCGCGACGCCGGAAGATCGCACCATGGTGATGCCGCTCTTGATCCACGGCGACGCGGCCTTCGCCGGCCAGGGCGTGGTGGCGGAATGCTTCGGCCTGTCGGGCCTCAAGGGTTATCGCACCGGCGGCTCGATCCACTTCATCGTCAACAACCAGATCGGCTTCACGACTTATCCGCGCTATTCGCGGTCGTCGCCCTATCCGTCCGACGTCGCCAAGATGATCGACGCGCTGATCCTGCATGTGAACGGCGACGATCCGGAAGCTGTGGTGTTCGCCGCCAAGGTCGCGACCGAATACCGGATGAAGTTCCAGCATCCGGTCGTCATCGACATGTGGTGCTATCGCCGCTTCGGCCACAACGAAGGCGACGAGCCGGCGTTTACCCAGCCGGTGATGTACAAGAACATCCGCTCGCGCAAGTCGACGCTGGAAATCTATTCCGAGAAGCTGATCGCCGAAGGCGTCGTCACCGACGGCGAAATCGACAAGATGAAGGCCGACTGGCGCTCGCGCCTCGATGCCGAATTCGAGGCCGGCCAGGCTTACAAGCCGAACAAGGCGGACTGGCTCGACGGCCGCTGGGCGGGCCTCAAGCCGGCGCAGGATGCCGAAGATCCGCGGCGCGGCAACACCGGCGTCCCGCTCGCCGAATTGCGCGCCATCGGCAAGGCGATCACCACGGTGCCGAAGGACTTCAACGTTCACCGTACCGTGCAGCGTTTCCTCGACAATCGCGGCAAGGCGATCGAGACCGGCGAGGGCATCGACTGGGCCACCGCCGAGGCGCTCGCCTTCTGCTCGCTGCTCAAGGAAGGCCATCCGGTCCGCCTGTCGGGACAGGACTCCGAGCGCGGCACCTTCTCGCAGCGTCACTCGGTGCTGTTCGATCAGGACACCGAGAAGCGCTACGTGCCGTTCAACACGCTCGGTGGCGGGCAGGCCAAGTACGACGTGATGAATTCGATGCTGTCGGAAGAGGCGGTGCTCGGCTTCGAGTACGGCTATTCGACGGCCGAGCCGAATACGCTGACCTTGTGGGAAGCGCAGTTCGGCGACTTCGCCAACGGCGCGCAGGTCGTGTTCGACCAGTTCATCTCCTCGGCCGAACGCAAGTGGCTGCGCATGTCGGGCCTCGTTTGCCTGCTGCCGCACGGTTACGAAGGCCAGGGCCCGGAGCATTCGTCGGCGCGTCTCGAGCGCTTCCTGCAGATGTGCGCCGAAGACAACATGCAGGTCGCCAACTGCACCACGCCCGCCAACTATTTCCACATCCTGCGCCGGCAGCTTAAGCGCGAGATCCGCAAGCCGCTGATCCTGATGACGCCGAAGAGCCTGCTGCGCCACAAGCGCGCGGTATCCAGGCTCGGCGAATTCGACGCCGGCACGTCGTTCCACCGCCTGCTCTGGGACGACGCCCAGTTCCTGCCCGGCGAGAAGATACAGCTCGTCGCCGACGACAAGATCCGCCGCGTCGTGCTGTGCTCGGGCAAGGTCTATTACGATCTGTACGAGGAGCGCGAAAAGCGCGGCGTGAATGACATCTATCTGCTGCGCGTCGAGCAGCTCTATCCGTTCCCGACCAAGGCGCTGATCGCCGAGCTGTCGCGCTTCAAGCAGGCCGAGATCGTCTGGTGCCAGGAAGAGCCGCGCAACATGGGCCCCTGGTTCTTCGTCGACGTCTATCTCGAATGGGTGCTCAACCAGATCAACGCCAAGCACCGCCGCGCCCGCTATGCGGGCCGCCCGGCATCGGCGTCGACCGCGGTCGGCCAGATGTCGAAGCATCTCGCGCAGCTCAAGCAGTTCCTCGACGAGGCGCTGGGGTAGTCATTGCTGTCGTCCCCGCGAAGGCGGGGACCCAGCGCTTTCTGTGATTTGCAGGAAGAGCTGGATCGTCCGCTTTCGCGGATGATGACGCCGAAACAAGATCATTGAACGGAAACAATCATGACTGACATCAAGGTGCCCACCCTCGGCGAATCGGTGACCGAAGCCACCGTCGGCAAATGGTTCAAGAAGCCGGGCGATGCCGTCGCGGTCGACGAACCTTTGGTCGAGCTCGAAACCGACAAGGTGACGCTGGAAGTGCCGGCGCCGGCTGCCGGCGTGCTCGGCGACATTGCCGCCAAGGATGGCGACACTGTCGGCGTCGGCGCGATCCTCGGCACCATCAAGGACGGCGCGGCCGGCAAGACCACCGCGTCGGGTTCGGCCACCGGCCGCCCGGACGTGAAGACCACCTCGACGACACCGATCAACGCCGCCGACGAGGAGCCGAAGCCGCGCACGCCGGCTCCTGCCACCGCGACCAACACGGCGCAGGCGCCGTCGGTGCGCAAGCTCGCCGCCGAATCGGGTGTCGATCCGTCGACCGTTGCCGGCACCGGCCTCAAGAGCCAGGTGACCAAGGGCGACATGCTCGCTGCCATCGAAAAGGCCGCCTCGGCGCCGACGCCGGTCGCCGCGCCGGTGCAGATGCGTGCGCCGTCAGCACCCGACGATGCGAGCCGCGAAGAGCGCGTGCGCATGACCAAGCTGCGCCAGACCATCGCGCGCCGCCTCAAGGACGCGCAGAACACAGCCGCCATGCTCACGACCTTCAACGAGGTCGACATGACCACGGTGATGGGTCTGCGCAACCAGTACAAGGACATGTTCGAGAAGAAGCACGGCGTGAAGCTTGGCTTCATGGGCTTCTTCGTGCGTGCCTGCATCGCGGCGCTCAAGGACATCCCGGCGGTCAACGCCGAGATCGACGGCACCGATCTGGTCTACAAGAACTATTATCACATCGGTGTCGCCGTCGGTACCGAGAAGGGCCTCGTCGTGCCGGTGGTGCGCGATGCCGACATGCTGTCGCTCGCCGGCATCGAGAAGAAGATCAACGATTTCGGCAAGCGTGCCCGCGATGGCCAGCTCAAGATCGACGAAATGCAAGGCGGCACCTTCACGATCTCGAACGGCGGCGTCTACGGCTCGCTGATGTCGACGCCGATCCTCAACGCGCCGCAGTCGGGCATCCTCGGCATGCACAAGATCCAGGAACGGCCGATGGTGATCGGCGGCAAGATCGAGGTGCGCCCCATGATGTATCTGGCGCTGTCCTACGATCACCGCATCGTCGACGGCCGCGAGGCGGTCACCTTCCTCGTGCGCGTGAAGGAAAATCTCGAAGATCCGGCGCGGCTGGTTCTCGATCTGTGAGGCCAGTATGCCCAACGGCAAGCCCGGCGATCATCCGCTGACCGACATCGTCAAGCATCGCCTGCCGATGTTCGGCGATGAGGTCGACGACAAGGTGCGCAAGCTCGACGGTGTGGCGTCGGACGAACTGCGCAACGTGCTTGCGACGATCGTCTACTTCTGGCCGTGGGGCGACAAGGCGCCAGTCGATCCGCATGCCCTGTCTGCGATTCTCGATTCGCTGCAGCGCTATGCCGAGAAGCAGCGGGCTTAACGCATCCAGACTGCCACGCCCACGGCGGCGCGGCGATATTTGAGCAGGACGTTTATTATGAGCAGCTACGATCTCATCGTCATCGGTTCCGGCCCCGGCGGCTATGTCTGCGCCATTCGCGCCGCGCAGCTCGGCCTCAAGACCGCGGTCGTCGAAAAGGAAAAGACGCTCGGCGGCACCTGCCTCAACATCGGCTGCATTCCGTCGAAGGCGTTGCTGCATGCTTCCGAGCTGTTCGAGGAGGCCGGGCATTCCTTCGCCAAGATGGGTATCGGCGTGCCGGCGCCGAAGCTCGATCTTCCGACGATGCTCAAGTTCAAGCAGGACGCCATCGACGGCAACGTCAAGGGCGTCGACTTTCTGTTCAAGAAGAACAAGATCGACACGCATCACGGCTTCGGTCGCATCGTCGCGCCCGGCAAGGTCGAGGTGAAGGCGGCGGACGGCAAGGTGACGACTTTGGAAACCAAGTCCATCGTCATCGCTACCGGCTCGGATGTGGCGAAGCTGCGCGGCATCGACATCGACGAAAAGCGCATCGTGTCGTCGACCGGCGCGCTGTCGCTTCCGGAAGTGCCGAAGAACCTGCTGGTCATCGGCGCCGGCGTCATCGGCCTCGAACTCGGCTCGGTGTGGCGCCGCCTCGGCGCCAAGGTCACGGTGGTGGAATTCCTCGACGGCATCCTGCCCGGCATGGACGGCGAGGTGCGCAAGCAGTCGCAGCGCCTGCTGGAGAAGCAGGGCATCACTTTCAAGCTGTCGTCCAAGGTCACCGGCGTCGACTCATCGGGCAAGACGCTGAAGGCGACCATCGAGCCGGCGAAGGGCGAGGGCAAGGCCGAGATCATCGAGGCCGATGTCGTGCTCGTCTCCACCGGCCGCGTGCCTTACACCGACGGTCTCGGGCTCAAGGAGCTCGGTGTGAAGATGGACGAGCGCGGCCGTGTCGTCACCGATCATTATTACGCGACCAGCGTTCCGGGCATCTGGGCCATCGGCGACGTGATTGCCGGGCCGATGCTGGCGCACAAGGCCGAGGACGAAGGCGTCGCCGTCGCCGAGATGCTGGTCGGCCAGGCCGGTCATGTGAACTACGACGTCATTCCAGCGGTGGTTTATACAATGCCGGAGATCGCCTCGGTCGGCAAAAGCGAGGAAGAGCTCAAGGCCGCCGGCGTCGCCTACAATGTCGGCAAGTTTCCGTTCACTGCGAACGGCCGCGCCAAGGCGAACCAGCAGACCGATGGCTTCGTCAAGGTCATTGCCGACGCCAAGACCGACCGTGTGCTCGGCGTCCATATCATCGGCTCGGACGCCGGCAACATGATCGCCGAAGCCGCCATCGTCATGGAATTCGGCGGCGCTGCCGAAGACATCGCGCGCACCTGCCACGCCCACCCCACGTTGCCCGAAGCGGTGAAGGAAGCGGCCATGGCGGTCGCCAAGCGCGCGATTCATATGTGATTTTGCTTCCCTCTCCCGCGCAGCGGGGAGAGGGGCGGCTCTCCAACGAGTTCAAACATTGTGTCATGGCCGGGCATAGCCCGTAGAAGACGGGCGTGAACGCCCTCTTGTCCCGGCGATCCACGTCTTTAGCTTAAGAAGAAGGCGTGGATGCCCGGCATGAAGCCGGGCATGACGGAGAACTTGATGCGCCGCTGGCTTCGCCCGCTCTGGGTCGTCCTCGCCCTGCTGTTCCTGCTGGAAGCATGGCTGTGGGATCACCTGTCGCCGGTGGTCGCCCGGATCGTCAGCCTTATTCCTTGGGCGGCGCTGAAGCGGAAGCTGGCGCAGGGGATCGAGCGGCTGCCACCCTGGGCGACCTTGATCGTCTTCATCGTGCCGCTTGTCCTTGTCGTGGTGCCGCTGAAGCTGCTCGAGGTCTACTTCCTCGCCACCCGCCACTGGCTCTGGGCCGTCGCCGTCCTTGTCGCGGCCAAACTGATCGGCGTCGGCGTCACCGCCTTCATCTTCGATGTGACGCGTGACAAGCTGTTGCAGATGGCGTGGTTTCGCGCGCTATATGAGTGGGTGCTGGGCGTGCGCGCCTGGGCGCATGCCATTACCGAGCCGGTACGTGTTCGCATGAAGCAGATTGCCGCGATGCTTCGCGGCGAGCGCGGCAGCTTCCTGCGCTGGTTGAAGCGGCTGCGGCGCAAGGCCTTTCGCCGTGCCGCCTAGTGCACCGCGTGCAGCAGGAAGTCGAGCGCGTGCGGCGCCCACAGACCGAGCGCCGAGAACGCCACGCCGACAAGGCCGACCAGCCCTGACAGCCAGCCGAGGATGACCATGCCGGTGATGACTTCGGCCGAGGCCAGCACGATGCCAATCTGGAATGCCGC
>Ga0180223_1001296_pt1 | contig 20060 bp, 21 predicted proteins | sample eDN5th30CKraftOP_FD_151337 | JGI IMG/M metagenome (GOLD analysis project Ga0180223, IMG submission 151337) | Enriched Organic Plus compost microbial communities from Emeryville, California, USA - eDNA 5th pass 30_C Kraft OP (version 2) (version 2) ...
CTATTCTCACCGCCGGCATACCCGCCGTGCGCACCTATGCCCTGGCGGCGATCTGCCCGCTCATCCTGTTCATCTCGATCGTCGCCATCTCGGCGCTTATCCGCCGGCCCGAGCCGGAAGAAGCCCCGCGGGCCGCCCCGCCGCGGCCTGACGCGCGCCGCGCGGTCCGCATGATCGTTCAGGAACCGGCAAGTCGCGGCATGCGTTAAGCATGCGCGAAGGAGATATTCCATGAAAAGCAAATGGATAGTCGCGCTTGGCGGCGCGCTGGCGATGAGCTTGACGCTTTCGGCCTGTTACGAGGATGGCGCCCGGCCCGGCCGCCACCGGCCGCATGATCGCCATGACGGGCATGATCGCCATGACGGGCATGATCGCCATGACGGGCATGACCGGCACGATCGACACGACCGGCACGATGATGACCACCGCGATCAGGACGGCTGGCGCAATCACTGAGCCGGACCGGGAACGCAGCCGCTCATCCCGGTCCGACGCCGGGCCCTGTGCGACCGCGCCATTTCCCTGATGGAAGAGAAGGCCACCGGCACGGGACGAGCGTTCCGCGGGTGACAGATCGGCACCTCTCGCGACATTTGTCGACAGGTCGGGAGCGCGCATGGCGCCGTGGGTATCGTTGGTAGCGGAGGACCGAACTCGACGATACAGCGCCACATGGTCGTCCGTGGTAAGCGCGCCCGCTGACGGGCACGCCTCCCTTATCCGCTCATCCTCATAGATTACCAACCAGAAACGGAAAAGCCCTACCGTTGGCGCGGCAGGGCTTTCTGGAGCGCCGGGTCGACGCTGATGTGCAACGGCATCTTTACACCCCGCGCTCCATCGTAGCAACTCGAATGGAGCCATCATCATGCCTGCCGCAAAATACACGCCCTATGGGATCGACGACCTCGCCGACTTCAAAGTCTGGAGCTTACAAAACCCGAACGCGCTCAAGCTGCTCAAGGAGATCATCTACCAGTGGCGCGGGTCCAATGCGAAGGTGAAGGGAAAGCCAGGGCGGTGGGCTGTCTGGCCTATTCAGCGATGGGCTGAATGGGCGGGCCTGTCCTCAGATCAGACCGAGCGTGCGTTACGTCACCTCGTCCTGGAGGGGTTGATCTTGCGCGAGCGTCACAGGTGGGCTGGCACTGAGGTCCGCGCCTTCATCCAGCCAACGCCGCTCGCGCTACAATATAAGGGGAGACCGGGCGATATTGCCCGACTGGCAGGGAATGTGGGCAAGCTGGATGCGGGCGCTGTTGCTGGAGCGGGTGCGGGAACAGGTGCGGGAACCGATTACACTTCCATTCCTTCCTCCCCTACAAAATCTTCCAAGAAGAAAGAGGTCGAACTGTTATTCGGTGAAGGGAAGGGAAAGGCTGCTGCGAAGGGTTCCCCTTCTCCGCAGACCCTCACCCCCCAAAGCCCCCCTCTCCAGCCAGGCGCGGACGCATTTCCGATCCTGAAGGGCAAGCACGAGAAGGTCGTGCGGCACCCGAGCGAACTGTATGAGAATTGGTCCAGCTTCTCCTTCGAGGTCCAGAGCAACCTCTATGCGAAATACACGAGCTACGTTGCCAACTGGCACAAGAGCAAGAAGAGCAAGCCACATGCACCTGTCGATGAAATGACGGATGAAGAATGGGCGAAGGTCGGAGCGCAGATCGCAGCCGGGTCCGGCGATGACGAAGAGGCGTTCATCGCCGCCTACACGATACCCAAAAAGGCGGCCGGAGTTTGAACTGCGACGGCGTCGCCCTGCGACGCCGCATCTGTGCAATTAATTGCAATACACCTTTCGTTAGGATCAGGTCGGCATGTTCGGCCATCCCCTTGCCCGGCCGCGTCTTTCCCATAGGCATCTGGTCCCAACAACGACAAAGGTTCTACAGATGGAAGGGAACAACAACACGCCGGTGGAGGTGCCGCAGGAGCTGATCGACCAGAGCAAGTCGCGCATCATCGAAACCGCGCGCTTCCTGCGAGAAGTCCGGGATAAGCGTCCCGACGAGTTCCAGGCGGTCGCCAAGAAGCTGAAGATCGGTCGGCGCAAAGCGCATCACTTAGCCCAAATCGACAAGAAGCTCGGCGAGATGAACATTCCTGCCGAACGGGTGAAGCGTCTGGGCTGGACCAAGTTGTCCCTTCTCGCGACACACGGCCAATCCGATACGATCGACGAACTGCTCGATGTGGCCGAGAGCTGCACCGCGCACGAACTGAAGATGCACATCCGAGACGGCAAGTTCGACCCCGAAGGCCGAACTGTCGTCCTGCACTTCAACAAGGAGCAGTATGGGCTGCTGGAGGAGGCGCTACGCGCCAAGGGTGCGACACCGCATTCCAGGGGGCTGCTGGGCAAGGAGGCGGCGCTGATGAGGCTTATCACCGAGAACCCGGCTACGGCAGCTCCCGCACCAAAGCCCGGTATGGGAGCAGGCTGAGCCAGCCGGGGCCTCATTCAGCGGACGCTGGAGCCTTGGCTTCGTCCTCCTTGTATTCACCAACGATCCAGACGAGGCTTTGCAGGTCGATATTGTCACGCGGCTCCAGGTCGGCCACCTCCCGCGCAGTCTGCGCCATGAGATCGCGCAGGCTGGCATATACGGCAGGATCGAGCGCGGCGCTGTAATCATGCACGAAGGGGTGGCCCACCCGCTCGGCAAAGTCCTGCGTGACCAGCGGCTTGAGGAACATATGATCGTCGGGTCGCCAGAGGAACGGCAGATACGTGACCACTGTCCACTTGGCGTTATCGTGTTTGCTCAGCAGCCGCTCCATGGTCGCCAGCGCCGGTTCGATCTCCCCGATCGTAAAGCGGGCAGCGGCCTGGATTAAGGGATCGGCATCCGGCCCGCGCAGGAGTGGTTGCAGCCGCGTCTTCTCGAACGGTGATAGCAGGTTCGTGCCGCGATAGGCGGAGAGCACTGCCTCGCCCAGCCCATTGCCGGTCAGCGCATGCTCCAGCGGAGCAGCATCATCGAGCTTGGCCTTAGCCTTCAGCTTGTAATTGCGTTCGGCCTCCTCGAAGGCACGAGAGCGGAAACCATCAGGGAAGAACTGCCGAAACCGCGAGCGCGCACCGTCGAAACCGAAATAGGCGTCACTGGTCTGCCCGGCGGCGGCGCGCAGTTCGGTCCAGAGCTTGGCCGGATCATCCCCGTCGATCCGCTTCAACTGTTTGCCGCCGGAGATCAGCAAGCCGACAAAGCCCTTGCTGGTGTCAACGAGCCGCAGTGTGTTTTTGCCGATGACCTCATTCCGAATGGTTTTCATGCCCTCTGTGCCCCCATCTGTAATGCTGTGACCCGCACCTTGTCGGCCAGAGCCGCGACGGGCACCGGCGAGGTCAATCTGGTTATGCTGCTGAGGCCGATCTGCTTCGCGTCCGGCAGATCGCGGGCGGCAGTGACATAGAACTGCCATTGCGATGGATCGCGATGATCGGCATCGTCACCGTAAATGCCGTGGTGAGCGAAGACATACAGGTGAGCAGGCCGCCCCGCCATGGCGATCCACTCCGTCCCGGCTTCCCAGTATCCGGTCCGCGCGGCGACATCGAAGATCGCCTTGCTCGGCTTGCCGGTGGACCATGATTGCATTGCCGCCGATTGCTTGACCTCCAGCCGGAGGCCGTCCGCCCGCTCGAAGTCCCATCCGGCGTAATCGGCGCTGCACCAGCTCCACTCCGGCTCCAGGGCAAGCGCGATGATCGCTTCGGCCACATGCCCCCGCAGGACATTCGTGACCAACGGTTTGCCGAACGCGACCTGTGACACCTTAGCGATCACGTCGCCGATCCCGAATGCCGGTTCCCCGGCCTGCTGTGATGTCGTGCTGATCTCGCCCCTCCGTCGCCCCGGTCCTTCCTGTGGGGCGACGGCCGAAGCCGGATGTTGGAAACCTCGGCAAAGCACAAGGCGCTGCCGCCTTTGGGCAGAGCCTTGGACATGCGCGACAGCCATCCGGCCGCCGAAGTCGGTGACCGAATTGCTTTGCTCGGGGTTTCCACGCCCCGCTCTGCGGCTTTCACGCAGAGCGCGACGGTCATAGCGAAGCTCGCCGTGGATAGGAAGGTGCTGGGCGCGATAGGACCGGGCGAAAGTATTTAAGTGTTTGAAAATACTGTTTTTATTGAGATTTTGCCCATAGGATCATCATAGTTCTGAAAGGGCAAAGATGATTAATGTTCTGACTGTGGGGCACTCGAATATCGGCTGGGACGAGTTCAGCTACGCTCTCGATCAATTCAACATCGGCTGCGTCATCGACGTGCGTTCATCGCCTCGGTCGCGCTGGCAACACTTCTGCAAACCGCAGCTACGGGTCCGGCTGAACCGGGCCGGCATCGCCTACATCCACCTGGGCGATGATCTGGGCGGGATACCGATGAGCGGTCCCACCGATTACGCGACACGACGCGGCACCGCTACCTTCGGCACCGGGATCGAGACCGTTCTGGGGATTGCTGCCCGATGCAGACCCGCCTTGTTATGCTCGGAGCGCGACCCGCTGCACTGCCATCGCTTCCTGCTGATTTCTCGCCATCTGCACGGCCTGCCTGAAGTCCGGGTGTCTCACATTCGTCACGACGGCACACTGGAGAGCCATGAGGAGGCCGAAGCCCGCCTGATGGCCCTGCACAGGCTGACCGCCGATATGCTGACCGATCACAACGAGCGACTGGCTGAAGCCTATACCCGGCAGGAGCGCAAATTGGGCTGAAATTCGCGATCCTTAGACCCCTTTTTTGGGCATAGCAACTTTGGATTATCCTTTAGAAATCACAGGGAAAATTGCGATATGGAAAAACAATTAATTGTACAAAATGAAGGTGCATCAGATTGTGCAATTAATTGCAAATCTGGCGATCCGAGGGATCAGGGCCACCAGCCAGTAGGGCTGATCTCAGAGCCTCTCCAACGCTTCATATCCTCTTCCCTATCCGCTGGCACCCGGCGCGGCTACGCGGCCGACCTAGTCCATTTCCGGTTATCTGGCAGGATCATCCCCTGTCCACCGAACGCCTTGGCGGAGTATCTGGCCGAACTGGCTGCGACCCATGCCACCGCCACGATCCAGCGCCGCCTCGCTGCTATCGCGAAGGCGCATCGTGCTCTCGGTTATGACGATCCGTGTAAGGCCGAAATCGTGCGAGCGACGATGAGCGGGATCAGACGGACCAAGGGCATGGCCCAGCGCGAGGCGCGGGCATTGCAGCGCGACGATCTGTTCGCGATCCTGGAGCGGATGGGCGAGCGTCCAATCGACCTGCGTGACAAGGCATTGCTCTTGATCGGGTTTGCCGGTGCCTTCCGTCGATCCGAACTGGTCGGGTTCGACTGCGGCGATGTCGAGCCTGTTGCGCGGGGCATCGTCCTGCATCTGCGCCGGTCCAAGACCGACCAGACCGGGCAAGGTCGCAAGATCGCGATCCCACATGGGCGCACGCGATGGTGCCCTGTCCGTCATCTCGCTGACTGGCTCGCCCATGCCAGGATCGAGCGAGGACCGATCTTTCGCAGTATCGACCGGCATGGGAATATCGCCCCGGATCGCCTGTCTGCCGAAGCCGTTTCCACGATCTTGAAAAGGCGGGTGGAGGCTGCGGGCTTCGATCCCGCGACCTTCTCCGGCCATTCCCTCCGAGCCGGGCTTGCCACCAGCGCCGCAATGGCCGGGGTCTCGTCGTGGAAAATCCGCCAGCAGACCGGCCATAAGAGCGATGCCATGCTCGCCCGCTACATTCGGGACGGCGACATGTTCACAGACAACGCGGCGGGCGTGGTTCTGTGAGGGGACCGCTCAATTTATTACCTGTACTGGTCGTTTTCTAATAACCTATCGCAAACCGAGAGGTGCGGGAATGCGGCGTCCGCACTCTGGACTGATCTGGCCGCTATGATCTGGATACGCAGTAGGAGACTGGTAATCGCGGATTTCTAAGCTATGCGTCAATAGACGGGGGGAGCTATGGACGCTGACGACACGCATTTGATCTTGAAGATCGATACCCAGGCGCCGGTGGAACTGAACGATTTTGTCGCCGCATTTGTAGGTTTTGGCAGTCAGTTTGAGCGCTTTCATGATCGTGAACATCCTGACGAAAGCGGTAGCGCTGGTTTTTATGTCCGCGAGGTCCGCGCCGGTTCGATCATTGCAGAGCTAGTTCCTTATATCGGCGCTGCCGCTATACCGATCCTTGGCGGTGTAATGGTGGGGGTAAAGCATGCAAACGACCTCAAGAAGTTCGTAGAAAACTACGGCACTATCATCACTAAGTATTTCAAGCGTGGCGGCCGTGACCCTAAGGTCTCTAAAGGCGACCTGAACGACTTCCATAAGACAGTCCGTGCTGTCGCCCACGATCCACACGCGACCTTATCGTTAGCGGTCTACGAGGATGGTGAGCAGCGTGTTGCGTTCCAGTTTAACACAACGCAGGCCCGCGAAGCTGAGCATAATATTCTTGAGCACCGGCAGGAACTCGAACGAACGACAGCCGCAGACCATCAAAAGGTCCTGATGGTTTTCACAAAGACGGGAGTGGCTCACGCGAAAACGGGCAAACGATCAGGTGAAATGGTGCAAATAGAGGCTATCCATCCTCGTCCATTGCCTATCGTTTACGCATCTACCCTTGCGGAGGAACGCATTCGTCATGAGATCGCTGAAGCCGATGAGAACGTCTACAAGAAGGCTTTCGATGTAGACGTTAATGTCGAGATGCGAGGCGGAAAACCAATCGCATACCGATTGGTGGCGGTTCATGATGTGATCGACCTGCCCGATGACGAATGATGCAGTCCCCACCGCCGTTGGTACAGCGCTGCGGTTGAGAGCATCTAACGATTGCGTCTTGTAACGCAACACGATACAGATTACATCATGATAATCGGATTTCGGCACAAGGGACTTGAAGCCTTCTATCGCACTGGCACGACAAAGGGCATTCAGGCATCCCATGTGAAGAAACTCCGCAACATCCTGGGACTACTGGATGTCGCGGCAGGGCCGGACGACATGAACCTGCCGTCCTTCAAGCTGCACCCGCTGAAGGGCGACCTGAAAGGCCATTGGTCAGTTTGGGTCAACGGTAACTGGCGTGTCACCTTCCGGTTTGTCGGTGCCGACGCCGAGCTTGTTGATTATCAGGATTACCATTGAGGCGATGACGATGATGCACAATCCTCCTCACCCCGGCGAACTGCTTCGCGATGAGGTCATCACGGCACTGGGTCTGTCCGTTACCGAGGCAGCCGAGCGGCTTGCCATGTCGCGGGTTGCCATGTCGCGTGTGCTGAACGGCAAGGCGGCGATCAGCCCGGATCTCGCGGTGCGGCTCGAACAGGCAGGCGCTAGCACGGCGCGGGCGTGGCTTGCCATGCAGGCGAATTATGATCTGTGGTGCGCCCGGCAGCACAAGCAGCCGCCTGTGCGGCGTTTGCAGGATGTCGCGTGACCGAAGTGAATAATTCGAGCTTAGGAAAGCGCGATGGCGAGCGTTCGCATAACGGTTTCCCGCTTCTGCCATTGAGCGATCCAGAGGCCGTCGTCACCCTGGAGACGGTGAGCGCGCTGCTTGACGAATTGGCAGTCACCACGGACGCGCCGTCGGATTGGGCTTCTAACCTCCGATAACACCCTATTATCAGAGCCTACAAACTGGCCGAAAAGAACACTCCAACTACGTGCAATTAATTGCACAAGCGGCGTATCTGCCTATCAGAACGGTCCTGCCCGCTATTGCGCCAGCGCCATGTCCGCCACGAAATCGGAAATCGGGCTCACGCCGCTGATGTGGAGGTGATCGCGAGCGCGGGTGCAGGCGACATAGAAGAGGTGGCGTTCGGTCTCGAAGATCGTGTTCAACTCGTCTTCGTCGGTCGCCTCGTCCACTCTCGATTGCAGCGGCAAGGCTTCGTCGTCGCAAGCCATCACGATCACGACCTTGAACTCCAGCCCCTTCGCGAGGTGCATGGCGCCGATGGAAACGCGATCCGATGCCTCCTCGACCTGCTCGGTAAGCTGGCGAGCCTCCAGTCCCGCAGCCGCGACGGCGGCACGAGCACGGGGCAGATACTCGCCAGACCGGACGAAGACGCCGATCTCGCCCGCCGCGATGCCCTCGCCCAGCGCCGTGCGCAACCGCGCCGCGACAGTTTCGATCTCGCTCGCCTCATCGGCGCATTCGTCAATCGTAGGGGATGGTCCCTCGAAGACCGATTGCGCGCCAGTCCGGTCATCCTCGACACCATCGACATCCCGCACCTTCGGCGGCAGCAGGCGATCAGCCGCTTCCCGTATCTGGCGCGATGTCCGATAGTTGATCCGCAGGCTGGAAGAACGGCCACGGACATCCACACCGAGCGCCGCCCACGAAAAGGGTAGCTGGAAGATGCGCTGTCCCAGATCCCCCGCGAAGAAGAGCGCGTTGAGGCCGGAAGCAAGGGCGCCCATCATGCGCAGTTCCGCGACGCCCAAATCCTGCGCTTCATCGACGATGACATGCGTGAACGGCTTTTCGTCTCGCGTCCGACAGTTTGCTTCCACGGCGGCATAGAGTTGCGAGGAGGTCAGTAATCCACGCGCCGCCAGCGCCTGCCGGGCCGCTTCCATGACCGGCCACAGCTTTTCACGCTGCTTGCTACCCAGGCGGTTCTTGCGCCCGATCCTGGGAACATTCGCGTAGCTGTCGAGATCGGTCAGGTTCCACGCATCCACCACATGCCGCCACTCGGAAAAGGCAAAGCGGGATGGCAGATCGGTATAGCCAACTTCGGCAATCGCCCGATCCACGGCGGCTTGCTGCACTTCGACGGATGCGAGCATCGGCCTGCGTCCCGTTGCAAGCTGGTGGAGTTCCGATGCGGCATCCTCGAACGAGGCGATGGAAACTCGGCCCAGCTTCGCGGCATCGTCGGCAAGCAGGATGGCCAGCTTGGCACGAAGCGCATTCGCCAGAGGCCGGGAAAAGCTCGTCAAAAGGACACGCGCCTGTGGATCGTCGCGAACGGCGCGGGCCGCCCGGTGAAGCCCGACAATGGTCTTGCCTGTCCCGGCGGTGCCGGTGACGCGGGCTGGCCCCGCGAAGTCGCGGTTCACCACGTCGCGCTGTGAGGGGTGCAGGAACACACTCCACTTGTCCCATGGGAAATCCAGCGCCAGCCGCAGTTCTTCTTCGCTGGTGATCGTCTGGACGCGCCGCAGCGTATCGGGATGAGCAAAGGGATCGACAGTGGCCGGCTGCGGTGCCGGCAGTTGCCCCGTGGCCGCATATTCCAGCAGCGCCTCGGCGGCCTCGGCGGGCAGATGCGCGGCGCGCTCGAAAAACTGCGCCTCCGTCCAGCCGAGCACGTCGGCAGTCCAGTCCTGCGGCACGCCGATGTCGAGCAGGGCATCCCCGGTCAGCCCGTTGAAGATCGCGGGCTCGGGTTGCGCGACCGGCTGCGGTGCGGGCTGAACATCAGTATATTCCGGGGCATAGTCGAAAAGCGACCGTGCCTCCTGCACCAGTTCATGCACTTCGACGATTTGGATCGCCCCGGTTCGCGGATGGGCTTCGATCCTGCGCCGCTCCGCCCAGGCATAGGCTTTGTCGTGATGATCGACATAGGCGAGCATGAAGCTGGCCTCGGTTTTGTGGATGATGATGCGGATGTCTTGATTGACCCGCACCGACCAGAAATTGGGATCGCGGCTATTGGTCAGCCGGTGCATCTGAAGACCCGGTTGCGCCGGGTTCAATTGCAGGTCGAACGCCGCCGTCTTCGCTTGGCGTTGCTCCTGGCCGGTCAGGCGAGCCAGCGCGGAGGTGAAGCTATCGGCGATATGGAAGTTCATCTCCGCCCGCCTCGCGCTTCCTCAGACCAGCGGATCGCATCCCGAAACTCATCCAGTCTTCGTGCAGCACGCCCACGCGCCGCATTGTCGGTGGCAGATAGCTCCACCAGATATTTCGTCCCGCGCTTGGCAGCATGAATATAGCGACGGTCGTCGGGGTCATCGGGAATGCAGTTCTGCACCTCCTCCACGGCATCGGAAAACATGCTATACCAGCTCACCGGATCAGGGCATCGTTGTAGAAGATCAGCAACGAATTTCATCTTTTCGGATGCCTGATAAATTGGCCCGTTGCCATCGTCAGCGCTAACGGCCCTCATCAGATAGCGGATCACATCGGCAAACTCGCTCGCGATGAACTCTGGGCGAGCATTGGCCTGCAAAAAGACTTCCCGGAAATCCTCACCATCCATGCGCTACACCCCAAACACCTTCATCACCTCGTCGCCGAAGTGGTTGATGACCTTTACGGCGATGCGGCCGCTTTCCGGGCGGTCGAAGGGGCGGGAGACGTTGCGGTTCAGCGTCGCCCAGGCATCTTCGTCGATCTCGGCTTTCAGGGTTGTCTTGAGTTGCTTGTAGGGGTCGTTCGCGCCGAGGAAATAGGCGTGGCGGACGAAGAAGCTCTCCTCATTATAGGCCGTGTCGATGAACCATGCGGCGATGCCCTTCACATCGTTGGAGCGCACTTCGCCGGTGTTGGGATCGTAGATGTCCACGCCGTTGACGCGCACCGCGATGCGTCCATCCGGCTGGTCCAATATGTCGATGTCCGGCTCGCCGAAGACGGTGAACAGGTTGCCCTTGCCGGTGTTCTTGAGTTCGCCCGCCATGTGCAGGTCGGGGTTCATCTTGGCCTTCAGGATTGGCAGCGGGCCGAGCCGGGTCAGTTCGGAGGCATGGGCATCGAAGGCGAAGCTGACCGCTATCAGCACGTCGAAGCGCGCCTCGGCGGCTTCGCGAGCGGCGGCGGTGAGATCGACGCGGGACAGCGTGCCGAACTCCGGCCCGATGAAGATCGCGGCGCGGCGCTCGGTCTCGCCCTCCATGAAGCGACCTTCGCCGCCAATGTAACCGCGCCCGGCATAGGGGGTGAGGCTGACGAACTCGATCCGGTCGGCGCGGTCGGTCTGATGGACGCCGGCCGTTTTCAGATGCTCGATCACCATCGTTGCGAAATCGGTTTCGGAAGATGACAGCGGACCGCGCTTCTTCTTGCCGTCCGCCGCGTCTACGACTTCGATCAGTTCCTCGGCATCAGCGGGAACGATGCGGTGCGGGGAGAGGCTCTCGACAGTGAACGGCCCGGCGACACGCACGCGGCTGTTGTCGGCATAGGGCTTGTCATAGAGATATTCGACATCCGCCGCGCGGGCGATGGAGGCGTCGATTTCCTTCTGGCGGGCGATGCGAGCTTCCCACCACTCGCGATGAACGCAAGCAACATCATCTTCGGTGACAGCGGTACCGATGCTGGAAGTACCCAGGTCGACGCCAAAGGTTCGTTTGCTCTTGCCCGTTTCCGCTTGGATAGTTTCGAGGTCGCGCGGGACTTCCCATTCCTGCCATTTCTTCCCAGTGAGTTTATTGAGTGCGGCACGTAGCGGCTCCAGTCGCTCCTGCCACTTGCCCCAAATCACGTCGATCTCGGCGTTGTTGGCGATGTCTTTCAGCATGATGTGGGGCACCCGCTCGTAGACAAAACCTTGCCGAACATCTCCGTATGTCGGACGGTCGCTTGGTGGCTTGCCGGTAATTTCCCCTTCCTTGTGTTTTCCTTCAACGCTGTCTGCCAGCAGATACCAGGGATATCGGGCTGACATTATCCGTGAGCGGGCGAGCGCCAGCGCGACACGGCTTGTGTCAATTGTAATCCAGCGACGCCCCCATTGCTCTGCAACGTAGGCAGTTGTGCCGGACCCGCAGGTTGGATCAAGCACCAGGTCCCCCGGGTCAGTCGCCATCAATATGCATCGTTCAACGACTTTAGTTCCCGTCTGAACGATATAGACCTTATCCGCCCCGACGCTGCCCGCCGTGTCGGTCCACAGTCCGGTCAGGGGATACGCAGAGAAGTCATCCACGTAGCGCCGAAACCGAAGTGATTTGCCACTTGCTTGAACCCTGTTCGCAATGATTAACCGCGAAAACCGTTCAGGATCGGTCTTCCACCATTGCGTTCCAGATGGCGAATATGTTTTGCCTTCAAACTCAACCTCGAACTTAGAACCGGGATTTTGAGAAGTCAGGCTTGTCGCTTGCATCAGGCGAAAATCGCCATCGTCTGAAGAAAGTTGCGATACTGGTTTCTGCGTGCCGTCTTCAAAAACTGCCGTATTGTAACCGCTGACCGCTATCTCATCCCCATCTATTTTCGAGGTGTATGGTTGACGATATTTGACCGCTTTGATGTTCTTTGCATACCAGAGAATGTAATCAACGTTTCCTGCAAGAAGATTGGTTCGTTGTCCGCCCGTCTTCTTAAATACGATCTCATTCACAAGGTTGTCCGGGCCAAACACTTCATCAAGGACCGCGCGGACGCGATGCACATTCTCATCACCAATTTGCAGGAAGATCGAGCCACTTTCCGCCAGCAGCTCCCGCATCACCGTGAGCCGGTCACGAAGATAGGTGAGGTATGAGTGGATACCGTCTTTCCAAGTATCGCGGAACGCCTTCACCTGTTCTGGTTCACGGCTGATATCGGCCTGCTTAGTATCCGTTACATCACGGCTTTGCGTCGAAACCTGCCAGTTCGAACCGAACTTGATGCCATAGGGCGGATCAAAGAAGATCGCCTGCACCTTGCCCTTCAGCGCCTCGCGCTCGGCAAGGCTGGCCATCACCTGAAGACTGTCGCCCAAGATCATCCGGTTCGACCAGTGCTGATCGTGCTGGTAGAACTCGGTCCGCGCCATCGGATCGTCGAGGCCGTTGAAATCGGCGAACAGGTCCGGCGCGTCGCTCGCTTCCTCGCGCGCAACCTTCGACTGGCGTACCAGATCGTCGATTATCGCCTTGGGGTGGACCTTCTCCTGAATATAGAGCGGCGGCGCGGTGACGATCAGGTCGGACCAGTCCTGCCGATCCTTACCGCGCCAGACCAGTTGCGCATCGCCGATCTCGATCTCGCCAGTCTCGGCCAACCGCGCGACCTGATCCTTGGTCAGCCGGATGCGAGCGCCGTTCCAGACGATTTGCGGATCGAGGTCTTCGTCACGATCCCGCACCTCACCTTCCGCCAGCGGCCGGGCGCGCGGATAGACGGCGGGAGCAAGCGGGTCGCGTTCCTCCTGCATCGCGGCCAGGTCGGCCATCTCCGCCGTGGGAATGTTCACCCGGTTCTCCGGGTGGTTGAGCGTGCCGACCTGCTTCGGGCCTTTGGGTGAACGGGGTGCACGGGCCATTATTCGGCTCCTTCCACTTCGCGCCCGATCCAGACCATCGGCTGAAGGGAGAAGCGTTGTTCCATTTGCTTGCAGGTGAAGATCTTCACGTCCGGGTTGCCCAGAGCATCCGTGACCATCGCCAGTCGCCAGCCATCGGTTGAGGTGAACTCGCGTTCCTTGGGCGTCATGTAGAAGCGGCGGTCAGCGCCGGAGGTGCCCTTCACCTCCACATAGAGTTCGTTACCGCCCCGGTTGGGAATGGCTTGCAGGTCATAGCCGATCTTCTCATCCGACCTGCGCACGACCCGATAGCCGAGCCGCTCCAGTTCCGCCGTTGCAGCGCGCTCTGCCGCCAGTTCGACCGTGCGACGGTGTTCGGGTGTGCCGAAACGGCCGAGCGGATCAATATCGTCTTCGAGTTCGTCGGGCGCGTTCACCGGGTTGGGCTGCGCAATCGCAAGCGGGGTCAGGCGAGCAAGCTCAGCCTCCAAAATCTCAAGGATTTCCGCCTTGGCAGTGGTCGTTTCGATGCCCGGCCCGGTGAGGTAGGAGAACTTGGCCTGCTTGACGCTGGGGTGCGAAAATGGGGCGGTGCGAGCCTCGGGTGGCACGAAGAACGCGGTCTTGGATTTGACGGAGTAGCTGAACTTCACACCCTGATTGTCGCGGCGGAAACCCACCCCGGCAGCATATTCGGGGCGTGGAACTTCCTCGCCCATGAGGGTGGCGTTCTCATACCAGCCGACGACATGCACGCCCTTCTGCGAGGGGAACTTGGCCAGGCAGATCACCGTCCAGCCATGAGGATCGTCACTGGATGGGGAAGCCTGCGACGCTCCATGAGGCGGCACATAGCAATAATAACCGCCATCAGGTCCGGGCAGGAAATTGAAGGCTTCGTGCCCTTCGCCATCACCTTCGTTGAGCCAACGGAAATTGCCGTCCACCGGGCCGCCACGGTAATACTCCGACCAGCCGAACTTGACCCACATCACCTTCTTCATGCCGCGACAGCCCCATCAATCAGTTTGGCGAAACTCGCCTCAATCTCGAAAACATCGTTGAACTCGGCGAAGAGCCAGCGCCCATGCGTGCCGAGGTTATTCACCCCCGGCACCCAGAGGGTTTTCATCGTCTCCGCCTTCAACTGCGCATCACCCTTGCGATAGCCCTTGGTTTCCAGGACAAGGTTGAGCAAATCGTCCGGGCCGTGGCCATCATCCAGCCGCACGACCATATCAGGGATGTAGCGGCGCGGCGTTGAACCGTCGCGATAGGGCACCTCCAGCCCGAGGCCCTGATTTTTCACATAGGCGACGACGCGGGGATGGGTTTCAAGCACGCGGGCCAGTTCCGCCTCCCATGTGCTGTCGCACACGACATGGCTGACATGGCTGCGCCGGGGATCGGTCGTGTAGGTGTCCTTGCTGGTCGTGAAATTGACGTGACGGCTGGTGGAACGAGGATTGTAGGGATCGAGGATCGCCTTGATCGCCTGTTCCCCGTGCTCATAACGCTGACAAGCAAGGAAGATGCGCTCCGCCGCCTGGTCCTTGATCTCCAGATAGTCGAGCACGCCCATCGGTACGCCCTTGAGCACCAGATAGTCGCCATCGAGCCATTCGCGGACGATCCGGCGCACCTGTCCGAAGAGGTGGACCGGCAGGCCGTCGCTGCCATCGCCGAACCGCTTCAGCAGATGGGCGGCCAGCGAATAGGCGATGGCACTGGGCCGCTGATCGCCGACGCCTTGCGCCGTCAGCTCCTCGGTCGCGCCGACGATGCCCGACATGGTGACGCGCGAGGGGCCGATGTCCTCGGGGCTGACGATCAGGCGGCTGTCTTCTGTGAACGTCGCGCTCAGGCGCTCGTCGGGGAGATCAACACGATAGCCCTCGACACGCGGGAAGGAGATTTCCAGTTCCGGGCGTTGGGCAACCCGTTCCTTGACTGCCTGCACCCTGGTCACGATCTTCGGTGCGGTCGGCTTCACCACCACAGGCTTGGCGGTGAAATCGAAGGGGATGCCGAGCACATCGGCATATTCCACGTCGAACAGGCCGTGTTCGTTCAGCTCATAGGACTGGCGACGCAGGCCGCGACCGACGACCTGTTCGCACAGCAATTGCGTGCCGAACGCCCGGACGCCGAGAATATGGGTGACGGTGTTCGCGTCCCAGCCCTCGGTGAGCATGGAGACCGAAACGACGCAGCGGATTTGCTCGCCGAGCCTGCCGACCTGGCCCACAGTGTTCATCACCTCGCGGAGCAATTCGGCGTCGTCGATCTGGTCGGCTTCCTGTGCGACGCCGGTTCGTTCCTGCTTCTCACGCCGGAACTGCTCGATCTCAGCCGCCGCGAGTTTGCGGAAGTCGGTGTCCAGTGCCTCGCCGCTCTCAAGCTGGGCGCTGTCGATCAGCAGGGTCGGCGCGCGGGCAATGCGCTGCCCGTGCTCGTCATAGTTGCGGAACAGTTCGAGATGGCCACGATGGATATTGACCAACTCGCCATCGGCGTTGGGCCGATCCCAGCCGGAGATATATTCGTAGATCAGCTTCGACGTGGAGGTGTTGTTGCAGACCACGATGAACACGGGCGGCACCGGGATGCCGGCGCGTTTCCATTGCTCGTCTACCTTTACATAATGGTTGTAGAGCGCATCGAGCGCGGTCAGCAGTTCGGTCGGCAGCTTCAGCGGATCGAGGTCTTCGGACTTCTTCGCGCCCTTCTTGGGCATCTCCTTGCCGATATGATCCCAGAGCTTCCGGTAGATCGGCATGTCGGCTATGGGCAGATTGTCGGCCACTGGGACGCGCGGTAGCTTGACGATGCCGCACTCAATGGCGTCCATCAGCGAGAAATCGCTGACGACCCACGGGAAGAGCGTGCCCTCCACATAGCCAGACCCCGCAAGGAAGAAGGGCGTGGCTGACAGGTCATAGACTGCGCGGACACCGACTTTCCGCTTCAACGCCTTGATGCCGTTGATCCAGAGCCGGGCCGCTTCCTTGTTTTCCTTCGCTTCCGCCCTGGCGTCGGCGTCGGTCAATTCCTCCACGCTGCCCTGCGGGCGTTCCTCGTAGCAATGATGCGCTTCGTCGTTGATGACGACGACATGCTTCAGGGCCATCAGGTCGCCGCAGGCACGTTGGAGCATCTGCCCTTCGGTTTCGATCGTCACCGGGGCCTCGCCGCGCCCCTGCAAGAGCGCCTTGCCGACTTTGGACACGTCCAACGTCTCGCGCCGCTTGAAGGCGTGATAGTTGGTGATGACGACCTTGGCCTTGCCGATCTCGGGTAGCATGTCGGACGGCACCAGGTCACGATGACGATAATAATTGTCGGGATCGTCCGGGAGCAGCACGCGCAGCCGGTCGCGGATGGTGATACCGGGCGCGACGATGAGAAAGCCTCTGCTGAAATGTGAGCTGGCCGGGGAGCGAACGGCATTGATCGCCTGCCACGCGATCAACATGGCCATCACGGTCGTTTTGCCCGCGCCCGTGGCCATCTTCATAGCGATGCGCAACAGGTCCGGGCTGGATTGCTTGTTGGCGGCTTCGATGTGCGCCCACAGATGAGCATAGCGTTTCTGGCTCCGCGCGACTTCGGTCAGCCAGATGACGGTTTCGACCGCCTCCACCTGACAGAAGAACGGACGAAGCCCCTCGACCTCGGTGCGCCGCCAGTGATGGAGAAGCCGGGCCGTCGCGGGTGTGACACCCCAATCGCGGTCGCTGGGCAGCGCTCGCCATGTCGCCACATGCGAACGGATTTCGTTGATGATGGGTTTGGGGTTGTATTCCTGATCCTCGCTGGTCAGCCCCTCAGCGTCGCCGAAAACCAGTGATGCCTGCGCGGCTTTGGCCGAACGCCGCTTCGGCTTCGGAACCGGGGTAATGAAATCACAGGGGCGCCGTCCTTCGACCGGCGGCTGGTCGAGCGGCTGCCCTTCGCCGTCCAGCGCATGGAAGCGGGTGGGCGGTTCATACGGCGAGTTCAGAATAGGTTGATCGAAAAACGATTGTGTCACTTGCCCCCTAGTCCAAAGAATTTTTGACAGTCAGTTATTAAGAAAAGGCGCGGTTCGACGGCCTATTTCTGACTAATCCAAAACCTCCTTTGATCCTGGCGAGGGAGATTGCCCTGCCAACTCTTCCTGCAAATCAGAGATGTTCGCGATCAAAGCCAACACCGTCTTTTCGAGCGCCGCAATGCGATCCTCTACAGCCGGATCGGAAATGGTCTCTGCCGCGTGAGTTTTTGAAACTCGCGCCCATTTCATGGGCCTCGGCTCACCATGGAAGCTGGCCTCTAAGCGAGCGACAATCTCGCCGTTCATAGTGCGGTTTGCAGCGTCTGCGGCAGTTTTGATCTTTTCCCGCATCCCATCCGGCAAGCGAACCATGAACCTGTCTTTTGTCTCGCTTGGATAGGGCTCTCGCATTTTTCACCTCTTTCCAGCCGACGATATGCCGAGTTGACATATGACACAATGATGTGTCAATTATATGCCTAGTCGGCATTTACCGACACATTGAGGAGCAAGCTATGATCTTTGAAAGGATGAACCTGCGCCTGCCCGCCAATCTTAAGGCATGGCTGAAGGAACGGGCTGACACCCACCACAGGACGATGAACGGGGAAATCGTGGTTCTGCTGGAGCGTGCGATGAACGCCGAAGCGAAGGAGGTAGTGTGATGGCCCAGATCATCAATCTTCAGGAACGCCGCAAGGAAGATGGCCTCGCCAAAATCGCTACGTGGGCGGCCCAAATTGAGGCATACAATATCGCCGATGCGGCAGCTATGGGGCTGGAAGTCATCAAACTGGAAGATGGCGGCTACCGCGTCACCGACATCGCCACGGGGAAGGTCCGGCGCAAAAGGTTGCGTGATCTGGATCGGTTCGTGGATATGGAGCGTGATCGCCTTGCGAATATCCTGGGTTTTCCCAACGAATACCGCATGCGGATGATCGGAAGGGTCATCGGCGGCAAAAAGACCACCCACGCTTATGCACGGGCGCTTCACTATCTATTGTCCACCATCGCTGTGGAGGTTGGGTGATGTCCGCTTCTCTCCGAGCAGTTATCTATGCCCGCTACTCGACCGAACTTCAGCACGACAAATCGGTTGAGGACCAGATTGACCTTTGTCGCACCTATGCTGCTCGCGAAGGGCTGGAAGTTGTAGGCACATACGCCGACAAGGCAAAATCAGGGGCATCTCTTATCGGTCGTAACGACGTAATGAAGATGTTGTCCGACGCGAACGAAAGGACGTTCGACATCATCATTGTCGAAGCGCTGGATCGCCTCTCCCGCGACATGGAAGATCTCGCGGGCATCCACAAGCGCCTGACCTATCTCGGCATCGAATTACGCGCCGTTCACGAGGGCACTGCGAACACCCTGATGGTCGGCCTGCGTGGGCTGGTGGGTCAGCTGATGCGTGAGGATAACGTCCACAAGATCAGGCGCGGCATGGGTGGCCTCGTGAAACAGGGCCTGTCCGCTGGCGGCAAGGCGTATGGCTACAAGTCCGATCCCGAAAACAAAGGCAAGCGGGTTATCGTCCCCGAACAGGCCGATGTGATCCGCCGCATCTATTCGGAGTTCGCAGCTGGAAAGTCCCCACGGCACATTGCCCATGGCCTCAATAGGGACGGTATCCGTCCACCTCGGGGCACGAAGTGGAACGCATCCACCATCAACGGCAACCCTAAGCGTGGTTACGGTATCCTTCGTAATTCGCTGTATGCTGGCAGGATGGTCTGGAACCGGGTCCAGATGATTAAAGACCCTGACACCGGCAATCGCGTCTCCCGCACGAACCCTCCTGAACTATGGGAGTATCACGAACTGCCTGAGCTTCGGATCGTGCCTCCAGACCTATGGGATGCGGCACAGGCTCAGTTGGCGGCTCATGCACACGGTCCACGCGAAGGAAATATCGGCGTCCATCGCCGTCCTAAACGCCTTCTGTCCGGTCTGATAAAATGCGGTGCATGCGGTTCAGGGATGACCGTCTATGGGCACGCGAAGCGATCACAGCGTGTTCGTGTCCGCTGTTCGGCTCACACCAATTCGGGCACCTGCCCCGATCCTCAGACCTACTATCTGGACGAAATCGAAGGATGGGCGCTTTTTGAGATCACCACGCAGCTATCCAACCCTGGGCAGATCATGGCCTGCGCTCGGGCTTATATCCAAGCTCGTCGCAACCAGACCGCCGAACCGGACCGTCGTCGTGCGGAGATTGAAAAAGACCTGGCGAAGATAAGTCAGAAGCTGGATCGCTTCCACGACATGATAGCCAACGACGAAGGCGACAGGAGAACCTTAAACGTCAATATCAAGGAACTGGTAGCCCGGCGGGACGAACTTGAGCAGGAACGCGGCCATCTGCCGGTAGCCAGCAACATCAGCTTCCACCCCTCAGCTTTCAGGGCCTTGGGCGACAGGGTAAAGCGCCTCGCCGAGAAGTGGGCAAACTCACGGGCAAAGTTCGAGTATGGGCTTTATGAGTTGGGCGACATGAAGGAGCTTGGGCCTGTCCTTCGGGAGCTGATCCATTCCATCGTCGTCACCCGCAACGAAAACGGCGTTATGAAGTTGCGGATCGTTGGCTACCTTCAGCCCTTCCTCGAGGAGGAAGGGCAAGCCCCTCGGAAGGCCAAGGGTGCTGTATCGTTGGTAGCGGAGGAGGGACTCGAACCCCCGACACGCGGATTATGATTCCGCTGCTCTAACCGGCTGAGCTACTCCGCCCCAAAGGGCCCTGAAAGCCGCGAGCGCCGGTGCCCGGCGATCGGTCGGGG
>Ga0180223_1001298_pt1 | contig 20041 bp, 24 predicted proteins | sample eDN5th30CKraftOP_FD_151337 | JGI IMG/M metagenome (GOLD analysis project Ga0180223, IMG submission 151337) | Enriched Organic Plus compost microbial communities from Emeryville, California, USA - eDNA 5th pass 30_C Kraft OP (version 2) (version 2) ...
CGCCGGATAGGGCGTTTTCCTGTAGCCTGACGCGAAGCGGGCCCGGAAAGCTCCTGCATGGAACTTTCCCGCGGCCCGTGGTTACACACGGGACTGGACGGCGCACCAGGGCAATTCGTGCCCCGCGGGACGGCACATGCCGGCGGCGGCCGTCGGAGAACTAGGGAACTCCCCGCACATGTCGATTTCGCCGATTGCCAGCAGCCATCGCAGCGTGCCGCTGGACGCCTTCACCCGGGCGGCCGAACGGGGGGGCGACATCTACCTGGACGCCGCCGGCGACGAACTGCGCGTCCTGCCCGCCGAAGCGGCGCCGGACGCGCGCCGGCCGCAGCCGGCCGACCCGGACGGCGACGCCGCCTCCGCCTTCATGCAGGCCCTGGCCCGCGCCTACGGCACGCCGCTGGCGCGCGCCGTGGAGCGGCAGGTCGGCCTGGCGGCCGCGCCCGGCAAGCCCTTGCCGGCAAGCATCGTCGAACGGGCGGTGGCCATGGCGCAGGCTGGCCGGCAGGCTTTGCTGGGGGTGGACTTCGTCACCGCCCTGGCGCTGTCGGCGCTCAGCGAAGGCGCCGCCTTCCGCGCCGCCTGCCGTGAGCTGGGCATCGACCCGAAGGGGCTGGACGAGGCCCGCCGCCGGGACATCGACGAGGCCATGCAGGAGCGCTTCCAGGAAGCGGCCGCGGCCGGGCGCTCGCCGGTCGACCCGGCCGCCGCGCGCGGCTGGCTCGACGACGTCCTGCGCAGGCCGGCGCCGTAGCCTTCGCGGTCTTCCCCTTTTCACTGCCTGGCCCTGCCGGCGGCACCGGCCACCGACGCCGAGCCGGCCCCGCCATCCTTTCCCGCATGGATGAAATGTTTCTTTACAGCTTTTATTGCGGTTTGTCGGATTTCCCCATCATTTTTGGTCACAGATTCATTAGGGATTACCCGGGACATTATCAAATTAATAAGCGAAGTTGCATTATGCTTAACGCCCCTCGCCGGTACCGACATATTTTGTACGCGTTTCCCTGGCATGCTGTAGGGAACTGACAAATTCTGTATCGGCTTTCCCTTGGTCTGGTCCAGCTGCCGATGAGCTCTCCGCAGGCTTCCGCCACGCCGTCGCCAGTACCGGCGCCCGACGCGCAGTCCGGCGGCACGGACACGCCCGACGACGCCTTGCTGTGCGAACTGGTGCAGGCCCACGCGGGGCGGCTGCAGCGCTTCGTCGCCAGGCACATCGGCAGCACCACCGACGCCGAGGACCTCGCCCAGCAGGCCTTCGCCGAGGCGGCCAGGTCCTACCGGACCTTCCGCGGTGAATCCCAGCTGTCCACCTGGCTGTACGGCATCGCCCTGAACCTGGTGCGCAACTACCTGTCGCGCTCGCCGGAATACCGCTACGAATTCACCGACGAATCGGCGCTGGACCAGCACCACGCCGAAACCCTGGCGCCGGCCGAGCTGGCCGAGCGCAGGCAGTCGATCGAGCTGCTGCAACAGGCGCTGGACGAGCTGCCCGCGAACATGCGCGACATCCTGCTGCTGGTCGGGCTGGACGGCCTGTCCTACGAGGAAGCGGCCGTCATGCTGACCGTGCCGGTCGGCACGGTGCGCAGCCGCCTGTCGCGCGCGCGCACGGCGCTGCGCGACAGGCTGTCCCGCAAAGGGCTGGAACTGGACTTCTGACCGGGGCGCAGGGCTGCGGCAGGCAGGCCGCTTCGCGAAGCGGCCATTCAGCAATGCCGGGCTGCGCAGGCAGGCGCGCCCTGCATGGCCTGGCGCAGCGCCAGCGCGCGGCTGCGCACGGCGTTGTGGCGGCCGGGCCTGCACATCTCCAGCGCCAGCGACAGGCTTTCCTCGGCGGGCCCGCGCTTGCCCAGCGCCAGCAGGCATTCGGCGCTGTGCAGCACCGACAAGGGCTCCAGCGGATCGAGCAGCGTGGCCGCGGCGAACTGCTGCAGGGCGTCGCGATACCTGCCCAGCGCCTGCGCCGCCTCGCCCAGCGCCATCAGGTAGCGGTGCTCCGCATGGTTGTGCGCCACCAGCACCGACAGCACCTTGAAGGCGTCGTCGTGGCGCTGCCGCTCGGCCAGGCTGCAGCCCAGGGCGTACAGCGTCTCGCACCGGCGGTCGTCCAGGTGCCGCATCCCCCCGACCGGCATGCCGCCCTGCTGCGCCTCGGCCAACAACTGCTGCACGGCCTCGTAGTCTTCGGCGGGCAATTCTTGCGTCATGCGTTTTCCTTGGCGTTGCGCGAGCGGCCGGGCGCGCCCCGCCCCGGCAGGCGGGGCCGGCGGGCGCCGGGCGGGAAACGGGCATTGATCGGCGGCGGGGCGGGCAAGGCCCCTTCGGAATGCTCAGTAACGGCGCGCCGGCGCAAGGTTCCACCTCCGCGGCCGCGGTTTGCCCGGTTTTCCCCTCTTGCTAAATCTGTTTTAGTTTTGTGCCTGCCCATCCCCCGCCGGCATGCCGGGCGCGCCCCGCGCAGCCGCCCTGCCGCAGCCGCCTGCCGGCCCAGGCGCGCCGCGGGCTCACTGCGACGTCACCACGCTGACTTCGGTGGCGCAGACGTAGCCCACGCCGTAGACGCTGCGTATGTTCAATTCCGCGCCGCCGGCCTCGCGCAGCTTGCGGCGCAGCCGGTAGACCAGCATGTCCAGGCGGCGCGTGTCGTACTCGCCGTCGCTGCCCACCGCGCCGGCCAGGCTGTCGCGGTTGACCGGCCGCGGCGTGGCCTGCACCAGCGCGCCCAGCAGCGCGGCCTCGGCCTCGGACAGGGCGACGATCGCGCCGCCCGGACAGTGCACCTGCCGCTGCAGGGGATGGAAGGACCAGCCCTGCGCGCCGTCCCTGGCGTGCGGGAAGACGCGCAGGCGGCGCGCCAGCGCGGCCAGCGTCACGCTCAGCTCCGACATCGACACCGGCCGGGTCAGGTAGTAGTCGGCGCCCAGGCTCAGGCCCTTGAGCCTGTCCTCGGGACGGCCGCGCTCGGTCAGCACGACGATGCCCAGCGTGGGATAGGCCGTGCGCAGCTGCGATATCCAGCCGAGCCCGTCGGCGCGCGACTGGCCCACGTCCAGGATCAGCATGTCGGGCTGGCTGCGGCCGAGTTCGGCATCCAGGTCCTGCGGGCATTCGATGCAGGAGACGGTGTAGCCGTCGTCGGCCAGGTGCCGGGCCATCGTTTCGCGCCATTCCTGATGCTCTTCCACGATCAGGACTTTCAAAGGCCGCACTCCGGAACGGACCCGACGGGAGACACTGCCGGCAGGATGGGCGAGACGCGCACGCCCGTGGTCGAGGCAGAAAGAACCGTGCGCATTTGTATTGTTATGCCGATGCGTGCGGAGAGCGGGCCACCCGCCGCTGTTACACCGCCTTTATAGCCAAAGCACCCGAAAAAATAGTCACCAATTCTCACGGGCGCACGGGCTGCCGCCGACGGGGCGCAAAACCTTGTGACGCAACGTGGCGTCGATTTCTCCGATCGGGCCCGGCCGGGCCGCCGCCGCGGCTCCATGACCGTTTTCCTACAGGCCGCCCCGCGGCGCGCCGGATGCGGGGCGCGCGGCCGTCCTGCGGTCATGAGCCGGTCACGCCCGCCGCACAGAATGCAGCCGTACCTGCCATACCGGAGATGCACATGGGACACGCCATCGAAGTGCGCGGACTGAGCAAGACCTTCCGGGCCGGCCGCAAGGCGCTCGACGACGTCAGCCTGCAGGTCGGCGCCGGCGAAATGGTCGCGCTGCTGGGCGCGTCGGGCTCGGGCAAATCGACGCTGCTGCGCCACCTGGCCGGCTTCGTCCCGGCCGACGCCGGCTCGGGCAGCATCGCGGTCAACGGCCGCATCATCCAGCAAGGCGGCCGGCTCGCGCGCGACGTGCGCCAGGCGCGCCGGCAGATCGGCTTCGTCTTCCAGCAGTTCAACCTGGTCGGCCGCCTGCCGGTGATCACCAACGTGCTGATGGGCATGCTGCCGCGCGTGCCGGCCTGGCGCAGCCTGCTGAAGATATTCCGCCAGGGCGAAGTCCAGGCCGGGCTGTCCGTTCTCGCCCAAATTGGTATAGACGACTATGCGTTTCAGCGGGCCTCGACGCTGTCCGGCGGCCAGCAGCAGCGCGCCGCCATCGCCCGCACGCTGATACAGGATGCGCGCGTGATCCTGGCCGACGAGCCGATCGCCTCGCTGGACCCGGAATCCTCGCGCCGGGTCATGGACACGCTGGCCGAGATCAACCGCAGCCGCGGCGCGGCGGTGGTGGTCTCGCTGCACCAGGTGGACGTGGCCCTGCGCTACTGCCCGCGCGTGGTCGCGCTGCGCCACGGCCGGGTGGTCTACGACGGCCCGGCCGCCAGCCTGACGCACGCCATGCTGCAGGACCTGTACGGGGCCGAGCTGTCCGAGCTGCTGCCCGGCGCGCCGGCCGACGCGAGCGCCCCGCCGGCGCCGGCCGCCGCCGTCCGGCCGCAGCTGGCCGCGGCCTGAATTCCTTTTCGCCACCCTTTTCCTTACGGAGTCGCCCCATGCTTCGCAGAACCTTTTGCGCGCTGCTCGCCGCCGCCGCGCTGCACCCCGCCGTCCAGGCGCAGTCCGCGCCCGGGACGCTGAACTTCGGCATCATCTCGACCGAATCGTCCAACAACCTGAAGTCGGCCTGGCAGCCGGTGCTGGAAGACCTGAGCAAGGCGCTGGGCATGCCCGTCAAGCCCTTCTTCGCCTCGGACTACGCCGGCATCATCGAAGGCATGCGCTTCAACAAGGTGCAGGTCGCCTGGTACGGCAACAAGTCGGCCATCGAGGCCGTCGACCGCTCGCAGGGCGAGGTGTTCGCCGCGGTGATCGACAAGGACGGCAACCCCGGCTACTGGTCGGTGCTGATCGTCAACAAGGACAGCAAGCTGCAGACGCTGGACGACGTGCTCAAGAACGGCAAGAGCCTGAACTACGGCGCCGGCGACCCCAACTCGACCTCGGGCACCGCCGTGCCGGGCCACTACCTGTGGGGCGCGCGCGGGATCGATCCCAAGACCTTCTTCAAGACCGCGCGCGCGTCCAACCACGAGACCAACCTGATGTCGGTCATCAACAAGCAGGTGGACGTGGCCATCAACAACACCGAGGCGCTGGAGCGCTACCGCATCAGCACCGGCAAGGATCCCAAGGACGTCGTGCGCATCCTGTGGCAGTCGCCGCTGATCCCGGCCGACCCGCTGGTCTGGCGCGCCGACCTGCCCGCCGACCTGAAGCAGAAGCTGCGCGACTTCTTCGTCAACTACGGCAAGGCCGGCGCGGACGCCGAGCGCCAGATGGCCAACCTGAACAGGCTGACCTACAAGGGCTTCCGCGTGTCGGACAACACCCAGCTCATCCCCATCCGCCAGATGGAGCTGGCCAAGGAGCGCGCCCGCATCGCCGGCGACGCCTCGCTCAAGGCCGACGACAAGGCGCGCATGGAAGCCGAGATCGACGGCCGCCTGGCCGCGCTGGACAAGCAGCTGGCCCAGGCCGGCGCGAAGCAGTAAGGCGGAAGTCCGACGGCCATGAACGACGCCGTATTGCCTGCTTCCGCGCGCGCGCCGCGCGCTTCGCTGCCCGTGCTGCTGGTCTGGGGCTTCCTGCTGGCGCTGCTGGCCGGGTCCTGGCAGGGCGCGGACATGCGCCCGCTGGACCTGTGGCGCGACGCGGGCAACATGGCCACCTACGCGGCCGATTTCTTCCCGCCCGACTTCCGCGACTGGCGCATGTACCTGGCCGAGATGGTGGTCACGGTGCAGATCGCCGTCTGGGGCACCTTCCTGGCGGTGGTGGCGGCGGTGCCGCTGTCGCTGCTGTGCTCGTCCAACATCGTGCCGGCCTGGGTCTACCTGCCCATGCGCCGGCTGATGGACGCCTGCCGGGCCATCAACGAGATGGTCTTCGCCATGCTGTTCATCGTCGCGGTCGGGCTGGGGCCTTTCGCCGGCGTGCTGGCGCTGTGGGTGCACACCACCGGCGTGCTGGCCAAGCTGTTCTCGGAAGCGGTGGAAGCCATCGACCCGCGCCCGGTCGAAGGCGTGCGCGCCACCGGCGCCAGCGCGCTGGAGGAAGTGGTCTACGGCGTCATCCCGCAGGTGCTGCCGCTGTGGATCTCGTACTCGCTCTACCGCTTCGAGTCCAACGTGCGCTCGGCCTCGGTGGTGGGCATCGTCGGCGCGGGCGGCATCGGCATGGTGCTGTGGGACATCATACGCAGCTTCCAGTATGCGCAGACCTGCGCGGTGATGATCATCATCGTCGTGTTCGTGACGGTGATCGACATCGTTTCGGCGCGGATACGGAAGGCGCTTATCTGACCAAGGCCCATCGCCCGGGCGCCGCACGATTGCGCTTCATGCGCCGCGGGTGGTCCTCGGCGCGATGGGCAGCCGATGGGAAGGACGGGTTCGATACGAGCGGCTCAGCGCGCCACGCGGGCGCGCGCCAGTTCCAGCAGGCGCAGCGCGGCGGCCTCGGGCGGGCCGTCGTTGTCCAGCGGCGTCACCGCCAGGCCCGGCGGCACGTCGTAGGGGCGCGCGGCGCGCGCCAGCCTTTCGGCGATTTCCTGCGGGCCTTCGCGGCCGCGCGCGGCCAGGCGCTGGGCCAGCACCTGCGGGGCCACGCGCACTTCCACCGCGCACAGCGCCGGATAGCGCGCCGCGGCCGCGGCCAGGTGCACGCGCGAGCCGTTGACGATGACGGCCCGGCCCTGCTCCAGCCAGGCGTCGATTTCCGTGCCTATGCCGTAGCGCAGGCCATGGCCCGCCCAGTGCAGCGCGAAGCAGCCCAGCGCGGCGCGCCGCGCGAATTCGGCTTCGCTCAGCTGCAGCGAGGCCTCGTGGGCGCTGCCGGGGCGGGTGATGTAGCGATGGGCGACCAGGACGGCGTCGTCCGGCCGCAGCAGTTCGTCGAGCCGGCGCAGCAAGGTGTCCTTGCCGCTGCCGGAGGCGCCCATCAGGTAGACGAGGCCCTGGCTGCGGAGGGCCCGGTTCATCGCGACGCCAGCCAGCCGGCGCCCGCGGCGTCGGCCGTGGAGCCGTCGAAGCCGTAGTGGCGCGCCACCAGGAAGGGGGCGCCGGGCTCCGGCTGCACATACACGCTCACGGCCCGCACCGGCATGGCCGGCGGCAGTGCGGCGGCGGCGGCCGCGGCGCGCAGCAGCGCCTCGGCCTCGTCCAGCTCCGGCTCGGGCAGCGAGCCGGTCAGGGTGATGTGGAAGGTGAAGCCCTGGAACACATGGGGGTAGCCCCAGCGTTCCAGCAGCGCGCGCCGCACCGGGTCCAGCCGGTGCGGGCGGCGGCGCGCCAGCTCCTCGGGCGTGGCCGGGGCGCGGAAGGCGTCCAGCTCGGCCACGGCGGTGTCGGCCAGCGACTGCATGGCCTGGACGGCCGCCGCGTCGCCCTCGTCCAGGCACCAGGCCAGGAAGCCGCGCAGCCGGCGCAGCCGCAGCGGCGCGGCGAAGGGCCGGAAGCCGCGCGCCAGCGTGCGCATGGCGGCGTCCAGCGCCGCGGGCGAGGCGCCCTCGCGCAGGCGGAACGGCGCCTTCAGGGTGGCATGCAGGCCGTACAGGCGCGGCTCGCGCGTCCATTCGTCCAGGCGCGGGTCGGCGCCGGCGGGGCGGGCGACGGCCTGGCCGGTCTCGGGAGAACGGCCCAGCCATTGGCCGCCCAGCTCGCGCCAGGGCGATGCGGGGGCGAGGTAGATCGCGTAGCGGTAGGCGGCGGCCATGGCCGCCTCAGGCAGCGGCGCGGGCGACGGCGCCCGCGGCCTCGATGCGCAGTGGCCGGCTGGCATAGCGCAGGCGGCCGCCGACGATGGCCGCGCATACCTGCGGCAGGCCGGGCCGGCTGTCGTCCACCAGGATGGCGTCGGCGCGCAGGCCGGGCGCGAGCGCGCCGCGGTCGCGCAGGCCGGCGGCGCGCGCCGGGTTGCGCGAGACCAGGTCCCAGGCGCGCGGCAGCGCCAGCACGCCGTCGCCGGCCAGCTTGAAGGCGGCGGCCAGCGGCGCGGGATAGTAGTAGTCGGACGCCAGCACGTCGCACAGGCCGGCCCGGATCATGGCGGTGGCGTCCGGCGCATGGGTGTGGCTGCCGCCGCGCACCACGTTGGGCGCGCCGAAGACCAGCGCGTCGCCCAGCCGGCGCGCGCCGGCCGCGGCCTCCTGCGTCAGGGGGAACTCGGCCACGGCGCAGCCCAGGCGGTGGTAGAACTCGCGCGTGGCGGGGTCGGGGTCGTCGTGGGACGCGACTTCCAGCCCGGCGGCGCGCGCGCCGGCGATCAGCTCGGCCATGGCGTCGTCGACGTCGCCGGCGGCCTCCACGGCCTGGCGCACGCGCGCGTGGTAGGTGTCCAGGTCGCACTGCGCGCGGTCGGCGTACTGCTGCAGCTTGCGCGCGTCGCCCAGGCGCTTGACCATGGACGGCAGGTGGTTGTTCAGCGCCACGAAGCGCACCAGCCCCTGCGCGATCCACTGCAGCGCGGCCGGCACGCCGGCCACGTGATGGGTCTCGAAGCGCAGGTGCACGCAGTGATCCGCCCCCAGCACGCCCTGCATGCGCCGCAGGCAGTCGAACATGCTGAGCGCGTAGGGCTCGCCGCGCAGGCCGCCCTCCCAGGACACGGTCACGCCGTGGAATTCGGTGGTGATGCCATTGGCCAGCAGCTGCCGGTCCACGTCCAGCAGGGCGCCGTCGTAGGGAAAGGTCACGCCCGGGCGCGGCATCACGGCGCGCTCGAAGGCGTCGCCGTGCAGGTCGACGATGCCGGGCAGCACCAGCAGGTCGCCCGCATCCAGCCAGGCGCCGGCTTGCGCGGGCCGCGCGGCCGGCCCGGGCTGGCAGGCCGCGACCAGGCCGCCGTCCAGTTGCAGGCTGGCCGGGGCCAAGGTATCGCCGGCCAGCACGCGCCGTCCGGCCAGGCCGGCGAGCGGCGCGGAAGTATCGGTATGCGGGTTCATCGCGCCAACCATATCAATGCCTCATTACAGCTAGATGTCTAGATGAATATAAACGCAGCTCGGAAATCGCTTGGTGCGGCTTGCCGTCTGCAACCCCGCCCCTTGCGCCCGCGGCCCTCGTCCTGCGAGCTCCGCCCTGCGCACCATGCCCGTCCGGCCGGAACGGCCCGGCGCCGGCCTCAACTGTCGTCGGCGATCACCAGTTGCACCCAGTCGCCGGCGAAGCGCGTCACGCTGTACTGCAGGGGCTCGCCGCCGCCGTCCACGTTGAGCGCCTCCACCTGCAGGATGGGGCGCGTCTTGGGCTGGCTGAGCAGGCGCGCGACGTCGGCCGAGGGCAGCGCCGCGGTCACGCGCGACCATTTGCGCATGTAGTCGCCGATGCCGTAGCTGGCATACACCTTGGACACCGACCGCAGCGACGCCAGCCGCTCGGCCAGGTCGGGGAAGCGCGCCTGGTCGAAGTAGTGGTCGGACACGTTGATGGTGCGGTTCTCGGCCTTGCCCGTGAGCGTGACGCGCAGCAGCGGCGCGTTGCGCGGCAGGCCCAGCTGGCGGGCGACGTCGGCCGCGCGCAGCTCCTGGCTGCCGATCACTTCCACGTGGCCGCTCTTGCCCTGGCTGCGCAGGTTCTCGGAAAAGCGCGTGCGCCGGCCGATGGCGTAGTCGATGGCGTGTTCCTGCACGAAGGTGCCGCGGCCCTGCTCGATGCGCACCAGGCCGTCCTGCTCCAGCACGCTCATGGCGCGGCGGATGGTGTGGCGGTTGACCGAGAACTTGGCCGCCAGTTCGGATTCCGGCGGCAGCTGCTCGCCCGCGGCGTACAGGCGGTTGCGGATGTCGTTGGCCAGCGATTCGCCGATCTGCCGCCATACGGCGACGCCTGAGCCTCTTTCGACCATGTCGTTGCGCCCCGCGCGGGGCCTGCATTGTGGAACAGCGCTGATTGTGCCTGAAGCCGCAGGCGGCGGGCCACGGGACTGTCATAAAAACTTCACCCCCTGCTGTTGAACTTGAGGTCCGGGAAGCGCATAATACATCTAATCGTATAGACGTTTAGAGGTCCAAATGAAACAGCAAGCAGCCGATGCCGCGCCGGGCCAGGCCGCCCGCGCGGCGTGGATGCGGGTGCTGGCGCTGGCCAGCCCCGCCGAGCTGGACCGCGCCTGCGCCGGCCTGGGCGCCCTGCCCGCGCACCGCTGGCTGCGCCGTCCCGAGACCGGCATGGCCATGGTGCGCGCGCGCAGCGGCGGCGACGGCGGGCGCTTCAACCTGGGCGAGATGACGCTCACGCGCTGCACCGTGGCGCTGGAGGACGGCCCGGTCGGCGTGGCCTACGTGCAGGGGCGCGACGCGCGCCACGCCGAGCAGGCCGCGCTGCTGGACGGCCTGCTGCAGCTGCCCGCCTGGCACGAGCGGGTGCGGGAAGGCGTGATCGCGCCCCTGGCGCGCGCCCGCGAGGAAAGGCTGTCGCGGCAGTCGGCGCAGGACGCCGCGACCCGCGTGGAATTCTTCACCATGGTCAGGGGGGAATGATGCTGCTCTCGACCCAGGCCGGCCGCGCGCCGGCAAGCGGCTACGTGCCGCAGCCCGGCTACGACGATCCCGTCGCCGGCGCGCAGTCGGCGTTCCGCGCCGCGCTGCATGCGCTGGCCCATCCCGGCACGCCGGTGCGCACGGCGCCGCCGCGCGGCGTGCCGCCCGGCCTGTCGCCGGCCATGACCGCGCTGCTGCTGACGCTGGCCGACGCCGACACGCCGCTGTGGCTGCCGCCCGGCACGGACCGCGCCACGCTGGGCTACCTGCGCTTCCATTGCGCCAGCCCGATGGCGGACGACCCGGCCGAGGCCCGCTTCGTCGCGGTGCCGGCGGGCGCCGCGCCGCCGCCGCTGGCCGCCTGCCGCCAGGGCGAGCCGGCCTACCCCGACCGATCGGCCACGCTGCTGCTGGAGGTGCAGTCGCTGACCGCCGGCCGCGCCGTCACCCTGCGCGGCCCGGGCATCGCCGCGCGCGCGCCGCTGGCCGCCGCCGGCCTGCCGGGCGATTTCTGGCGGCAGTGGCGCGACAACCACGGCCGCTTCCCGCTGGGCGTGGACGTGCTGCTGACCTGCGGCGACCAGTTGTGCGGCCTGCCGCGCACTACTCTCGTGGAGGAATGAACGTGAACCCATTGCCTGCAGGACGCGGGCAGACCGCCGCGGGCCGACGGACGCCGCAAGGCGCGCGCCGGCACGAAGCGACCATCGCAGCGCCGATGCGCCGGGAGACGCCCTCATGTATGTAGCCGTCAAGGGTGGCGAGCGCGCCATCCTCAATTCCTACCGCCTGCTGGACGCCTACCGCCGCGGCGACCCGGCGGTGCCGGAGCTGTCCACCGCGCAGATCGCGCAGCAGATGCCGCTGGCGGTCTCGCGCGTGATGGCCGAAGGCGCGCTGTACGACCCGCAGCTGGCCGCGCTGGCCATCAAGCAGGCGGCCGGCGACCTGACCGAGGCCGTCTTCCTGCTGCGCGCCTACCGCACCACGCTGCCGCGCCTGGGCGCCAGCCTGCCCATAGACACCGGCGCCATGCGCCTGCGCCGCCGCATCTCGGCGACCTTCAAGGACGTGCCGGGCGGCCAGGTGCTGGGGCCGACCTACGACTACACCCAGCGCCTGCTGGACTTCGCCCTGCTGGCCGAGGGCGGGGCCGCCGCCGAGCCGCCCGAGCCCGCCGCGCAGGGCCTGGACGCCGGCATGCCGCGCATCACCGACCTGCTGGCCGACGAGGCGCTGCTGGAACCCGACGCGTCGCCCGACGGCGACCCGGAGCCCGTCGACCTGACCCGCGAGCCGCTGGAGCTGCCCGCCCCGCGCAGCGCGCGCCTGCAGAACCTGGCCCGCGCCGACGAAGGCTTCCTGCTGTGCATGGGCTATTCCACGCAGCGCGGCTACGGCAACAGCCACCCCTTCGTGGCCGAGATCCGCCACGGCTCGCTGGAAGTCGAGCTGCACGTGGAGGAGCTGGGCTTCGCCGTCACCGTGGGCAGCCTGGACGTGACCGAGTGCCAGATGGTCAACCAGTTCGCCGGCCGCGCCGGCGAGCCGCCCTGCTTCACGCGCGGCTACGGCCTGGTGTTCGGCTACGGCGAGCGCAAGGCCATGGCCATGGCGCTGGTCGACCGGTCCATGCGCGCGGCCGAGCTGGGCGAGGCCGCCGACGCGCCGGCCAACGACCCGGAGTTCGTGCTGTACCACAGCGACAACGTCGAGGCCTCGGGCTTCGTGCAGCACCTGAAGCTGCCGCACTACGTGGACTTCCAGACCAACCTGGAGCTGCTGCGCCGGCTGCGCGCCGAGCGCGCCCAGGCTGATCGGGAACCGATGCGGCACAGCAGCCCGACCGCCGACGGAGAGGTACTGGCATCATGACCGCATCCCCCGCTTCCGCACCGGCCGCCGACACCGCCGCCGTCGCGCGCGACCCGCACTACAACTTCGGCTACCTGGACGAGTCCACCAAGCGCATGCTGCGCCGCGCCCTGCTCAAGGCCGTGGCCATCCCCGGCTACCAGGTGCCCTTCGGCGGGCGCGAGATGCCGCTGCCCTACGGCTGGGGCACCGGCGGCATCCAGGTCACCGCTTCCATACTGGGCCCGGACGACGTGCTCAAGGTGATCGACCAGGGCTCGGACGACACCACCAACGCGGTCAACATCCGCCGCTTCTTCGCCCGCGTGGCGGGCGTGGCCACCACCACGTCCACCGCCGCGGCCACCATCGTGCAGACGCGCCACCGCATCCCGGAGACGCCGCTGCGCGAAGGCCAGATCATGGTCTACCAGGTGCCCATCCCCGAACCGCTGCGCTGGCTGGAGCCGAGCGAAACGCAGACGCGCACCATGCACGCCCTGGCCGAGTACGGCGGCATGCACGTCAGGCTGTACGAGGACATCGCGCACCACGGCCGCATCGCCACCACCTACGACTATCCCGTCATCGTCAACGGCCGTTACATGATGCGCCCCTCGCCCATCCCCAAGTTCGACAACCCCAAGCTGGACATGAGCCCGGCACTGATGCTGTTCGGCGCCGGCCGCGAGAAGCGCGTCTACGCGGTGCCGCCCTACACCTGCGTGAAGAGCCTGGACTTCGACGACCACCCCTTCGCCATCGAGCGCTGGGACGCGTGCTGCGCGCTGTGCGGCTCGCGCGAGAGCTACCTGGACGAGATCATCATGGACGACCGCGGCACGCGGCAGCACGTGTGCTCGGACACCGAGTACTGCAACGACCGCAGGCAGCGGGCGGACGCCGGCGCGGAGGGCAGGCCATGAAGGCGGGCGCGTACACGGACGGGGCCTCGGCCCGCGTTCCGGCGCAAGGCGACGCCGGCCGTGCGCCGCGCCCCCTGCTGTCGGCGCGCGAGCTGACCCTGACCTGGGACGGCGTGCACGGCTGCCGCGACGTCGGCTTCGACCTCTACCCCGGCGAAGTGCTGTGCGTGGTGGGCGAGTCCGGCTCGGGCAAGAGCACGCTGCTGCAGGCCCTGTCCTGGCAGGCCCGGCCGCAGTCGGGCCGCATCCTGTACGACATGCGCGGGCGCGGCCCGGTCGACCTGGCCGACCTGGACGACGCGCAGCGCCGCCTGCTGGCGCGCACCGACTGGGGCTACGTGCACCAGCACGCGCGCGACGGACTGCGCATGCAGGTCAGCGCCGGCGCCAACATCGCCGAGCGGCTGATGGCCCTGGGCGGGCGCCACTACGGCCAGCTGCGCGGCGCGGCCACGCACTGGCTGCAGCGCATGGAAATCGACCCGATCCGCCTGGACGACGCGCCGCGCTCGTTCTCCGGCGGCATGCAGCAGCGCCTGCAGATCGCCCGCAACCTGGTCACCGCGCCCAGGCTGGTCTTCATGGACGAGCCCACCGCGTCGCTGGACGTGTCGGTGCAGGCCCGCCTGCTCGACCTGCTGCGCGGCCTGGTGGCCGACCTGGGCCTGGCCGCGGTGGTCGTCACCCACGACCTGGCGGTGGCGCGCCTGCTGGCGCACCGCACGCTGGTGATGCGCGGCGGGCGCGTGGTGGAAAGCGGCCTGACCGACCAGATACTGGACGATCCGCAGCATGCGTATACGCAGCTGCTGGTGTCGTCCATCCTGAGATGAAGGCCCACCCCCGAGGCGCTACGCGCCGTCCCCGATCAAGCGGTACCCGCTTCATGCGACGAGGTCACGCAAAACGCGGCAATGGGAGCAACGCAATGGCAGTCCTCAAACAGATGATCCGCGTGCGCGGCCTGGAAAAGACCTTCGTGCTGCACAACCAGGGCGGCGTGCGCCTGCCGGTGCTGCGCGCCGTCGACTTCGACGCGGCGGCGGGCGAATGCCTGGCGCTGGCCGGGCCCTCGGGCACCGGCAAGAGCACGCTGCTGCGCTGCCTGTACGGCAACTACCTGGCGACGGCGGGCAGCATACGCATACGCGATGCGGGCGCGGCCGGCCCGGGCGCTGCGGGCGACGCCGGCGCGGGCCGGGTCGATGGCGACGGCAGCAGTAACGACGGCCACGGCGACGGCCAATGGATCGAATTGCACGGCGCGTCCGAGCAGCGCATCCTGCAGCTGCGCCGCGACACCATCGGCTACGTCAGCCAGTTCCTGCACGCCGTGCCGCGGGTCGGCGCGCTGGACGTGGTGGCCGAGCCGCTGCGCGCGCGCGGCGTGGAAGCGGGCCCGGCGCGCGAGCGGGCCGCCGCGCTGCTGGCGCGGCTGAACCTGCCGGCGCGCCTGTTCGACCTGCCGCCGGCCACCTTTTCCGGCGGCGAGCAGCAGCGCGTGAACATCGCGCGCGGCCTGATCGGCGGCCACCCGGTGCTGCTGCTGGACGAGCCCACCGCCTCGCTGGACGCGCGCAACCGCGACGTGGTGGTCGAGCTGCTCTGCGAAGCCGTGGCCGGCGGGCGCTGCCTGGTCGGCATCTTCCACGACGAGGCCGTGCGCGACGCCGTCGCCACCCGCGTCCTGGCCCTGGAACCCGCGGCGGCCGCCGCCGAGCCCGCCCTGCAGGATTGAAGCCCATGTCCGCCCACTACCTGACCCACGCCCGCATCGTGCTGCCCGACACGGTTCTGGAAGACAGCGCCCTGCTCATCGAGGACGGCACGATCGCCGCCGTCGACCCGGCCGGCGGCGGCGGCGCGCCCGTCACGGACCTGGCCGGCCTGACGCTCGTCCCCGGCCTGATCGACCTGCACTGCGACGCCATCGAGAAGGAAGCCGAGCCGCGCGCCCGCGTGCTCTTCCCGCTGGAGTTCGCCGTCGCCCAGGTCGACCGGCGCAACGCCGCGGCCGGCATCACCACCCCCTACCACGCGCTGTCCTTCGCCAACAACGAATGGGGCGTGCGCAACAACGAAACCGCCGCGAGCGTGGCGCGCGCCATGGCCGCCTTCCGCCCGCACAGCCTGGTCGACAACCGCATCCACTGCCGCTACGAAGTCACCGACCCGCAGGCCGTGGCGGTGCTGGCCGCGCTGATGGACGAGGGGGTGGTGGACCTGCTCTCGGTCATGGACCATTCGCCCGGCCAGGGCCAGTTCAAGACCCTGGAATCCTACGTGGACTACCTGATGGGCAACCACGGCATGAGCCGCGGCCAGGCCCACGACGCGGTCCAGGCCAAGCTGGCCGGGCGCGACGGCGCGCTCGCGCGCATCGAGCAACTGCTGGGCCACGCCGCCGCGCGCGGCATCCCCACCGCCAGCCACGACGACGACTCGGTCCAGCGCATCGCCGCCATGCGCGCGCTGGGCGTGTCGATGAGCGAGTTCCCGATCACCCTGGACACCGCCCGCGCGGCGCTGGCCTGCGGCCTGCCCACCATACTGGGCGCGCCCAACGTGCTGCGCGGCGGCAGCCAGAGCGGCTCGATGCGCGCCATCGACGCGGTGCGCGCGGGCGTGGCCAGCTGCCTGTGCTCGGACTACCAGCCCTCCACCCTGGCCGCAGCCGCCTTCCTGGCCGCCGAGCAGGCCGGGCTGCCGCTGCCGCAGGCCGTCGCCCTGGTCACCGCCAACCCGGCGCAGGCCTGCGGCCTGGCCGACCGCGGCCGCATCGCCCCGGGCCTGCGCGCGGATCTCGCCGCCGTCGCCCACGTGAACGGCCAGCCGCTGGTCTGCCACACCTGGAGCGCGGGGCGGCTGGTGTTCTCGGCGCACTACCGCGCCGGCGCGCAGGGCACAGCCGGGTTCGCGGCCAACGCGGCCAGCGTGGCCGCGGCGGCCCAGCCACAGGCCGCCGGCACGGACATGGGAGCGGCAGCGTGACGCCTCGCCCTTGCGTGGCCGCCGTCGCCCTCAGCCCAGTGCACGGATTCAGCAAGGCCGTGCAGTCCGAGGGCATCGTGCTGGTGGCCGGCCTGGGCGTGCAGGGCGACGCCCATGCGGGCGCCACGGTGCAGCACCGCTCGCGCGTGGCGCGCGACCCCGGCCAGCCCAATCTGCGCCAGGTCCACCTGGTGCACCAGGAATTGCTGGACGAACTGCGCGCCGCAGGCTTCGCGGTCGAGGCGGGGACGATAGGAGAGAACGTCACCACGCGCGGCCTGGACCTGCTGGCCCTGCCTGCGGGAACGCTGCTGCGCATCGGCGCGCAGGCGGCGGTGCGCGTCACCGGCCTGCGCAACCCCTGCGCCCAGCTGGACGGCTACCAGCGCGGCCTGACGGCCGCGGTGCTGGACCGAGACGCCGAGGGCCGGCTGGTGCGCAAGGCCGGCGTGATGGCCGTGGTGGAGCAGGGCGGCGCGGTGCGCGCCGGCGACGCGATCGAAGTCGAACTTCCCGCCGGCCCGCACCGGCCGCTGCAGCCGGTATAGGGCCGGGCTGCGCCGGCCCGGCCGGCGCACCGGATCGCGGCCGGCGGTCGCCAGCCGCGGCCCGGCCACTCTTACACCAGCGTCAGCGTGACGTCGATGTTGCCGCGCGTCGCGTTGGAGTAGGGGCAGACGACGTGCGCCTTCTGCACCAGCGCCTCGGCCTGCGCGCGGTCCAGGCCGGGCAGCGAGATGCGCAGCTCCACCTCGATGCCGAAGCCGGTGGGGATGGCGCCGATGCCGACGTTGCCCTGGATGTTGACCTCGGCCGGCAGCGACACCTTCTCGCGCGCGGCGACGAACTTCAGCGCGCCCAGGAAGCAGGCCGAATAGCCCGCGGCGAACAGTTGTTCCGGATTGGTGCCCGCGCCGCCGGCGCCGCCCAGTTCCTTGGGCGTGGTCAGCTTGACGTCGAGCACGCCGTCGGACGACACGGCGCGGCCGTCGCGGCCCCCGGTGGCGGTGGCCTGGGCGCGGTAGAGGACTTTTTCGATGGACATGGTGTAGCTCCTTGCGTGTGTGGAAAAAGGGTACTGCGTGGAAAGGGAGACTGCTCGTCCGGAAAAGAACACTTGCCGGCTGACACAGCCTGGAAGCGGACTTGCCCGGCATAACTATCGTCTACTATTAAATCGTGTGCTATTTAATTGATGGAAATGAACAGTGCGGCTGCATATCCGGCCGCCGCCGGCTGCCCTGTTGCTGCTGACTGCTGCGCTACCGCCAACCGCCTTGCCTCACGGCTGGATCCTGCGTTTCCTGCCTTGTTCCGCGGGCGCCTCGACATGCTGCGCCAGCCGCTCGCGCAGGCCTTCCAGGCCCTGCCTGAGCGCGGCGATCTCGCCGGCCGTGCACTGCGCCGCCTGGGCCACCCCGGCCGGCACCGCTTCGGCCTGGCGGCGCAGCGCGCGGCCGGCGCGGGTCAGCGACACCACCACCTGGCGCTCGTCGCCCGTGTCGCGCCGGCGCTGCAGCAATCCCGCGGCCTCCAGGCGCTTGAGCAGCGGCGTGAGCGTGGCCGAATCCAGGAACAGCCGGGCGCCGATGTCCGACACCGTGCGCTCGTCGCACTCCCACAGCACCAGCATGACCAGGTACTGCGGGTAGGTCAGCCCCAGGCCGCGCAGCAGCTTGCGGTACACCTTGTTCATGGCGAGCGAGGTGGAATACAGCGCGAAGCAGAGCTGGCCGTCGAGCTGCAGCGGGTCGGCCTGGCGGGCCGGGGCGGGTTTCCTTATGTTCATCGCTCGATATTAAATCGTGTGCTATTGAAATGCCAGCGTGAGGGCCGGCGATATCCTGCCTTGCTTCTCCTGCCTTGCTTCTCCCGCACGGCGCCGCCGTCATGCCGGCGCATCGGCCGGCTGGCCCGCCGCAACCCCGGCGCCGTCCACGGCATACAACCCCGCCAGCGCCTGGCGTATGCCGGGCGGCACCTTGAACAGGCGCGCCACCAGCAGGCAGCCCTGCACCGTGGCGAAGGCCGCGCGCGCGGCGGCTTCCGGCGTGCCGGCGAATCGCAGCCGGCCTTGCGCGGCGCCGTCGCGCAGCACCCCGGCCAGCCAGGCCTCGTGCTTGCGGAAGAAGGATTCCAGCTCGGCGCGCGCCGGCTCGGGCAGCGACAGCACGTCGGCGGCCAGCATGCCGCCCATGCACAGCTCGCCGCTGGCGCAGTCGGTGCTTTCCATCAGGCCGATGTAGCGGTCCAGCCGCGCATCGGCCGGCAGCGTCGCGTCGATGGCCTGGACGGCGGACACCGCGCGCCGGGCGTAGTCCTGCAGGGCGCCGAACAGCAGGTCGTCCTTGCCGGGGAAATGGTAGTGGATGCTGGACGTCTTGACGCCTACCATCTCGGCCAGGTCGCGGTAGCTGAAGCCGTGATAGCCGCGGGTGCGGATGAGCTTTTGCGCAAGGGCGAGCAGTTGCTCGCGGGTGTTGGCGGAAGCGGCAGGGGTCATGATCGGGTCCTCGCCTTGCTTGGGTGGGTAGGGATGGCGGGCTGCGCGGCGGCTCGGTCGAAGCGGACCGGCTCGCGCCGGACCCGGGCGCCCGTCAGGGGCGCGGCCGGGTCCGCGTGCGCCGCCGCATCTCAGCCCGCGACCGGCGGATAGCTTTGCTCGCCGTTGCTCAGCGCGCCGGCTACGCGGGCGTCGCGCAGGTCCTGGCGGACCTGGGCGCGGGTGGCCTGCGGCTGGCCGGACTGGGCGAAGGCGGGGTAGGCCTGTTCGCCGTTGGCGATTTCGCCGGCGGCGCGCGCCTGGGCCAGCTCGTCGCGCACCTGGGCGCGGGTGACGGTGCTGGCGGTGTCGGCGGCGGGCGGCCAGTCCAGCTCGCCGGCCTGGGCGGCGCCGACGAAGGCGGCGGAAAGGACGAGTGCGGATACGAGGGTCTTCATGATGATTCTCCGATGCTTGATGAGGGGGAATGCCGGTTCGTTTTGCCGTCTCTACTATCTATTGATAGGTAGATGAACGGAGAAAAAAATCAGCCGGCGATGTCGGGGTAGGACTGCTCGCCGTTGACGATCTCGCCGTTGGCGCGGGCGGCGCTCAGTTCCTGGCGGACCTGGGCGCGCGACAGCCGGCTGTCGGCGGCCTGGGCGACGGCGGGATAGGCCTGTTCGCCGTTGACGATCTCGCCGGAAGCACGGGCCTGGGCCAGTTCATCGCGGACTTGCGCGCGGCTCAGCGTGCTGGCGGTGTCGGCGGCAGGCGGCCAATCCAGCTCGCCGGCCTGGGCGGCGCCGACGAAAGCGGCGGAAAGAACGAGTGCGGATACGAGGGTCTTCATGGTGATGCTCCGATGACTGAGGTTGGTCTTGTTTTACTATCTATCAGTAGGTAGATAGTCGGGTAAATAAAAAAAGCGGGTAATGCGCTGGGTCGGTACTGCACACGGTACTGCACACATCGGGGACTGCGGGTATCGGCGCCGGTAGGAAAGAGGTGCTGCGTCGATGGGGTGAATCTTACCTACCTGTAGATAGGTAACGCAAGGGTTTACCCCAGGCTTTTTTGTAACCATGTACAACTATGCAGCGGACCTGCCGGCAACCCCAGGCGCACGAATCCCGCAGCGCGCCCCGCCGCGGCAGCAAAAAGGGCAAGGCCCCGCTTGCGGCAGGCCTTGCCCCGTCTGCTTCCGGATGGCCGGCAGCGTCTTGGTCAGAACGGAATGTCGTCGTCCATGTCCGCCAGGTTGGCGCCACCACCGCCCCCAGCGGCCGGCG
>Ga0180223_1001303_pt1 | contig 19965 bp, 15 predicted proteins | sample eDN5th30CKraftOP_FD_151337 | JGI IMG/M metagenome (GOLD analysis project Ga0180223, IMG submission 151337) | Enriched Organic Plus compost microbial communities from Emeryville, California, USA - eDNA 5th pass 30_C Kraft OP (version 2) (version 2) ...
CCGCAAGGTCACCGAGCAACTCACGGAGTTCTGCTGCGGGCTCGCCCGCCGCCGCCGCGAGGCGCGCGGGACGCCGGGGCGCGTGACCCTGGTCGACAAGGCGAACGTGTTCCGCTCCTTCGCCTTCATGCGCAAGGTCTTCTACGAAACCGCCGCGAAGCATCCCGACATCGAGGCGCGCCACCACTATATCGACGCGATGGCGCTCGATCTGGTCCGGCGCCCCTGGGATTTCGACGTGCTGCCGACCGAGAACCTGTTCGGCGACATCCTCTCCGATCTCGGCGCCGGGCTGATCGGCGGCATGGGCTTCGCGCCTTCGGCCGATATCGGCGAGGCCAACGGCATGTTCCAGCCTAGCCACGGTACCGCGCCCGACATCGCGGGCAAGGGGATCGCCAATCCGACGGCCATGATCCTCTCGGCCGCGATGATGCTGGACTGGCTTGGCGAGCGTCATGGCAGCGCCGCTGCGCGCGATGCGGCTCGTGCGATCGAGCGCGGCGTCGACCACGCCTTCGGCAAGCTGAACCTGCGCAGCTACGATATCGGTGGGCGCCACGGCACGCATGACATCGGCAATGCCATTGCCGGGCTGATCCGGAGCGGCCAAGCCGATCCGGAATGACGCCGGGCGCCGCCCCTCCGGGCGCCAGAGGTCGGGTCAATCCGATCTCGAGGCGCCCGCAGCGCCACTGCCCGCCTGGATCGGGTGTCTCTCTATCGCGGCCTTGCCTCGAAGCGGGAGATCATCCGGATGGTCGCAACCACCGCCAGCGCTGAAATGAAGGTCGCGATGCCGAACAGCCAGCCATAGCCCAGGGTGTCCGCCAGCTTGCCCGCCAGCATCGACCCGGCGAGATAGACCAGGAGCTGCGCGCAGGCGAGGATGGTGAAGTCGGTGCCGGGCTGGTCCGAGGTCGTCACCGCCATGAACAGCGAATAGAGCGCGACGATCTCCATGTAGCGGATCAGCGTCTGGAAGCCGGCGGCGCCGAACAGCGGCCAGACGCCGACGACGGCGCCCAGCGCATGGGCCGCGAAGAGGGCGAAACAGATCGTCCGCAGCCCGCCGAGCAGGGCGAGCACGAAGGACAGCCCCCGGCTCTTCACCATCCAGGCGGCGAACGCCGCGCCTGCGAGCCCCGCCGTCGTGGCCGAGAGACCGGAGAGATAGCCGATCTGGTCGAGCGGGATGCCGGCGTCGACGAGATAGGAGCCTTCCATCGCCTTCACGAGGCCCTCGCTCGCCCGATAGGTCAGGGCGATCCAGAGGATCTGGCGGGCTTCCGGGCGCTTCAGGAAGGCGCGGATCGACGGGCGCGGGGCCGGAGCGACGCCCGGCACGGGGTCGTCCTCCCGCATCATCGCGGCTGCGATCAGGGGCAATAGCGAGATCGCGGCGATGGTCACCAGCATCCCGGTCCAGCCGATATGATGGTAGAGCACGAGGCCGAGCGTGCCGCCGATGACGACGCCGAAGGCGACCGAGCCGCCCTGGATGGCATTGCCGATGGCGCGGTCTGCTTCGGGCAGATGCTTCGCGGCGTAGCCGTCGGTCGCGATGTCCTGCGTCGAGATCAGGAGCGATGCGACGAAGCCGATCGCGACGATCGCGTTGACCTCGGTCGGTCCGGCCATGATCAGGGCGAGGATGGCGAGGATCGTCAGACTCTGGGTGATGAGGACCCAACCGGCCCGATGCGCCCGTGCGAAAGGCCGGATGCGATCGACCCAGGGCGCCCAGAGGAATTTCAGGACGAGCGGCAGCAGCAGGATGCTCATCGCGCCGATGGCGGTGCGCGAGACGCCGAGTTCGCGCATGATCGGCGGCAGCGCCGCCACGAAGAGATAAGACGGGATCGCCTGCGCCAGATAGAGCCCGCCGAGCACCGCGAAGAGCCGGTAGCGCTGACTCGGTGCGAGCGTGGTCGGCAGGCGGGCCGGGTCAGTCGCGCAGCTCATGATCTCGTTCCGCAATAGTATCGGAGCAGGAAGGCGCGCCCGGTCTCCTCCTCGCGCTCGGCGACGATCGGGAAGGGCCAGAGCCGGCGGAAGGTCTCGGCCGTCTTCTCGCTGGCATCGGGCCGCACGATGGCGCAGGCCCGGCAGGCGTGCGAGACGCGGCTCCGCGTCGCCTTGAACCAGAGCGCCTGTTCGCGCTCGCCCGCCTGCGAGAGCGCCCGCCCGCCGCCGAAGACGGTCAGCAGCGTATAGGGCTCCTCGCGTTGGCCGATCTGATGGAGCGCGTCGAGATAGGCGCGCTCGTCCTCTGGCCGATAGGGCGGCATGAAGCGCAGCGTCACCACCGCGTCCGCGTCGATCTCGAGGCTCACCATGACCCGGAATGCGCCTCAGAAGGTCTTGCGGAAACCGAGGGTGACGGTCCGGCCCCAGCCATAGTTCGGCAGGTTGCGCACCGAGGTCGCGGTCGGGTTCTGATAGGCGCGGTCGAACAGGTTGTTGACCGCGACATAGGCCTCGCCCTCCCAGACCGGGGCGGTGAGCGCGACGTTCATCGTGGCGGCGCCCTTGAGCTTGTAGCGCGTGCCGCGCAGGTCGATCGCGACGTCGCGGTCCGAGAAGGCCTCGCCCTCGACGCGCAACTGCACGCCGTTCACGAAGCGGTAGCTGCCATAGAGCATGCCGCGCCAGGGCGAGCCGATGCGGTTGTTCGGCAGGTTGCTGTCGAGCTTGCCGTCGCCATTGGTGTCGTAGCGGCCCTCGCGCCAGGACAGCACCGTTCCCATGGTGAAGGCATCGGTGACGGTGACGTCGCCGGTCGCCTCGACGCCCCAGATCCGCTCCTTCTGCTGCGACATCGAGTTGGTCACCGAGTCGAAGGTGACGCCGTCGTCGGAGGTACTGATGAAGCCGGTCAGCGAGCCCTTGAAGCGGTCGTAGCTGCCGCGGATGCCGAGCTCGTAATTGTTCACGATCTGCGCCTTGGGCGCGATCGACGAATAGCTCACCGTCTGCCGGCTGGCGGGCAGGCAGTTCGGCAACTGCAACGGGCAGGCATATTGCGTCGAGATGCCGGCGCGGCGAGTGAAGGCGCCGACATCGGGCAGGGCGAAACCCTGCGAGAAGCCGCCGAAGATCTCGCTGGTCTCGGAGAGCTTGATCGTCGCGCCGAGATTGGCGGTGAGCGCCGAATAGTCGAAATCGCCGCCGAGTACCCGTAGGGCCGGCAGCACGAAGGCCTGGTAGCCCTGCGCATTGTTGGCGGCGACGGCGGCGTAGGCGGCCGGTCGCGTATAGTCGCTGACCGAGAGCGAGAAATGCTCGTAGCGCAGGCCGCCGCGCAGCACGACCCGCTCGCCGATCGGGATCTGGAGCTGGCCGAAGCCGGCCGCCGTCGTCTGCTTCAGCGGGGTGAAGACGTCCTGCCCGTTGGTCAGGGTTTGCCAGGTCTTCTCCTGGATCAGGTCGCCGCCCCAGGTCAGCTTGGCGCCGGGCAGGATCGCGTCGAGCGGCGTGTCGATCGTGACGTTCAGGCCGCCGCGCTGCGAATAGAGCGTTGTCTGGTTGTCCCGGCTCGTCGGCGAGAGCGGGTTGAAGGAATAGTAGACCTGGCTGTTGTAGGGGTAGGAGAAGGTCGAGAAGTTGAAGCGCTTCTTGATGTCGTTGTAGTAGCCGAGCAGGCTGAGCTTGCCGAGCGCGAAATCGGCGTCGCTATAGCGCAGCGATACGGACTTGGTGTCCTCCAGCACGCTTTCGCCGGTATAGAGTTGCGTCCGGTCCGGCCGGGCGAAGGGGGCGGCGTAGTTGGTCAGGTATTTCGGGTCCTGGTCGAAGCCGATCCAGGAGGCGTTGAGTTCGATGCGCTTGCCGCCGGCGAAATCGTAGCCGAGCTTGGCGAGCAGGTTGCCGGTCTTGTAGCGGTCGCCGCCGCCCTGGCCGAGCAGGCCGTCCGAGGGCAATTCGCGCCCGGCTCCGTCATAGGTGCGGCCGGCGCCGCGGATCTGGCCCGAGAACAGGTAGTCGACGCCGTCAGGAACCTTGCCGGAGACCGTGACCGAGGCCTCCGGCGCCAGCGAGCGGCCGATATTCCGGGTGAAGCCGCGGATAGCGGTGTTGACCGTGACGCGCGGCCTGCCTTCGGCCGCCTTCCGTGTGATGAAGTTGACCGTGCCGCCGGTGGCGCCCGCGCCATAGAGGCTGGAGGCGCCGGCGACGACCTCGATCCGCTCCACCGTGTTGAGATCGATCAGCGACAGGATGCGCGAGACGTCGCGCAGCGGCGTGTTCATCGGCACGCCGTCGATCATCACCAGCAGGTCTCGCCCGCGATAGTTCTCCGAGGCGCTGGAGACCGTCTGCGTCGACATCGAATAGCCCGGCACCAGCTTGCCGAGCGCGGCGGCGGCATTGGGGCTGAACTTGAGCTGTTGCTCGATCTCCGTCCGGTCGATCACCTGGACCGATTGCGGCGTCTCGGCCGTGCTGCGCTCGGCGCGGGCGGCGGTGACCGTGATCGTGTCGAGATCGATCGTGCTCGGCGCGCCCGCAGGGCTGCCCGGCGCAGCCGGGCGCGTTGCGGACTGGGGCGAAACCTGCGCGACCGCGATCGAGGAGGCGAGGAGCGCGGCAAGGCTGGTGGCGAGGCTGATCGGTCTGGTCATGGTTCTACCTGTGGCGCCGGCCGCCGCCCTGCCCATGTCTTGGGCATGGAGTCGATGCCGTTCTGAAAGGTGGTTTACTTGGCTTGTTTCAGGGTTTGCTTTTTAGAATTATAGTAAAGTATCTCGGTTTCATCGCCGATTCGATTTTCGATGCGTGTTGGGATCGTTGTTAGCTGTTGCTGTAATGATATTTCTGCGGTCTAAGCTTGGACTTCCGCGAACACGCCATAGGACTGAGACGAATCCGGTGTCGAAAACGGGCAATGTGGCCGTCGCGACACGCCCCGGACGCGAGGCGGCTCCGGAGGCGCGGAATTTCATGCCGTTCTGGCTGGTTTCCGCCGATGTCGGCCGCGACGAGGCGAGCACCCTGTCCCGGCGCATTCTCGGCCATGCCACGGCCCGTGAAGCCGCGACGCCCGATCTGCCCTTGCCTTTCGATGCGCGCTGCGTGCTGACGACGCGCCCCGATATCGGATTGCGCTCCTGCTTCGGCCCGGCCTTGCATTGGGTCTGGCGGCCGCGGCGGAACGAAGGGGATTTGTCCTATATCCTCATCCGTCCGGCGGAGGGGCGGGTGGTGATCCGCCAGGGCGGCGGGCGGATCGCCCTACGCGCCCGAGAGGCGGCGGCGCTCGCCCTGGATCAAGCCGCGGAGTTCGTGCTGGCCCAGCCCGGCCGCATCGACGTGATCGAGCTCGATGCGGCCCTGTTGCCGCTATTGGCTGGCGAGGCCGCCGGGCTGATGCGGGTCATCCCGCGCTCGAATCCGGGCTTGCAGGCACTGGCGCATTACGGCGCGCTTCTGCTGCGCGGTCTGCTGCCGCTGAATTCCGCCGAGCTTCAGGCTCTCGCCCGGGCACATGTCCACGACCTGGTCGGCGCCGCCCTGTCGGACCGGGAGCCTGCGGTGGCGGCGGTGCCGGCGGACAGGCGGGCCGGCCGTCTCGCCGCCATCAAGGCCGATATCGAGGCGCGGCTGGAGCGGCGCGATCTCGGAGTCGAGATGATCGCGACCCTGCATGGCGTCAGCGCCCGCGTCGTGCAGAAGCTTTTCGAAACCGACGGCCGGACTTTTTCCGACTATGTGCTGGAGCGGCGGCTCGACCGCGCCTGGCACCGGCTCGTGACGACGGAGGGCGTGGCGCCGACCATCAGCGCCGTCGCCTATGAGGTCGGCTTCGGCGATCTCTCCTATTTCAACCGCTGCTTCCGTAAGCGCTTCAACTGCTCGCCTTCCGAGGCAAAGGCGGCAGGCGCCTGACGCCGGGCCGCCCCGGCCGGGTGGCTCGCGCCGAAAGCAGGGCTCGCGAAGACGGCGCCGCCGCCGTCAGGGTCGAAATTCCCTGATCAGGCCTTCGCGATGTCCCGCCTCGCCTGCCCGCTTCGGCCGGCTTGACAGGGTTGGAAAAACACGGCTTTCTGATCTGGTCTTCTGGATGGACCAGTGGATCAGAGGGGCATGTCAGCATCTCCGAAGGGTTCGGAAGCCATCGTTCTGGCCGAGGTTCCGTCGTTCCGCGACGCGATCGTCAAACGCTCGCTGAAGAACGTGATCGCGGACAGGATCGCCGGGCTGATCGCCTCCGGGCTCGTTCAAGTCGGGGATACCTTGCCGAGCGAACGCCAGCTTGCATCGTCGCTCAATGTGAGCCGCGAGACGACGCGCGGAGCGATCCTTCTCCTGGCGTCGCGCGGCATTCTCGAGATCTCCCATGGCGCGCGCACGCGGGTCGTTCGCAGCGATGTCGGCGAGATCACGATCGGCTTCGGCCAGGCCCGGGCGATCAACGCCTACGACATCGATTCCGTCCACGACGCGCGGCTCCTGATCGAGCGCCGGGTCGTGGCGGATGCCGCCCGGCGGATCGACGATGCCGCGCTCGCGGCGCTCGACGGGTTTCTGGCCGTGCAGAAGGAGGCCTTCGACGATCCCGTCGGCTTCCTGATCTGCGACCGGGAGTTCCACGCCACGATCTACCGCGCTTCCGGCAATGCCCTGCTCGCGGATTTCGCTACGGATCTCTACACCTACATGATGGAATACCGCCGGACGGCCGTCGCCAGGCCGGGCGCCATCGCGACGAGCTATGCCGACCATGCCGCGATCGTCGCTGCGCTGCGCGACCATGATCCGGATGCGGCGGTGGCGGCGTTCGCCATGCATACCGACCGGATCTACCAGACAACGCAATCGGCCCTGAAGGACGGCAGGCAAGACCGAAGCTGAAGCGCGCCGTCCGTTCCGGGCGGCTCAAACATAAAAACGCAATGGAGAAACGCTATGGAACGCAGAACTGTCCTGAAGCTTTCGATCGGAGCCCTGCTCGGTGCGAGCACCGGGCTCGGCGGCCTGCGGGCGGCGATGGCCGCGGGCAAGGACATCGTCTATCTGACGCCGGGCCTCGATCTGCCCTTCTGGCGCTACCTGGCCAAGGGCGTCGAGGCTACCGTGAAGGCGCAGGGCTATAACTTCCAGGCGCTGGACTCGCATAACAGCGCCCAGACGCAATTGCAGAACGCACAGGACGCGATCGCGCGCGGCGTCGCCGGAATCGTGATCTCGCCGACCGATTCGTCCACGGCGCCCAGCGTGCTGGCGCTCGCAAAGCGCGCCAAGATTCCGGCCGTGATCGCCGATATCGGCACCAATAGCGGCGAGTATTCGTCCTTCATCATTTCCGACAACTACAAGGGCGCCCACGATGTCGGCGTGGCGCTGGCCCAGAGCCTGAAGAAGAAGGGCTGGCAGGACGGCTCCGTCGGGATCATCGCGATCTCGCAGGCCCGCAAGAACGGCCAGGCCCGCACGAAGGGCTTCCTCGACGGACTCAAGGAGGGCGGCTTCACCGGCAAGCAGGCCGGGCTGCAGCAGATGCAGTCCTACACCGCCGACGAGACCTTCAAGTTCACGCAGGACATGCTGACCGCCAATCCCGGCATGCGCGGCCTGTTCATCCAGACGGACCAGCCGGCGATCGGCGCGCTCCGGGCCGTGAAGGCGGCGCGGCGCGACGGCGAGCTTCTCGTCGCCGCCTTCGACGGCATCCCCGACTTCGTGGATCTGCTCAAGTCCGGCCAGCTCGTCGTGTCGGGGATGCAGCAGCCCTATCTGATGGGCGTGCGTTCCGGCGAGGCGATCCTGGCCACGCTCGCGGGCAAGTCTCCCGAAAAGGAGATCACCGTGCCGATCGTCGCGATCACCAGCGACAACATCGAAAAAGAGCTGCCGACGATCCGCAAGACCGTCTTCGCCGACGAGGTCTGATCGCGCCCGAGTGCCCAGCGCCATCGCGCCGCCTGCGGATAGCGGTTCCGCAGGCGGCGCGATGGCGCCTTGGGCGGCGTTCGGCGAGGCGGGCCGTGGCCCGTCTCTGCCGCCTTTCGGGTAGGCTCCATGTCACTTCATGCACGCCGGCGTGCCGGTGCCGCGAGCCGAGGACAGATTCCATGCAACACCCCCCGCCGCAGGGCGACAAGCCGCTGCTTCTCGCCGCCCGCGACGTCACCAAGACGTTCGACCGCACGCGCGCGCTCGCCGGGGCGGATTTCGAGCTCGCGGAGGGCGAGATCCATGGCCTTCTCGGCGCCAACGGCGCCGGCAAGTCGACCCTGTCGAAGATCATTTCCGGGCATCACAGCTTCGATTCCGGCGAGATGCTCTATCGGGGCCAGTCGATACGCCTGCGCAATACGCGCGACGCGCTCCGCATCGGCATCGCCATCGTGATGCAGGAGACCAGCCTCGTTCCCGACCTCACGGTTCTGGAGAACATCTTCCTGCCGGAGCTCGGCCGTCCGGGGCGGCTCGACTATGCAGCGATGCGGGAGCGCGGCAGGGTCATCCTCGACAGTCTCGGCCAGTCCGACAGCCTGCCGTTCGACTGGAAGGTCCGGCAGCTCTCCTCGGCGCAGAAGCAGCTCGTCGAGATCGCCAAGGCATTGGGCGTCGGCGCGAAGCTCATCATCTTCGACGAGCCGACCGCCGCGCTCAGCCCCGGCGAGGTGAGCCGGCTGTTCGACGTGATGGCGCGGCTGCGCGAGACCGGCCGCGGCCTGGTCTTCGTCTCGCACCGGCTGGAGGAGGTCTTCTCCATCACTGATCGCGTCACCGTCATGCGCGAGGGGCGGACGGTGCTGAAGGCCCACCCGACCGCCGATCTGAGCCAGGCGGAATTGATCCGGGCCATGGTCGGGGCCGAGCTCGGCGCGATCTACACCGAGCCGCATGGGCAGGGCGAGACACCCGGCGGCCCGGCGATCCTCGAGGTCAGCCATCTTGCGGCGCAGCCGCAGGTGAAGGACGTGTCCTTTTCCGCGCGGGCCGGGGAAATCCTCGGCCTCGGCGGGCTGGTGGGCGCCGGGCGCTCCGAGACCGTCGAGGCCATCTTCGGGCTGAGGCCGCGCTCCGGCGGCGAGGTGCGCCTCGCCGGGCGGGATCTCAGGGCCAACGACCCGCAGGCCGCGATCCGCGCGGGCCTGGGTTTCGTCGCCGAGGACCGGCGGACGCAGAACATCGTGCCCGATCTCAGCGTGAAGGAGAATCTGCTGCTCGCCCATCTCGGCGCGCATCGCGGCTTCCTGCGCGGCTATCAGTCGCGCGAGCGCAAGGTCAGCGAGCTGCTGCAGCGGCTCGGCCTGCCGGAGGAGCGGCTGATGGACGCCTCCATGCTGAACTTCTCCGGCGGCATGCAGCAGAAGATCATCATGGCGCGCTGGCTCCTGCTCTCGCCGAAGGTGCTGATCCTCGACGAGCCGACCAAGGGAGTCGACATCGGCACGCGCGCCGGCATCTACGCGATGCTCCGGGACATCGTGGCGGAGGGGGCCGCGGTGATCGTGGTATCGTCGGATTTCGAGGAGCTGCTCGGCATCAGCGACCGCATCGTCGTGGTCAGCGACGGCTGCACCATCGCCGACCTGCCGAGCGCCATGCTCGACGAGGAGAAGCTGACGCTCCTGGCCGCTCCCCGCACCTCGATGGCGCACAACACGGCGATGCTGGAGCATTTCGCCCGGGAGCATGGCGGGGCGGGGTTCTGGGCCCTGGTCGAGGAGGGCCGCATCATCTGCCTGAACGCGGTCGTGGCGAATGCCGCGCTCGATCCCGGCTTCAAGGCGGGCGAGGCCTGCATCGCCGCGCAGACGCAGATTCCCCGCGCCCTGAGCCGGCGCGAGCCCATCTTCGTGCCGGAGGCCGACAACGGCCGCACCACGCTGCTCCTGCCCATGCGCAATTCCCGCGGGCATGATCTGGGCTGGGTCGGCCTCTCCCTCTTTCCCGACGCGGAGCTGCCGCAACCCGAGGCGATCAAGGCCCGCATCGACAGCATCGCGGCCGCGCTGTGACCATCAAGGAGCCTTCTTCCATGGCATCGACCACTGCCGGCGCGACGATGCGCGGCTCTCGCTTCAAGATGCTGGCGCAGCGTCTCGAGGTGCGCATGCTCGCCCTGGCCCTCGTCATCGGGTTCTGCCTGTCGCTGCTGTCGCCCTATTTCCTCACCCATTCCAACATCTTCAACATGCTCGACCAGTCGGTGGTGATCGGCATCGTCGCCGTCGGCATGACCTTCGTGATCCTCACCGGCGGCATCGACCTGTCCGTGGGCTCCGTCGCCGGCCTCACGGGCATCATCCTGGGCCTGTCTCTCCAGCACATGCCGATCGTGCCGGCGATCGCGGTGGCGGTCCTCGCCGGCGGCGGCATCGGCCTGGTCTCGGGGCTGCTCATCAACCTGTTCGGCCTCGCGGCCTTCGTCGTCACCCTCGGCGTCATGGCGATCGGCCGCAGCCTTGCGTATATCCTGTCCGGGCAGACCGCGATCTCCGATATTCCCGAGGGAATGCAGGACATCGTCTACACGAACTTCCTCGGCGTGCCCTCGAACATCCTGTTCCTGATCACGCTCTACATCGTCGCCTGGGCCTATCTCACCTACACCAAGGGCGGCCGCACCATCTATGCGGTCGGGTCGAACAAGGAGGCGGCACGTGCCGCAGGCCTGAACACGCTGTTCTATTCGGTGCTGCCTTACGTCCTGTCGGGCGCGCTCTCGGCCGTCGCAGTGACCTTCTCGATCAGCCAGTTGCTGTCGGCCGACCCGCTGATGGGCAATGCCATGGAGCTCGACGCCATCGCGGCCGTCGTCATCGGCGGGGCGAGCCTCTATGGCGGCCGCGGCTCGATGATCGGCACGCTCATCGGCGTGTTCATCATGGTGATGATCCGCAACGGCCTCAATCTGATGGGCGTTTCGCCGTTCTGGCAGGGCTCCGCGATCGGCACCATCATCATTCTGGCCCTGCTGGTGGAGCGTCTCGTCAGCAGCCGCGCGAGCCGCTAGGAGGAAGAAAGCGATGACATCAACACCTTCGCTCGCCGTGGCCCTGTTCGGTACGGAGGAGCCGGCGGTGCAGCCGCGCATCCTCAGGGCGGGCCCGCTGACGGCAGAGCTCGACGCCGGCAATCTGCGCCATATCCGCTATCATGGCGTCGAGATCATCCGCGCGGTGTCCTTCATCGTGCGGGACCGCAACTGGGGCACCTACAACCCGACGATCGCCGATCTGGCGGTCGAGGAGACCGCAGACAGCTTCACGGTCGCCTATTCGGCGGTCGCACGTGATGAGCGCCAGAGCTTCGGCTACAAGGCGCGGATCGCGGCCAGCGCTGGCGGCACCCTCGATTTCTCGGTCACCGGCACGGCCGACACGCCCTTCCTGACCAACCGCACGGGGTTCGTGGTTCTGCATCCCAGCGCGGCGTCGGGCCTGCCGGTCACCATCGCGCATGCCGACGGCTCGCGCGAGGAAGGCCGTTTCCCCGACATCATCGATCCCGTCCAGCCGATGATGAATCTGCGCGCGCTGACGCACGAGGCCGCGCCGGGGCTGCGCGTGACCTGCCGCATGGAGGGCGACGTCTATGAGATGGAGGACCAGCGCAACTGGACGGACGCTTCCTACAAGACCTATGTCCGGCCGCTGGCCTTGCCCTGGCCCTATACGCTGGCGGAAGGTGAAAGGCTCGAGCAGGCCGTCCGTCTGACGGCGTCCGGCCGGCCGGCGGCGCCTGCGACCGCGGGCGAGGCGGTCACCGTCCATATCGGCGCCGCGGCAGGCGTCGTTCCGCCGCTCGGGCTGGGGCTCGACCCCGACGAGATCGAGGCGACGCGGGAGGAGGCCGCCACCCTGCGGCGGATCGGAGCCCGGCATCTGGTCGGCTTCCACGATCCGCGGCGCGGCCATGACCGCGAGACCTTGCGGGAACTGGCGGCTGCGGCCGAGGCGATCGGCGCGGAGCCCTGGCTGGAAGCGGTCGTCGCCGATGTCGACGGCTTCGCCGGGGAGATCGCGGCGCTCGGCCGCGACGTGCAGGCGCTGGGCTCGCCTTTTCCGGTCGTGCTGGTCTCGCCCGCGCCGGATCTCAAATGCACGCTGCCGGGCAGCCCCTGGCCGCCGGCACCCCCGCCCCGCGACTTCTTCACGGCCGCCCGCAACGCCTTTCCGGGCGCGCGGCTCGGCGGCGGCATGTTCAGCTATTTCACGGAGATGAACCGGAAGCGCCCGCCGAGCGATCTCCTCGATCTCGTGAGCTTCACGACGACCGCGACCCTGCATGCGGGGGACGATCACTCCATCACCGAGGGGCTGGAATCGCTGCCGGCCATGGCGCTGTCGGCGCAGGCCATCGCCGGCGGCAAGCCCTGGGCCGTGGGGCCGAGCGCCATCGGCATGCGCATGAACCCCTATGGCGAGGCGCCGCTCGCCAATTCGGGCAATATCCGGCAGGCGATGAACTTCAACGACCCTCGCCAGCGCGGGCTGCTGGGGGCGGCCTGGACGCTCGGCTTCTTCGCCCGGTTCGCGGCCGGCGGGGCCTGCGCGATCACGCTGGGCGGAACCACCGGCGCTTTTGGCGTGCTCCACCGGCGCCATTCCTGGCCGCAGCCATGGTTCGAAGACCATGGCGGGCTGTTCCCGGTCTTCCATGTGCTGAAGGGGCTCGGCGGGCTCGGCGGCGCGGTGATGCGCCGGGTGGAGCTGTCCGACCCTTCGGCGGTCCAGGGCATCGCCGTCGAGCGTGCGGACGGCATCGAGCTCTGGCTCGCCAATCTCACCGGCGCAGCGCAGACCTTGCATCTGGAGCAGGCGATCGCCGAACGGGCGATACTCGATGCCGGGTCCTTCGTCGAGGCGACGAAGGACCCGGACCTTCTCTCCGAGAGAGCGGAGCGGGGAGGCGGGAGCATCTGCAGGCTCGCTCCCTATGCGGTCGCGCGTTTGCGCCTGAGCTGAGCCACTTCGGCATCGGACCGGAAGACGGAGTCCGCCTTCCGGTCCGATGCAGGAACAACGCGATCGATCGCCGTGAACGCGTCCTGCCGGATGCGCGATGATCTATGCCGCCGGAGCCTCGGCGTCGGGCTGGTTCGCCGGGTGGGCCTCGCGAAAGGCGGGATGCTCCGCCGCGACGCGCTCGACGCGCAGGATCCGCGGAAAGCCGTCGAGCGGGACGTCGAAGCGGCGGGCGGCATAGAGCTGCGGCACCAGATAGACATCGGCCATGCCGGGTTCGAAGCCGAAGCAGAACGCCCCGTCGCCGATCATGGCCTCGACGGCGCTCAGGCCCTGACCGATCCAGTGAGCGATCCAGCGGCCGACCTCCGGCTCCGGACGGCCGAGCTCGGTCCGCAGATAGCGCAGCGGGCCGATATTGTGCAGGGGGTGGATGTCGCAGCCGATCAGTGCCGCGACCGCGCGGACCCTGGCCGCTCTACCGGGTCGCCCGGCAGCGAAGCGGGCGCCGGATAGGCCTCCTCCAGGTATTCGAGGATCGCCGGCGATTGCGCGATCGCGACGCCGCCCCGCGGCGCGCCCCCCGCGGGGCTGAACACGCCCAGCGGCAGGTTCTGGACCGGGAAATCCGGGTGTCCGTTGGCGGATTCCACCCAGCTTCGCAGCCTGGGATCATGGGTGTGGTCGATCTGAGCCATGGGTCTGCTTAGCGCTGCCGCGGATTGAAGTGCTTGTGCAATTGATGCCCGTAGGCGCCGTAGGATCTCTGCAGCGCGCTGCTTTCCGCCGCGAAGGCGGTGACGCGCTGCGGGAACCGGGTCTCGAACATGAACGCCATCGTGCCTTCGAGCTTGTGCGGCTTCAGCTCGACATTGCTGGCCTTTTCAAAGGCCTCGAAATCGGGGCCGTGCGGCAGCATCGAATTGTGCAGCGAGCAGCCTCCGGGAACGAAGCCCTGCGGCTTGGCGTCGTACTGCCCGTAGACCAGGCCCATGAACTCGCTCATCACGTTCATGTGGTACCAGGGCGGACGGAAGGTGTTCTCCGCCACCATCCAGCGATCGGAGAAGACCACGAAATCGATGTTGGCGGTTCCGGGCGTCTCGGACGGGGAGGTCAGGACCGTGAAAATCGACGGGTCGGCATGGTCGTAGAGGACCGGACCGACCGGCGAATAGCGCCGCAGATCGTATTTGTAGGGTGCGTAGTTGCCGTGCCAGGCGACCACGTCCAGCGGCGAATGCGCGATGTCGGCGGTCCAGATCGCTCCGCCCCATTTCACGTACATGCGCCCGGGCGCGTCGATGTCCTCATAGGCCGCCACGGGGGTGAGAAAGTCGCGCGGATTGGCCAGGCAGTTGGCACCGATCGGGCCGCGCTCCGGCAAGGTGAAGGCGCCGCCGTAGTTCTCGCAGATATAGCCTCTCGCCGGGCCGTCGCGGAGCTCGATGCGCAGCTTCACGCCGCGCGGAATGACGGCGATTTCGCCCGGCTCGATGTCGATGATGCCGAACTCGGTCCACAGCCGCAGATCGCCCTGCTGCGGCACGAACAGCATCTCGCCATCCGCGTTGTAGAAGTATTCGTGCTCCATCGAGCGGGTGATCAGGTAGACATGTGCGCCCATGCCAGCTTGCGCGCCGCCGTCTCCCGCCGTGGTGATCGTCCGCACGCCTTCGCGGAAGGAGAGCGGCTCGGCCGGAACCGGCAGCGGATCCCAGCGCATCGGCCCGATCGGCGGCTCGGCTTCGACGGCCGGGGCCGTGCGCCACAGGCCGGCATCGACCTTCCGGAAATCGCCCCAATGCGCGACGGTGGGGCGGATCCGGTAGAGCCAGCTGCGTTCGTTGGTCGTGCGCGGCGCGGTGAAGGGCGACCCGCTGAGCTGCTCGGCATAGAGGCCGTAGGCGCATTTCTGCGGCGAGTTGCGCCCGAGCGGCAGCGCTCCGGGCAGGGCCTCGGTCTCGAAACCGTTGCCGAAACCGGACATGTAGTTCGCCTGGATCGCGCTTTCGGGCGGCGTCGCGGCCGAGGCGCGCGCCCGGATGTCTTGCCTGGTCATGGGGAAGCCCTCTCGCATTTTGTTACAAGAGTAACCGTTGATTTTGTAACCAACAACGCGCGGCGAATCGGTCGCCGTCCGCGTCGGGATTTGGCGGTTCAGGCGCGCTGGATTTCGCGGCGGGGCGGCTCCGGGGCGGCGGTATCGGCGAGCACCGGCCCATTCACGAGGCTCGGTGCGGACCTGCTGCCTTGGAGCACGCTGCGGTCTGGTGGGAACGCGGGGTATCGCGGGCGCAGCCTTCCGGTCCGGCTTTCGCCGCGCTCAAGGATAAACGCCGCGGAGATCCGGGTGCCCATGCCCGCGGCGCGCCGGCATGGATCCCGGGGGCAACCCGGGATGGCTGCGCGTTTCTCTCGTCAAATCAGCGCGTTCTCGCCATGGCAGGCGCCGATGGGCTCTCGCGGAAGAATGTGCGCCTGTCGCTTGCAGGGAGCTGCGCGGGGCGCGGGGACGATCATCCCTCGCGCCCGCCGGATCGATCCGGCGGGCGCTGCTCGGCCCGCGGGCCAAGTGTCAGCGCGAGACGTCGATGACGACGCGGCCGCGGATCTGCCCGGCGACGATCTCTCCGGCCAGCTCCGGCAGCCGCGACAGCGGCTCGATGCGGCTGATGCCGCGCAGGGCGGAGCGATCGAGGTCGCGCGCCAGCCTGGCCCAGGCGCGCGCGCGCTTCGCATGCGGCGCCATCACCGAATCGATGCCGAGCAGCGCGACGCCGCGCAGGATGTGCGGCAGCACGGTGGCCGGCAGGTCGGCTCCGCCGGCGAGGCCGCAGGCGGTGACCGCCGCTCCGTAGCGCGCCTGGGCCAGCACGGTCGCGAGCGTCTGGCTGCCAACGGTGTCGACCGCGCCGCTCCAGCGCTCCTTCTGGAGGGGAGCGCCCTTCTCGGCCAGGGCGGCGCGCTCGACGAAGGCGCTGGCGCCGAGGCTGCGCAGATAGTCGTGCGTCTCGGGGCGGCCCGTCGCGGCGGTGACCGTGTAGCCGCGCGCGGCGAGCAGGGCGATCACGGTCGAGCCGACGCCGCCGGCGGCGCCCGTCACCAGCACCTCGCCGATGCCGGGGGCGATCGCACCCCAATCCTCCAGCGCGTCGACGCAGAGCGCGGCGGTGTAGCCGGCGGTGCCGATCGCCATCGCCTCGGCGAGGTCGAAGCCTTCCGGCAGGCGGGTCAGCCATTCCGGCTTCAGCCGCTGGAAGCGCGCATAGCCGCCCCATTCGGTTTCCGAGAGGCCCCAGCCATTGACGACGACCTTGTCGCCGGGCTGCCAGTCGGGCGAGCGCGACTCGCGGACGATGCCGGAGAGGTCGATGCCGGCGACCATCGGCAGGCGCCGGGCGATGCGGCCCTTGCCGCTGACCGCGAGGCCGTCCTTGTAGTTCAGCGTCGAGTAATGGATCTCGACCAGGACGTCGTGATCGGGCAGGTCGGCGAAGCCGATCTCGCGGAAGGAGGCCTTCGGCCTGCCGCCCTCGTCCTCGATCATCAGCGCGGTGAAGGTCTCGCTCATTCTGCCACTCTCTTCGTCTCTGGGGGCGTGGGCCGGCTCTCCTCGAGCAGGCGCGTCGCCATCGCGCGCAGGCGGTGGCGCTGGATCTTCTCGCCGTTCGGGCCCATCGCCACGGGGAATTGCGCGACCGTGACGATGCGGACCGGCACCTTGAAATCGGCGATGCGGCCCTGCAGGGCCGCGCGCAGGGTGGTCTCGTCCGGCAGCGGCGCGGCGCCGGGGCGCAGGAAGGCGACGGGCTTGTTGCCGCGCGCCGTCGCCGCCTCGACGACGACCGTCTCGGCGCCGCCGGCCAGCCGCTTCAGCATGTCCTCGATCTCGGCCGGATTGACCAGGAAGCCGCCGAGCCGCAGGAAGTCGCCGTCACGGCCGACGAGGTCGAAGGAGCCTCCGGGGCCGAGCGCGGCGAGATCCCCCGTGCGGAAGAAGCCGTCTTCCGTGAAGGCCGCCGCGGTCGCGGCAGGGTCGCCGAAATAGCCGCTGAAGAGCGTGTCGACCTTGACCTCGAGCCGGCCGACCTCGCCGAGGCCGAGCAGTTCGTCGCCGGCGGTCGCCCGTACGCGCAACCGCGCCTGCGGGTCGAGCGGAACGCCGCCGGGGCGCTGCCGCAGTTCCGGCGGGTCATCGGCCCTGCGGCGCGAGAAGAAGGAGAAGATCTCGCTCATGCCGTAGCCGTTGACCATGCGCAGCCCGCGCCGGTCGATCTCCGTGGTGAAGCCGGACAGCGTCGGGTTGAAGGTCGAGATCAGCGCCTCGCGCAGCGTCGGGAACGGGCGCTCCTCCGGGAAGGCGTCGAACAGCCGCTGGATCAGGTCGTCCGGGCCGCTCAGATGGGTGATGTCGCGCTCGCGGATCAGCCGGCCGGCGGCGCCGGCCTCGAAGAAGGGGATGAGCGAGGCGCTGGCGGCGCCGGCGGCCGTGCCCATCCATTGGCTGAAGCCCCAGATGCCGCAGAACGGCACCGCCTGCAGCAGATGGGCGTCGCCGACGTCGAAGCCGAAGGCGGCGGCGATGCGGGCGCCGTGGCGGGCGATATGGCCCTGCCTGTGCAGCGCGAATTTGGGGGCGCTGGTGGTGCCGGAGGTCGCGAAGATCGCGACCGGGAGCTCCGGGTCGGCGCGGCTGAGGAGGGGCTCGGCCGCGAGCAGCTCGTCATGCGCCGTGGCGGCGACGCCGGGCAGGAGGCCGGAAGCCGCCTCGCCGGCCGAGACGACGAGGCGCAGCTCCGCGAGCGCGGCCCGGTCCATCTGCGCCAGCATGTCGTGGAAGGGAATGGACTTGAAGCCGGGCGCGATCGCCAGCGCGCGGGCGCCCGTCCGCTGCAGGATGGACTGCGCCTCGGCGGTGCGGAAGCGGGTGTTGATCGCGACCGCGATGGCGCCGAGATGATGGCAGGCATGGACGAGGTCGAGATAGGCCAGGCCGTTGGGCAGCCAGAGCGCGACCCGGTCGCCCTCGCGCACGCCGCGCCGCGCCAGGCCGCCGGCGACGCGCAGGCTGCGGGCATGGAGCTCGGCATAGCCGATCGCCAGGGTGCCGTCGTGGATCCGGGCCTGCGGCGCCTTGGCCGCCGCTGCCTGCAACTGCGCGACGAGGGTCTGCATATCCGCCTCTGTATAGCTCGGCCGGGCGCTCCTGCGCCCGGCCCATCTTCGCAAAGCGTCAGCGCTTCGCCCACTCCGGCAGCGGCACGGAGATCGCTTCCTTGACGGCGACGCTCTTGGGCCAGATGACTTCGAGCTTGCCCTGCTGCCACTGCATCACCGAGATCAGGGCGCGGGTGTTCTGGCCCTGCTCCTTGTCGCCCTCGGGCTTGAGCTTGACGCCCGCGCCGGTCAGCAGCGCGCCGTCCGGCAGATCGATCGCATAGGCCGCCTTGCGCAGGCTCTCGATCTTGGTGTCGGGAGCCTTGGCCAGGACCTCGTTGAACAGCGTCCAGAAGCCGCCGAAGGAGATCAGGGCGAGCGGGCCCGGATCGCGCTTGGCGAGCGTCTTGAAGCGGTCGAGGAACTCGGCGTGGAGCTTCTGCGTCTCCGGGGGCAGGTTGGCGACGTTCGGCGTGGCGGGGGCGTCGACGTCGAAGATGCCTTCGGCGTTGGCGCCGGTGGCGGCCAGGAAGTCCGGCAGCGCATAGCCGGTGCCGATGCCGACGAGCGCGCCCATGTTGAAGTCGAGCTCGCGCGCCTGGCGCACGAACAGGACGCCGTCGTTGAGATAGGAGGTGGCGATGACCACGTCCGGCGCCTTCGCCTTCAGCGAGAGCACGAGGGAGGAGAGGTCGGTCACCGTGCGGCTGTAGCGCTCATCGGCGACGAGCTTCTGCCCGTTGGCCTTGACGCGCCGGGCGGCGGCGTCGCCGACCGACTGGCCGAACTCGGAATCCTCCGAGATCACGGCGATCTTCAGCTCCTCGGGCTTCTTGCCGAGCTTGCCGGCGAGGTCGCGCGAGAAATCGGCCGCCGTCTCGCCCATCATGGTGGCGTTGAAGGTCAGACGGATCGAGTTCCCGTAGCCGCGCTGGGTGAACTTGTCGGCGACGGCGATCGTCTCCCAGTAGAGCACGCCCTCGCGCTCGGTGACCTCGCTGGCGGCAAGCGCGATCGAGGAGGCGTAGGTGCCGACGATCAGCGGCACCTTCTCGCGCACGATCAGCCGCGTCGCCTCGGCATTGCCCTGGGTCGGGCCCGGTGCGTCGGCGACGGCGAAGACGACCTTCCGTCCCTTCACGCCGCCGCGTTCGTTGATCATGTCGCGCGCGACCTGGGCCGCCTGATAGGCCTCGTTGCCGATCAGCGCCATCGGTCCCGAAAGCGGGAACATCACGCCGATCTTCAGCTCCTCCGCCGCGGCGGTCGGCCCTGCCGTGGCCAGGAGGCCGGCGGCGAAGGCCCCGGCCAGAATCGTCCGTCTCGATGTCATCCTGGTCTTCCTCCCGTGTTGCGTTGTTCTGGTTGGTGTTCCGCCGTCTCAGCCGCCGAGATAGGCCTGCTTGAGACGTTCGTCCGCGAGCAGCGCGGCGGCGGCGCCCTCGAGCACGACCCGGCCGTTCTCGATGACGTAGCCGCGGTCCGAGGCCGCGAGCGCCTGCTTCACGTTCTGCTCGACCAGCAGGATGGTCATGCCGCTGGCCTTGATCTCGGCCAGCAGGCCGAAGACCATCTCGACCATGATCGGGGCGAGGCCGAGCGTCGGCTCGTCGAACATCAGCGCGCGCGGCTTGGCCATCAGCGCCCGGCCGATCGCGCACATCTGCTGCTCGCCGCCGCTGAGCGAGCCGGCGAGCTGGCCGGAACGCTCCGCCAGCCGCGGCATCAGCGCGAAGACGCGCTCCAGCGTGGCCGCCCGGTCGGCGCGGGCCGCGGGCGCATAGGCGCCCAGCTCGAGATTCTCGCGCACGGTCATGAAGCGGAACAGGCGCCGCCCCTCCGGAACCTGCACCAGCCCGGCGGCGGCGATGTGGTGCGG
>Ga0180223_1001307_pt1 | contig 19847 bp, 27 predicted proteins | sample eDN5th30CKraftOP_FD_151337 | JGI IMG/M metagenome (GOLD analysis project Ga0180223, IMG submission 151337) | Enriched Organic Plus compost microbial communities from Emeryville, California, USA - eDNA 5th pass 30_C Kraft OP (version 2) (version 2) ...
AAGTGTCACGAAGGACTGCTGAAACCCTGTATCTGCAAGAAAGTTTCATGGCAAGTCCACAATTAGCGAAACTGTTGCAAAAAAGACGCAACACGAAGGGTTTAGCACCTTAGCCGCTCTAATGGGAACCCGATCAATCCATGCTGGACCTATTGGCACAGTCATGCGGCGATTAGCCCATGCGTCCGCAATATATCGAGAATCGCGTCTATCGCCGCGCGGGCCTGGCTATCGACTGTCGAACCGCCGGAAGGATTGCCGACAGCCCCCAGACGTTCGCCGACAATGCGGACATCATTCACATACAAGCCATCGGCACGGCAGGCGCCGGAACGCCATGCCGTGCCGTCATGCCGCATCGCATGGCCCCGGTCCGCTACCCAGAGCGCCAGTCCGGCCAATGCCTGCGCAAATCGCCATCCACCTTCCGTCCAGCAGGCGACGGCGCCCTCTTGTCCCGCCCATTCGCCGGATGCACCCCCGCCCACGATCCAGCATTCGCCAATCGCGGGATCGGCGGGCGGTTCCGCCAGATCGGCGCTCCGCGCCTGCCCGTGCAACAGCATGTCGATGCGGGTCAGCGCTTCATTGTGAAACAGTTCCTTCTGCGCCTGCCCCGCAAAAAGCAGCGGCAGCCCCCAGCGCGGCGTCATATCCATCGTCATTGACAATTCTCCCAAACGGCAGGCGGCTTCAGGCCGGAAGCGCGAGGCGGGCGGGCCGCCCCATGGCCCGCGAGCCGATCTGCCGGATTTCCAGAATACAGCCCTCCCCGCCCGATCCCGCCATGTCTTGAGCGATCATCGCGGCGCCATAGAGCCAGGCCGGCTCGCCCGTTTCGACGCGGCGCTTCACTTCGGCGCCGCGCAAGATCCGCACGTCATAGCGTTCGCTCTCCTCTCCCAAAGGCACGTCCCCGCCGCTGCTCCATCGCCATCCGTCGCGGCTGCGCCGCGTCCAGCCGACGCGCCAGCCCCCCGCTCCATCGGGAACGAGCCGGACATGGACGGGAGCGGGCGGCTTCAACGCCTCGCCCCTGATGCTCAGCGCCGCATCGGCCGGCTCGACATCGCCTGCCCCGATCGCGCTTATCCGCAGCATCGCGCCCTCCTCTCCTTCCGCGCCCAGGGCGGCGAGAGGTTCAGCCAGCCGATCCTCCTCCAGCAGCAGGAACCCCTCGCCGGGCGCATGACCGGCCATGGCCCATTCCGTCCCGCGCAACCCGCGCCGCAGGCCCGAAAGGCGATAGCTGGAAGAGCCGGTCCGAACCGCCCGGCTGAACTGGATCAGCTCCTCCCCGACGAGGCACAGATTGCTTCCCTGCGCCAGGGCCAGCTCATTGGCGTCCGTCAATTCCATATCCGGGGCCAGCAGGGTGACGAGCAGTGCATTATGTTCGTCGACCAGCGTGGCGCTGCCCTCCTGCAATGCCGCATCGGCCCGTCCCATCGTGGCGCGCGCCGCCGTCCTGCCCGCAGGAACGGCTTCCCCCAGTTCATTCATCACGAACAGGGCCGCCCCGCGCCAGCCCGCGCTTCCGCCCGCCGCCGCCACGAGGATCGGCGCGCTGGCCGTCCCGTCCTTCAAATTGGGCAAATCCGCCAGCATCAGCGCCGTCGGTCCCTGCGGCGCATCGATCTCCCGCACGATCGCGCCTGACGATGCGCCCGGCGGCAGGTTTCCTCCCGATCCCGGCACCCGGCGCAACGACAGGCGAACCGCCATCGCTTCCCATTCCCGTTCCTCGATCCGCCAGAGGCCCGCTTCGCCTTCGACGGTGACGACCGATCCGGGCTGGTGGCATAGCGCTTCCCACCCGCACCGCAGCGTCAGGCCGCCGCGCCCTGTCCATCTCGACCCCAGCCGTTGCGCCGCCAGGCCGCGCGCCGCGTCGCCGCTCAGCACGGCGGGCAGTTCCAGCCCCTGCTCCAGCCGCCCCGGTCCGGGCCGGGTGACGCGCTGCACCCCCGCCTGATAATCCCGCGCGGCGTCATAATGCCGCACCGACAGCGCCACCGGAACGCTATCGGCCGCCGCGCCGGACCGCTCCAGATTGTCCAGCGCCTTCCCGTTCACGCGTCCGCATCGGCTAGACGCGGGAATTTCGTGCGAGGGCGTGCGCCATTCCGGCGCGATGCCAAGCCCTTCTTCCCCCGCCGTCAGGGCCAGCCCGAACGCGTCGACCAGCGGAGCCATCGCCTCCTCCAGGTCGGCGCCGCCCGCCGCATAGCCGTCCACGCTCCCCAGCCCCGCGCCGCCGATCCGCCCTTCGCCCAGCGCCGCGCCGATGGCGTCGATGGAAACCGGCGTCTCGTCGGCTTCCACTTCGAAGGTGAGGGACGGGATGCGATTGCCATAATCGGCCAGCGACAGATCCTCGAAAACGGCATAGGCGATTCCGCGATGCGCGGAGGTTTCCGGTTCCCCCTGCCTCGAAGCGATCAGCGGATCGACCGGCTGATCCTCCCGCCCCGGATAGAGCCGGAAATCGCCCAGCGCGGTCTTGAAGTCGCCGGACAGGCCGCGCAGCAGATTGCCGTCGGCCCAGATGCGCTTCACCGAACGCACCGCCCGCGCGGACAGGGCCACGGCAAAGCTCGCCGAATAATCGTAGGTGGTGACGCTCGGCCTTCCTTTCCCGCCGCCGCTTTTCTTCTTCGTCTCGCGCAGGTCCGTGGCCCAGATGACCGTGCCGGCCACGCGCATCTGCCCGAACAGTTTCGGGATCTGCGTGCCATAGGTCGATGTCTGGACATGCAGGTCCTGCAATCGCGCGCCTTGCGCGCCCTTCGGCCTGAACAGCACGCCATGGTCGAAGACATTGCCGATCAGCCCCCCTATGGCCGCGCCGATGGGACCGCCCAAAGCCGTTCCCACGGCGGTCAGAACTACCGTCGCCATCCTTCATTCTCCTCGACCGCCCGCCACTGGCCGATGACCGGCCAGGGCGATTCCCCCGGCATCTCGACAACCTGCCGCAACCCCGCATGGGCATGGACGAAGCCGCCCGGAACCTGGATCATCAGATGCAGGTGGAGCGGCCCCGGCCGCACCAGCGCCAGATCGCCGGGCGCTCCCCTTTCCACTTTTCGCAGCCCGGCCTGATCGATCCATGTCTCGATCCGCCCCGCATCGCTGGACCGCAGCGCGTAACCGCCAGGCACGATGCCGCGATGTCCCGCCCGGCCAAAGGCAACGGCCGCCAGCCCCACGCAGTCCAGCCCCAGCTCCGCGCTGCGTCCGTGCAGGCGAAAGGGCGCGCCCACCAGCGCCCGCGCCTCGGCGACGATCCGCGCCGCCATGCCGTCCCCGCTCATGCGCCGGGATAGCGGGTCAGCAGGTCCGTGCCCGGCAGATACGGCTCCCCGCGGAAATTGACGGCATTGCCGAAGCGCGCGCGGCATGTCCCCAATTGCCGGTCGCATCCTTCGGTCAGCACTGCCAGCGTTCCCGGCTCCACCGCAAAGGGCGGCGGATCGGCCAGCATCACCTCGTCGGTCCCATTGTCGATCACCGCCTGAACGATGCCGCCATTGGCCCCGGTCAGCCAGCGCAGCGTGCCAAAGGCATAGACGCCCGCCGCCAGCCCCGCGACATGCGCCACCCCGTCCTCCACCGCCGCGACCGGCACAGCGCGCCTGCGTCCGGCCATGTCGACCCGGCATTGCCTGTCGCCCAGCCGCGCCCGGCAGTCCGGCGATGTCGAAGGAGCGACCGCGCCGCGCAGCACATGCGCCGCGCCGATCAGCTCGGCCGTGAACGCGCCGCCCTTGCGCCCGACCGCGCCGATCGCCCCCCGCGCCAGCAACAGCCACAGCGCGCCCGGCGCCTCCCATTCCGTAAGCCGCACCTCCAGCGCCGCGCCGTCCCAGCGCCCGGCCATCAGGTCCGCCTCGCTGATGGCGTCGGACGTCAGCGCGCCTTCGATATCCATGTCCGCGCCCTCGGCGGTGATGCCGCTGCGAATGGCGGACGGCATCATGCCCGGCGCGGCGCGATAGCGGACATGGCCGATCGTCATGTCCCGGTCATGGCTGGTCAGGCCGATGGTCACGCCGTCCCGCCGCTCCAGCCGCCAACAGAAAGCCAGCGTGCACAGCGGCTTGCCCAAACTCTCCGCCGCGCTCATTCCCGGATCTCCACCAGCGGCACCGACGGCGCTTCCCCGGCGGCAAAGGTCGCCCGGTTGATGTCCAGCCGGTCCTCGGCAAAGCGCACCGGCACGTCGAAGCGGAAACCGGCGGTCAGCACCGCGCCCTCCTGCGGCGCGGCGTCAAAGGCGATGACGCCCAACCCCGCATGGCTCCAGCCGGAAAGCTGCTCGACGCCATCCACGGCGACCCGGACAGACCCCGCCACCGGCCGGGTGATGGTCCGCGCCTGCGCCTCCTCGCCCTCGCCATAGAAGCGCATGAGCTGGAACTCCGCCCTTATGCCGTCGCCCACGCCCAATCGCTGATCCATCGGGTCCGGCGTTCCGCCCGCCGCGCAACTGCGGTCGTCGAACGGATCGGTGAAACGGAACCCCCGCGCCGCGCCCCGCCGCGCCCGGAAGAACGCGATCAGCTCCGCGATATCCGCTTCCGACCGCACGCCCGGCCCCGCATCGAAGGACAGGCGCGCATCGGCCCAGTCGCTCGTCCTGCGCTCATGGCCGGATGGGCTTTCCACGATCTGCGTCGAAAAGGCGGGGGACAGGCTGGCCTCCCGCCCCACGCTCAAAGGAAAGACAATATCGTCAAAGGCCTGCATATCTTCTTCCCCATCCAGTCTGAAGCAGGTGAAGCCATCGCGCGCGACCTGCGGCAGTGCCCAGATGAACGTCGCCGCCGTGCCCCGCCGGACGGCGGCGTCCGCTTCCCCGGCGATCTCCCGCCATTGGGCGGCGTCCTCCGGCGCCAGCACGAAGCCGGAAAGATAATGCTGCCGCTCGATCGGATAGCCCAGCCGCGCCGTCGCCTCTTCGACCCCGCGCGCGGTCAGCCGCCTGCGGCCCTGCGTCACCCAGTCATAATCTTCCAGTTGCAGCACGTCGAAGGCCGGGGCCGCCCAGCCCACCGGCATATTCGCCCGCTTCGCTTCCGGCGCGAGCGGATCGAGCACCGTCGGCAGATAGGCCAGCAAATGCGTCACGGCATCCGGCGCCAGGTCTTTCACCGCCGCGCAGAGCGACGCCGTGGACGCCGCCAAGATCGCCCCCGCCGCATCCAGCAGCGCCTTCTGCTCCGCGAAAAGCGTCCCCCGTACATCCGGAATGGAAACGGGACTACCGCCCAGCGCCGCCCTGGCCGCATCGTCATACAGGCAGATGCGGCCATCGGCGGGCATCACCCACCACCATGGCTCACCAACCTGAAACTTGACGGCAACATCCTTATCCAAAGCCATGGTAACGAAGGAAGAAGCGACCGCCTGCAAATAGCGCATCGCACCGGCATGGGCCGGGGACAGCAATGTCGAAGGCGGCGTCCAGCCCGTCAGCGCCGGATCGCCATTCTCCGCCCGCTGCTTCCATGCCTCCGGGCAGTGCGCATCGAACAGTTCATAGGACAGCGACCAGATCACCCCCAGCCCCATGGCTTTCGCCCGCCGCGCGAAATCGCCATGCCATGCCGCGCAGGGCGTATTCAGCGCCCCGCCTTCCAAGGTGACGACATGCCCTCCTCCAGCGGGCAGGAGACGGAAATAATGGCTCATGCCGACATAATGATTGATGTCGCCGCGATAGCCGAGCGCATGGACGGCCGCCACGATCCGCTCCGGCGTCTGGTTGAGGCAATCGTCATAGCCCGTCGCCATCGACAGCCCATGTTCGGGCACCACCACATCGCCCACCGCCAGCACCGATCCGGCCCCATCGCACTTGATGCCGGACAATTCCGCCCAGCCTTCCACGCCCGCCGCAAAGACCGTATCGCCCGCATCATAATCGGGCGGCGCGAGCGAAACGAACATCCGGTCGATATCCCCAGCCCACACCGGATCGGCCTCGTCCGGCAGAAGGAACCCGCCTTCCATGCCGGAAAAGTCCAGCACGATTTCAGCATCTTCCGGATCGCCATTGGCATAGTTCCACAAGCGCACATACCAGGACCGCGCCTGCCCTTCCGCATCGCGTCCCTCGATGGTCAGCGTCGGCCCATGCGTCTGGTCCAGCCGCCTCAACCCACCGCTCCGCCAGCGAAAGCGCAGCACGCAATCGCGGAAATCCCGCGCCGTCTCATAGGCCAGCAGTTTATGGCTCCATTTGTCCTCCGCTTCCCAGATCAGCCCGGCCAGATCGCCCGATCCATAAAAAACGGCATCCACCCGCAGGGCATCGGGCGCGGTCGTCACCACGCCCGCCATCATCGGCCGGGGAAAGTTCACCGTCCAATGCGTCGGCGCGAACCGCTTCATGAAGCGCGTTTCCTGCCCGCCGCGCTCCTTCGCCAGCCAATAGCCGATCCCGCTCATCCGTTCAGCGCTCCCCTCACCGCCCGCGCCACCTGCCGCGCGCTGCGCGCCAGCAGCCGGGGGTTGTCCTGCCCGTCGCCCCGTCCCTGCACCGCGATGCTCACCCGCACGTCGCGCGCGCCGCCGCCATGCGCGACGACCTGCCCGCTCGCCGTGGGCACGAACAGTTCCGGCCCGCGCTCGCCCACCACATAGGCGCGCCCCGGTCCCACCGGCCCGCCGGTCGCCCGCCCCGGCAGGCCCAGAACCGACCCGATCAGCGAAGCCCCTACATTCAGCAACCCGCCGCCGCCTCCACCGCCAATCGATCCCATCGCCGATCGCAAAGCGCCACGGGCGATATCGTCCAGCGCCGACAGCGCCATGCGCCGCAGATCCTCGAAGCCGAACTTGCCCGTCCGCGCCGCGCCCAGCAGCCCCTGCTCGATCCGCCGTCCCGCCCGTTCGGCGCCCGCCGCCAGCGGCCCTTCCATCCCCGCGCGCATCGCTTCCACATCGCGCGCCAGCCCCTGCGTGTCGGCGCGCACGCGCACGACCAGCGTGTCGACTTCCTCTTCCATCGGATTTCCCCTGTTGCCCGGCCTCAGCGATCCGGCATCATCGCGCGCAGCCGCTCCAGATCGCCCGCGTCCACGCCAGCCTCCGGCCCGTCCTCGCCCCGCGCCGCCTTCAGCACGGCCGCCAGTTCCGCGGGCGTCGCGCGCCAGAACTCGTCGGGACGCCATCCCAGCAGCCAGCCCGCGATCCCCGCCAGCCGCGCGGCGCGCTCCGCGAAGCGCGTCGCCGCGCTCATTTGCCCGCCAATATCTGCTGCAATATGGTCCGCAGCACCGGCGTCACCTTCGCCAGCCCCAGCGCCAAGATCGCCTCGCCCAGCGCCTCGCGCGTCAGCCCGCCGCCGCGATCCGTCAGGCAATGCCAGAACAGCGCCGCCATATCACCCAGCGACAGCTTCCCGTCCGCCGCCCGTTCCACCAGTTCGAACAGCGGCCCCACTTCCTCCTCCGCCGCCACCAGCGCGGCAAAGCTGGGGCGCAGCGTCAGCACCTGCCCGCCCAGTTCCAGCGCGGCCTCGCCCCGCGCCTCGTTCGCCGCCGCGCTCATTGCGACACCACCGGGCCGGAGCTTTCCAGGCTCAGCGCATAGTTGCGCTCGCCATTATAGTCGCCCGCATAGTCGAGCCGCGTGACCAGGAACCGCCCCCGCATCCGCTCCCCGCTTTCAAAGCTCAGTTCATATTCGTCGATGGTGCCCGACAGGGCATGGTTGCGGATGCGGACCTCCGCCGCCGATCCGGTGAAGATGCCTGCCGCCGACACGCTGACCGACCGCACGCCCGCGCCGGAAAGCAACTCGCGCCAGCCCCCGCTGTCCTTGCTGGTGACGTTCACCGCCTCGCCATTGACGGACAATTGCGTGGTGCGCATCCCCGCCACGGTGGCATAGCTTGGCGGAGCGCCGCCATCGCCGACCTTGAGCAGAAACGCACTTCCTTTTTCGACGCCCATGGCGCATTCTCCTTTTCGTTAACCCGTGCCAGAATCAGGCTGTGGAGAGGTTCCGATGTTTGTTGCAGTTCCCCTGGTGATGATGCTTGCCGCCGCGCCTGCGGCCGACCCCGTCGGCGCGGGACGCAAGGCTTATTCCCAATGCCTTTCGGCCCAGATACAGCCCTCCCTCGAAAAGAAGCTGGCGCTGGGCGATTTCCAGTCCGCGCTAAAGGCGAAATGCGGCGACAAGGAAGCCGCCTTCCGCGCCGCCATCGTGGCGGACGACAAGTCCAGCGGCATGTCGGAGCAGGAAGCCCAATCCGACGCCAACGATCAGGTGTCGGAATATATGGACAAGATCACCGCCGAATATGAGGACTATCTCAGCCCGGCCTGACGCGATCGATCGCCGCCGAGTCCTCTTTCCTCCGTCATCCCGGCGAAAGCTGGGATGACGGAGGTTGGATGACCGCAACCGGCCGAAAACCATCACCGCATCGGGACTCCCTCACCCCGCCTCCCGCACCACGCGCAGCCGATAGTCCGCGATTGCGCGCCAGCCGCGCTCCCGCCCCGCCTGCCGGGCGATGCGGGACCGCAGCAGTTGCGCGGTGACGATCCGCAAGCCGCCCCCCGCCTCCGCCATCCCGCTGACGACAGCGTCGACCCGCGCGAGCAGCGGCGCGATGCGCGCGGGCGTCTCGCCCATGTCATGCAGGCTGATCGACAGCCGCACCTCGCGTCCCTCGATCCCCTTGGCGCCCCAATCCGCGCCCTGGCATTCCTCCACCACGGCATAGGGAGCCGCCGCCCGATCAGGCGCGCCGTCGAACAGGCCGTTCAGCCCGTCCATCAGCACCATATCCCCCTTCAACGCCGCGATCATGGCGGCGCGCGCCGCTATTTCCGCGCTCATGCCCTGCCCCTCCCCGCTTCGCGCAGCGCCGGATCATCCATCCAGCGCGCCATCAGCCCGCGTCCCGACGCCCGGACGATCTCGCCGTCCACCCGCACCGACGCCACGCCCGCCTCGCCCATCGCCTCGACGACCGCGCCCCGCCTCCGCGCCGCGCCCGCTTCCGCCAGGGCGGTCATGCGCCTTTGCAACGCCCCCTTCATGCCAGCCGCATCCGCCGCCATGGCCGCCAGAGCGCGCTCACCACCGCCGGCGGCGCCGCGCCTTCTCCGCTGCGCGCCGCATAATGGTCCGCCGCCAGCCGCACGATCCCCTGCCGGATCGCCTCGGGCAGGCCGTTCATGTCCTCCGCCATGCCCGCCCGGTAACGCACCCAAAGCCGCCGCCCGTCGCTCACGGCCCTCGTCCGCACCCAGGCTTCGCCCGATGCGTCGATGTCGATCGCATAGCGCTCCGGCGGCAACGCCTCCTCCCCTCCCGCCCCATCGACCGCCCGAACATCCAATATGGCCGCCACCGGCCGCGCCGACAGGCGTTGCCAGCGGCCATCGCCGGAAACCGTCTCACGCGCTTCCCGCACGATCAGCCATTGCCCGATAAACCCTTCGCACAGCGCCGCCGCGCTCCGCAGCAGCCCGGCCAGCACCGCATCCTCATCGCTCATCGCTATCCGCAGATAGGCTTTGAGTTCCGCCAGCGAAGCCGCCAGCGCGCCCGCTTCCCCTTGCGCCGTCATCATCGTTCCTCCACCCGGACATGGATCGACCGTTCATCCTCCTGCCCGTCGGACAAGGTGACGCGGTTGGTCACGCAATAGAGCCGCCCCACCACGCCGCCGCTCAGCCGCACGCTGGTCCTCCGCTCCTCGAAGGCGTCCGCCTCCACTGCTATGCCGCCCGCCTCGCCGGGGCCGACATGCCATGCGCTGGCGATCACATGCTGACCGGCCAGATAGGCCGACCAGTCGATTTCATGGTCGATCCGCGCCTGCGGATCCTTGAGATAGAGGTTCATCTTATCCTGTTCCCTCCCGCCGCTTCGGGTCTTGTGGCGCCTGCCCTGCCATCCATGCGTTGCGTCTGGCCGGGCCGCGTTCCCGCCAGCCAGCTCCCCGGCCAGGCCAATGGCGCGCGCGCCGCGCCCGGATCGCCGATCGGCAACGCGCCCAGCGCCTCACCCTCCATCGCCGCCGCCTCCGCTCAGTTGGGCGAGCGCCGTCTCGATCCCCGCGATCCGCCTGCGCTGCCACGCCGCTTCCAGCGCCAGGCATTCCTCGTAACGCAGCCCCCATCGGTCCCCGGCGTCCCGGCCGGGGCGAAGGATATTCCCTTCTTCGTCGCGTTCCTCCGCCTCGGCCTCCCAGCTATCGAAGCAGACCAGCCCCAGACGCACGGCCTCCCCTTCGCCCATGCGCGCGTCGATCGCGTCGCGGACCTGCTGCGCGATCAGGCCGACATGCCAGCGCGCATCCTCTCCCTTCTGCGCGAAGGCATCGGCAAAGCGGAACCGCCGCCATGCCACATCGCCCCATGCGTCGATCAGCGCGTCGGGGATGTCCTGCGCATCCTGTTTCTCCCGCGCGTCGGACGTGTTGATCGCGCCGGTGCCGGCATAGACCACGGACCAGCGGTTGGTGGCGGAACCCAGCGTGTAGCTATTGTTGGCGGCGGGGCGGAAGCCATCGTCCCCCACCCGCACCCGCACGCTTCGATTGGTCGCGCCCATGGCGGTGGTGGCCAGGGCGATCTCGGTGCCAAAGCCGCCGCTGGAATAATCCTCCGTCGCATAGGCATAGATCGCCGCGGCGCCGCCGGTGAACCCGTTCGTCACGGACTGATATCCGCCAAGATAAATCCCGCCCAATACGTCGGAAGCGTTGACATGGGCGGGCGCTCCGCTGGTGCCGCGCGCCCGGCGCATGAGGACCCCGGCCCCGCTGCCCGCCGTGGCGGAATGGCGGTGGAAATAGGGGTCGCCCGTCGTCACCACGCCAAAGCTGTCGAAAACCGCGCTCCCGCCGCCGATCGCCACCGCGCCCGCATCCTGCGTCGCCATGCTGCCCAGCCCCAGATTGGCCCGCGCCTGCGCGGCGGTGGAAGCGCCCGTCCCGCCATCCGCAACGGCCAGATCGTCTATGCCGCTGATCCTTCCGCCGCCGATCCGCGCATCATCGCTGACGATGGAGGCCGCATGAAGCGCCGACCAGCGCCGCGAAGGACCGCCCAGCGCCCGCGCCCCATCCTCGTCCGGCAGCATGTCCCCGCCGACCGTCCAGCCGCCGTCCGCGTCCTGCACGCCCAGCGTGACCCGCGCCGCCGCCGCGTCGGCATCGTCCAGCAGCGACCGGGCAAAGGCCGTGCAGGCGACAGCCTCCACGCTGTCCGGCCCGGTAAAGCAGGCCAGCCGGTCCGCCCCGGCGTCCACGCCCGCCAGCGCGTCCAACACCGCGCTCGCCGCCTGCTTGCCCGCCAGCGCCGCCTCGATGGCGCTCAGGTCCGGCGGCGCATGATCATGCGCCTCCACCGCCCGCGCCCATGCCGCGTGCAGCGCCAGCGCGACCCGCTTCTCCCCCGCAGCGAAATCCACCGCCGCGCCGCCCGCCGACGAGGCGCCGACCGTCCGCGCCAGCCGCCCCTCGCCGTCCAGCATCCCGCTGCCCGCCTCCCACTGGCTCGCATCGGTCACGCCCACGATCACATAGGGAAAGCGCCCGCCCGTCCCCACCGCATCGGCAAAGGCGCGATAGCCCGCCATCGCGCCGCCCAGCGCCAGCGGCCCCGTCCCGACATCGTAACAGACCTCCCGCACCAGATCGGCCATTTCCCAATCCGTGATCGCCACGCCCGTCTCCCGCACAAAAAAGGGGGACGCGAACGCCCCCCGAAGTTAATCCGCCGTCACCCCCGCATCAGGAAGCGGCGAACTTCATCAGCTTGATCGCCTCGCTGTTCGCCACCGCGCCGCCGATCCGCTTGACGGCATAGAAGTGGACGAAGGGCTTGTTGCTGAACGGATCGCGCAGGATGCTCGTCTCGCTGCGCTCCGCGATCACATAGCCCGCATGGAAATTGCCGAAGGCGATCGACAGGCTGTTCGCGCCGATGTCCGGCATGTCCTCGGCCTCCACCACCGGATAGCCCAGCAGCGTCGCAGGCTGCCCCGCGCTCAGCGAAGGCTGCCAGAGGAACGCGCCGTCGCTTGTCTTCATCTTGCGGATGGCCGCCAGGGTCGCCGAATTCATCACGAACGACGCACCCTGCCGATAGGGCGCGCGCAGGCTCTGCACCAGATCGATCAGCCTGTCCTGCGGATTGGACGCCGCAAAACCGCCCGCCGCGCCCGAAGCCACATATTGCAGCGACCCGAAGGCCCGCACCCCGTCCGCCTCGTTGGTCGTCGTATAGGTCAGGAACCCCTTGGGCTTGTTCGTGCCATTGCCGTTGACGAAGGCTGCGCCCTCCGCTGCCGCGAACTCGCGGGAAATCTCCCCGGCCAGCCAGCCCTCGACATCGAACTGCGCGTCGTCCAGCATCGCCTGAGACGCCGCCGGATTGGCGTAAAGCTCGCCCGAAGGCGGCGCGATCTCGTTGAAGCTGGGCGTCCCCGTCTCGGCCCGCGCGCCCGTCTCGCTGGCCCAGCCCGACACGATGCCGCCCGCGCTCACCAGCTTGCGATAGCCCGCGCTCCCCGTCCGCACCACATGGGCGATGGAGCGGATCGGCGAAATCGCCTTCAGCGTGCTGTCGATCACCGCATCGATCTCCCGCGGCACCGCATAGCCGCCCGCAGCCCCGCTCGCGCCCGAAAAGCTCTTCAGCTCCACGCCCGCCTCAAGCCCCTGCCGCAGATAGCGATCCACGAAAGCCGCCCGCGCCGGATCGACCGCCCCGCCCTTCACGCCATCGAGCGCCGGGCGCTGCCCGGAGAGAAAGGCGCCGTCCACCCGACCTTTCAGCGCCGCAATGTCACCTTCCAGAGCCGCGATCCTTTCCCCCTGAAGCACCGCGTCAAAGCTGTTCTCCAACATATCCGTCATCGACTTCTCCTTGCCACAAAACAAAAAAGGCGGCCCCACAGGACCGCCCAAAACCTTCTCCCCACCGGGGAGAAGGATACAAAGCCTTGCCAGCCTGCTGGCTAGGCGAAGTTGGATGAGGGGATTGTCCCCTTGCGCCGAAAGCAAACGCCCCGGATAGTCACTCGATGCACCTCAATCTCGCCATGGACGGCGCGCAACATATTCCCGCCGCGCTTGACTCTCCGACACTCGCCGCAATCGAAACCGCGCTTTCCGCATTGCCGGCAGATCGGGCAGGCCTTCGCCTTTCCCAACTCGCCGAGCTACGCCCCTTGCTCGACGTGACAGGAGCGATCGGCTACCATGCTGCTCAAAATCTCGGCGAAGCGGCTCGTCCGGTCCGCGCCATCCTCTTCGACAAAAGTGAAACGACCAACTGGGCGCTGGGTTGGCATCAGGACCGCACCATCGCCGTAACAGCACGCATCGAAACGCCCGGCTTCGGTCCTTGGACTGTAAAATCCGGCATCCAGCATGTCGCGCCCCCTCAATTCCTACTTGATCGAATGCTGACCCTGCGTGTGCATCTCGATCCGGTCGACGCGGACAATGCGCCCCTCCTGATCGCACCCAGCTCCCACCGCCATGGCCTTGTGCCGGAAAGTAAAGTCACCGACCTTGTCTCCCGTTGCGGCATCCACGCCTGCCACGCCGGACGCGGCGACATCTGGCTCTATGCAACTCCGATCCTCCACGCCTCCGAAGCCGCCGCTCGTCCCCGCCATCGCCGTGTCCTGCAACTCGACTACAGCGCCGATGATCTTCCCGGCGATCTCAATTGGCTGGGCGTCTAGCCCTCCACCGCAATCACCCGCGCCAGAGGCTGCATCGGATGGGTGACGATGCTCACCTCCACCAGGTCCAGTCCCAGCAATTCCCGCGGCCCCGCGCCCCGCGCCTCCCGCACCCGGTAGCCGAAGGACAGCCCGTCCACCGCCTTCTCCCGCAGCATCCGCGCCGCCTGCCGCCCCGCCGCCGTCCTTGCCGACACGCGCCCGATCACGCGCAGCCCGCGCGCATCCTCCTCCAGCCGCTCGACCGTCCCGATCACGTCGCCGGTCCCGTGCTGCCAGAGCAGCGGCACGCCCGCCGCCCGCGCGCTGCCGAAAGCCCCGGCCCGCACCACGTCGCCGCCCCGGTCCACCCGGTCGAACACCGCCGCATAGCCCGCGAAGCGCACATCGCCCCCGCTCATCCGCGCGCCAGCCCCAGCAGGCCCAACTTCACCGCCAGCCCCAGCAGCACCAGAGCCATGGCGATCCGCACCGCCCAGCCGACGACGGCGCCCCGCGCCGCCTTCTTCGCGTCGCGCCATGCCGACAGCAGTTCCCGCAACTCCCGCATGTCGCCCTCCGCCCGCCGATCCGCCAGCCCCAGCCGTTCCAAGGCCCGCCCCGCGCCCAGTTCGCTCGCTTCCTCGATCAGCGCGCGGATCATCACCATGTCCATGCCGACCGGCTGAGCCTCCGCCTGCGCGACCAGCCGCGCCAGCATCTCGCCGTCATATTTCATCGCCCTTGCTCCTCATCCGCCCCATGCCTATCTCCCCGCCCATGAAGCGCGCGCACCGGAAATGGCTGATCGTCCTCGTCCTCCTCGCCCTGGGCGCCGTCGCCTGGTGGGCGGGCCTTTTCACCGTGGGCGATTGCCTGATGCAGGGCGGGCGCTGGAACTGGAGCGGGCATTTCTGCCGCCTCGATTCCCTTGCCCGGCCGTTTTAGGCGATCCCCAGCATCGCCTTCTTCTCTTCCGCCGTCAGGAAGTCCGCCGCCGCCACGCGGTCCCACAGCGCCGTGCGCTCCTCCGCCAGGACGGACACGGCGTCCAGATCGGCCGTGATCCTCACCCCCGGCCACCATCCGCAAAGCCCCTGCGACAGTCCCGCGCCGATCTTCGCCACCAGCGGCAGCACGGTCTGCCGCCACAAGGCCCGGTTCGCCTCGCGGTAATTGGCGTAGCTGTTGTCGCCCGGCAGTCCCAGCAGCATGGGCGGCACGCCGAAGGCCAGCGCGATTTCCCGCGCCGCCGCTGCCTTCAGCCCCACAAAGTCCATCTCCGCCGGCGTCAGGCTCAACGCCTTCCAGTCCAGCCCGCCCTCCAGCAGCATCGGCCGCCCCGCATTGGCCGCGCCGGCAAAAGCGGCCTCCATCTCCTGCTTCACCCGCTCGAACTGCTCGGGCGACATCACCGACCCGTCGCCCGGATCATAGACCATCGCCCCGCTCGGCCGCGCCGCATTGTCCAGCAACGCCTTGTTCCACACCGTCGCGGCGTTGTGGATCGCCACCGCGCCCGCCGCCGCGCCGACGCAGCCCAGCCCGTAATGGTCGTCCAGCGGATGCAGCGCCTTCATGTGGATGATGCTGGTGCGCCCCGCGCCGTCCTCGGGCGTCAGGCGGGTTACGCTATCGCCCACGCGATAGAGATAGGCGGCGGGCCATCCCCGCGCATCGGCCTCCACGCTCACCCGTTCGGGGCGCAACGCATACAGCTCTACGGGCGTCCCATCCGCGCCCGCCACGATCTGTACATAACCATTGCCGTGCAGCAGCAGATGGCTCGCCAGCGTCTCGACCAGCGCCTGCCCGGACGAACAGCAGTTGACCAGCGCCAGCACCCGCGCCGCGCCCTCTCCTTGCGCGCCGTCCGCCTTCAGCGCCGTCCCGCCCGCCGCTTCGCAGACCAGCCGCATCGCCCTCTGCGCCACGGGATTGCCGATCACCCCGGCCCGTATCTGCGCTTCATAGGAGGCGGGCCATTCGCCCAGGGCCACAGCACCCGAACCCCACGCCCGCGCCAGCACCGGCCGCGCGCCCTCCCGCGCCGCTTTCGTCCCGAACCACTTCATGCCCAAACCCCGCGCAAAAAATCCCCGCTTCCAGATGGGAAGCGAGGATGATGAAATTCGTGGGGAAGGGACCGGACGGCCCCTTCACCCTGTCTTACGGATTGTGCTTACGGATTGCGCGCCAGCACCCGGTCGCATGTCGCATTGGTGCCTTCGCTCTTGCCGATCACCCGGCCCGCGACGGCGCCGGCCGCGCCCGCCAGCAGCGATTCGCCCAGATTGCCGCCCGCGACCGCACCGACGCCCGCGCCGCCGGCGGCGCCGATGACGGTGCCCTTGTCCCGGCCTTTCTTCGCCTGCAACAGGCAATAGCGCACATCGTCGCGGTCCCGTGGATGGGCGCGTTCGACCCGCGCCCTTTCCTTGCCGTTCAGCGATGCCGCAAGGGCTGGCGATGCCATCAGCGACACGCCGGCCAGGGTCGCCATGACCTTGCCCATATTCATCACACATACTCCATTCGATCAGCGATATATCCCGTGAAAACGAGTAGCGGCGGCGAAGGGTTCCTCATCCCACCGCCCTGATCCGCGCCTCGCCGCGCCGGCCCAGCATCAACTCGGTGAGCGCCCATACCAGCGCGTCCGCGCGGTCGGGCGAGCGTCCCGGCCCTTCATAGCCGCCCCCGGCGATCAGCCCGCACATCTCATCCTCCAGCATCGGGAAAGCCCCGCGATGCGCGACGCGCCCGGCCTCGTAGAGCGCCGCCACAGGCTCCGCCCGCGCCGCCTTGCCCCGGCTGGCGTGGACCAGCTTCACCGGCAGTCCGGCTTCCGCCGCGCGCAGCACGCTTTCCACCATCGCCCCGCCATTATTCGCTTCGGCGACGACGCGATCCGCGCCATGGGCCGCGGCCGCCACGGCCACCGCCCGCGCCCAGCCCTCCGGCCGCATCTTCTCGACGCTCGCATCGGCCAATATATAAGCGCGCCCATCCGCGCCCAGCCCCGCCACGACGATCCCGCAGGCGTCGCCATGCGCGGACGCGGGCGGATCGACCGCCACCACCACGCGCCTCAGCAGCGCCCCGTCCCTCTCATCGCCCGGCACATGCCGCACCCGGCACCGCTCCAGCAGGTCGCGGGTCCACAGCGCGCCCTCGACCTCCTCGATCAGTTCGCCGTCCAGTTCCTGCCGCCCCAGCCGCGTGCCGCCATAGCTGTCCTGCATCGCCGCGATGAAACCGTCCGCCAGGTTCGCCGCATTGTCCGCCGTCCGCCCCCGCGTCACCACCAGATCGACGCCTTCGCGCGCCACCAGCCGCCGCACCAGCGGCACGGGCCTGGGCGTCGTCGTCGCCAGCACGCGCGGCCGCATCCCCGATCGCATCCCCAGCATCAGATTGTCCCACGCCGCTTCGCCGCAGGCCCATTTGGCGATCTCGTCCGCCCAACCATGGCTGAACTGCGGCCCGCGCAGCCCCTCCGCATCCGCCGCGCCGAACAGCGTCGCCACCGCCCCATTGGGCCACATCAGCTTTCGCAAGGCGGGCGCATAAGCGGGCCTGCACCACCATGGCGCGATGGAGAGCAGACCCGAAGGCCCCTCCACCATCACGCTGCGCGCCTCGCCCAGCGTCGCCCCCACCAGCGCGATCCGCGCTCCGGGATCATTCTCCGCGATCCCGCGCACCCATTCGGCCCCGGCCCGCGTCTTGCCGAAACCGCGCCCCGCCATCATCAGCCAGATGCGCCAGTCACCCTCCGGCGCGACCTGCTCCGCCCGCGCCGTCCAGCGCCACTCATGCGCCAGCCGCTCCGCCGCCGCGCCGTCCAGATGCGCCAGCACCCGCTCCCGCACGGCCCCGTCCTGCCCGGCGAGCCATTCCATGTCCGAAATCCGCATCGCCCGTTCCCATGATTTGACCCGAACAGCGGAGCCGCGCTCCCACCTTCGTTCGCGCGGAGACGCGGCGCGAAAAACCGATGCCCTCGCCTCCGCGCGACCCCTCCGGCAACCTGTCCCCGGTCACAAACCCCGCCGCGTCACTCCCCTGCCGCCTCGCGCCGGCGCCGCACATCGTCCAGAAGCGCGCGCATCTTCGCGACGGCATCTTCCCCTTCCGGGCTGCCCTGCACTTCTTCCGCCCGGATTTTCTCCACCGCCCCGCGATGGGCGAGCAGCAACCGCACCGCCACGACATGCGGATGCCCCCGCTTCATCTTCCGGCTCTTGACCTCACCCTCGCCGTCCAGCGTCACTTCCTCCTGCTCGACGCCGAACAGCGACTGGCGCAGCAGCAGCGCCTCCAGTTCGGCATAGCCGACGTTCAGCGCCCGGCTCCATTCCCGCGCAAAACCCGGATCGCGCCGCCGCTGATTATAGGCGCTGGCCAGGTTCTTGCCCGCCGTGCGCGCCGCCTCGCTGACATTGCAGGTGGCCGCCAGCGTTTCGAAGAATGCCTTGCGCTTCGCGGGCGTCCACCCGTCCTTGCGCACCGCCCGCAATTGCGGCCCCGCGCCCAGCCCGCCGCGCTGGCCGCGCTGCACGGTCAACGCTTCCGCCTTATCCCCCACCCGGCCGTCAAAGCGCGGCCTCGCCTTCTCCCGCTCCCCCGTCATCGCTCCGCCTTTCGCCGCCCTTGCGCAAAGCAAAAGGGGCCGGCCCGTCAGGACCAGCCCCTTGCATCGCACCCCGGCGACTCACAATTTTCCAGTGTCGGCCCTTATGCCGGAACAGCGTGACGATGTCAACAGAAATGTTCCAAATAGGTAAATTAATTTCCCATCATCCGGCTGATTGCCTTCGCCTCGACCGCCAGCGCGTCGGCAAAGCTCGGCCTGCCGCGCACCGCGTCCAGCCACCTGTTCAGCTTGGGCCAGCGCGCATCGTCCTGCCCCTTGCTGCAATAGCCGATGTTGATGAGCGGACAGGCCACCGCGATATCCGCCAGCGTGAAGCGATCCTCCACCAGCCATCCGCTATCGGGCAAGGCTTTCTCGATATAATCATACATGCCCGGCAGCTCCTCCGCCTCCGCCCGGTCCGCCGCCGCCGGGTCGCTCGGCAATCCCATGAAGGGCGCGACCGCGCGGTTGAAGAAGACCTGCGCGCCCACCGGCTGAAGGATCGTGTCGGCGAATTCCTCATACCAGATCGCGCGCGCCCGCGCCTTCGCCTCGGCCGGGATCAGGCGCGGTTCGGGATGCAGCGTATCCAGATAGGTTATGATGGCCGTGCTGTCGCTGACAAGGAAATCGCCATCCTGAAAGGCCGGCATCTTACCGAAGGGCGAAGCCTGCGCGAACACGTCCCCGCCCTGTCCGAAACCGCCGGGCTGCACATCCAGCGCGATTCCCTTCTCGGCGGCGAAGACGATAACCTTGCGGACAAAAGGCGAAGGCCGCGCACCATAGACGATCATCTGTTCCTCCATCTCCCGTGAGTCGGGTAGCCAGCACAGTGCCATCGCGGCTCTGGAACGCAACCATTTACACAGGCGGCCCGCCAGCGCATCCCCACGCAAACCATGCGCCCGCAAAGGCAGGAGTGCCAAGCGGATCGACCTTCAAATCTTTCAGGGATTGGATAGCTTGCCATCCGCGTTCAATGGGGGGGTGGGTGGTTTGCGGATATAAGTTTATCCCTCGCCCCTTGGGGGAGAGGGTTGCGAAGACTTGGCAGCTTGCTGCTTAGTCGTAGCTGGGAGAGGGGTATGCGATCCATAGGATCGCCGCTCTGTAACCTCTCCCCCCTCATCCAACTGCGCCTAGCCTCTCTTCGTTCGGCAAGGCTGCGTATTCTTCTCCCCCAGGGGAGAAGGGAAGAACGAGCGTCCGCTTCTGGCCGGAAGCTGCCAAAATCTGTCCCATAGGACAGCCCTGCAATCCCCAGATGAAAAGCGGGGCGCCGCCATCCACCGCGTCGCCCCTGCTACAAATGCGGCCGCCCCGCCGATCACATATGGATCGGCTTGCCCGTCACGGCCATCGCCGCCTCCTTGATCGCCTCGCTGTGTGTCGGGTGCGCGTGGCAGGTGTAAGCGATGTCCTCGCTCGATGCGCCGAACTCCATCGCCTGCGCCGCCTGCGCGATCATCGTGCCCGCGACGCTGGCGAT
>Ga0180223_1001309_pt1 | contig 19816 bp, 19 predicted proteins | sample eDN5th30CKraftOP_FD_151337 | JGI IMG/M metagenome (GOLD analysis project Ga0180223, IMG submission 151337) | Enriched Organic Plus compost microbial communities from Emeryville, California, USA - eDNA 5th pass 30_C Kraft OP (version 2) (version 2) ...
TGGCGCGGAATCTCGAAGGGAGCGGTCATGGCGGCCTATGAGCCCGCGAACGGCGATCAGCCGGCCGACGAGATCATCACCGAACCTCTGGAAAACATCATCGACCCTGAGAACTTCACCCCGCGCCTGCTGGCGCTCCTGTCGAACGCGCTCGTGTGGCGCGAGTCCCACGAGCTGCGCCGCCGCTTCGGCCTCGGCACGAACGACTGGCGGGTGATCTCAGCGGTCGCGATGCGGCCGGGGATGGCCGCCACCGACGTGTCCGAGTTCATCGGCGTCAACAAGGCCGTGGTCTCCAAGAGCGTCAACACGCTCGTCGCGCGCGACCTCATCGTCCTCCTCGACGGCCCGCGCGGATCGCGGCCGATGTACCTCACGCGCGCGGGTGCGGAGATGCACGACGACATGCTGCCGATCTCGATGCGCGGTCAGGAGATCGTGCTCGCGCACCTCACGCAGTCCGAGATCGAGCGGCTCAACGAGCTGCTGCGTCGCATGCTCGACGAGACCCGCGAGCTGCAGACCCTCGAGAGCGAGGCCGGCGCCGCCGACGGCGCGGCCTGAGCCGCCTGTCCGTCGCGCAGCGCGACGGTCTCAGAGCTCGAGGACGAGGCGGTCCCCCACGCAGCGCGAGACGCAGATCATCATGACCTCGCTCTCCTCCCGCTCCTTCGCGTTGAGCACCGCGTCGCGGTGATCGGGCTGCCCCTCGAGGACGAACGTCTCGCACGTCCCGCACGTGCCGCCCCGGCAGGACGAGGGGGCGGGGATGCCGGCGGCGACGACCTTCTCGAGGATCGTCTCGCCGGGAAGGACCGTGATCGTCTTCCCGGTGATCGACAGGTCGACCTCGAACGGCCGGTCGCCCTCCGACACCGTGATCGCGTCATTGGCGAACCGCTCGACGACGAGCTCGACCCCGGCCGCCTCGGCCTCCGCCTCGAGCGCGTCCAGGAGCCGGGCCGGACCGCACGCGTAGACGACGGCGTCGCGCGCGTCCGCGACGATCTGCGGGACCGCCATCCGCTCGCCCCGCGAGCTCGCGTACACGCGCACGTGCGCGCCGTACTGCTCGAGCTGCGTGCCGAAGGCCATGCCGGCCGGGTCGCGTCCCGCGTAGTGCAGCTGCCAGTCCACGCCCGCCGCGTCGGCGGCGGCGATCATCGGCACGAGCGGCGTGATCCCGATCCCGCCCGCGACGAAGACCATGCGGGGGCGGGTCTGGAAGCGGAACAGCGACCGCGGCGCCGACACGCGCACCAGCTGCCCCTGACGGATGTGGTCATGGAGGTGGCGGCTCCCGCCCTCGCCCTCCTGTTCGCGGAGGACCGCGATGCGGTAGACGCTGCGGTCGGCGGGGTCGCCGCACAGCGAGTACTGCCGCACCAGGCTCGGCTCACCCGGGCGGTCGATGTGGACGTCGATGTGGGCGCCGGGCTCCCATTCCGGAAGCGGGAGTCCCTGCGGGTCCGTCAGCACCAGGCCCGCGACGTCCCGGGCCTCGTCGACGCGCCGGGCGACCTGGAGGGTCAGCAGCGTCACTCCCCCGCCTCCCCGGCGGCGAGCGCCTCGAAGATGATCGCGATCGCGACGGCACCGGGGTCCGGGACCCCCACAGCCCGGTCGCCGAGGTAGCTGCTGCGACCCAGGGCCGGGCGCAGCGCCGCCGTCGACGCGGCCCCCGCGCGGGCGGCCTCCGCCGCCGCCGCGATGTCGCCCGCGACGAACGCGTCGGCCGCGGGCTGCAGCGCGTCGATCATGGTGCTGTCGCCGGGCGCAGCGCCCCCGACCTCGCGGATGCGGGCGACGCCCTCCACGAGCGCCTGCGGCCACGCGGCTCCGGCCCCGACGGCCTCGGCGATGCTCAGCAGGAGGATGCTGTACAGCGGCCCGGACGTGCCGCCGACCTCGCGGCGCACGATGTCCGACAGCGCGGTGAGGCGGTCGGCAGGCGCGAGTCCCGTGAGCCGCGCCTCGTCGGCGAGCAGCGCGCGGGCGCCGCGCGCGAGGTTGAGCCCGAGGTCGCCGTCCCCGACGGTGCGGTCCAGCTCGGTGAGCTCGGGCTCGGCGGCGACGAGCGCCTCCGCGACAGCGCGCACGCGGCGCGCGACGCCGTCATCGACTGCTCCCGTCGACGCGGCGGCGATGCGCGGAGCGAAGGCGTGCGGCGAGGGCACGACGAGGTCCCGGTCCGCGTCATGGCGCGGCGACGTGCGGGGGAAGGCCAGCACGCGTGCGTCGGCCGCGAGCAGGTCGAGCACCTCGGCATCCGCCCGCGCGAGCGTGACCGACGCGCCGGGCATCTCGAGAGATGTGAGGAACGGTCCCGCCCAGGTCATGCGCACGCGCAGGCCGCGCTCGGCGAGCGTCGCGAGGACATCGCCGTGCAGGATCCGCAGCTCGAGGTCGGGCGTCGCGCCCAGCGAGTTGACGAGTGCGACGATCTCCTCACCGGACTCGAGCCCCCGGTCTGCGACGATGCGGTCGACGAGGGCAGCGGCGATGCCGCGGCTGTCCGGCAGGGGCGCGCGCTCGCTGCCCGCCTCTCCGTGGATGCCGAGGCCCCACTCCACCTCGTCCGCCGCGAGGTCGAAGTTCGCCGCGGCGGCACCGGGCACGGTGCAGGGCCCGAGGGCGACGCCCATCGTGGCCGCCCCGGCGAGGAAGCGGTCGACGAGCGCGACGATGTCGTCGAGATCGCGGCCCTGCTCGGCCGCGGCGCCGGCGATCTTGTGCACGAGCACGGTGGCGGTGAGACCGCGCCGACCCGCACGCGAGGCGTCGCCCAGGGCCGCGTCGTCCGCGACGGTGACGGTGGCGACGCGGATGCCGTCGGCACGGGCCATCTCCGCCGCGAGACCGAAGTTGAGGCGGTCGCCGGTGTAGTTCTTGACGATGAGGAGGACGCCCGCGTCGGTGGCGACGGCGCGGATGGCCGCGTAGACGGCATCCACCGACGGCGACGTGAAGACGGGACCGAGGGCGGCGGCATCGAGCATGCCGACGCCGACGTAGCCGGCGTGCGCGGGCTCGTGCCCCGATCCGCCGCCGGAGACGAGCGCGACGCGATCGCCGGGCTTCGCCGTGCCGGGCGAGCGCACGACGACCGGCCAGCCGTCCAGGCGCGACAGGTGCGCGGTGCCGCGCACGAGTCCGCCGATGTACTCCTCGACGGCGTCGCCGGGGTCGTTGAGGATCTTCTTCGCGCTCATCGCAGGGTCACCTTCACGGGGAGGCTCTCGAACCCGCGCAGCCAGTTGGAGTGGAAGCGGACGGGTTCGCCGGTCAGCTCGATCGTCTCGACGCGTCGCGCCAGCGCGGACAGGAGGCACGTCGCCTCCATGCGCGCCATCATCTGCCCGACGCATCCGTGGATCCCGGTGCCGAACGCGAGGTGGCCGCTCGTGTCGCGATCGATGTCGTAGACGTCGGGGTCGACCCATCGGGCGGGGTCGCGGTTGGCGGCCGCGAGGTCGAGCAGCACCTTCTCCCCCGGTCCGAGCCGCACGCCCTCCAGCTCGGTCTCGCGCGACGTCGTGCGGCCGATGAACGGGCTCGGCGCGTTCCAGCGCAGCGCCTCCTCGAACGCGGTGCGCGCCAGAGCCGGGTCCTCGCGCAGTCGCGCCCACACGGCGGGGCGCTCGGCGAGCGCCCACAGGGCGAAGGTGAGGCCGAAGACCGTGGTGTCGACGCCCGCGGACAGGAAGGTCCGCACGAGCATGCCGGCATCCTCCTCGGTGATCTCGCCCTCGTCGACGTACCCGTAGATGGTGTGGCCGAGTCCGCCCTCCTCGAGCGACTCGCGGCGCATCTGCCACGCGACGTAGGCGCTCGCCTCCTCGGCGGCCGCCAGAGCCTTCTCGTACAGCTCGTTGCGCGGTCCCATCGCCTGGAAGTTCAGGTTCGAGTACGGCAGCAGGTACTGCACCCCTTCGGGCTGGACGCCGACGGCGGCGGGCAGCACGCTGAGCGGATACGCCTCGGCCAGCTCCTTCGCGGCGTCGAACTCACCGCGCGCGACGACCTCGTCGACGAGTTCGTCGGCCCGCGCATGGAACCGCTCGGTGAGCCGGCGCACCACCCGCTGGCTGAGCACCGACGCCATGATGCGCCGGTACTTCGTGTGGTCGGGCGGATCGTTCTCGAGGATGAGGCTCGGCTTGCGCCAGTTCTCCTTGAGCTTGACGTTCCACATGCCGGTGCCGGCGGAGGACTCGAACGTCTCGTAGTCGCGGAACACCCGCTCGGCCACGTCGTATCGGCCGCTGAACCACACGCCGTACTTCTCCAGCAGCACGAGTCCGCCGGCGTCGCGGATCGCGGCGTCGATCGCGAGCGGATCCTCGAGTCCCTCGGGGGAGAAGGGGTCGATGTCGAGGGAGGGCACGCCGTCCCGGACCGTCGCCTGCGCCATGGATCGCTCCCGTCTCGTCGTCGAGATCGCCAGATTAATAGCAAACCAGTTTAATTGCAATCATATGGGGGATGCCGCGTAGAATTCCGGCATGTCGACTCCCGTGCCCGATGAGGTCGTCGCCCGCGCGGCCGAGCAGGGCCTGCACACCGAGCGCCTCCCCCGCACGATCGACCGCGACAACTACACCCCCGCGCTGCTCGGCCTCCTCAACAACCTCCTGGTCTGGAGCGGCTCACGCGTCTTCCATCACCTGCACGACGTGGGCACGAACGAGTGGCGTGTGATCAGCGCCCTCGCCAACCACCCCGGCTCGACGGCCAGCGACCTCGTCGAGATCCTCGGGATGAACAAGTCCATCGCGTCCAAGAGCGTCAACCTGCTGCTCGGCCGCGGACTCGTCGCCCAGCTCGACGGCCGCCGCGGCTCCCGCCACCTGTACCTCACCGACGCCGGAGCCGCCGTGCACGACGACCTTCTCGCCGTCGCGCTCGAGCGCGAGCGGATCCTGCAGACCGACCTCACCGCCGAGGAGGTCGCGCAGCTCAACGCGCTCCTCGTGCGCATGCTCGGATCCGCCCCGGCGCTGCAGGAGTTCGAGGACCGGATGTCGGGGTCCGGCGACCCCCGCGGATAGAGACCGCCGCGCGCACGGCACCGGCCCCGCCTCGTCACGGCGAGGCGAGGATCCCGCGTTCCCCACTGAGCGGGAGGAATGGGTTGCACATACCTATGCCCATAGGTATTGTCATGGGCGGAAGCGCACAGGAGCGCTTCCCCCTGTGAACCGGAAGGACCCGGATCGTGGCATCCATCGCACCCGCTACCAACCCGACAGCCGCGCGCGAGCTGATCGACGGATTCTCCCTCGAGATGACCGGCAAGGACGTGCCGGGACTGGAGGAGGCCCGTCACGCGATCCCCGCGGGAACCAAGATCAACGTCACGTTCCTCGGCAACGAGGACCTCGACATGCGCGTCTCGGCCGCCAAGGCCGTCAAGGACATGGGCTTCATCCCCGTCCCCCACATCTCGGCCCGCCGCCTGGGCTCGCAGGAGCAGCTCGAGGAGTTCCTCGGCCGCCTGCAGGAGGTCGGCGCCACCGAGCACGTCTTCGCCGTCGGCGGCGACCCGGCCGAGCCCGAGGGCCCGTACCCGGACTCGCTGAGCGTCATCCGCACCGGCCTGCTGCAGAAGTACGGCGTCAAGGAGGTGTCGATCGCGGGCTACCCCGAGGGGCACCCCGACATCCCGAACGACGTCCTGTGGCAGCACCTCGAGGACAAGTCCGCCGCGCTCAAGGAGCAGGGCCTGGACGCCGTCATCCTCACCCAGTTCGCGTTCGACACCGAGCCGGTCACGGCCTGGATCAAGGGCGTGCGCGACCGCGGCATCGACACGCAGATCCGCATCGGCACCCCCGGCCCCGCCGGCATCAAGCGCCTCCTCGGCTACGCCCGCCGCTTCGGCGTCGGCGCGAATGCCATGATCGTCAAGAAGTACGGGTTCTCGCTGACCAACCTCATGGGCACCGCCGGACCCGACAAGTTCGTCAACGACCTGTCCGCTCTGCTGGCCGCGGACCCGTCGTCGGGAAGTGTCAAGCTGCACTTCTACACGTTCGGCGGGCTGCTCGCGACCTCGGAGTGGGCACGCGACTACGTCGCAGCCCAGCACTGAGGAGACACGCCATGACCGTACACAACCCTGCGCTCACCGATCACGCGTGCCTGATCGTCGACGGCCCGGATCAGCCGGGTCTGGTCGCGGCCGTGACGGCGCTGGTGACCCGCAACAACGCGAACATCGTCACGCTGGACCAGTACTCCGACGACCCCGACGGGGGCCACTTCTTCCAGCGCGTCGTGTTCCACCGCCCCGACCTGGCCGCCGCGATGCCCGAGATCGAGGCCGACATCGAGCAGACCCTCACCCCCTACGGGATGCAGTGGCGCCTGACCGACATGTCCGTGCCCAAGCGGATGGCGATCCTCGCCTCCAAGAGCGACCACTGCCTCCTCGAGCTGCTGTGGCGCCACCGCCGCGGTGAGCTGAACGTCACCATCCCGATGGTCATCTCCAACCACACCAACGTGGCCGAGGACGTCCGCTCGTTCGGCATCCCGTTCTTCCACGTCCCCTCCCAGGGACCGGACAAGTCCGAGGCCGAAGCGCGGATCCTGGAGCTGCTCAAGGGCAACGTCGACTTCGTGGTGCTGGCCCGCTACATGCAGATCATCTCCGAGGACTTCCTCGAGCAGATCGAGGTGCCCGTCATCAACATCCACCACTCGTTCCTGCCCGCCTTCATCGGCGCCGGCCCCTACAAGAAGGCCAAGGAACGCGGCGTGAAGCTCATCGGCGCGACCTCCCACTACGTGACCAAGGACCTCGACGAGGGCCCGATCATCGAGCAGGACGTCGCCCGCGTCAACCACGCCATGACCGCCGCAGACCTCCAGGCCCGCGGCGCCTACGTCGAGCGCGCGGTCCTGTCCCGCGCCGTGCAATGGCACGCAGAAGAACGCGTCATCCGCCACGGCAACCACACCATCGTCTTCACCGACCGCCCCTAACAAACCCCCGCGGATGCCGCGCCCGCGACATCCCACGATTGAACAGAGAGGTTCCCATGGCTGACAACCTGCAGCAGCTGCTCGACCAGACCAACCCGGTCGAGCTCCTGCGCAACTCGCAGATCGGCTCCTACATCTACCCGGTGGTCCCCGCGGACTTCCACAACTGGATCAAGGAGCAGAAGGCGTGGCGTGACACGGCCGTCCTGTACGACCAGTCGCACCACATGGACAACGTCTTCCTCAAGGGCTCGGACGCCATCAAGCTCATCAGCGACACCGCGATCAACTCGGTCGCGAACTTCGCGGTGAACAAGGCCAAGCAGTACGTCCCCACCACCGCCGCCGGCCACGTCATCGGCGACGGCATCCTCTTCCGCGAGGCCGAGGACGAGTACGTGTACGTCGGCCGCGCGCCCGCGTCGAACTGGCTGCTCTTCCACGGTGAGACCGGCGGCTACCAGAACCTCGACATCAGCGTCGACCGCCGTTCGCCCTCGCGTCCCTACGGCCACGCGGTGAGCCGCCAGTACTACCGCTTCCAGATCCAGGGCCCGAACGCCTGGGCCGTCATCGAGAAGCTCAACGGCGGTCCGCTCGAGAAGCTCGGCTTCTTCAACATGTCGACGATGAAGATCGCCGGCAAGGAGGTCCGCACGCTCCGTCACGGCATGGCCGGCGCCCCCGGCCTCGAGATCTGGGGCCCCTACGCCGACCACGACATCATCCGCGACGCCATCGTCGAGGCCGGTGCCGAGTTCGGTCTGCTCCCGGTCGGTTCGCGGGCCTACCCGTCGAACACGCTGGAGTCGGGCTGGATCCCGTCGCCGCTTCCCGCCATCTACACCGGCGAGGAGGAGCGCGCCTACCGTGAGTGGCTCGGCGTCGACAGCTACGAGGCGACCGGCACGCTCGCCGGCTCGTTCGTGTCGGACAACATCGAGGACTACTACCTCACCCCGTGGGAGCTCGGCTACGGCTCGTTCGTCAAGTTCGACCACGACTTCATCGGTCGCGACGCGCTCGAGAAGATCGACCCGGCCACGCAGCGCCGCAAGGTCACGCTCGCGTGGAACGCCGACGACCTCGGCAAGGTCTGGACGTCGCTGCTGAACGTCGAGGGCCCGAACTACAAGTTCTTCGACCTGCCGCTGGCGAACTACGGCTCGGCGAACTACGACTCGGTCATCGACGCCGACGGCAACGTCGTCGGATTCTCGATGTTCACCGGCTACTCGGCCAACGAGCGTCGCGGCCTGTCGCTGGCCACGGTCAACCCGGACGTTCCGGACGGCGCCGAGCTGCGCGTCGTGTGGGGCGAGCCGAACGGCGGCAGCTCCAAGGCGAGCGTCGAGCCGCACGAGCAGACCGAGGTCCGCGTCGTGGTGAGCCCGGTCCCCTACGCGGTGACCGCGCGCACCGAGTACCAGGGCGGATGGCGCACCGGCTACAAGGGCTGATCACGAGACATCGTGAATGAGGCCTCACGGCCCGGACGGAACGCGGTGATCGACGGTGACACGTTGGTCACCGCGTTCCGTCTTCTGCGCTCAGGACAGGACCAGGTGTCATAGTGTCGACAGGTGAGAGGAGAGGACCCCCGATGAGCCTGCGCTACGCCCTGCTGGCGATCCTGCGCGTGGGGGCCGTCTCCGGATACGACCTCCAGAAGCAGTTCTCGCAGTCGGTCGGCCACGTGTGGCACGCGCCGGACTCCCAGATCTACCCCGAGCTGCGCAAGATGGAGCGCGAGGGGCTCATCGAGGGCGAGGACCAGACGCGCGGCGAGCGGGGCACGCGTCGCGTCTACCACGTCACCGAGGCGGGCGAAGCGGCCTACCTCGAGTGGATGAAGACCCCGCTGGACTACCAGCGCGTGCGCGACCCCGCGCATCTGCGGGCGGCGTACCTCGAGAGCGCCCCGCCGGAGGCGGCGCGCGAGTTCCTGCGGGCGCACATCGCGCAGTGGGAGAGCGAGCTGGAGGCGTTCGAGGGGCAGATCCATCAGATCGACGACGGCACGAGCGCGATGCTCAACCGCCGTCTGGCCGTGACGCCACCGGCCGACCATGAGCGCGTGAGCGCCTACAAGCGCTTCGCGTACGAGGGGCTCGCCGACCGCGCGCGCGTCGAGATCGAATGGGCGCGCCGCGGCCTCGAGCTCATCGACCGGCTCGAGGGATGAGCGTGGGCGAGACGCCGGACGGCCCAGTCCGCGATCCCCGCGGGACCGCCGCCACCGATCGGCTGAACTACACCGCCTATCGGCTCGCGCGCGCCCTCAACCGCGCCGCCGAGAACACGGCGCTCGCCCACGGCCTCACCCTCGCGCAGCTGCTCATCCTGCAGGTGCTCGGCGAGGGGCTTCCGCTGTCCAACGCGCAGGTCGCCCGGCGCACGTTCGTCAGCTCGCAGGCGGCGCACGTCGTCTCCGCGGAGCTGCTCGACGCCGGCCTCATCGAGAAGGTCGAGCACCCCACGAACCGGCGCGTGCGCCTGGTCCGGCTGAGCGAGGACGGATGGCGCGTGCTCGGCGAGTGCGACGCGGAGATCCGCGAGCGCGAGGCCGAGCTCGACGAGCGCATCGGTCCGGATCTCGGCGACTCGCTCGCGCAGGTCCTCGACCACGCCGCTGAGATCCTCGCCGGCGGCTACTTCGGCGACGCGGATGCCGAGGCCGAGGCGGTCCGCCGCCGACGGCGTCCGCGCAAGGGCGGGATGTCGCCGGCCTGACGCGGCGGTCCCGACGGGGCGGTCCGGTGGCGGCGCCGCCGGGGCGCGCGGCGGCCGAGCGTCACGCCGCGCGACGTGTGCGCAGCAGCACGAAGACGCTGCACGCGAGCGCCGCGCACGCGCCGATGCCGAGCATCGTGCGTCCGCCGGACGCGTCGATGATGCGCCCGGCCAGGAGCGCACCGAACGGCGCGACACCGTAGCTGGTGAGCATCACGAGCGACATCGCCCGCCCGAGCTGCGCGGGCGCGACGCTCGACTGCGCCGCGGACTGCAGCAGTCCCTGGTAGTAGCCGACGCCGAGGCCGAGCAGCGGCGCGACGGCGAGGAGCGCGCCGAGGGTGGGCACGGCGGCGTTGACTCCGAGTGAGACGCCGAGCAGGAGGCATCCGAGGATCAGCGAGCGCGCGCCCGCCTGCGCGCGGGCCGCGGCCAGCACGCCCCCGAGGATGGCGCCGACCGCGTTGAGCCCGTGCACGAGACCGACCGCGGTGGCGTCCCCGGCGTGATCGAGACTCGTCGCCGAGGTGAGCACGAGCATGAGGTTGAGGCACAGCAGCGCGACGACCGCGTTGACGATGATGAGCGTGAGGAACGTGCGGTTGCGCATGGGCGACGGCGGGGGCGGGCCGTCCGGCGCCGTGCGGGTCCGCGGGTGCAGGCGGGACGGCCGGATCAGCAGCACCGACACGAGGACGAGCAGGTAGCTGCCCGCGTACACGAGCATGCACAGCCGCGCCCCGAGTCCCGTGAAGGCGAGGCCGGCCAGGCCAGGGCCGATCGAGCGGGCCGACGCGAGCGCGATCGTGCTGAGCGCCACCGCCCGCGCGAGCCCCGCGGCCCCGACGATCTCGAAGATGATCGCCTGCGCCGCGACGCGCTCGAACGTGGCCACCGTGCCGAGCGCGGCGATGAGGGCGTAGATGAGCCAGATCGACGGGTCCGGCACCGACGCCGCGAACGCGAGCACGACGATCACGCCGCACGAGAGCGCGGAGGTGCACAGCATGATCGTGCGCGGCCGCACGCGGTCGGCGAGGCGGCCCGCCGGGACGCTCAGCAGCACGAGCGGCAGGAACTGCGCGACGGTCACGCCGGACAGCGCCTGCGCGCTCCCGGTCACCCCCAGGATGACGAGGGCCAGGGTGAGGTTCTGGAACCACGCGCCGGTGTTGGCGACGACCTGGCCGGAGAAGTAGAGCGCGAACCGCGGGTTCGCGAACGGCGAGAAGACGCCCCCGCGGGCCACGGCTCAGGACCGTTCCGGGACGCGGTCGCGGATGAAGTCCGCGATGCGCTCTCGCACCGTCCCCGTCGCACGCGCGTCGGCGTTGCTCGCGCGGATCTCCAGCACGGGGATGCCCTCCCGCTCGAGCGCCTGCGTGATGAGCTCCCCGCCCGGGGTGTCGTCGGCGACGAGATGGACGACGCCGTCGACGCCGTGGGCGAGTGCCTCCTTGACGTACCAGGACGACGACATGGGGGGCACGTAGAGCAGGTCGGTGAGTCCGACGAAGCGCGCGGCCAGCGCGCGCAGCGGCTCGTCGCCGTACCGCGCGTAGCCGTCGGCGGCCAGGGCGAGGTACATCGACCACACGAACACCGCGCCGAAGTCGTCCTGGAAGGAGCGGTACATGTCCAGATCAGACCACAGTCCGCGCCCGATCCACATCATGCGCCGCCGCTCATCGGGACACACCGCGGCGCCCGCCTCGATGCGCGCGGCGACCTCGTCGTGGAGGCGCCGCGCCGCCGCGACCGCCCACGCCGAGCCGCGGTGCCACTGCGGGACCATGACGCTGGGGATCGAGTCGGTCACCGCGACCGGCAGCGGGCGGGCGGCGGCGATGAGGTCGCGTGTGCGCCGGTTCCACTCGGCCTGCTCGTTCGCGAGCGCGAGGATCTCCTCGAGGCGGGCGAGGTCGAGGCGTCGCCCGGTGCGCTCCTCGAGCCACGTCACCAGCTCGCCGATCTCGTCGCGGAGCAGATCGACCCGGTCCGCGCCGAACACCTCGTCCCACCGCTCGGGCACGAGCTCCCACCAGCCCTCCGGCGCAGGCACGGCCGCCGTCCGGGAGAGCAGATACGTCTCGGTGCCGGGGCGCCTGCCCCACTGCTCGAAGATCTTGTGGGTCACATCGCCGCTGCGCTCCGCGATCGCGAAGCGCGGCTCGGGCAGTCCGCCCCACGGCGCGACGTCGGCGGGGAGGTCCTGCGCGCCGAGCGGGAGCACGTCGTACTGGCGGCTGTCGTCGGGGAGGCCGGCGGACGCGACGGCGGCGAGGGCGGCGGGGCCGACCCGCTTGGCGGCGATGATCGACGACCACCACTGGTTGACGACGTACGGCAGGTCGAGGGCGCGCAGGATCTCGTGCGGCGCGTCGGCGTTCGCGAGGACGAGCGGCTCGCCGTCGCGAACCCGCTGCATCGTCTCCTGGAACCACTGCTTCTGGAACGCGGTCGCCGCCGCGGCGCTGTCCAGGCGTCCCTCGGTCATCGCACCGCCTCCCCGTGCACGAGCCCGACCGCCTCTCGCGCCGCCTCGAGCTCGGCGCCGGGGCGGACGGGCGCGACGACCGCGAGACGGAGGCCGAACGCGGCGAGCGCGCTGCGCTGATCCGCGAGGTCCCACAGCGGCGCCTCGTCGGCCGCGCGGATGAGCGCGAGCGCGATGTCGACCTGGGCGTCGAGCGCCGTGTCGGCGGTGATGTCCGCCCGATCCGCGCTCAGTGCCGTGGGCGACGTCGCCACCCGCGCGAAGTGGCGGGCGACGAGACCGTCCAGGACGGCGTCGACATCGTCGCCGTCGACGGCGTTCCCCACCCACGCGGCGTCGCCCGTGTCGTGGTCCTCGCTGACGACGACGGCGCCGCCTTCCTCCAGCACGCGGTACACGTCGGCATCCGGATGCCCGGACCCCGTCACATGCACGCGGATGCCGGTGGTCGGCGCGTCGTCGACGGCGGCGTCGAGCCGCGCGACGGCGGTGGCGGGGTCGAGGCGGGCGCTGTCCAGGAGCGCGTCGAGGGCGACGGCGCCGCGGACGCGTGCCGGCTGCGCGCGGCGGCGCTCGCGCAGCCGGGCGCGCGCGTCCCCGACCGCGCGCTCGGCGCGGGCGGCGTCGGCGAGCGTCGCGGGCTCGGGCACCGCGCCGCCGATCCGGAGGCAGAAGGCGAGGAGGCCCTCGAACTGCCGGCGCACGAAGCGCCGCGCCGCGGGACGGTCGTCGCGCGGCAGGTCGAGCAGGTGCACGGGAAGCTCCGGCATCGTCGCCCGCAGAACGTAGAAGACGCGCAGCGAGGCCTGGCTGTCGTTGCACACGACGAGGCCGTCGAGCGGCTCTGTCCGCACCTGGGCGAGCAGACGCGCGGCGACGGCGTCCGCGGCGCCGAGGAGCGCGGCGGCCCGCTCGTCGACGGGAGCGGTCCACGAGCCGTGGAGCCGACGCGGCAGGATCCCGGCCGCCAGCACGAGCTGGCGCGGCACATCGTTGCCGATGACGCCGAGCACGGGCCGCCGCGGGTCGGTCACAGCACGCCCTCCTGATGCAGGCGCTCGATCTGCTCGCGGTCGTACCCGAGCATGGTCTGAAGCACCTCGTCGGTGTTCTCGCCCAGGCCAGGTGCGGGACGCGACAGCTCGGCGCCGCTGCGCGAGAACACGATGGGCAGTCCGCTGCCGTACAGGCCGTCGACATGTCCGAAGCGGGGGTGCACGAGCGGGACCACCTCGCCGCGCGCGGTCACGACCTCGTCGCGCACGGCCTCCGCGGTGTCGCGCACGGGCGCCGCGGGGACGCCGTTCGCCTCGAACGCCGCGAGCGCGTCGGCGGTGGAGCGCTCGGCGGCCCAGTCGGCGATGAGGCCGTGCAGGAGGTCCGCGTTCGCGACCCGGGCGTCGCGGGTCGCGTACAGCGGGTCGTCGACGAGGTCGGGGCGGCCCAGGGCGGTCAGAGTCCCCGCGGCGAAGGCGTCCGTCGGGGCGCAGATCGCGAACCAGCCGTCGGCGGTGCGGAACGTGCCGAACGGCGCGAGCCGCGGCACGACCGACCCGGTGCGCAGCGGGAAGCCCACCGACTCGAGTGCGTCGAACGGCTCGCACGCGACGAGGGACGTGAGCGCGCCGAGCATCGACACGTCGACGTGCTGGCCCTCGCCCGTGTCGTCGACGTGGATGACGGCGCCGAGCGTGCCGATCACCGCGAACAGCGGCGCGACGAGGTCGCCGATGGGCAGACCGAACCGGACAGGGGCGTCGCCGGGCTCGCCGGCGGTCATCATGACGCCGCTGAGCGCCTGGATGATGGTGTCCATCGCCTTGCCGTCGCCGGGCACCCCCTGGGCGCCGAAGCCGCTGATCGACGTGTAGACGAGGCGGGGGTTGAGCTCACGGACGGTCTCGTAGTCGATGCCGAGCCGCTTGGTCACCCCGGCGCTGTAGTTCTCCACGACGATGTCGGCCTGGCGCACGAGGTCGAAGAAGATCTCGCGGCTGGCGGGATGCTTGAGGTTGAGCGTGATGCTCTCCTTGCCCCGACCGCGCGCCATCATCGAGACCGACATGTCGTCCGGCCCGGTCCGGCGCAGCTGCAGGCCCTCGGCGGTGACGTAGGGCGAGTTGTTCCGCGATGAGTCGCCCCCGCGCTGCGGGTTCTCCACCTTGATCACGCGGGCGCCGAGGCTCGCGAGGAGCATCGTCGCGTAGGGACCGGCGAGCGCCGTGGTCAGGTCGATGACGGTCTTGCCGGCGAGAGGGCCGGGAGCATTCATATTCACCTCTGTGTATCCATCCGGACGTGGAGCAGTCCGTCGTCGTCGAAGAAGTCCGTGGCGAAGCCGCCGTCCCGCGTCGTCTCGCGCAGATAGGCGCGGACGGCGGCGCCGCGCGCGCTGTCGTCGGCGACGGGCACGACGCGGGCCTCATCGTCGATCCAGCACGGCAGGAGCGCGGCCGAGACATCCGCTCCGGAGAAGCCGAGCACGGCGATCGCGGTGTTCCGGCTCTCCGGGTGGAAGGGGTAGTCGGGCATCGCCGGGTCGGGATCGAAGCCGAACAGGCGACGGCGCCGGCGGGCCCACTCGGCGCGCTCGGGCGCGTCGTCGTCGGTGGCGAGTGCGCGGGTCACCGTCGCGAAGTTGCCGAGGCCGTGCAGGATCGGCCGCCCGCGATACACCTCGACGCCTTTGAAGATGTGGGCGTGATGTCCGACGACGGCGTGCGCGCCGGCGTCGATCGCGGCGTGGGCGAGCTCGATCTCGTAGGCCGCGATCTCGGCGGGGACATGCACGAGACCCTTGTGGAGCGCGACCACGAGCACGTCGACATCCGCCGCGGCCGCCGCCACCGCCGCCTCGAAGCGGGCGCGCGAGCGCGGCTCGGCGCGCGTGTCGATGCGCGGCGGGCCGCCGGGGTTCGCGCCCGCCGGCTCGTAGTGGGTGACCACCTCGACGTAGGCGGCGCCCGGCTTGAGGGTGGTCGCCCACGTCTCGCGGGGCCCGACGGCGTTGACGCTCACGACGCCGAGGCGCGTGCCCCGGGCCTCCACGATCGCCGGCGCGAAGGCCTCGTCGAGCGTCTCCCCCGCGCCGGCCGTGCGGATGCCGCGCGCGGCGCACAGCGCACGCGTGCTGCGGATGCCCTCGGGACCGTAGTCGTAGACGTGGTTGCCTGCGAGGGTGAGCACGTCGAAGCCCGCACGGGCGAGCGCGTCGAGCGCCGCGGGCGGGCCGGGCAGCGCCGGCACATCGGTCGTCTGCACGAGGCCGTCGACGATGTGGGGGATCTCGAGGTGTCCGACGCGCACGTCGGCTGCCGCGAGGACGGGAGCGGCCTGCGCGACGAGCGGCCACGCGTCGTCGCGCTCGAGGACGAGGTCCCCGACGGCGTGGAGCGTGATCACGCCGCCGCCCCGGGGTCGACGGACCGGCCCGCGCGGTCGAGGAACGCGCGCAGGCGAGTGGAGCGGGGGTCGCGGAAGAAGTCCTCGGAGGGACGGTCCTCGATGAGCTCGCCGTCCGCCATGAAGACGCAGCGGTCGGCGACGCTGCGCGCGAACTCGAGCTCGTGCGTGACGACGACCATCGTCATCCCCGATTCGGCGAGGTCCTTCATCACGCGCAGGACCTCGTCGACGAGCTCCGGATCGAGCGAGCTCGTCGGCTCGTCGAAGAGGAGGACACGCGGGTTCGTGGCGACGGCGCGCGCGATCGCGACGCGCTGCTGCTGCCCGCCGGAGAGCTGGCGCGGGTGGGCGAGGGCCTTGTCGGCCAGCCCCACCCGGTCCAGGAGCTCCATGGCGTGGGCGCGCGCCTTCGCCGCGGGGACGCCGTGCACCTTGATGGGCGCCTCGGTGATGTTGCGCAGCACGGTCCAGTGCGGGAAGAGGTTGAACTGCTGGAAGACCATCCCCATGCGGCGGCGCTGCCTCTCGACATCCGCCTCGCGCAGCGCCCGCAGCCCGCCCCGGTACTGCTCGTAGCCGAGCAGCTCGCCGTCGAGGTACATCGCACCGCCCTCGATGGACTCGAGCTGGTCGATGCAGCGCACGAGCGTGGACTTGCCGGAGCCGGACGGCCCGAGCACCGCCACGACCTCCTGCGCGTGGATCTCGAGGTCGACGCCCTTGAGCGCCTCGTGCTCGCCGTAGAACTTGCGCAGGCCGACCACCTGCAGGACGGGCGTCGTCGATTCCTCGCGCATCATGCCGCCACCTCCGCCGCGGTCTTGACCCGCGCGACGGCCGCCGTGCGCGTGAGCCCCTTGCTGTAGTACCGCTCGACCCGGCGCTGCAGGATCGTCAGCAGCGTGACGGCGACGAGGTACCAGATGACGGCGACGAGCAGCATCGGCACCACCTCGTACGTGCGGTTGTAGATCACCTGCACCGAGTGGAGCAGATCGCCCATCGCGATGACGGAGACCAGCGACGTGCCCTTCAGCAGCGCGATCACCTGCGAGCCGGTCGGCGGGATGATGACCCGCATCGCCTGCGGCAGGACCACGCGCGAGAACGCGTGCCAGCGCGAGAAGCCCATGGCGGCGGACGCGTCGCGCTGCCCCTGGTCGACCGACAGGATGCCGGCGCGGATGATCTCGGCCATGTACGCCGACTCGTGCAGCGAGAGCCCCACGATGGCGGCCGTCAGCGGCGTGATGATGTCGTTGGTCGGCCAGCTGAGCAGTTCGGGGCCGAACGGCACCCCGATCTCCAGCCGCGGGATCAGGTACGCGAGGTTGTACCAGAAGATGAGCTGCACGAGCGGCGGGACGCCGCGGAAGAACCCGACGAAGACGACGCAGGCCCACCGCAGCGGAGCGAACGAGCTCAGCTGGCCGGCGGCGAGGCCCGTGCCGAGGACCGACCCCAGCACCATTCCCACGATCGTGAGCACCACGGAGGTCCCGAGTCCGAGCAGGACGCTCGGGTTGAACAGGTACTCCGCCACCACGGGCCACTCGAAGCGCTCGTTGGTGATGAGGAACACGAGGAGCTGCGCGACAACCAGCAGGAGCAGGATGCCGACGACCACCCGCCACGGATGGATCCGCCGCCGCGCGTCGGCGACGTCGATGGATCTGTCCGCGAGCGGATTGCGGAGGGGCTGCGTCATCGTCTCAGGCATGGTTCGTCAGGAGGTCGGGTTCAGCTCGGGGGCGTCGACGGCGACGTCCTCGATGTTCCACTCGGACATGATTCGTCCGTACTCGCCGTTCTCGAAGATCGCCTCGAACGCGGCGAGCATGGGCTCCGCCAGGCCGCTGCCCTTCGGCATGAACAGCGCGAGCTTGTCGATGCCGGCGCCCTGGTCGTCGGTCTGCACGAGGTACTCGTACTTGTCCGGGTCGCTGGCCTGCAGGTCGATCGCGCCCGACTGCGTCGTGCCGGCGTAGTCCGCGCGATCCGAGTTGACGGCGAGGAAGGTCGAGTTGGTGTCCTCGAGGCCGATGAACTCGGCCGGCTCGAGACCCTGGTCCGCGCACCACGCGTTGTAGCGCTCGAGCTGGCTCTCGGTCACCGAGCCGGTGACGCCGGCGACGCGGGCGCCGCACAGGGCCTCGGGCTTGCCGAGCTCGTCCGCCCGCTCGGCGAGGTACACGTAGGAGGTGCGCGTGGTCATCCACACGATGGCGTCGAAGTCCTCGAGCCGCTCGGGGGTGGTGCGCACGGGGCCGTTGAACGCGTCGTAGCGACCGGACAGCATCCCGGTCAGCATGGCGTCCAGGCCGGAGGCGGTGATGATGTCGAACGGCACGCCGAGCTCCTTCGAGAGGGCGGCCTGCAGATCGGGGTCGATGCCGGTGATGTCGCCGTTCTCCTCGATGGTGCGGTACGGCGGGTGCGTGTCGCCGGCGATCTTGATGACGCCGGCCTTCTTGACGGCGTCGGGCAGCTGGTCGTACAGCGGGGCGTTCTCATCGACGCCGTTCGACCCGCTCTGCTGCGGATCGGAGCCGCTGCCGGATCCGGCGCAGCCGGACAGGGCGACAGCTGCCGCGAGGAGAGGGATGACGGCGAGAGCGACCTTGCTTCGCATGGGAGACTCCACATCTTCGTGTCGGTGCCGGGGTCGGGTGACCACTGCGGAATATCATAATTCTTGATATTTGAAGATTTCAACCATTTTCTCGGTTCCGGCGTTCTGGCCGGTGAAACGCACATTCTGCTCCGAGACGCATGCGGGGCGCACGTGCCTCAGCGCAGGAGGCGCGCCTCGCGGGGGCAGCGGGGGCGCCCGTCGGTGAGCGAGGGCGGCGAGACGGAACGGGGCACGGCGAAGCGCCGCGCGTCAGGTCAGAAGACGTACTCCATGAGCTCGAGACGTACTCCATGAGCTCGATGCCGAGCGTGCGGAACGCGTCGTGCGCGCGCACCCGGTGCGTCACCGACAGGTCGTCGAAGCACACGATGAGGGCGTAGGCGAGGCCGGCGCGCGGGCCCGCGAGGACTCCCGCCTCGACGCGGATGCCGTCGTCGCGACCGGTCTTGTTGATGAAGAGCAGTCCGTGCTCGTCGTCGTCGTGCGAGAACGGGTCGAGCCCCGTCGCCGAGGCGACGAGGCTCAGGTCCTGATTGAGGCTCAGCCACTCGGCGACCTGGGCGCTGACGGAGGCGTTGACCGCCTCACTGTTGACGAGCGCACCGAACAGGCCCGCGAGCTCGCGGGCGGAGCTCAGCGCGAAGTGCGGGGCGTCGTCGGGCCCGCGGTGATCGCGCAGCCGGTCGAGGAGGGCCGATCGGCTCAGGCCGAGCTGCTCGATGCGTCCGCGGACGGCGTCGAGCCCCACGCGGCCGAGGAGGGCGTTGGCGGCGAGCTCGTCGCCGGCCGCTGCGGCGAGCACGGCGAGATCGACGAGCGGCAGGGCCGGGGCCTTGAGGTGCTGCCACAATCCGGTGCGGGCCGAGGGGTCGACGGCGTCGCGCTCGACGACCTCGAGCGGATCCAGCGTCCCCTGGTCGAAGCCCGCGGCGACCTCGATGAGCAGCGGCACGACGCCGAGCCCGGCGACGGGCTGCGTCACGAAGTCGTCCCCGGCGAGGACGACGGTGCCGCGGTCCAGGTCGGCGATGTGCACCGAGACCCTCGCGCCGGACACGGCGAGGTCGTCGAGAGCCTTCAGGGTGGAGGTGAACGTGCGATGCGCGGACGTGGCGCGGCGCGACACGCGCCTGCTGCCGCGGCGGGAACCGCGGTACTGGATGTCGCGTCGGGGCTCGGGGGGAGTGCCCACCAGCTGTCCTTCCATTGATGGGGGTGGTGGAGCGGTCGATGAGGCAGCCGTGACAGCACGGCTGAGCGCCTCTCGGCGCGCGAGAGGCTCGACTTCAGGATGGGGGGATGTTCTGTTGTGAGGGGGTGGGACTGTCCCGCTACCAGATCGTGACGCGGTTCTCCGGCGCGAGCCACAGGGCGTCGCCCTCGGTCACCCCGAAGGCATCGTAGAACGCATCGATGTTGCGCACGATCTGATTGCAGCGGAACTCGTTGGGAGCGTGCGGGTCGATCGTGAGGAGGCGGATCGTCTCGGCGTCCCGCCCCTTCTGCTGCCAGATCTGACCCCAGCTGAGGAACAGACGCTGGATGCCGGTGTAGCC
>Ga0180223_1001310_pt1 | contig 19791 bp, 20 predicted proteins | sample eDN5th30CKraftOP_FD_151337 | JGI IMG/M metagenome (GOLD analysis project Ga0180223, IMG submission 151337) | Enriched Organic Plus compost microbial communities from Emeryville, California, USA - eDNA 5th pass 30_C Kraft OP (version 2) (version 2) ...
TGGCCATGCGGCGCGCCTAGCCGCCGCCCCGCCCTCCGTCAACCATGGGCGGCGGCACGAGAGCAGCCCCAGGATCGATGGGCATTCAGCGACGGCAGGCGGGCCGTTCCCATTCATGCGATCGAACCTTTTTTCACGCGGAGGCGTGAAGTATCCGGAAGTCACGATGCGCAGCCCACCCATCAGCGTGCGGAGGGTCGGTCAGCAGGGCAAGAAGCGCCTTTCGGCGCGCCCTTTTCCGCTTCTCCGCGCCTCCGCGTGACTCGGTCAGATCAGCCGGCTGCGCAGGACGATCCCTGAACGTCGATCCGGCCTAGCGGCATATCCGGACACGCACGCGCCGGCCGGTATAGGGGCTGCGGCGCCATTCGATCCAACAGCGCTGGCGATGCCCGCGCCAGTCGCTGCGGTTGTCGCGCCAGTGCCGCCGGTCGTTCCAGCGATGATCCCGGTCGCCGCGCCAGCCGTCGCGATAGTGATGGTCGCGCGCCTGTGCGGGAATAGCCGTCGCGCCGAGTCCGGCAATGGCCAGTCCCAGCACCGCTACGCCTTTCCATAAAAAGGTCATGATGCTTCTCCTCACCGATCCCGCCGCTCCACCGGCGGGACGTGATGGAGAGGATGGACAATGGCGGCTGAACGGTCCGGGAACGCGCCTGTCAGTTTGCGTTCAGCCTGCGCTACTGTTCCGCAGCGCCGTTTCGGTCTCCGTCATATAGTCGCGCGTGATCGGCAACGTGCGCCGGTCGCGGACATATTGGACCTGATAATTCACCATCCCGCCATGCTCGAACACCGTCGCCGCTCCGGCGAGATAGAAGGTCCACAGGCGGAAGAAGCTTTCGTCATACAGGGCGACGATCTCTTCCCTGTGCTCCATTGTCCGCTTGTACCATTCGCGTATCGTCAGCGCATAATGCAGGCGGAGCACCTCCACATCCGTCACCATCAGGCGCGTTCCTTCGCTGCCCCGCAGCATTTCGGACAGGGCCGGGATATAGCCGCCGGGGAAGATATATTTCTGCGTGAAGGCGTCGGTGATGCCGGGGCCGTCGATGCGGCCGATGGTGTGGAGCAGCATCACGCCGTCGGGCGTCAGCAGGTCGCGGCATTTGTTGAAGAAGGTGCGGTAATGTGCCGTCCCCACATGCTCGAACATGCCGACCGACACGATCCGGTCGAACGGCCCGTTCATGTCGCGATAGTCGATCAGTTCGAAGCGGACATGATCGGATACACCCGCCTCCTGCGCCCTCTGGCGCGCGACCTTGAGCTGTTCCTCCGACAGGGTGATGCCCGTCACGTCGACGCCGCAGGTGCGATGGAGATAGAGCGCCATGCCGCCCCAGCCGCAGCCTATGTCCAGCACCTTCATGCCCGGTTTCAGCAGCAGCTTGGCGGCGATGTGCGCCTTCTTGTCCTCCTGTGCCTGTTCCAGGCCGATGCCCGCCCGATTGTCGGCATCGGGCCAGTAGGCGCAGCTATATTGCCGGTCCTTGTCCAGGAACAGGGCGTAGAGCGCGCCCGACAGATCGTAGTGATGGGCGACGTTGGCTTTCGCGCGGGAGCGGTGGTTGGCGCGCCAGAGCGTCTGGCGAAGCGCCTTGAACCCGCGCTTGAGCGGTCCCCTGCTGCTGATCGATCGGCCCTTTTCCCAGGCGTTGTTGACGCGGATGAGGGAGATCAGCTCCATAATGCCGCCGCCCTCGATCGCGACCCGCCCGTCGATATAGGCTTCCGCCATGCCGAGCCGCGGGTCCTTCAATATGTCCAGCGGAACGCGCGAATCGAGGAATGTGAGCGTCAGGCCGGGGAAGGCCGGATCGGGCGTCCCCACCGTGCTGCTGGAGCCGTCATGATAGATGACCGTAAGCTGGCCCTGCGAAACCAACCGCCTGAGAATCCGTTCGAATATCTTCATGTGCCGCAACCTGCCCTGTCATGACGCGGGCGTCAAATGCCTGCGTACCAATCATAGCCTGCGCGGTCTTCCCAATAGCCGCCCTTGCCCGCGCCGATACCGGACAGGCTCTCCACCGCCTCTATCGCCATCAGATATTTGGCGTGCTTGTAGCCCAATTGCCGCTCCACCCGCAGCCGCAGCGGCGCACCGTTCGCCACCCGCAGCGGCCGGTCGCTCAAGGCGAAGGCCAGGATGGTCTGGGGATGGAAGGCATCGATCAGGTCGATGCTTTCATAATAGCGCCCGCCCCCGCCCATATCGTCGGCGCAGCGCAGGACGACATAGCGCGCCCGGCCGTGCATCCGCGCGGCGTCGAGGATGAGCGACAGCGGCACGCCGCGCCACTTGCCGATGGCGCTCCAGCCTTCGACGCAGTCATGGCGGGTGATCTGCTCGCGATGGGGCATGGCGTGGAGTTGGGCGAGCGAGAGCGACAGGGGCCGGGCGACCATCCCGCCGACGCGCAGCCGCCAGTCGGCAAAGCCGCTCCGCCACAGCGCCCTATAGGCCGGCGTGTCGGGATTGGCGGTGCCGTTGGCGCGGAAGAAGGGGGATATCTGATCCGGCCGGAATTCATGCGCGAGGGCGTCGGGACGCATCAGGCCACGCTGCGCCCATTTATGGAAATTGTCCGCCGAAAAGAGCGCATCGCGCACCGTTTCATGGCGCGCCAGCCGGTCGCAGCCCGCCAGCGCGGCGGCTCCCCCCAGCACCAGCGCGCGGCGGGAGAGAAGGCGCGTCATCGCCTTTTCTCCGGCACGCGATATCTGCCCGTGAGCATGGATCGAACCTCATTGAGCGGACCCGCCAACAGCACCATGAGGATGTGGACGAGGAAGAAGGCCGCAAGCGCGAAGGCGGCGATAAAATGGATCGACCGGGCGGACTGCCGCCCACCGAACAGGTCGATCAGCCACGGCCAGGCCGCGTTCATGCCCGGCGACATGGCAAGGCCGGTCAGGATCGCGACTGGCAGCAGCAGGAAGATCACCGCCCCATAGCTGCCCTTTTGCAGCACAGTGTAGCGAAGCGCCGCCTCCCCCGTGGGAAAGCGCAGGCGGGCATGATCCTGGATATCCCGCCAGACGTGGCCGGGGGCCAGCTCTCCCCGGCGGAAGAGCAGGTCCCGGCGGATGTGCCCGTTGCCCAGGCTCCAGAACATATAGACAAGCAGCGAGAAGAGAAGGACCGGCGCGGCGGTCAGGTGCCAGTGCCGCGCCATGGCGAGATCGTAGAGCGCTGGCAGCGTGATCCAGCCGGGGAAGCGACCCGGTTCCAGCCAGGCATGATCGAAATTGGCCCCATATTGGCCCCAGTAAAGCCGCGGATGCGCGTTGAAGATACCCAGGCCGCTGGTGAACAGCATATAGAGCAGCATCGCATTCAGCCAATGCCACAGGCGCGTCGAAAGCCGATGGCGCTGCACCATGCGCGGCATGACGGCGGCGGCCTGGCCCTGTCCCATGACGGCAACTGTTACCCTTTTGCATCAGTCAGGTCAAAATGGATGTTCGGGACGGGAAGGAAGGACTCCGTTCATCTGGCAGCCATCTGGCGGGCGCATAAGCGCGCTCCCACCGCAAGTAAGCCGGCGGGCCCTGAAACGACTATGGAATGATAGCTGTATTTTTCAAGAGGGTCAGGATCAGAATAAATTTATAGATCAGTCCCTTTTAAAAACTGATTGAGTATCTAGATAAAGCTCATCCCGGTTCAGGGTGTCGAATAATATATGAGGAATATGATGAAGACTGCGTTTATCGCGGCGATTGCTGCTGCTACCGTTTCCGTCCCCGCTTTTGCACAGGATGCAGCTCCCTTTACTGGCCCGCGCGCTGGCGTGGTCCTGGGCTATGACAATATCCAAGGCAGCGACGGTTTCACCTATGGCGGCTCCACCGGTTATGACATCGCGGTCACGCCGCGCGTCACCGTCGGCCCGGAAGTGTCGTTCAGCGACTCCACCACCAAGGACAGCGGCGTCCATGCCAGCCGCGACCTCGCCGCTTCGTTGCGCCTCGGTTATGTCGTGACGCCGCAGGTGCTGGCGTTCGGCAAGGTCGGCTATGCCAATACCCGCTTTGAATATGCCGGCGCGCATCAGTCGCTGGAAGGCGTGCGTTTCGGCGGCGGCCTGGAATATGCGGTGACCCCGCGCACCTATATCTCGGCCGAATATCAGCGGACCGAATATGAGGATGATTTCGGCGGCCGTAATGCCGGCCTGGTAGGCGTCGGCTTCCGCTTCTAAGCGCGGCCGATCGCAGGAAGAAGGGCGGCTCCCCTTGCGGGCCGCCCTTTTTTTTGGGTCAGGTCGCTTGCAAACCCTCGCGCCGGATGGCGTTTATGGGTGGTTTGCGGTCGCCCCCTCCCCGTTGTCATGCCAGCGAAAGCTGGCATCTCTCTTTCTTAGGGTGCAACCAAGCCTAAGGGAGATCCCGGCTTTCGCTGGGATGGCGGATAATGAACGTCCGCAACTGGCCGAAAGAAGCCGCCGGCGCGAGGGTTTGCAAGGTGCGTCATTCCCCTTTTGCAGGCCAGCAATGGACCTGCGGCGAAAAAAGCGCCAATCTTCGTCAATGGGCATGGGATGTTTCATGACGCTGCCGGGTCATCGCGCTCCGGCTTTCCTAGCGCAGGCACCTGTCCAGCCCGTCCCGCTGGACCACGCCGACGCGCGCGGCGATGCTGTTGCCGTAGCGCCTGGTGAAACCGCCCGGCGCGACCGCCGCCCGCTTCTTCGGCAATGGCAGGACAGCGGCGATCCGCGCCGCCTCCGCCCGCGTCAGGCGGCTGGCGTCATGATGGAAATACCGCAGCGCCCCCGCGTTCGCGCCATAGGTTCCAATGCCGGTTTCCGCGACGTTCAGATAGACTTCCATGATCCGCCGCTTCCCCCATATGGCCTCGATCAGCACCGTGAACCACGCTTCGAACCCCTTGCGGACAAAGCCGCCGCCCTGGATCAGGAACACATTCTTCGCGGTCTGCTGGCTGATCGTCGATCCGCCCCTGATCCGGCCGCCGCTGGCGTTATGCCGCATGGCCTGCGCGATGGCGTCGACGTCGAAGCCGTGATGCGTGCAGAAGCGGCTGTCCTCCGCCGCGATGGCGGCCCGCGCCATGTTCGGGTCCATATCGTCCAGGCTCATCCAGTCCTTCGTGAAGCCCCTCGAATCGAACAGCATCGTCAACGTCACCGGCGGCGGCACGACGCGATAAATCCCCACCATGAGCAGCGAGAACACCGCAAAGACGACCACGATCCTGATCGGAACGGTGATCCAGCGGGAAAAACGGCGCGAGGAGGAAACGGGTTTGGCGTTCATGGCGTCCTCGTAACGCGCCACCCCCGCTTCGTTCAAGCGGCCGCGGGCATTCTCCTTTCGGACCGTCTCCGTTCGATGCGCGACACCATGGGAGTGCCGGAATGACCTTGCCCGACGGCTGGCGGCCGATGGAGGCAACCGATATCGCGGCCGTGTCGGCCATTTCCGATGCCGTGCACGGGCCTTTCACGGAGGATGCGGAAATCTACGCCGAAAGGCTGGCGCTTTATCCGGCGGGATGTTTCGTGCTGGAACGGCAGGAACGCATATCGGGTTATCTCATTACCCATCCGTGGCAAGCGGCGACACCGCCCCCATTGAACCGGCCCGTCGGAGCGATGCCGGCCGATGCGGATTGCTATTATCTGCACGACCTCGCGCTGCTGCCGGAGGCGCGGGGGTGCGGAGCTGGCCGGGCTGCGACGGACTGCGCCCTGCGCGCCGCGCGCGCGGCGGGGCAGGACGTCATCCTCCTCACGGCCGTGGGCGGCGCGGAGGCTTTCTGGAAAAGGCAGGGTTTCGCCGCCATTGCCGGCAGGCGCGACGATGCGGGGAAGTCATCCTACGGGGAGGAGAGCGTGCTCATGCGCCGTCCGGTTTGCGCCGGGGACCGGGATAGGCTGTAAAAAGCAGGATGCGGATGCTGTCCGATCCCCAATCGTCAAAGCCGCTTCACCCGGATGGCCTGGCGATTGAGGACAGCGCTTCCGAAAACCGTCATGAAGGCGATATCCGTCGCGTCGCGGCCCACGGCGATGCGGACCATGGTTTCAATGGGCGCAAGGCCGGTGGCGTCGACCAGATGCCAGGCTCCGTCCAGCCAGACTTCGACCACGGCATGGAAATCGGGCGGATCGAGATCCAACGCATAGACGGAGACGAGCCGGGCCGGAATGTCGCAGGCGCGGATGAGCGCGGCGGTCAGATGGGCATAGTCGCGGCAAACGCCCTGTTGGGTGACGAAGCTGTCGACCGCGCTGGTCGTCGCGTCCGAACTGCCGGACACATAGCGCAGATTGTCCCGGACCCATTGGACAAGGGCCTGCACCAGCACGCCGCCTTCCAGTCCGGGGAAATGCCCTTCGACGAAGCCGCCGAAACGGTCCGCCTCGCAATAGCGGCTGGGCCAGATGAAGGGGAGCACCGATTCCGGCAAATCGGGCAAGGGCGATTTGCGCAGCCCCGAAAGATCGGGTGCGATGCGCTCCACCTCCACCGCCGCATGATAGCGCAGCGTCATGCGCCCGCCGCCCGCGCGCGTCCAGGCCCGGCGGCCCACAGCGCTTCCTCCGCCCAGGGTGGAGACAGGCCCCGCCCCTTCGACCATCAGGGATTGTTCCAGCACATGCTGGTCGTGCATTTCCGCCGCCTCAAGCGCCAGCAGGACATCGGCCGACCCGGCAAAATCATAGTCCAGCACGGTTTCGATTTCGAGGCGCATCCCTGCCCTTTCCGTTGTCCCGCAACATAACCGGTCAATCCCGCGTCCGTTCCTTCCGCGCTGTGCTCCAGCTTTACATGGTCCACGCGAAGGAAAAGGCGATTATGCCGCTTGCAACCTTGAATGGCGGTTATGTGGTGGAGAGAGGACAAACCGCTTCCCAGTGGAAACGTCGCCCCCCTTCGCAGGAGCACGGCGCAAGCAACGTCTCCTTCTGATCGTTAGCCGATTTTCAGTCGCTCGGCTTTGCAAACGCCATCATCGCTCATGTAAAAGGCCCACCGTGCTTCCTTGCGCGGCGGGCCTTTTCAGTGCGTGAAGCGTGAGACGGGCAGCGCCGCGCCGGCCAGCTTCCGGTTGATCCGTCCGGAAGCCGGTCAGCGCTTATTCGCCGCCGTCATCCGCTTCGGATCCCGCCATCATCCCTTCGGCAACCTCCTCGGTCTTGCCCCGGATCGCCCGTTCCAGACGATCCGCCATTTCGGGATTTTCCTTGAGGAAGGTCTTCGCATTCTCCCGGCCCTGACCAATGCGGACCGAGTCATAGGAGAACCATGCGCCCGATTTTTCGACTACGCCGGCCTTGACGCCCAGATCGAGGATCTCGCCGATCTTGGAAATGCCCTCGCCATACATGATGTCGAATTCGACCTGCTTGAAGGGCGGAGCGACCTTGTTCTTGACCACCTTCACGCGGGTCGCGTTGCCGACGAAGTCGTCGCGATCCTTGATCTGGCCCGTGCGGCGGATGTCGAGACGGACGGAAGAGTAGAATTTGAGCGCATTGCCGCCCGTCGTCGTTTCCGGATTCCCGTACATGACGCCGATCTTCATGCGGACCTGGTTGATGAAGATCACGATGCAGCGCGAACGGCTGATCGAGCCGGTCAGCTTGCGCAGCGCCTGGCTCATGAGGCGCGCCTGGAGGCCGACATGGCTGTCGCCCATTTCGCCTTCGATCTCCGCGCGGGGCACCAGCGCGGCGACCGAGTCCACCACCAGCACGTCGATCGCATTGGACCGCACCAGCGTATCGACGATCTCCAGCGCCTGTTCCCCGGTATCGGGCTGCGACACGATCAGTTCGTCGATATCCACGCCCAGCTTCTTGGCATAACCCGGATCGAGCGCATGTTCGGCGTCGACAAAAGCCGCGACGCCGCCGCCCTTCTGCGCTTCGGCGATGACATGCAGCGCCAGCGTGGTCTTGCCCGAGCTTTCCGGCCCGTAAATTTCAACGACGCGCCCGCGCGGCAGGCCGCCGATGCCGAGCGCGATGTCGAGGCCGAGCGAGCCGGTCGAAATCGCTTCGATCTCCATCTTCTCGCGGCTGCCCAGCTTCATCGCCGAGCCTTTGCCAAAGGCGCGGTCGATCTGGGAAAGGGCCGCTTCCAACGCTTTTTGTCTGTCCATTGTCCCTGTCTTCTTGGAATCGATGAGTGAGAGCATTGCGGTCATGGCCCTGTCCCCTGTCAAGTGGAACGCGCCGATTCTTCCGGCGCCTGGCCATCATGTATCCTGTTTGTTCCACAAGAACAAGAGGGGAACAGAATTTTCCTATCGCCCCTCCAGCGCCTTGCTCAGGGCGCGCTCCACCGCTCCGATGGTGAACGGCTTGGCCAGGGTGGGCCGCGCCGCATGGGTGGTCGGCAGATCGTCGGCCATGCCCCCGGTCGCGAAGACGAAGGGTATGGCATGTTCGACCAGGATGTCGGCGACCGGCCAGCTCTTTTCGCCCTGAAGGTTGCAGTCCAGCAACGCGGCGTCGAAGCCGCCCTGCCGAGCAAGCATGCAGGCTTCGTCCAGAGACGTCGCCAGACCGTGCAACCGATAGCCCAACGTGTCGAGATAATCCTCCAGCATCATGCCGATCATCGCTTCATCCTCGACGATCAGGATGGATTTGCCGTCCGACATGCCTGCATTCCCTGTTGCGAAAGGCTTCGCTATCGCATCGGATGCGGCTTGCCCAGCCCCAATCCCCTGATCCACCGCAAAGTCATTCCGCCGCCGGTGGGCGCAAAGCGAGCGCGTCGCGCGCGGCTTCGGCCAACTGGCTGACGGAAAAGGGCTTGGGCAGGAAGGCGACATTGGCGATGTCGATGGATTTGCGAAGCTGTTCCTCGGCATAGCCGGACATGAACAGGACCGGCAGGTCGGGGTGCGTCCGGCGCGCGCGGGCGACCATCGCCGGACCGTCCATATTGGGCATGACCACGTCCGAGATGAGAAGGTCGATCCGCTCGTCCCCGGCCAGCACCTCCAGCCCTTGTTCGCCGTCGCTGGCGGTCAGCACCTTGTATCCCTGCCGCACGAGCGCGCGTTCGGCGACGGCGCGGACCATGTCCTCATCCTCCACCAGCAGCACGGTGCCGGTGCCCCATGTCTCGCTGCGGCGGACGGGAGCCTGCGGCTTTGCGGGCTGATGCGCGTCCGCGCCCTGATAGACGGGGAGGTAGATGACGAAGCTCGCGCCCCGCCCCAATTCCGATTCGGCGAAGATATAGCCGCCCGACTGCTTGACGATGCCATAGACGGTCGACAGCCCCAGGCCCGTGCCCTTGCCCAGTTCCTTGGTGGTGAAAAAGGGTTCGAAGATCTTCGCCAGCACCTCCGGCGCTATGCCGAGGCCCGTGTCGGATACGCGCAGTGCGGTATAATCGCCCGCGGGCATGATCTGGCTGCGCATCTCGCGCACGCGCGCGGCAGGCACGGCATAGGTCTGGATGTTGAGCGTGCCCCCTTGCGGCATGGCGTCGCGGGCGTTGACGGCCAGGTTCACGATCACCTGCTCAAGCTGGCCGGGGTCCGCGCGCACCGCGCCCAGATTGCGGCCGTGGCTGACTTCCAGCTTCACGCTTTCGCCCAGCAGGCGCTTCAGGAGGTTGGACACGTCCGCCACGATATCCGGCAACTGGAGAACCTGCGGCCGCAAGGTCTGTTGACGGGAGAAGGCGAGCAGTTGGCGCGTCAGGCCCGCCGCGCGGTTGCTGTTCGACTTGATCTGCTGGATGTCGTCATAATCGCTGTCGCCCGGCGTATGGCGCATCAGCATCAGGTCGCAATGGCCGATGATCGCGGTCAGGATATTGTTGAAGTCATGCGCGACCCCGCCCGCGAGCTGGCCGATGGCCTGCATCTTGGTCGCCTGCGCCACCTGCCGCTTGAGCTTGCTTTCCTCGCTATTGTCCTTGAGGCTGAGCAGCACCGCCGCTTCGCCCAGGCCGCGCACGCCCGCGAGGCTGAGCGCGGTCGGCTCGTCGGGCTGGTCGCGCATCCTGACGGCGATGTCGCCCGACATTTGCGGGCCGACGGCGAAGCGGCGCACGGCGTCGGCCACCGCCGCCTGATCCTCCCGCACGACAAGGTCGCCGGGATAGCTGGGCTTCTCGCCGGGATTAAGGCCCACCGCCCGCCCGAATGCGTTGTTGAGGAAGAGCACGCGCCCGTCCCGGTCCGCCATGGCGAGGCCGAAGGGCAGCAGCGACAGCAGCGTTTCGATATAGGACAGCGCCGACGTCCCGCCTCCGCCGCCCGGCTCGTCGATGAGGAGGAGGAGCATCGGCCCGTCCTGCCCGCCGCCTGCCTGGGTCGCGCGGCGCAGCGGCACCTGGAGCAGGCGCAGCGGTAGCCCGCCTGACTGCTCGCGCGCCAGGAACAGCCGTCCCTTGTCGTCCACCCGCATGTGCTGGGCGAAATCGCGGCCCGTGGCGTTGGCGTCGATCCGCCCCACGGCGCGGAGCAGGAAAGCGCCATTGGCCGCCCGGATGCGCCCTTCGCCGCCGATCATCACCGCCATGACGCCCGCCTCGCCAAGCTGGCGCCCGGCCTCGCCCGTCAGCAGGCGATGCACGTCGTCCAACGCGCTGGGCTGTCGGACGGGCGTGAAGCGCCAGAGCAGATAATCCTCCGCACGGCCCGTCCGGCAAATGTCGACGTCCAGCCGCAGCGCGCCATGCGCCATGCCGCGCGCGGCCGCTTCGCCATCCTTCCACGCCTTGCGCGCGGCGGCCGTCAGCTTTTCGGTCGCGGCGGGGTCGGCGATGAGGGCGGGCGGCGTGGGATAGCCCGCGAACCATTCCCCGAACAGGTCGCTGGCGCACAGCAGCCGGCCGGTGCGGTCGGTGACGGCGATGGCGACGTTGGACGCGTCCGCGGCGGCGCGGGCCACGGTCCAGTCGGGCATCGCCTCGCTATCGGCGGGGGCGGGGGGATAGAGATGGCGGAACCAGGACAATAGCGCCCCGATCACCAGCACCGCGGCGGCAAAGCCCGCCGCCGGCGCCCATTCGCCCGCCGCGAATAGAACCAGCCCCGCCGACAGCAGCGCCCCGCCGACCAGCAGAGGCAGGGCAAGGCGCGAAGGCGGCTGCGCCAGCCACGCATCGTCCTTGCCTTTCAACCGCGTGGCCATGCCCGCGTACCCCCTGCGCCCATTGCGGAACTGTGCCCCTCTTCGATCAGACGGGCGCGATTTCCTCCAATGCGCTGCTTTCGGCCTGCTTGCCAATCCTCAATTTGCGGGCATTCCATTTCCGGCCCATGCGATGCCGCCAGAACCAGTCGGCCAGGAAATAGCCGACCGCCGCCGCGGCACAGGAAATCAGCGCCAGGCCGAACAGCATCGCAGGCGCGGCCTCCGAAAAGAGCCAGGCGCACCATTGCCCGATGGTCGCATGATCGTTGACCAGCGCCATGAAGCCGGACGCATCGGCGGAGCGCCCCAGCGTCCAGTTGCCGATATAGACCGACGCCCAGAGGATGAACGGCGTCGTCGCGGGATTGGAGAGGAAAGTCATCGCCGCCGCGACCGGGATATTGGCGCGGAACGGCAGGGCCAGCAGCGCCGCGCCCGCGATCTGGACGCCGGGGATCAGCAGGAAGATGCCGACCAGCAGCCCCAGCGCGACGCCGCGCGGCACCGACCGGCGGGTGAAACGCCAGAGCGAGGGTTCCAGCACGCGATGCGCGACGGGGGCGAGAAAGCGGTTGTTCTCCAGCGATTCACGAGTCGGGGCGTTGGCGTGCCACCAGCGTGTGAAGCGGCTGGTCATCAGCCGTGCGCCTTCATGATGCGCTGCTGATCGCGTTTCCAGTCGCGTTCCTTGATCGTCTCGCGCTTGTCATGAGTCTTCTTGCCGCGGGCGAGCGCCAGCTCGACCTTCGCCTTGCCGCGTCCATTGAAATAGATGCTCAGGGGCACCAGCGTCATTCCCTGCCGGGCGACCGCGCCGTGCATCTTCGCGATCTCCCGTTCGTGCAGCAGCAGCTTGCGGGGGCGTTTCGGTTCATGGTTGTAGCGGTTGCCGTGGCTGAATTCGGGGATGTTGCTGTTGACCAGCCACACCTGCTCGTCGCGCACCTCGGCATAGCTTTCGGCGATGTTGCCTTCGCCAAAGCGCAGCGATTTGACCTCCGTGCCCTGAAGCGCGATCCCGGCCTCGAACACGTCGTCGATGAAATATTCGAAGCGCGCGCGCCGGTTTTCGGCGACGATCTTCTTCTTGTCGAATGTTTCGGGACGGGGACGGGCCATGATTTCCAGAACTAACCGCTATGCTTTCTATATGGGGCCGCCGGCCCCTTAAACCAGACCGGCGATCTCCAGCGCGCGGTCGACGGCGGCGCGGCTCGATTCCGATGGCCAGGTGACTGGCAGGCGGACGTCGCCGGGCATGTCGGGCCGAACGCGGGTGAGCGCATATTTGACAGGTCCAGGTGAAGAATCGCTGAACAGCGCATCGTGCAGCGGATAAAGGCGGTCGTGCAGCGCCAGCGCCCCCGTCCAGTCCCCGCGCGCGCAGGCCGCCTGAAATTCGGCGCACAGGCGCGGCGCGACATTGGCCGTGACCGATATGCAGCCCCGTCCGCCGGACGCGTTGAAGGAAAGCGCGGTTTCGTCATTGCCCGACAGCTGGCAGAAATCCGGCCCGCAGGCGAGGCGCTGCGCGGTGACACGCCCCAGATTTCCGGTCGCGTCCTTTATGCCGACGATCGTCTGGAAATCCTGCGTCAGCCGATGGATCACCGGGACGCCGATGTCGGTGATGGTGCGGCCCGGCACATTGTAGATGACGATGGGCAGGTCGCAACGCTCGGCCAGATAGGCGTAATGGCGATAGACGCCCTCCTGGCTGGGCTTGTTGTAATAGGGCACGACGACCAGCGCCGCATCCGCCCCCGCCGCCTGCGCCGCGAACATATGTTCAAGCGCGATGCGCGTGTCGTTCGATCCGCAGCCCGCGATCACCGGCGCCCGGCCCGCCGCCTGGTCGACGCAGACGGCGACGACGCGATTATGTTCCGCCACCGTCATGGTCGAGCTTTCGCCCGTGGTGCCGCAGGGGACGAGGGCGCTGCTGCCTTCCGCGATCTGCCAGTCGACCAGGGCGCGGAAAGCCGACTCGTCGATCGCCCCGTCGCGAAAGGGGGTCACAAGAGCCGGTATGGACCCGGAAAACATGATTTTACTCCTTCAATTCTCCGGGATTCCGGGGCATTGTCTGGTTGAACGGGGCGCTATAGCGCTTCATTCAGAGCCTGATAAGGATGCAATTACGATTATGTCCATAATGCGCTCACCCGCTCCTCCTGAAATGTTGATGGTTCGTATGCCCCTTATTGCCCTTTTGCTTGCCACCGCCAGCGCCAGCGCGCAGGTGGATACCCCTGCCTCCCCCGCCCCCGCCTATCCGCCCGGCGCGGTGGTCCAGCCCCTTCCGGGCCAGGGCGGCCAGCCCTCCAGCTCCGGCCAATGGGACCGGGTGAGCAGCCGCATCGGCGTGTCGTCCGACGCGTCGGTCAATGGAGCGATCAGCCAGTGGCGCGCCTTGCAGCAGAGCGACGGCCTGGGCTTTTCCACCTATGCGAGCTTCATCATGGCCAATCCCGGCTGGCCCGGCGAGGACCGGATGCGGCGGCTGGCGGAAACCGGGATCAATCCCGACAGCTACGATCCCCGGCAGGTCGCCGCCTTCTTTGCCCGCTTCCCGGCGCGCACGGCGGTCGGTCATGCGCGCAACGCGCTGGCGCTGATGCAGCTTGGCCGCATGGACGAGGCGCGAGTGGCGGCGCGCAGCGCGTGGATCGGCGGATCGCTGGCGCCGACCGACGAAGCGCGGCTGTTGTCGCTGTTCGGCTCGGGCTTCAGCGCCGCCGACCATGACCAGCGCGCCGACGCCCTGCTGTGGGGCAATGACGTGATGGGCGCGACAAGGATGCTCGCCTATGTCTCCCCGGCGCGGCGCCCGGTCTATACGGCGCGGATCGCCTTCCGCCAGAAAGCGCCCGACGCGGCGATGAAGATGCAGGCCGCCGAAGCGCTGGGCGCGACCGATGCGGGCTTCGTCGCGGACAAGGCGATGTGGCTGCGCGACACCGGCAACTGGGTCGCGGCGCGGCAATATCTGGCCAATCGCGCCACCTTGTCCTTCCGGCCGAGCAATGCCGAGAAATTCTACGAGGTGCTGCTGGATCAGGCCCGCGCATCGGCAAATGACAGCCAGTGGAGCTTCGCCTGGGGCATAGCGAGCCGGATCGACGACGCCTATGCGCCCGGCACCGACGTCAGCGGACGGCCCATCGGCGAGCGCGACGATTATACCAGCCTCGCCTGGCTCGCGGGGACGACGGCCTTCTACAATCTCAACCGGCCCACCGACGCGGTGGGCATGTTCCGCCGCTACGCCGCCGCCGCCAAGTCGCCGCAGACCCAGTCCAAGGGCTATTATTGGGCGGGACGCGCCGCGTTGGCGGCGGGGGACGCGGCATCGGCCAACAGCTATTTCCAGCAGGCGGCGGTCTTCCCCGACCAGTTCTACGGACAACTGTCGCTGGAGCGGCTGGGCCGTCCGATCCCCGCCCCTGTCCCTTATGAGCGGCCGGTGGAGATTTCCGCCGCGCAGCGCAGCGAGTTCAACGGCCGTTCGGTCGTGCGCGCCGTCCGGGCGCTGGGCGCGATGGGCTATTGGGAGGATCAAAGCAAATTCGCCCGCGCCATCGCCAATAATGCCGACAGCGACAGCGATCATTATCTGGCCGCCGAACTCGCCAAGAGCATCGGCCGCCCGGACATGAGCGTGATGGTGGGGCGGCGTGCGGTTTCGAACGGCCTCACCGGCTATGGCGAAAGCGCTTTCCCCCGCGTGCCGGTGCCCCCTTCGGCCCAGTCCAACTGGACCATGGTGCACGCCATCGCGCGGCAGGAAAGCCAGTTCGACCGCGCCGCCGTCAGTCATGCCGGGGCGCGGGGCCTGATGCAGCTCATGCCCGGCACCGCGCGGGAACAGGCGGGGAAGCTGGGCATGGGTTACAATCCCGGTTCGCTGACCACCGACACCAGCTACAACATCATGCTGGGCTCGTCTTATTTCGAGCGCATGATGAGCTATTATGGCGGCAGCTATCCGCTGGCGGTGGCGGCCTATAATGCCGGGCCGGGCAATGTGAACAAATGGCTGGCGGCCAATGGCGACCCGCGCATGCCCGGCGGCGACATGCTCCGCTGGATCGAGCTGATCCCGATCTTCGAGACGCGGAACTATGTCCAGCGGGTGCTGGAAAACGCCGTCGTCTATGAAGCGATGAACCCGGAACGGGCGCGCTTCCGGGGCACGCAGGCGGTGCTGAGCCGCTATCTGGGGAAGCAGACACCGGGCTGAACCTGCGCTAAAAGGCAGGGCATGACCGGCCAACCCAATTACATCACGCCCGAAGGCTTCGCGAAGCTGCGGGCGGAATATGACCATCTGCTGGGGCATGAGCGGCCCCGCGTCGTGGAGGTGGTGAGCTGGGCGGCGGGCAATGGCGACCGCAGCGAGAATGGCGACTATCTCTACGGCCGCAAGCGGATGCGGGAGATCGACGGGCAGCTCCGCCGCCTGTCGCGGAAGATGAAGGACGCCAAGGTCGTCGACCCGAAGGCCCAGCCGGACAAGAGCCGCGTCTATTTCGGCGCGACCGTCACCATCGCGGACGAGGACGACAACCGCCGCACCGTCACCATCGTCGGCAATGACGAGACCGATGCCGGCGCGGGACGGATCGGATGGGGATCGCCCATCGCGCGGGCGCTGCGCGGGGCGGCGGCGGGCGATCTGCGCCGGGTGGCGCTGCCCGCGGGCGAGAAGGAATATGAAGTGATGACGATCACCTACCCCGAATAGGAAAGCGCAGCGCGCAAGCGCACCGTTACCGGGCTTGATCCAAGTCGATGATTTGTGCTGCATTTTCCATGCGGGGAAACTATGAGGACGCGCGGACAGTCGGGGGTGGAATCAGGTTTGCGTCATCTATCGTTCTTCTGCCTTCTGCTGATGCCATCGGCCGCCGTCACGGCAGTTCCGGCCTACCAGCCCGTGGCGATGCCGATCGGCAATGGAGCGGACCCCTTGGCTTCCGGCGCGGCGCGCATGGTCGGCGCGATATTGGAATATACGCGCTGGCCGGCCGAACATCCCGTCATCAGGCTGTGCGTCGTAGGCGCGACGCGCCATGCGGGCCGGCTGGACGAGGCAAGCCCGCCCCATGGCGCGAGAATCGACCTGTCGCCCCTGTCCGACCCGACCGAACCGGCGCGAAACCGTTGCGACGCGCTCTACATCGGGCAGCTCGCGTCCGTTCCGCTGCGCCGCCTGATTGGCGACATGCGCGGCAAGCCCGTCGTCACCATCGCGGAAGACGATCCCGACTGCCGGAGCGGCGCGATGTTCTGCCTGATCTTCACGCCGCAAACCCTGTCCTTCCAACTCAACATCGATGCGGTATCGCGGTCCGCGGTGCGGATCGACCCGCGCGTGCTGCGCATGTCGAAAGGGGGATATTAGGCCATGACCGCTCCGTCCGATCCCGCCATGCCGACGCTTCGCACCGTGCTGGCGCGGGTGCACATGCGCCTGATCCTCTTCGCCGTGCTGATGGCCGGCGCGACATTGCTCATCACCGGGGTCGTGGTCATTCGCGGCTATGCCGAACGCAACCTGTCCCTGATCGCGCAGACGGTCGCCTATACGGTCGAACCGGCGCTCGTCTTCGACGACATGCAGGCGGCCCGCGACGGGATCGCCACGGTCGCCGCATCCGAAAGCGTGCGCGTCGTCGAAGTGCGCGACGTGCGAAATCGCCTGCTGGTGGAATGGCGAAGGCCCGATAGCGGCGTGATGGCGGCGATCGGACGGGGCGGCGGCCTGTTCGCGCCATCTCCCGCGCTGGCCGCGGTCCGGCGCGGCCAGGATGTCGTCGGCCATGTCCGCGTGTTCGGCGATGCGGGAGGGCTGGGCCGCTATATCCTGGCGGGGCTGCTGGCGGCGCTCACCTGCCTCGCTTTGACCGTCATCGCCACGCAGATGCTAGCGCGGCGGCTGCAACGCGACGTCACCGAACCGCTGGCGCGCATTGCCGAGGTCGCCCATGCCGTGCGCGCCGACCGCCAGTTCGACCGGCGCGTGCCCGCATCCGACATATTGGAGGTCGATCAACTGGGCCGCGACTTCAACGCGTTGTTGGATGAACTGGATGACTGGCACGCGGGCCTGCTGTCCGAAAACCGGATGCTGGAAAAGCAGGCCACCCGCGATGCGCTGACGGGGCTGGGCAACCGCGTCATGTTCGAACAGGTCCTGCCCGTCGCCATCGCGCGGGCCGACGCCCAGGGCAGCGCCTTTGCCGCCGTCTATATCGACGTGAACCGGTTCAAGCAGGTCAACGACCGGCACGGCCATGATGCGGGCGACGCGATGCTGATCGTGATCGCCGCGCGGCTGCGCGCCGTGCTGCGGCCCGGCGACCAGGCTTTCCGGCTGGGCGGCGACGAATTCGCGCTGATCCTGGCGCCGGACATCACGCGGGAGGATGTCGCCATCCTCATCCGCCGCCTCCTTGCGGGCATGGAGCAGCCGATCATGCTGCCCAGCGGTGAAAGCACCGTCGCATCGCTGAGCGTCGGCAGCGCGCTCTATCCCGACGACAGCGCCGACGCCCGCGATCTGCTGCGGCACGCCGATGCGGCCATGTATGCCGCCAAGACCGGCCGGACCGGGCCCCATGACCGCCGCAACCCATAACCGATAGACACGGGACAGCCATGATACGCCAGATCTTCACCCTCCTGCTGCCGATGTTCGCGCTGGCCGCCTGCCAGACCGTCCAGCCGCAACCGCAGCAGGCCGGTTTCACGCCGCAGCAGGTCGCGGCGCTCCAGCAGCAGGGGTTCGAACCGGCGGGGGACGACTGGCAGTTCGGCATGGCCGACCGCCTGCTGTTCGCGACCGACGAAAGCACGCTGATCCCGGACCAGCAAGCGGCCATAAGCCGCATTTCCAGGGTGCTGGCGGCGGTCGGCATTCGCGGCGCAAAGGTCGAGGGGCATACCGATTCGACCGGATCGGCAAGCTATAATGAGGCGTTGTCGGCGCGGCGCGCGCAGGCCGTCGCCGATGCGCTGGTGAACGGCGGCATGGCGCGGCAGGCGATGCGCGTCATCGGCATGGGTTCGCGCGTCCCGGTGGAGAGCAACCATCTGGTCAGCGGGCGGCGGGAAAACCGGCGCGTCGTGATCATCGTGTCCCCCGCCGACGCGGGCGATTGAGCGCCCGGCGCATCGAAGGCGTTCATATCTCTTTCTTCGCGGGCCGATAACCGAAGGCTTCCCGCGCCAGCTTGACCACGGCGGGGTCGGCGTCCGGGAAATCCATCGGCACCAGCTTTTCCAGCGTTTCCGCGACATAGCTGAGCGCGGCGATGCGGCCGGTCTTGCGGTGGTTGTTGTCGATCACATGCCAGGGCGCATGTTTCGTATCGGTCTTCGCGAACATGTCGTGCATGGCGTCGAGATAATCGGCGCGGCGGGCGCGGTTGCGATAGTCGTCCGCGCCGGTCTTCCACCGCTTCCAGGGCGTGTCGAGCCGTTCGGCAAGCTGCTTGTCCTGCGTTTCCTGCGTGATGTGGACGAACAGCTTCACGATGTGGCTGCCCGCTTCGATCTGCTGCCTCTCGAAGGCGTTGATGTCGTCATAGGCGCGCTTCCATTCTTTTTTCGAGCAGAAGTCCTCCACCCGTTCCACCAGCACGCGGCCGTACCAGCTTCGGTCGAAGACGGAGATGTTGCGCCCGGACGGCAGGCGTGTGGCGAAGCGCCAGAGGAAATGATGGTCGCGTTCCTCCTCGGTCGGGGCGGCGATGGGGTGGACCTGATAATAGCGGGGGTCCCAGTCGGCGGTCATGCGCTTGATGATGCCGCCCTTGCCCGCCGCGTCCCAGCCTTCGAACAGGATGACGCTGCGGCGTTTGTGGATGATGTGGGCGACCTGGACCTTGGCGAGGCGTTGCTGGAGATCGGCGAGGGCGGCGTCGTAATCGCCCTTGAAGCGGGGAGTATTCTCGTGATCCGCGAGATTGATGGCCATGCGCTGCCTCCGTCCGGTCTGAGCAAAATCAATGCCCTGTCCTTCCTTGTAGAGAAGAACAGGCCTTCGACAAGCGCAGGCCGAACGGAGGTTCCGCCTATGCCTTGGCCTGCGGCTCCACGACGCGGATGTGGAGTTCGCGAAGCTGCTTGAGGTCCGCCGGGCTGGGCGCGCTCATAAGCAGGTCTTCGGCGCGCTGGTTCATCGGGAACAGCGTGATTTCGCGCAGGTTCTGCGCGCCGCAGAGCAGCATCACGATGCGGTCCACGCCCGCCGCCATGCCACCATGGGGCGGCGCGCCATATTGGAACGCGCGGTAAAGGCCCCCGAAGCGGTCCTCCACATCCTGCTGGCTGAGACCGACCAGCTCGAACGCCTTCACCATCGCTTCGGGCGACTGGTTGCGGATCGAACCGGACGCGATCTCGAACCCGTTGCAGACCATGTCATATTGATAGGCGTTGATGGTGAGCGGGTCCTGCCCGTTCAGCGCATCCAGCCCGCCCTGCGGCATGGAGAAGGGGTTGTGCGCGAAGTCGATCTTCTTCTCGTCCTCGTCATATTCGTAGAAGGGGAAGTCGACGATCCAGCACAGTTCGAACCGATCCTTGTCGATGAGGCCGAGCTGTTCCCCCACGCGGATGCGGGCGAGGCCGG
>Ga0180223_1001311_pt1 | contig 19774 bp, 18 predicted proteins | sample eDN5th30CKraftOP_FD_151337 | JGI IMG/M metagenome (GOLD analysis project Ga0180223, IMG submission 151337) | Enriched Organic Plus compost microbial communities from Emeryville, California, USA - eDNA 5th pass 30_C Kraft OP (version 2) (version 2) ...
GAGAACTGATGCAACAAGGGCGTGACCGGCTTCGTGTTTCGCGGTGGAGCGCCGTCCTTGCGGTGCATAGAGCCACCAAATCCATCGCGTGAGCCGTCGAAGCCATTGGATGCATATAACAGCGCTCAGCGTCAAAAGCACGGCTAACACCGCGCCTGTAAAAAAAGCAAAGTTCAATGCGTGATCGACGTCAATTGGAGCGTCAGATACGGGTGGCGGTGCAATCATGCAATTATAGCGCCTGTGCAATTAGATCAAAGACGCGGCTTGGCAACCTTGTCCATATCGACGCCCTGCTTCAACTTGGCCTCTATCGCAGCATCCAGAGCGGTCTGATGACCATAGGCCCGCTTGACATCGACAAGGGTGAATTCTGCCGAGTTTAGTTCGGGCTGGAATGTGCTCATGCTGACGACCATAATCCCGTCGCACTGGTCATCCTTTATGACAGAATTCCGCTCCCCAACTTGATATTTCCCTAAGTGCTGCCATTGGCTGTGAAAGAACGCGGCGCATGGCTTCTGCGCGAACTCAATGTTCCGATTATCGGATGACCGCTGGACTTCTACATAATCGCAAAGGCTTCCTTCGTTAACGCGATTGCAGTTTTCCTTGGTTTTGGGAGCGTCGGCATCAGAGACCAAACGGCCATTTGCATAGAGATAGTATAGCTTGAGGAATCCGCCTTCATCTTCGACAATCGAAGGCTGACCGTATTTCTCGGCAACTTGCTTTCGGAAAACGTCTGCGGTCGTAAAGGTCTCAAATCCCACGATACGACGAATCGAAAGCGCTCTGTTATCGTAGACCTCGGAAGCAAAATTCACGTAGACCTGATTCTTTCCGTCACTAGTTCCAGAAGCGATCTCGTTGACGAACTCAATTTCGGCGCGTGCGCCTTCAGGCGTTGATACCGATCCCTTCAGCCGGGTTTCTTCCGGCTCACGTCCGTCCGGAAATTCGGCCTTCAGCTTCGTCTTTACGTCCTCTATCGTATCGCCGGGGTGAATACCGAGAATGTCGAAGTTGGCGGATTTCTCGAAACGATCGCCGGCCGGGCTCCTATTGACGGTCTCGAAGGTTTGCGCGATCGCTGTCGAGGCACTGAGCGCCGAGAGGGCGGCTACGATGACAAGGCAAGATTTCATGTCCCCTCCCCTCCCATTTATCGCCAGACGAGCGGCGTAGGCTTGCCGTCAGCGATCGGCATGTCCGACTGGCCGCATGTCTTGCCCTTGTAGGTCATGCCCTTGGAAACCGGTTTTCCTTCGTCAGTGAGGCAGACTGCGGTCAGGTCATAAGGGCTTTTTTGGGCGGTCGTGCAGCCTGCAAGGGCGACCATGGCAAAGGCGATGTAGGTGAACTTCATAAGCGGAAACCTCGTTATAGCTGACGGGAATAGCGATACTTAGCAAAATGCCGCATAAAGCATCAACCGCATCTGCTACATCTCGAAAGACTTGCCCTGCTCATGTCCCTGCTGGTGGCTGTGAGCCGCCTGCAGGGTGTTGGCCTGCTCGAAGGTTTCTGCGCGTGAGACGATGAACTGCGCGCGCGAAAAGCCCGCCGTGAATGCCTCAAGTCGTTCCGGCGAAGCATTCGGAATCGCACGCGAAAGGCGGTCCCGGTCGAGCTCCAGCGAACCGGGAGCGCCAAAGCGGTCACGAATGTTGGCGATAAAGCCGCGCAATTCGGTCAAGGCTTGCTTATGGTCGCCCTGTCCGAGCACCGCGCCCAGCTCGTGGGCGGGTGTCTTTTCAATCCGGCCGACCAGCTCGCGGGCAGCGGGTGACAGATCGTTGACCGGCTCGCGCATAAGAGTGCGAAAGCGCTCTTCGTCGCGACGAAGGTCCACGGCCAGGGAGCCACGTACCTGCCCGTAATCATGGAGCGCAGCGACGGCGAGCGGAACGGCAGCAAGCGCCTTTTCGCGGGCCGCGTCATCGCGGCCGAAAAGGCTGCGGTTGCCGTGGAGCGAGCCGAAAGCCTCCGGATTGGTTCGCATTTCCTGCGCAAATTCGGAAACGGGACGGCGTTCAACCTCGATGCGGTTGCGCAATTCGGCAAGGACCGCTTGCGGATCTTGCCAGACTGCCGAAACCGCCGTCTCAAGGCGGCTGTTCGCGGCCTGCATGGTCGGCCGGGCCGAAATCCTCTCCGCCACGGTCTCATCGATGCTTCGCGGCCAATCGGTAACGGCGGCAATGAGCGGCGCTTGTGCCTGCTCATACGCGGGTTGGAGTTGGCGAGGATCGGAAGCGGTGAAGGAGAGCCGCGCGCCTGATTCCGGGCGCGGCTCCGGCAGATCGACCACGTTGCCTATGATGATCGCGCCATCATCCCTCTGCATCATGAAGTTGCGACCGGCCGCACCGCTGAAGACGCCGCGATAATCCTGCCCCGGTTCGGTCGTCGCCATATATATACCGTCCCATGCCGTGACGTGCGGGGCCTGCACAGGGCGGAAGCGCTCAATAGCCTGCTGCGCGACCTCGAGCGCGTTCACGCGATCGGGGTCGGTGATTTCCGCGAACATGCGACGCATGGGCGCCAGGTCGCCGCGTTCATGGGCGGCGACTGAGACGAACGTCATGCGTTCGTCGGAAATCACGCCGAATTCGAGCGGATGCCCTGCCCTTTCGGCAAGGGCCGCGAAGAATTCACGCTGAGTCCGGCCGTTGCCTTCGCGAAAAGGATGGATGGAATTCATCCGGGCGAAGGCGTCGGCCGCTTCCGTTGCGAAGGTTTCGCGATCAAGGCCACGCAAGAAGTTGCGGGATTCGAGATCCGACATGAGGTTATTCAAGCCTCTGTCGATCTCGTTGCCGATCGCGAAATCCTTACCGCCAATCTTGTGCATGGCAGGCATTGAGGCCTGCGTACCGTCAGCGAAAGTGAATGGATGATGGCGCAGCTCGCCCGCCCATTCGAACACGTCTTGAAACAGGTGCTTATGAAGCGCCTGAAGATGGGCCGTGTCGAAGGTGGGTTCGGGACCGAGACCGCTTCGCAGTTCGAGCAGCCGGATCGCTAGAATCGGGTGCTCGGCCGCTTCTAGCGCCTCGTGTGTCTCGGCCCCTATCTTGTTTCGAAGGGTCTCGCCGTCGGCGAGCGTAAACGACATGCCTACTGGATGCCGAGAATGGACTTAACGCGCGGCATCATCTCGTCAAGCTCGATCTCGCCAGCAATGAACGCGTCAAATACCGGCTGGCATGCCGGGTTCGGGCGAAGACCTTCCATAGCGTTCGAACGAAATGCGCTGCGAACCATCTTGCGACGGCGCTCCATTTCATCGGCGGTGATGGCCGGGGCCTTCTGCTTGAGGGCTAGTGCCATGGCTTTTCTCCTCTCGTTGCTACCGGCTTACCTGCCAAGCGCTTATCCAGTTCCACTATCAGCATTTCCGCTAGATCGGACGGCGTGTCCGCCGTTCTGTAGACCTTACGTGGATCATTCCTGCGGTCTGCCTGCTGCTTCATAAGGCCTCCGGTCAGGCTGCGGAAAGCGCCCGTTCAACTGCTTCCGGTTCCTTCTCGATGATGGTGAGAAGGATGCGGGACGGCGCATCGATATTGGAGCGGCCCTGTTCCCAATCGCGAACGCGACCGAAGGAAAATCCGTACCGGGCGGCAAACGCCTTTTGGGACAATCCGGTTTTCTGACGGATGGCGCGAACGTCCACCTGTGGCGGGATATGAATAACATATTCCGCCGGATCGGCCTCGCCCTTAGCAAAAGCAAGAGCTTCCCGTGCGCCCTGCAAAATTCGTGATCCTGCCTTGCTCATTTTCGACTCCTGAGTTTCTTCACCTGTTCACTGACGCTTTCCCTCCATATTTGCGGAAGGACCGTCAGAATTTTGCGCAGCTCGTTTCGATCTGCCTTCGATAGGTTTGCCTGCGTGTCCTTGCTGTAGATATCGAGCAAGAACACCGGAATATCCTCGTCGGCATAGAAGGTGATGATCCGATAGCCGCCGCTCTTTCCCTTGCCGCGACCGCCGAAACGCACCTTTCGCGCTCCACCTGTGCCGGCCATGATATCGCCCGCGTCTGGATTTGAAGCGAGGAAGGACACAATCTCGATGCGCTCCTCCTCACTTACATTTTCATCCTTGGCGGATGACAGATAGGCGGGTGTTTCAATGACCGTGTGCATGGGATTTAAGTACAGAAATTCCGTACATTTGTCAAGCGACACATGCGGGATTTCCGCACTATATTTTCACCAAATATTGGCGAACTGGCGGCGGGATATCCCCCAGCGCGTTAGCGCACTAACGCCTTTGAAAATAGACGAGCAACCGCACCAAGAGCATAACCAAGCCACACAAGAATATACATCCATGCAGCATCCCTACTAGGCAGTGTGGACGGATTTGACCAAGATGAATGCGGCGGCGATGGAAACGATGGCAGCGAAATTTCGCTTCGTCTTCTCGCAGCGTAGTGCGACGCGCTTGAAGCGTTTGAGCTTGCCGACGGCCTGTTCGATGCGCGCGCGATCTTTGTAGATTGCCTTTGCGAAGAAGCCCGGCTTTCCTTTCTCGTTGGATTTGTGCGGGATCACCGGAATGATGCCGCGCGACCGGGCTGCATTGCGATTGGCTTTGCTGGCGTATCCCTTATCGGCAACCGCTGCCTTTGCCCTGATGTCGGGGCCGAGGTCGAGCAAAAGCGGGAAGTGCGGCGCGTCGCCTTTCTCTCCACCGGTCAGGTCGAAGGCGATAGGATAGCCGTCGAAGTCGGTCTTTAAATGGATTTTGGTCGTAAAGCCGCCGCGTGATCTGCCGAGCGCTTGGCCGTCCTGCCCCCTTTTGCCCCGGCCGCCGAGACATGGGCACGAACAATCGTTGAGTCGAACATCTGCACCAGATCGGCCGACGAAGACAACGACGCAAGATGCTCGAAAAACAGATCGAACGTGCCTGTCTTGCTCAGTCGGTCGAAGCGTTTCCAGACGCTGTTCCATTTGCCGAACTGCACAGGCAAAGCCCGCCATGTGATGTTGTGGACCGCGAAATAGTGCAATGCTTCGAGGAACAGCCGGTCGTCGCGGCCTTTGTCGCCTCGGCGCGGTAACGAGGCGCGGAAAACCTCAAGCGCCACTGTCCAATCGTCTTCCGTCATCTTCGTGCTCATGCCGACCTCCAAATCAGTCGGCACTCCATGAATCAGACTAAGTTCAAGTCAGGAATCCCAAAGGGACCACATGCGGCAATCCGTCCACATCGCCCAGGATTCCTTGACATCTGCCACGACGAAGTGACGATGGACCCGGAGGAGCTGAACTACATCGCAGGCTTCCCGATCTTGAGGCTTTGAGCGCAACCGAGCTGTCGGATTTCACGGTCTTAAGATTACGACAATCGCGTTACCAGCTAACGTCTCCGCCATTCGGCGAAATCGATTGTCCGACCATGAAGCTTGCTTCCTCGGATGCCAAAAAAACGTAGGACGATGCTATCTCCTCCGGTCTCGCTATTCGCCGGATCGGTAGCTGATGCTGTTTCCACTGCCGCCATTCGGGGTCACTGGCACGCCAGGTGGCCGTGTCCGTCGGACCCGGGCATACGCAATTGATGAGGACACCTTTGGCTGCAACCTCCTGTGCGACGGCGGTGGTCAGCGCGACCACCGCCGCTTTCGAGGCGCTGTAGACAGCCGCCCCTGCCGCCGGCTTGTGCGCCAGTTGAGAGGCAGTGTTAATGATGCGGCCAAATCCCTTTTCCAGCATCGGCGGCAGGCCGTGCCGTAAGCCGAAGGCGACACCGCGCAGATTGACGTCAACAAGCCTTTGCCAATCGGACCAGTCCAGCGCGGTAAAATCGCCCGGCGGCTGGCCGATTCCGGCGTTGTTGACGAGGATGTCGATGCTTCCGTATTGCGCGAGTGTCGTTTGCACGGCGGACGCGACGTCAGATTCGACTGTCACGTCGCATTCGAGGGAGAGCGCTTCGACGCCGCCCGATGCGATCTCCGCCGCGACGGCCGCGCGTTCGGCCTCATGCCCCCTGTCAGCAACGACGACGTTTGCGCCCTCGCGCCCCAAGGCGAGCGCCACGGCGCGTCCGATACCGATCGCGCCGCCGATAACCAGCGCGTTACGTTTCGCAAGCCGCGGCATGTGAGACCTCCTTCTGCCGCAGTCAGGCCGCGGCCGCGGCCGTGACCATGACCTCCACTGTGTACTGCGGGGCTGCCAGCCGCGCCTCCACGCAGGCTCTCGCGGGTGCGCAGCTCTCCGGCAGCCAGGCGTCCCAGACAGCATTCATCTCATCGAAGGTGCCGATATCGGTGAGCCAGATTGTAGCCGTCAAAATCTGCCTCTTGTCCGTGCCTGCTTCCGCGAGCAATTTCTCGATGCGCGCAAGAATATCAATGGTCTGCTCGCGAACGCTGGCGCCTGGAGCGCCACTCGCCACCTGCCCAGCGAGGTAGACTAAGCCTCCATGCCGGACGATCTGGCTCATGCGCTTATTCGTGTGTGTACGTTCGATGGTCATGTTTCTGCTCCTAAAAGAACTGACTTGTATGGTTAGGTGAGGGACTCTTCGCGGCCCCGCACAAGCTGGGAAAGCGCCACGGCGATCACCAGCGCGCCGCCGTAGAAGAGGTCTTGCACGAAGGTATCGATGCCGAGGATGGACAGGCCCGTGATGCCGGTGACAAGGAGATAAACGGCGATCATGGAGCCCACAGGGTTGAAGCGTCCCGGCGAGATCGCGGTCGCCCCGAGATAGGCGGCGGCAAAGGCCGGCAACATTAGCTGCGTTCCTGAGTTCGGGTCCGCCGAGCCGGAGGTGCCGGCGTAAAGCACGCCCGCGATGGCGGCGAAGACACCCGAGGCAGCGAAGCAGATCAGCCGGACGCGTGTGACGGGAATTCCCGAAAGCCGCGCCACCTCCCGCCCGCGCCCGACAAACAGCGCCTTGCGGCCGAACGATGTGAACTCGACCACGTAAAGAAGGAGCAGCGCGAGGGCGAGCGCATAGTAGAAGGCGAGCGGAATGCCCAGGAAACGCGTCAGGATGACCGCGTTGACCAGCCCCCAGTCGACGCCGCCGATGGTCCGCGAGCTGCTGATCCACAGCGTCAGACCATGCAGGAACGTGCCCGTGCCAAGCGTGACGATCAGCGAGTGGATCCGGAAATAGAGCGTGAAGAACGCATTCAGCAGACCGGTGAGAAAGCCCGCAACCACCGCTGCCATGATCGCAAAGCCGATCGGCCAGCCGTAGTTGACGTTGAGAACGGCGATGATCATCGACGAAAGCGTCAGCACCTGTGCGATCGACAGGTCGATATCGCCCGCCGTCAGCGGAATGATCAGCCCGAGCGTCAGGATCACCAGGACAGCCTGGGAGCCGAAGATGCTGGAGAAGTTCGGCCAGGTGAGAAAGGTCTCGGGCGCGATCGCGCCGAAGATCGCGATGATCAGCAGCCAGGCGATCAGGAGCGCGAAGCGCTCGAGCTCCACGAGGAAGCGGCGCCGGCCGTGGCGCGGGACATCATGGCCCGCAGGGGGATTTTCTGTGACTGCTTTGCTCATCGGGGATTCTCTTCCAGAAGGGCGGGTGCCGCCTCGAGCGTACCCGCAAGGCTGTCGAGGCAGCTTTCGGTGATGGTTGTCTTGTTCACGTCCGCGCCCGTCAGGCTTGCCACGACGCGGCCATGGCTGAAGACGAGGACGCGATCGCAGATCATCTCGAGCTGCTCGTGATCGGAACTGGCGCAGATGACCGCGGCACCGCGGGCCGCCGCATCCCGGATGAAGCCGTAGACCTGGTGGCGGGCGCCGACGTCGACGCCCTGCGTCGGTTCGTCAAGGAGGATCACGGCGGGCTCGGTCTGAAGCCATTTGGCGAGAACGACCTTCTGCTGGTTTCCGCCGGACAGTTCACGGATAAGGCGTTCGGGATCCCGCGGGCGGACGTCGAAATCCTCCACCAGGCGGGCGGCGTGGCGGGCAACCTCGGCGGCGCGCACGAAGAGGCTCGGCAGCGACCGACCGAATGCCGGGAGCGCGATGTTCTCGGCAACCGTCAGCCCTTCCGCGATCGCCGCCTTCTGACGGTCCGCGGGAACGAGCACCATGCCCCGGTCGATCGCCCGCGCCGGCGTCATGGCGGAAAGGCTCGCCGTCTCGCCCGAGATCGTGAATGTGCCGCCGTCGGCCTTCTCGGCGCCGTAGAGATAGTAGGGGACGCGATCGTAGCCCGATCCCACGAGGCCGGTGAGCCCGAGCACCTCGCCGGCCTTCACCTCCAGGTCGAGCGATGCCAGCTCCGCCCCGCGAAGGCCGTGAACCGATATTGCCTGCCGTCCCTGCGGCTTCGCCGATACGGGCCGTTCCGAGGCGAGATGACGCCCGACGATCGCGGCGATGAAATCGGCCTTGCTGGCTTCGGCCGTCGTCAGGGTGGCTGCGATGCGGCCATTGCGCAGCACGGTCGCGCGGTCCGTCAGTTCCTTGACCTCATCCACGTCGTGCGAGACGAAGATGATGCTGGTCCCCTGCCCCGCGAGGGTGCGCACGAGCGCGAAAAGCCGCTCGACATCCACGCGCGACAGGAACGGCGTCGGCTCGTCGAGAATGAGAAGCCCGCCCTTGCCGCCCGTCGTCTCCATGATCTCCCTGAAGGCGCGGATGATGGCCACCAGCGCGCGCTCGACCGGAGCAAGATCGCCGACCGGCAGGCGGGGATCGATGTCCAGCCCCGCCTCGGCGAGGATCGCCGAGGCCTCGCGGTGGGCCGCGCCCCAGCGGATGAAGGGGTTCGCCTGCCGGACAAGCCGGCGCGCCAGCAGGTTCTCCGTGACGGAGAGCGACGTGACGAGGCCGAGAGCCTGGTGCACGACGGCAATGCCGTAGCGGTTGAACTCCCCCGGCGGCAGCGGGAGGGGCAGATCCACCCCCGCCAGCGTCACCGCTCCCCCGTCCGGCGCATAGACGCCGGAGAGCATCTTGATCAGCGTCGACTTGCCCGAGCCGTTATGGCCGAGAAGGCCATGAATCTCGCCATGGCCGACCGTAAGCGAGACGTTGTCGACAACCTTCGAACCGCCGAAGGACTTCGTCAGTCCCTCGACGATCAGATTGGCGGACCGGGATGCCGCCTCGACCATTATTGCAGGCCCCAGAGCTTGCGGTAGCCCGCAAGGTACGCATCGCCATAGCCGGTGGAGATCTGCGGCGGCTTTCCGGCCGTGTCCGCGTTCGAGGCATCGAAGATGTAGAGCGGCACCTTGGGGTCCTTGACCGGGGGCAGGCCGCACAGCATGCGCATCTCGGCATCGACGATGGCATGGGCGACCCAGTCGATGCTTTCACCGATATCCATCTCGACCTTGCCCTGCTGGACGAGTTGCAGAACGTAGGGGCTTCCGTTGAAGGTCGCGATCTTCACGCGGTCAGCCGATTGCGTCAGTTCCACGGCCGGGACGACGAACTGCGCCATGCCGTCATAGATCGGCAGGATGTAGTTGACCGAGGGATCGCGCAGCAGCGCCGACTGAACCGTGGACTGCATGCGGGTCGCCCAGTCCGTCACCGGCACGTTGATGTACTGGACCTTGCAGTCCTCGCACTCGTCCATCACCTCCTTGATGCCGTTCTGCAGGGAGTTGGCCGAGAACGAATCCTCGGCGACGATGGCAAGGACATTCGCCTTGCCCTGCGTCTTCAGGATCGCCCACTGCGCCATCAGGCGGCCGGCCTGGGTATAGTCGACATGCACGTTCTGGAAGGGTTCCGGCGCCGGCGTATCGAAGCCGGAGGCATGCGCCGCGACGATCTTCAGCCCGGCCTGGTCGGCCTGCATCGCCTGCGGAAGCAGGACGCGCGGGTCCGACATCAGCACGTCCACGAGATCATAGCCCTGCGTGACGGCCTGGTTGATGCCCTGAATCCACTGCGACGGTTGGCCCTGCGTCTGGTAATGATCGTACCGGAAGCCGATTTCCTTTGCGATCTCGGTCATGCGGGTGGCCACCCCGCCGGTGAACTCGACCGCGCTGGAAAACGGCACCACCATCAGCTTCTTGTCCGCCATGCAGCTCTTCGCGTCGAAGGGCTCGCCCGCGGGCACGAAGGCCGGCAGCTTCTGGTGCTCGGCGATGGTGGCTCCTATGGCGTCAAGATCCACCGCGCCGGCCGCAACCGGAACCGCGGCCATGGAGGAGAAAAGTGCGAGCCCCGCAAGGTTCGTGAGAAATTTCGTCGTCATATGCTTTCCCTCTGGATGAACCGCTGTCGCGGTGCGTTTTTCTGTTTTTGCAACAAGGCGTGTCCGCCGTGAAACCAAGTGTTCCGCTCTGCCGCCAGGGTAGGATCGTAACCTCTGACATTTCATGCAATCTAATTGATTTGAAGAAGATGCTTCAATTTTCCTGAAGTAGAGCGGCCGCATACGACCGGATGCCCTCCGGCAGTGACATGCGCGCGCGCCAGCCGAGATCCGCAGCCGCCGCGTCCAGATCGTAAGGACCTTGCGGATCGGAGAGCGGGTCTTGCGTTTCGCCGACGAAGACGGGCGGGCCGGGTACGATCGTTCGGACAAGCTGCGCCAGTTCGCCCATCGTGACGCCCCGATCCGCTGCGATCGTATAGGCGGGCTTCCGGATGCAATCGGCGCCAACCGCCGCCACGACGGCTTCAGCCGCATCCTCGACATGGATGTAGTGGTAGCGCCGGTCCCGTCCATGGCGCAGCGTGACCGGCCTTTCCTCCCGCCCCGCGAGGATCATGTCCCGGATGGCACAGGGCGTTCTGCGGCCCGGCCCGTAGACGGCCGCGATGCGCAGGCTCACGCCTGAAAGGCCGTATTGGTGCGAACAGGCCTCCACCAGCGCCTCGCCCGCGACCTTGCTGGCGGCATAGACGGAGGTCGGATGCAACGGCCGCTCCTCTTCCACCGCCACATCCTCGGGCGTCCGGCCATAGACGGCAGCCGAGGAGGCGAAGACGAAACGGGGCACGCCGCGCGCGACGGCAAGCTCCAGCAGGTTCACGGTGCTTTCTATATTCGTCCGCGCCACACGGCCGGGATCGTCCCTGTAAAGGGCAGGTCCGGAGACCGCACCACAATGGACAACGGCCGCAAGCTCACGCGATTGCGTGATCGCCGCGAGCCGACGCACGTCGCGCAGATCGCAGGCGACCACGCCCTTTTGCGGATCGTCGGCGAGGTCAAGGCCAAGCACCGCGACCCCGTTCTTTCGCAGCGTGGAGACCACAGCTCCCCCGACAAGACCGGCCGCACCGGTGACGAGAACGACGCCGCTCATGACCGAGGCGGATGCGTCTTGCGCCAATGGTCGGCGATATCGATCCTGCGCGTCACCCAGACGTCGTCTGCCGCCGCGACATGGTCGAGGAACCGTTCGAGATCCGCCGCGCGGCCGGGCCGGCCCACGATCCGGGTGTGCAGGCCGATGCTCATCATGCGCGGAGAAACCTGCGCTTCCTTCCGCAGGAAGTCGAAGGCCTGGATCAGATAGGCCGAAAAGCTCGGCGACTGGTAGCCGAAGGTGTTCACATAGCGCCCGTCATTGTTGTCCAGCGTATAGGGCACGACGAGATGATCCTGCCCTTCCACCTCGACCCAGTAGGGCAGATCGTCCGCGAAGGAGTCGGCATCGTAGGTGAAGCCGCCCGCCTCGACGAGCAGGCGACGCGTGTTGATGCTCATACGTCCGGTGTACCAGCCGGTCGGCCGCGATCCCGTCACCTCGGTATGGATGCGGATCGCCTCGGCGATCTGCGCCCTTTCCTGCTCCTCGGGCATCTCGGCATATTGGATCCAGCGCAGCCCGTGCGAGGCGATCTCGAAATTTGCCTCCTTCATCGCGGCCACGGCGTCCGGATTCTTCTGCAGGGCCGCCGCTATGCCGAAGATCGTCACCGGGAAATTGCGCTCCGTGAACATGCGGTAGAGCCGCCACCAGCCGACGCGGCTGCCATATTCGTACTGCGACTCGACATTGATGTTGCGGATGTTCGCGAAGGCGGGCGTCGGTTCCTCCGTGAGGAACGCCTCGCTCTGCCGGTCCCCATGCAGAACCGAGTTCTCGCCGCCCTCCTCGTAGTTGATGACGAATTGCACGGCGAGCTTCTTGCCGCCCGGCCAGGCGGGATCGGGCGGATTGCGTCCATAACCTTTCAGGTCGCGCGGATAGACCATGGAATGTCTCCTCTGTTCCTCAATATGCCAATGCGTGCAGCCCCGCGGCCAACACGCGAACCCCGGCAACGATGTCCTCGATCGACGAGAATTCGTCGGGCGTATGGCTCCGGCCGTCCTTCGAGCGGACGAAGATCATCGCGACATCGGCGATGGCCGCCATCTGCTGCGAATCGTGGCCGGCGCCGCTGGCCATCGTCATGAATGGCACGCCCTGCTCGGCGGCGACACGCTGGAGCGTCGACACGATGGCGGGATCGGACGGAGAAGGCTCGTGATCGAGCATCACCTCCCAGTCGATCTCCAGGCCGCGCCGCGCGGCGACTTCGCTCATCAGGCCCTCGTGCATCGCATAAAGCCTGCGCCGCGCCTGCGGATCGGGATGGCGCGCATCGATGGTGAAGCCGACCTTGGCGGGGATGATGCCCGGAAAATTCGGCTCGACGACGACGCGCCCGATCGTCGTGACGGCCGGTCGGCCGATGCGATGGGCCGTATTGATCAGCCCCGAGGCGATTTCGGCGAACCCGGCAAGCGGATCGTGGCGAATGTCCATCGGGAAGGCGCCCGCATGGTTCTGCACGCCGCTGATCTCGCCGCGATAATGGCGGATACCGGTGATCGCGTCGACGATCGCGACGGGCAGGCCAGCCTGCTCCAGGATCGGCCCCTGCTCGATGTGAAGTTCGATGAAACTGCCGATATCGTCGCGGCGAGCTTCGGGAATGCGCGCGGGATCCAGCCCGACATCACGCATCGCCTGCGCGATGGTCTCGCCGGAAAAGGCGATGACGCGTTCGGGATCTTCGGGCGAGATGCGTCCCGTGACGGCGCGCGAGCCCCAGTAGTTCGCATTCGGGAAGCGGCTGGATTCCTCCTCGCAGAACGCCACGGCCTCGATCGTCCGCCTGGGCGTGCCGAACTGCTCCTTCAGGGCCTTGAGAGCGATGAGCGCGGCCAGCGCGCCCAATGTGCCGTCATAGCGGCCGCCGGGCGTCTGGGAATCGATATGGGAGCCGGAGGCGACCGATTTCTCGTCCGTCGATCCTTTCAGCCTGCCCCAAACGTTGCCGACCGCATCCCGGTGCACCTCCAGCCCTGCCGCGGCGCAGGCGTCGGCATAGTAATCGGTCGCTCCGACCCATTCCGGCGAATAGACCGTGCGGGAAATTCCCGTCTCCCCCACCGCCCCGAACGCGGAAATCTCCAGGATGGTTTTCTCGACGAATGCCGGGTCGATCTCGATGTGCTTAGACACGTTTCCTCGCTGTCTCTCGTATTTTGTCCAGCAGCCAGGCCCATGGCCATAGCTGGGCGATGCGAAATTCATTCCATGCGCGGCATCCCAGGAAAAACGAATTCTTTGGTTGACGAAATATCAGGAAAATTGAAGTATCCCCGCACAGGCTTCGGAGGGGGCATGAACCATCGGCATATCGAGACGTTCTACTGGGCGGCGCGGCTGGGCAGTTTCGCCCAGGCCGCCCATCGCCTGAACGCGACCCAATCCGCCATCTCGATGCGCATCCAGGAACTGGAGATGCGCATCGGCGTGCCGCTGTTCGACCGCTCGCAGCGGACGGCACGCCTGACCAACCAGGGCGTGCTGCTGATGCCCTTTGCCGAGGAGATTCTGCTGGCCGCCGAACGCTTCCGGCAGGCGGCGGCGGCTAAGGAGGAAGTGGTCGGCTATATCCGGCTCGGCGTGGCCGAGATCGTCGCCCTGACCTGGCTGCCGGAGCTGATCAGCGTGGTGCGCCGCACCTATCCGCGCCTGCAACTCGAGATCGAGGTCGCGCTTTCGCATGTCATCGAGGAAAAGCTCGATGCAGGGGCTCTCGACATGGCCTTCGCGGCCTGTGAAATGCCCCAGTCCCGCTTTGCATCCACGGTCCTCGAATCGATCGATTTCTGCTGGATGTGCAGCCCGTCCGTGCCCGAGATACCGGACACGATCACGCCGCGGAGCCTCAGCGAACTGCCGGTCGTCGCCACCTCGCGGGAATGGCAGTTCCGCGGCTCCACCCTGAACTGGATAACGACGAACGACGTGCATTTCCGCAACCTGACGATCTGCAACACGTTCCGCACGGCCGCCGACCTGGCGATCGCGGGGCTGGGGCTCGCCTATCTGCCGGAAGGGCTTTATCGACAGGAACTCGAGCACGGGCGGCTGAGGCGGCTGCGCTCCGATCCGAAATCCGCGCCCTTGCAGATCTACTCGATACGGCCGATCAACAACGGGCTGCCTGCCCATCAGTTGCTGGAGGGAGCCGCCGAGGCAGTTGTGACGCCCAACGAACAACCCGATTCTCGCTCAGGCATCGGCCCCGATCCCTGCAATGCCTAGGCGATGTGGACGGATTGCCGCATGTGGTCCCTTTGGGATTCCTGACTTGAACTTAGTCTGATTCATGGAGTGCCGACTGATTTGGAGGTCGGCATGAGCACGAAGATGACGGAAGACGATTGGACAGTGGCGCTTGAGGTTTTCCGCGCCTCGTTACCGCGCCGAGGCGACAAAGGCCGCGACGACCGGCTGTTCCTCGAAGCATTGCACTATTTCGCGGTCCACAACATCACATGGCGGGCTTTGCCTGTGCAGTTCGGCAAATGGAACAGCGTCTGGAAACGCTTCGACCGACTGAGCAAGACAGGCACGTTCGATCTGTTTTTCGAGCATCTTGCGTCGTTGTCTTCGTCGGCCGATCTGGTGCAGATGTTCGACTCAACGATTGTTCGTGCCCATGTCTCGGCGGCCGGGGCAAAAGGGGGCAGGACGGCCAAGCGCTCGGCAGATCACGCGGCGGCTTTACGACCAAAATCCATTTAAAGACCGACTTCGACGGCTATCCTATCGCCTTCGACCTGACCGGTGGAGAGAAAGGCGACGCGCCGCACTTCCCGCTTTTGCTCGACCTCGGCCCCGACATCAGGGCAAAGGCAGCGGTTGCCGATAAGGGATACGCCAGCAAAGCCAATCGCAATGCAGCCCGGTCGCGCGGCATCATTCCGGTGATCCCGCACAAATCCAACGAGAAAGGAAAGCCGGGCTTCTTCGCAAAGGCAATCTACAAAGATCGCGCGCGCATCGAACAGGCCGTCGGCAAGCTCAAACGCTTCAAGCGCGTCGCACTACGCTGCGAGAAGACGAAGCGAAATTTCGCTGCCATCGTTTCCATCGCCGCCGCATTCATCTTGGTCAAATCCGTCCACACTGCCTAGTAGGGATGCTGCATGGATGTATATTCTTGTGTGGCTTGGTTATGCTCTTGGTGCGGTTGCTCGTCTATTTTCAAAGGCGTTAGTGCGCTAACGCGCTGGGGGATATCCCGCCGCCAGTTCGCCAATATTTGGTGAAAATATAGTGCGGAAATCCCGCATGTGTCGCTTGACAAATGTACGGAATTTCTGTACTTAAATCCCATGCACACGGTCATTGAAACACCCGCCTATCTGTCATCCGCCAAGGATGAAAATGTAAGTGAGGAGGAGCGCATCGAGATTGTGTCCTTCCTCGCTTCAAATCCAGACGCGGGCGATATCATGGCCGGCACAGGTGGAGCGCGAAAGGTGCGTTTCGGCGGTCGCGGCAAGGGAAAGAGCGGCGGCTATCGGATCATCACCTTCTATGCCGACGAGGATATTCCGGTGTTCTTGCTCGATATCTACAGCAAGGACACGCAGGCAAACCTATCGAAGGCAGATCGAAACGAGCTGCGCAAAATTCTGACGGTCCTTCCGCAAATATGGAGGGAAAGCGTCAGTGAACAGGTGAAGAAACTCAGGAGTCGAAAATGAGCAAGGCAGGATCACGAATTTTGCAGGGCGCACGGGAAGCTCTTGCTTTTGCTAAGGGCGAGGCCGATCCGGCGGAATATGTTATTCATATCCCGCCACAGGTGGACGTTCGCGCCATCCGTCAGAAAACCGGATTGTCCCAAAAGGCGTTTGCCGCCCGGTACGGATTTTCCTTCGGTCGCGTTCGCGATTGGGAACAGGGCCGCTCCAATATCGATGCGCCGTCCCGCATCCTTCTCACCATCATCGAGAAGGAACCGGAAGCAGTTGAACGGGCGCTTTCCGCAGCCTGACCGGAGGCCTTATGAAGCAGCAGGCAGACCGCAGGAATGATCCACGTAAGGTCTACAGAACGGCGGACACGCCGTCCGATCTAGCGGAAATGCTGATAGTGGAACTGGATAAGCGCTTGGCAGGTAAGCCGGTAGCAACGAGAGGAGAAAAGCCATGGCACTAGCCCTCAAGCAGAAGGCCCCGGCCATCACCGCCGATGAAATGGAGCGCCGTCGCAAGATGGTTCGCAGCGCATTTCGTTCGAACGCTATGGAAGGTCTTCGCCCGAACCCGGCATGCCAGCCGGTATTTGACGCGTTCATTGCTGGCGAGATCGAGCTTGACGAGATGATGCCGCGCGTTAAGTCCATTCTCGGCATCCAGTAGGCATGTCGTTTACGCTCGCCGACGGCGAGACCCTTCGAAACAAGATAGGGGCCGAGACACACGAGGCGCTAGAAGCGGCCGAGCACCCGATTCTAGCGATCCGGCTGCTCGAACTGCGAAGCGGTCTCGGTCCCGAACCCACCTTCGACACGGCCCATCTTCAGGCGCTTCATAAGCACCTGTTTCAAGACGTGTTCGAATGGGCGGGCGAGCTGCGCCATCATCCATTCACTTTCGCTGACGGTACGCAGGCCTCAATGCCTGCCATGCACAAGATTGGCGGTAAGGATTTCGCGATCGGCAACGAGATCGACAGAGGCTTGAATAACCTCATGTCGGATCTCGAATCCCGCAACTTCTTGCGTGGCCTTGATCGCGAAACCTTCGCAACGGAAGCGGCCGACGCCTTCGCCCGGATGAATTCCATCCATCCTTTTCGCGAAGGCAACGGCCGGACTCAGCGTGAATTCTTCGCGGCCCTTGCCGAAAGGGCAGGGCATCCGCTCGAATTCGGCGTGATTTCCGACGAACGCATGACGTTCGTCTCAGTCGCCGCCCATGAACGCGGCGACCTGGCGCCCATGCGTCGCATGTTCGCGGAAATCACCGACCCCGATCGCGTGAACGCGCTCGAGGTCGCGCAGCAGGCTATTGAGCGCTTCCGCCCTGTGCAGGCCCCGCACGTCACGGCATGGGACGGTATATATATGGCGACGACCGAACCGGGGCAGGATTATCGCGGCGTCTTCAGCGGTGCGGCCGGTCGCAACTTCATGATGCAGAGGGATGATGGCGCGATCATCATAGGCAACGTGGTCGATCTGCCGGAGCCGCGCCCGGAATCAGGCGCGCGGCTCTCCTTCACCGCTTCCGATCCTCGCCAACTCCAACCCGCGTATGAGCAGGCACAAGCGCCGCTCATTGCCGCCGTTACCGATTGGCCGCGAAGCATCGATGAGACCGTGGCGGAGAGGATTTCGGCCCGGCCGACCATGCAGGCCGCGAACAGCCGCCTTGAGACGGCGGTTTCGGCAGTCTGGCAAGATCCGCAAGCGGTCCTTGCCGAATTGCGCAACCGCATCGAGGTTGAACGCCGTCCCGTTTCCGAATTTGCGCAGGAAATGCGAACCAATCCGGAGGCTTTCGGCTCGCTCCACGGCAACCGCAGCCTTTTCGGCCGCGATGACGCGGCCCGCGAAAAGGCGCTTGCTGCCGTTCCGCTCGCCGTCGCTGCGCTCCATGATTACGGGCAGGTACGTGGCTCCCTGGCCGTGGACCTTCGTCGCGACGAAGAGCGCTTTCGCACTCTTATGCGCGAGCCGGTCAACGATCTGTCACCCGCTGCCCGCGAGCTGGTCGGCCGGATTGAAAAGACACCCGCCCACGAGCTGGGCGCGGTGCTCGGACAGGGCGACCATAAGCAAGCCTTGACCGAATTGCGCGGCTTTATCGCCAACATTCGTGACCGCTTTGGCGCTCCCGGTTCGCTGGAGCTCGACCGGGACCGCCTTTCGCGTGCGATTCCGAATGCTTCGCCGGAACGACTTGAGGCATTCACGGCGGGCTTTTCGCGCGCGCAGTTCATCGTCTCACGCGCAGAAACCTTCGAGCAGGCCAACACCCTGCAGGCGGCTCACAGCCACCAGCAGGGACATGAGCAGGGCAAGTCTTTCGAGATGTAGCAGATGCGGTTGATGCTTTATGCGGCATTTTGCTAAGTATCGCTATTCCCGTCAGCTATAACGAGGTTTCCGCTTATGAAGTTCACCTACATCGCCTTTGCCATGGTCGCCCTTGCAGGCTGCACGACCGCCCAAAAAAGCCCTTATGACCTGACCGCAGTCTGCCTCACTGACGAAGGAAAACCGGTTTCCAAGGGCATGACCTACAAGGGCAAGACATGCGGCCAGTCGGACATGCCGATCGCTGACGGCAAGCCTACGCCGCTCGTCTGGCGATAAATGGGAGGGGAGGGGACATGAAATCTTGCCTTGTCATCGTAGCCGCCCTCTCGGCGCTCAGTGCCTCGACAGCGATCGCGCAAACCTTCGAGACCGTCAATAGGAGCCCGGCCGGCGATCGTTTCGAGAAATCCGCCAACTTCGACATTCTCGGTATTCACCCCGGCGATACGATAGAGGACGTAAAGACGAAGCTGAAGGCCGAATTTCCGGACGGACGTGAGCCGGAAGAAACCCGGCTGAAGGGATCGGTATCAACGCCTGAAGGCGCACGCGCCGAAATTGAGTTCGTCAACGAGATCGCTTCTGGAACTAGTGACGGAAAGAATCAGGTCTACGTGAATTTTGCTTCCGAGGTCTACGATAACAGAGCGCTTTCGATTCGTCGTATCGTGGGATTTGAGACCTTTACGACCGCAGACGTTTTCCGAAAGCAAGTTGCCGAGAAATACGGTCAGCCTTCGATTGTCGAAGATGAAGGCGGATTCCTCAAGCTATACTATCTCTATGCAAATGGCCGTTTGGTCTCTGATGCCGACGCTCCCAAAACCAAGGAAAACTGCAATCGCGTTAACGAAGGAAGCCTTTGCGATTATGTAGAAGTCCAGCGGTCATCCGATAATCGGAACATTGAGTTCGCGCAGAAGCCATGCGCCGCGTTCTTTCACAGCCAATGGCAGCACTTAGGGAAATATCAAGTTGGGGAGCGGAATTCTGTCATAAAGGATGACCAGTGCGACGGGATTATGGTCGTCAGCATGAGCACATTCCAGCCCGAACTAAACTCGGCAGAATTCACCCTTGTCGATGTCAAGCGGGCCTATGGTCATCAGACCGCCCTGGATGCTGCCATAGAGGCCAAGTTGAAGCAGGGCGTCGATATGGACAAGGTTGCCAAGCCGCGTCTTTGATCTAATTGCACAGGCGCTATAATTGCATGATTGCACCGCCACCCGTATCTGACGCTCCAATTGACGTCGATCACGCATTGAACTTTGCTTTTTTTACAGGCGCGGTGTTAGCCGTGCTTTTGACGCTGAGCGCTGTTATATGCATCCAATGGCTTCGACGGCTCACGCGATGGATTTGGTGGCTCTATGCACCGCAAGGACGGCGCTCCACCGCGAAACACGAAGCCGGTCACGCCCTTGTTGCATCAGTTCTC
>Ga0180223_1001314_pt1 | contig 19762 bp, 12 predicted proteins | sample eDN5th30CKraftOP_FD_151337 | JGI IMG/M metagenome (GOLD analysis project Ga0180223, IMG submission 151337) | Enriched Organic Plus compost microbial communities from Emeryville, California, USA - eDNA 5th pass 30_C Kraft OP (version 2) (version 2) ...
AGCGCGCAGCGCCGCAGGGCGGCAGCGCGGCAGCGCGCAGCGCGGCAGCCCGGCAGCGCGGCAGCGCGGCAGCGCGGCAGCCGGGTCGGGGTCAGGCGTGGTCGGCGCCCGCGGCGACGCGCACCGCGTCGGACCAGGCACGGCTGAGGTCGTCCGCGTCGGAGATCGCCTCGGGCCTGATGACCCGATCGTCTTCGACGAAGTAGAAGCACGCGTCGATCGCGTCGGCGTCGATCCCGGCCCAGCTCGCGTACGCGAGCCGGTAGAGCGCGAGCTGTGTCTGCTTGAGTTCGAGATCGCGCGGGTCGCGCGGCGCCTTCCCGGTCTTCCAGTCCACGACCTGGTACCGGATGCCTCGCTGCCCGAGCTCGCTCGCTGGCTCCACCGCGTAGACCGCGTCGAGCTTGCAGACGAAGACATGCTCGCCGATGGGCAGGTGCAGCTCGAGCTCGACCGCCTCGGGTTTGCGCCCGCCCCACTCGGAACGCGCGAAGGTCGCCTGCAACTCCCGCAACCGCTCAGGTGTCGGATCGTCGAGATGCTGCCCGGGCTGATCGGTGTCGCCCCAGAGCGCTTCGTCGAGCGCGGGCCCGTCGAGGGCGTCGATCACTTCGGCTTCGCCCTCACCGGTGGCGCGGTGCTCGACCCACCGGTGAAACAGCGTGCCGAGTCGGGTCGCACGGTACGGACGCTGCGGCATCGGGCGACGGAGTTCGGCGGCCACCGCCGCGGCGTCGTCGACGTAGTCCTTGAATCGTGAGGCGGGCACGCGGGCCGGGATCATCGTGCGGCCATCGCCGAGCTGGCGCCGCCGTCGCTCCTCGAGCAGCAGGGCGAGCTCGCGTGTGAGCGCGGGCCCGATGCCGGCGCCGCTCGGCCCCTCCGCGGCCGCCCGGACCGCGATCGCAGCGGCCTCGACCGCCGACCGCCTGGGGCCGAGCGGGTCGAGCGGCCAGCGCACGGTTTCGACGCGGTCGGCCAGCGGATTCTGCTCGTGTTGGGATGCGGCCGGGAGCGCCCCGGCCTCGATGATCCCGGCCTGCACGAGTTCGCGCAGGTACGGGCTCGGCTGGCGCGGAGTCTTCTGGGTGGCCCAGAAGGACCCGGTGAGCAGCAGCTCGTTCCGGGTGCGGGTGACGGCGACGTATGCGAGACGCCGCTCCTCCTCGGCGTCGCGCGCGGCGTTCTCGGCGCGGAACGCCGTCACGGCCTCGTCGAACTCGTGCTGACTCTGAATGCCGCGCCACATGAGTTCGGGCAGCTCTTCGCGGTCGCCTCTGAAATCGTTCGGGAGTTCGCCGAGCGCGAGCCAGCCCGCGGTCGTCCGCGGCTTCGCCGGGAGCTCGTCGTCGACGACCCGCGGGATGGCGACGACGTCCCATTCGAGGCCCTTCGAGCCGTGGATGGTGAGTACCTGCACGGCGCCGGGCTCTGGTTCGTCTTGCCGCGGCGCGAGTCGGTCGCGCTGCTCGGCTTCGGTGAGCCAGCCGAGGAAGGCGCCGAGCGTCGGGTGCTCGGACACCTCGACGAAGCCCGCGAGCAGTTCGTCGAACGCGTCGAGGCTCGGGCGCCCGAGGGGTTGGTCGGCGTTGGCGGCGACCTCGATGTCGAGCAGCAGCTCCTGCTGCACGAGCACGACGAAGTCGACGAGCCCGAGCCCGGCTCGGCGGCGCAGCGACTGCAGCTGGGTGCCAGCGCGTCGCAGCCGTGCGAGCGCGGTCTCGGTGAACCCGGCGAGCGCGCGGTGCGAGTCGGGGGTGGCGAGCAGGAAGTCGAGCGCGTCGACGATGGACGGCGATTCTTCGGCGGCGATCGACGCGCGCATGCCGCGGCGGACGTCGTCGGAGAGGCGGCGGCTTGCGGCGTCTCGTTCGGCGAGCCACTTGGCGAGCCCGCGGAGCGCCGCGAGGTCGGCGGCCCCGATACGCCAGCGGGCGCCCGCGAGCAGCCGGACGAGTTCCGCGCCCGCGGTCGGGTCGTGCAGCACCCGCAACGCGCACACCAGATCGGCGATCACTGGCTGGTCGAGCAGCCCGGCGACGCCGAGCACGTGGACGGGAACGCCGCGTGCGCGGAGCGCGTGCGTGAAGACCCCGACCTGCGCGAAGGTACGGCACAACAGCGCGCCGCTCGGGGGCGGCTCGGCGGACGCGGTGCCGTTCGGGTCGCCCGGTTCGCGCAGGATACGGGCGGCGAACCACTCGGCGACGCCGGCGGCCTCGTCTTCGATGGTCTCGGACCAGGCGACTTCGACGCGGCCGCCGATCGCGAACGGCGAGGCCGTGAGCGGGGCTTTCGGTACGCCCGAGTCGAGCCGCGCGATGAGCGCGTTCGCCGCGTCGAGGACGACCCTGGGATTCCGCCAGCTGGTGGACAGGTCGAAGACGCTCGCGTCGCCGCCGAAGTCGCGGCCGAACCGCGCGAGGTTCGCCGCGCTCGCCCCACGCCAACCGTAGATGGACTGGTCGGGATCACCGACCGCCATGACGGGCGTGCCGGTGAACAGCGTCGCGAGCAGCTGCGTCTGCACGACGCTCGTGTCTTGATACTCGTCGAGCAGCACGGATCGGTACCGCTCGCGGTACCCCACGACGACCTCGGGGTGCATCCGGCAGATGGTGAGCGCGAGCGCGACCTGGTCGCTGAACTCGACGTACCCTTTGTCGCGCTTCGCCGCCGCGTACGCATCGGCGAGTTCGAGCAACGGCGGGAGCGCATCGACGACGCCGAGCGCCTTCGTGAAGGACTCGAAGGGTGTGCGCTTCCGCGGCCGGCCGATGGGAAGGTCGGCCATCGCGAGGAAGTCACGCGTCCACGCGAGGACATCGCGATGGTCGGCGACGTTCTCGGCGAGTGCGCGGCTGAGCGACAGCACGGCCGCCGTGACGCGGTCGAGGCTGAGGTCGAGCTCGATCAGCCGCGGGTCGGCCGAGGCGGCCGCGACCTGTCGCGCGAGTTGCCAGGCGGATGCCTCGCCGAGCACCGCCGCGTCGGGCTCGCGCCCGATGAGCAGCGCGTGCTCGCGGTAGATGGCACTGGCGAACGAGTGGTACGTGCCGACCGCTGCGCCCTCGAGCGGGTCGAGCTCGAGTTCGGCGATGCCGCCGTCGACGAGTTGGCCGACGCGTTCGCGGATGCGTTCGGCGAGCTCGCCGGCCGCCTTCCTGGTGAAGGTCAGGCCGAGCACTTCGGGGACGTCGACGTGGCCGTTCGCGAGCAGCCAGACGACGCGGTTGGCCATGGTCTCGGTCTTGCCGCTGCCCGCCCCGGCGACCACGAGGTGCCGGCCGGCGGGGTTCGCCTCGATGACCGCACGTTGCTCGGCGGTCGGTGCGTGCAGGCCGAGCCGCTCGGCGATCTGGTGCGCCGAGAGCTGCGGTCGCCCAGACGTGCCGTCACCGGTGCGCGGATCGGCCGCGCTCACGCGGACACCGCCGGCACGACCTGCACCCGGTACTGCCAGGCGGAGAAGCGCGACCGGAAGCCGAGCTCTGCGGCCGTCTCGAATTCAGCCCCCGCCATCGTGCGGGACACCCGGTCGAGACGTTCGAGGAATGCGGCCTCGGTGTCGTCGTCGAAGGGCTGCTGCGCCTTCTCGGTGTAGCCGGTGCTCGCCGTGGGTTTCGCGACGTACACGAGTTTGGCGCCGCCCAGGCGGCCCGCGTTCGGCACCTCGCCGGCACGGGCTGCGAGTTGGTAGGCGGCGAGCTGTGGGTGCTCGGCGGTCTCGGGACCGGTGGGGGGCCTCGACCCGGTCTTCAGATCCACGATCACGGTGGTGCCGTCGGACGACGCCTCGACACGGTCGATCGTGCCCGTGAGTCGGGCGCGGCCGGCGACCAGGGTGAAGCGCCCCTCCGCACCGAGCAGCACCTTGCCGTCATCGGCGAAGGCGGCGAGATAGTCGGCCGCGCCCTCCGTCATCCGTCGGGCGCCTCGCCGTTCGCGCTCGGCGACCCAGCCCGCCTCGAATCGCAACGTCGCGAGGCGCGCCTCGACGTCGGCCCAGAGCGTCTCCACCGAGATGTCACCGTCGGCGCGCTCGCCCGCGGCCTCCACGACCGCGTGCACGATCGTGCCGATCGATGCCGCGATGCCGGAGGGCGGAGACGCGACGTGATCGACGAACCAGCCCAGTGCCGACTCCTCGGCCCGGTCGATCTGCGACGGCGAGACATCCACCAGCGCGTCGGGGTCGCCATCGAGGTCGACGAGCGGGGCGGTCGTCGACGGCTCGCGCAGGCCGTACCACTCGTCGGGGTGCGCGCCTGGCACGCCCTCCTCGGCGAGCAGCGCGAGCGCCGCGGGGGCCTCACCCGAAGGCAGAGCGGATGCCTCGCGTCGGAGCGCACCGACCAGGCCGCGCAGATGCAGCGGACGACGCCGGGACGGGCGCCGACGCTCGGGCGCGTACGCCATGAGCACCGAAGGCTGTTCGTCATCGTTCGCGGTGCACGAGAGGACGAGCTGGCGCGTTGCGCGGGACACCGCGAGCGCGAACAGCCGGAGCTCGTCGCTGCGCACCGATGCGCGTGCCTCGGCCGCCGCCTCGGGCTGCGGAACGGGTTCGCCCGCGCGCACCGCGGCGACCGCACGTGGCAGCAGCGAGGAGTGCAGCAGTGTGCCGCGCGGGCGGAGGTTCGGCCAGACGCCCTCCTGCAACCCGGCGACGACGACGAGATCGAACTCCCGACCGACGAGCGCGGCGGGCGTGCCGACGAAGACGGACTCGGCACTTCGTTGCGGCGCGAGCGAGTCCTCGGGAAGCTCGCTGGCGAGCACTTCTTCGACGAACCTCACGGCGGGCGCACCTGGTTCGCGCTCGACGAACCGCTGCGCGGACGCGAACAGGGCGACCGCGGCATCGAGCGCCCGGTTCGCCTCGTCGGCCAACACCCCGGTGCCGGCCGCCTGCGCGGCCCACTCCGCGGCGAGGCCGCTGCCGTCCCACAGCGCCCACAGCACCTCTTCGATCGTGCCGCCGCGTGTCACGACGCCACGGCTCGCCGCGAGGAGCTTGGCCAACCGACCCGCGCGACGCGCGGGTGCGGAGTCGATCGTCTCGAACCCGCCCGGCGCGCCGAGGGCGTCGACGAGCAGCTCATCCCCGGTGCGGTCGCCTCCGGACGCGAGCTCTTCGTGCCGCAGCGACAGGCGGAGCCGACGGAGACCCACAGCATCGAGTCGGCCGAGCGGGCCGGTGAGCAGCGTGGTCGCGAGCTCGGCGGTGAGCGGTTCTCGCCCGAGCGAGAGCGACGCGGCCGACAGCAGCGCCGCGGCCGCGGGTGCGTCCCGCAGCGGGACGCGCGCGACCGCGCCCGCGGTCGGCACGTCGGCGAGCGCGAGCCCGCGCTCGAACGCCGGCACATCACCTCCTGAACGCAGCACCACGGCGATGCGCGACCACGGCACGCCCCCCAGAAGATGCCGCTCGCGCAGGAGCGCCGCGACCGACTGACATTCCGCCGCGTGCGACGGCGCTTCGATGCCGAGCACCGGCGCGAACGCCTCGTCATGGCTCGACCGATCGGCTGCCGGTGCCGACCCGGGCTCGATGGCCCCGGGCTCGATGGCCCCGGCCTCGGGGCCCCCGGCCTCGGGCCCCCCGGCATCGTGGGCTGCCGACTCGGCGGCCCACGCCTCGACCGCGACCTGGGCTGAGCGATGCGTGCCGCCGAGGGCGGTGCCGATGCGCGCGGTCACGTCGGCCACGACACCGCGCAGCTCGGGCCGCCCGCGCCAGACCCGATCGAGTTCGATGCGCTCGACCGCCCGACCGGGCAGCAGCCCGCCGAGCGCGCCCAGGAGCTCGGGTCGGCCGCCCCGGAAGCCGTTGCTGGCCACATCGGGATCGCCGAGCGCGACGACCGACACGCCACGAGCGGCGAACGCGGCCAGCAGCGCCGCCGTCGCCTGGGTCGCCTCCTGCGCATCGTCGACGACGATGAGTCGCAGGCGTGCGAGCGTGCCGAGCACGGGCGATTCGCCCGCGTCGGCGGCTCGCACCACGGATGCCGCGTACGCGCCCAGCTCGGCCGAGTCGAACTGGGCACCGCGGACGAGGTCTTTCACGTCGGCGTACTCGTCGAGGAATCCGCCCGCCGCGACCCACTCGGGCCGCCCCGCGAGCTCACCGAGCCGACGCAGCCCCGCGCCGTCGACGCCGTGCTCGGCGGCGCGCATCAGCAGCTCGCGCAGCTCGGCACGGAACCCGCGGAGCCGGCGGACCTCGTCGGTGAACGGTTCGGGCCAGGCCGGGCCGCCCCCTTCGCTCACGCCGCCCTCGAGCAGCTCGGCGATGAGCTGATCGTGCTCGGCGCCCGTGAGCAGGGTGACGGGCGCACCCGTCGCGGCCCGCACGAGCTGGAAGGCGATGGAGTTCGCGGTGCGCGCGAGGGGGCCGCGCGTGGTCAGCCCGAGGCGGACGGCGAGCCGGTCGCGCAGCGCGGTCGCGGTCGCTCGGCTCGCGGTGATCACGAGCACCTCGTCGGGGTCGTAGCCGCGACGCTCCACCCGCTCGGCGACCAGCTCGACCGCGAGCGTCGTCTTGCCCGTGCCCGGGGCACCGAACACCGCGGCCGAGACGTCGTCGCCGAGGTCGAGCGCTCGCTGCCAGGCCGGCTCGTCGACGACGGGCCGAGCGGCGGGGCCGGTCTCGAGGGCGGTGGTGCCGAGGTGCATGCCGTCACCATAAGGGGTTCTGCCGACAGTGAACGTCCGGACGCTCCATGCGCGGGTGTCATAGTCTTGGCAGCACCGACAGAAAGGCAGACTGTGGACGTTCGCATCGGCATCCAGAACTCCCCCCGTGAACTCGGCTTCGAGTCGTCTCAGACGGCCGCCGAGATCCAGCAGGCCGTCGAGGCGGCGCTTTCGGGGCAGGCGGCGGTGCTGAACCTGGCCGACTCCAAGGGCAACGTCTACGTCGTCCCCGCTGCCGCGCTCGCGTACGTCGAGATCGGGTCGGAGGAATCGCGCCGCATCGGGTTCGTCGGCTGATGGAGCTGCTGTTCGTCACGCTCGGCGGCGCCATCCTGGGGGCGATCGCGCGGTACGCGCTCCCCCGGCGCCACACCTACGGCACGGTGCTGGTACCCGCCATCGGCGCCGGCGTCGCCGCGGTCGTCTGGGTCGCGTTGACCTGGCTCGGCTGGGCGTGGGACGGCGGATGGATCTGGGTGGTGTCGCTCGTCGTCGCCGGCGTCGCCGCCGTCGCGACCCCGCTCGTCATCGGCCCGCGTCGCGAGCGCGCCGACGCCGCGCTGTTCGATCGGCTCGCCAGCCCTGCCGGCGCACGCTGACCCCCACGCGGGAAGGCCTCGACGAATCCCGTCGCGTGGCCCGGCGTTCAGGCGTCAGTACTTCTTGAGCAGCTTCGTCGCGTCCTCCAAGAGAGAGTCCAGCTGCGAGACCATCGTTTTCTGGAAGCCGCTGGACGGAAGCTGCAACACGTTGGTACGAATCGTGGTCAAGCTGCCGAGGAATCGGTCGATTCGGGCGTTCGCACGTTCGACTCCCTGGAGCACCGAGAAGATCGCGTGGTACGGCGGGGCCGTGTCCGGGAGCACCAGGTTCATCATCGGACGCATCCGATGCGGAACCCCGAAGAGCAACGTCGCGCTCGCGGACCACGCGTCCTCGATCGATTCCTCGACACCCTCGAAGCCCTGCAGGTACAGCGGCCGCCCTTCCCGCCACTGCGTCTGCGCTTTGCCCCACTCCTTCGCCACCGACTGCAGTGGGGTCCTGCCGGACACCCGCGTGCTGTGGTACTCCGCCGTCTTCCGCGCGGCGATCAGGCGGGAACGCGGGTCGCCGCCACTGCTGATCGGCAGCGGCACGTGAACGCCCCCGGAGTCCCACGAGGCATGTGAGCTCGCGCGAATCTTGGTCGTCGTCGTTCGCCAGCTGGGCGGCGGTGGAGGTGAGGGCACCGCATGCACCACGATCGTCGCCGTCGCCTCGGGGCGAACGACGTCGAACGTGCCCTCGGCCCCCGGCTTCGGCACTGCGACCACCGGCTCAGGCACTGCGGCCCCCGGTATCGGCGCGGCAGGCTCCGGTTCCGGCGCGGCGCTCCCTGCCGCGGGCGGGTCTGGCGCCTTGGACGAGCCAGTGCTCGTGCGGGTCAACAACCGCCCGCCCGCGGCGAGCCCGAGGCCACCGACCATGAGTGCGGCGCCGAGCCCGAGCGCGACGTCTTCGTCCATGAATCGTTCCTCGGTGACGATGGCGGCCATCTCTGCCACGCTGACCATCGCGTCACCGACGCTGAAGAACAGCGAGCTGAAGCCGAAGAGGACCAGTCCGAGCCCACCGCCGCTGAACGCCGTGCCGAGCGCGTACGCCGCACCCACGAGACCGCCCAACGCGCCGAGGCCGTTCATGGCGAGCGCGAAGCCGTCTTTGATCGAGAACCGTCCCGACGGGTCGACGAGCATGATCGGGTTGGCGTTGGCGTAGCCGTACTGGTCGTGCAGCGCTTCCCGGTCGCGGCTGGTGAAGCCCAGGTTGGCGGGGTCGTACGTGCGTTCGCTGAGGAATTGGGTCCCGTCGGCGTGGGTGTACTCCATCGCGTACTGGAACGGGTTGTATTCCAGGTCGCCCACGGCGCCCGGAAGCTCGGGCTGCACTCCGGCGACCGGTGCGCTCGCGGTCGCGGTGCCGTAGTCGGAGTAGCGGTAGCGTCCGGTCACCGAACCGCGCGAGTCGGTCAGCTCGGTGACGTTCCCGTGCCGGTCCGTGCTGTAGTACTGCGTGTCGGCCGCCGGCGCGCCCGCCGCCGCAGAGCCCGAGCCCAGCGCAGCGGGATGTGTGGTGCGGGCGTGCCGGGTTGCCCCGAGGAGGTAGGACGCGACACCGTCCGTCGTCCCGCCCGCATCCGTCGCATGCACGTCGTTGATCAGCGACCCGCCGTCCCAGTAATAGGTCGTCGACCCTGCGTCGCTCGTGCGACGCTTCCGGCTGCCGTCGGACCAGTAGTCGGTGGCGATTCGCGTACCGTCGGCCCGCGTCTCGGCGACCTGCCGATTCAGTGCGTCCCACTCGTACGTTGCGCCGTCGGCCCCGGCGAGCCGATTCCCTGCGACGTCGTGCACCTGCGTCTCGATCTCCTTCGTCCCGTCGGGTCGGGTCGTGGTGATGGCGTCGAGCGCGCCGACCGGGGAGTACGTGAATTCCCGAACCGTCGCATCGCCGGTCGTGCCGACGGTCGTCGTCTCCCGGCCGACCTGCCCGGACACGGTGATGTCGTAGGCGATGGTCTGCACCGGGGGTGCGTCAGCGGCGTCCCCGTCACGCAGCGTGGACGAGACCGGCCGGCCGGCCGCGTCATACTCGGCTGACGACACCCGACCCAGCACATCGGTCGACTCGAGGCCACCACCGTGCAGGAGCGAGGCCACCGATGAGCTGGTCGCCGCCAGAACCGTGCCGGCCGCGACCGTCTCGGACACCACCCGCACTCCGCGCGCGAGGTCGATCGCCTCATCCCACCGGGTCACCAGCGGCTCCGCGCCGGCGTCCCCACCCGGAAACACGCGCTCCTCGACGATCACGCCGTCCCGCACGGTGTACTCGGCCCGCCCTGTGATCACCGGCCCTGCGCCCGGCGCCTGCATCCCCTGCTCGACCAGGACGGGGATGCTCCGGCTGTCATCGAGCACGCTCCTCGAGAACACGACCGACCCATCCGGCGCGGTCGACCGCTCCGACACCACGGCACCCACCGGCAGCATCCGCCCAGCCGGCACCTCAGCGTCGTATACCCGCTCCATCACGGTGCCGTCCGCCGACTCCCGGCGAAGCATCCGACCCGACCCGTCCCATAGATACGACTCCGCAGCCACGCGCACGCCACCGGCCGCGTCCATCGACCGCAGCTCCGCGGTCACCGGCTTCTGCGAGAGATCCCCCGCACCGACCGGGTCATGCTCCGGGTACGTGAACCGCTGCTCCTGCACGACCAGCTCACCCGCATCCGTCGAGACCACGGCCCGCTTCCCCGAAAGCCGGCCCCATTCGTCGAGCTCCGAGACCACCCGGGTCTTCCCGTCCGACACCTCAACCGACCGGGCGCCACCCGCACCGACCGTCCCGGTGATCGCCGGGTCGACCACCGGCCACCCCGACGGCAGCACTCCACTCACCTGTCGCCAGCTTCTGGCGCTCAGCTCCGTGCCGGACCGGTCCGCGACGCTGATCCGGTCCACCCGCGACACCCCATCCAGATCGGACCGCCACTCGACCGCGGTCATCGCACCGGATCCGGACACCAATCGGGCCACTCGCCCGGCATCGTCGTACCGCACGATGCTCCGGCCACCCGCCGGGTCCGTGACCGCGACCACCCGGCCCGCATCGAGTTCGACGCCCCACGCACCCGCCCCGCCACCATCGCCCGGCACATTGACGCCGGGGCGGATCACCACGCGGCCCGGGTCCGACCAGTCGAGCTCCGTGACCACGCCGTCGACGCCGACCACCGAGACCAGTCGATGCGACCCTCCCGGCGCCCAACGCCAATCCGAACGAACACCGTCCGGCCCGAGCTTCGCCAGCGGATCACCGGCCGCGGAGAAGTACGTCACCGTGCCACCCGACTCGTGCAGCTCGAACGCGTACGGCTGCTCCCCGACCACCCCATCCGCCCTCGCGGTCAACACGCCCTCTGGCGTTTGTCGGAACACCACATCCGCCCCGGCATACCCCGACAAGCCCGACGGCACCGACTCCGCAGCCCGAAACACGCCACCAGACGACGGGAACACCTGCACCCCGCCGACCACATCGACGACGGCGAACCCCAGCCCCCACCCGGGCCCGAACCCGTATCGGTTCCCGGGCACCCGCGAATCCCAGGACAGATTCAGGCCGGCGGCGGGCATCATCACCCCGAACGACCCGTCGGTCTCGTCGACCGCGCCCTCGAGCCCATCCCCCACCGCGAACGCCCCCAGCTCGACGGCCGGCGGAGCGCCCGGCGCATCCGTCTGGCCCGCCCACACCGGCGACACGACGCCCGCCACCAAGGCCCCGCACACCGCGACACCCGCCACACCCGTGCCGACACGACCCAATCGACCAACGCCACGAACCCGCACGACACACTCCTACTCGTCATTGAGCAAGATGACAGTATATCAATACTGCGGTGAGCGAAAGTCACCTCAGGCCGGGCCCGATGGCCACACGCGCCCGGACGTCGGCCGACCTGCGGCTACGCCGTCAGCCCGAGCGCATCCATGCGGCGCGTGTGCTCGGCGATGAGCTCGGTGAACACCGGCTCGACGTCGTCGTCGCCGCGCCCGGGCGGCTCGGCGGCGCGAAGCGCCGAACGCGCGATGAGCAATGCGTCCCCCACCAGGCTGCGCCCCCAGAGTGCCAGGCGGTCGGCGAGGCCCGGCTGCTCGGCGATCGCACGCTCCAGTTCGTGCTTGAGCACCCCGTCGGTCCCACGCTCGTCGAGGATGACCCGCACGCGGGCCGCCAGGTCGGCCGGCAGCCCCTCGGCGAGCCGACCGAAGAAGTCGTCGAGCATCCCCGTGGTGATGTGGATCGTCAGCAGGAGCTCGTACCAGTCGGCGCGCGCGGTGGCCGCGCGGAGCTCATCGGTCACGGGCGTGAACGGCGCCATGACCTCGACGGGCTCGGCGCCCGCGCGACGCACCTCGGCGATGAGCGCGTGGTGTTTGCGCAGGGCCACTCCGGCGGCCGACGACAGGCCTTCCTTGGCGGCGAGCGTCGGCGCGGTGGTGACCGCCCGCGCGAGCGCTTCGAACGCCTCGAGCTGGATGTACGCGGCGCGACCGAGGAACGAGATCGGCTCGGGCACGAGCTCGGTGAAGTCCACGCGCGTCAGCGCCGCCGACGCGACGCGGGGGCGAATCCGCTGCACATCGCGCGCACCCCGGCGACCCGACCACAACACCACGTCCCACAGCATAACCAAGCCGGCATGGCAGTCTCGGTTAGGCTTGACGGGTATACGCGGGCGATGGAACCGCGTTCCGTGCGCCTGAGGACACAGCGCGCACCCATGCTTTGCGACACCGACAGGCGGAATCGTGACTTCGTTCACCGACCTCGGCATCGCGTCAGACATCGTCGACGCGCTTGCCTCGAAGGGCATCTCCGAGCCCTTCCCCATTCAGGAACAGACCATCCCGCTGGCCCTCTCCGGCCAGGACATCATCGGCCAGGCCAAGACCGGAACGGGCAAGACGTTCGGCTTCGGCCTGCCCCTCATCCAGCGTCTGGGCGACGACCCCGAGCCGGGCGTCAAAGCCCTCATCGTCGTCCCGACGCGTGAGCTCGCCGTGCAGGTGAGCGAGGACCTCGAACTGGCGGCCTCGAACCGGCCGACCAAGATCGTCTCGATCTACGGCGGCAAGGCCTACGAGGGACAGATCGAGCAGATCAAGGCGGGTGCCCAGATTGTCGTCGGCACGCCTGGTCGCCTGCTCGACCTCGCGAGCCAGCGCCTGCTGAGCCTCAAAGCCGTGCAGGAGATGGTGCTCGACGAGGCCGACAAGATGCTCGACCTCGGCTTCCTCGCCGACATCGAGAAGCTCTTCGCGCAGACCCCGGCGGTCCGCCACACGATGCTCTTCTCGGCGACCATGCCGGGCCCGATCGTGGCGCTCGCGCGCCGCTTCATGTCGAAGCCCATCCACATCCGGGCGACCGACCCCGACGAAGGCCTCACGCAGGCCAACATCAAGCACCTCGTGTACCGCGCGCACTCGCTCGACAAGGACGAGGTCATCGCGCGGATCCTGCAGGCCGAGGGCCGTGGCAAGACCGTCATCTTCACGCGCACCAAGCGCGCGGCGGCCAAGCTCGTCGAGGAGCTCAACGACCGCGGGTTCAACGCGGCCGCGGTGCACGGCGACCTGAACCAGGATCAGCGCGAGCGGGCCATGGCGGCGTTCAAGGCCGGGAAGAAGGACGTGCTGATCGCGACGGATGTCGCGGCGCGAGGCATCGACGTCGACGACGTCACGCACGTCATCAACCACACCATCCCCGACGACGACAAGACCTACCTGCACCGTGCCGGTCGCACGGGGCGCGCCGGCAAGACCGGCATCGCGGTCACGTTCGTCGACTGGGACGACCTGCACAAGTGGGCGCTCATCAACCGGGCCCTCGAGTTCGGCCAGCCCGAACCGACCGAGACGTACTCGTCGAGCCCGCACCTGTTCACCGACCTGGACATCCCCGAGGGCACCAAGGGCCGGCTCAAGCCGGCTGCCGCGAAGGCGGCGCCGCCGCGCGCCGCGACCGCGGGCCGCTCCGAGCGCAGCGAGCGCAGCGAGCGCAGCGAGGGTGAAGGCGGCCGGAGCCGTGCGCGTCGCCGCACACGCGGCGGTTCGTCGCAGGGTACTCCCACTGAGACCTCGGCGGATGCCTCGGCGCCGAAGGATCCCGGTGCGGGTACGCACGACGGCCAGGGTCACGAGCACCACGACGGCAACGCGGCCCCACGCCGGCGGCGTCGCCGTCGCTCGGGCGGCTCCGGCAACGGCCAGGCCGCACCCGCGCAGCAGGGCTGAGCGTCCGGCGACTACTCGATCGTCGCCGGCGGGAGCACTGGCGCCGAACCGGTGCCCTCGGCGACGATCCTCGCGACGACCTGGGCCGCCGTCGTCTGCTCGCCGAGGCGGTTCGCCTTGCCGGTGCCGTGGTAGTCGCTCGACCCCGTGGTCGCGAGCCCGTAACGCGTCGCGAGCTCGCGGAGTCGAAGCTTCGCGTCCGGGAGGTTCTCGGGGTGGTTGATCTCGAGCCCGAACAGGCCGGCGTCGACCAGTTGCGACAGCCGCCGCTCGGGCACGACCCGCTCGGCGCCCCGAGTCCCGGGATGCGCGAGCACGGGCACCCCGCCCGCGGCGCGGATGAGGCGCACGCCCGTCAGGGGGTCCGGCGCATAGTGCGGCTGGGCGTATCCCATCCGGGGATGCAGTATGCCGGCGAACGCGGCGGATCGGTTCGCGACGTGACCCCGCGCGACGAGGGCGTCGGCGATGTGCGGACGCCCGATCGTCGCCCCCTCCGCGCTCTGCGCGAGCACGTCGTCCCAGGTCAGGGCGTAGTCCCGTGAGATGCGACGCACGATGGTCTCCGCGCGGGTGAGCCGAGATGCCCGGATCCGCGCGGTCTCCGCGCGCAGCGCCTCATCCGCCGGGTCGATCAGGTACCCGAGCAGGTGGACGCTCGTGGCGCCCTCGCGTGTGGACAGCTCCATGCCGGGGATGAGTGCTACGCCCGTGCGGACGACCGCGTCGGCCGCCTCCGCCCACCCCGTCGTCGTGTCGTGATCGGTGAGCGCGATGGCGGCCAGCCCGATGTCGGCGGCCTCGGTCATGAGCGCCGTGGGGGTCTGCGTGCCGTCCGAGACGATCGAGTGCACGTGCAGATCGGCGGCACCGATGGTCCGTGGGGCGTCGGGCATCTCCCCATGCTATCGACGGCAGATGCACAGCACCGCTGGATAGGGTGACCTGGATGCTTGCCCGCTTCCTCGCATGGGCCGCGGTCCTCGCGGCGACCGTCGTCGGCGCCGTCCTGCTCTGGCCCCAGGCCTTCGGCCTGCAGAACCAGTGGATCACCACCCACGTGGTCGCGCTCCGCGGCACCGCGGCCGCGGCCGCCGTCGCCGCCGCGGTCCTCTTCGTGCTCGTGGCGATCCCCCGACGGACGCGTGCGTTCGGCATCGCGATGGCGCTCGTGCTGACCCTGTTCGCGGTCGGCAACGTCGCGGTCCTCTCCTCCCGCGGTCTGGGGCCGTCGACGGATGCCTCGCAGGCCGCAGCCGACCCGGTCGACCAGGTGACCGTGCTCGCGTGGAACACCCTCGGCGAGGTCCCCGACGCGCAGACGATCGTCGATCTGGCCCTCGCCGAGGGCGCCGACGTCATCTCGCTCCCCGAGACCACTGCGCCGCTCGGCGAGGAGGTCGCGATCGCCATGCGCGAGGGCGGCCGTCCGATGTGGGTGCACACGCTCGCGTACGACGAGATCGCGAAGGCGCGCTCGACGACGCTGCTGATCAGTCCCGACCTCGGGGACTACGAGGTCAACTCGGCCGCGTGGCCGGGTCCGCCCGACAACACGAACACGTTGCCGAGCGTCGTCGCCGACCCCGTCGACGGAATCGGTCCACGGATCGTCGCCGTGCACGCCGTCGCCCCGGTGCGATGGGAGCTGCGCAACTGGCGAAGCGACCTCGACTGGCTCGCCGATCAGTGCACCGGCGACGACGTCATCCTCGCCGGCGACTTCAACGCCACCCTCGATCACTTCGCTGGACGAGGCGTCGACGGTGGCGATCTCGGCCGCTGTCGTGACGCGGCACTCGCGAGCGGGTGGGCCGGGGTCGGCACGTGGCCGACCGACGTGCCCGAGTTCTTCGGCAGCCCCATCGACCATGTGCTGGCCACCCCGAACTGGGAAGTGTCCTCGTTCCGCGTGGTCGGTGAGCTCGACCAGGCCGGCAGCGATCACCGCCCCGTCGTGACCACCCTCGTCCGCTCCGGCTCCTGAGGCGAGGTGCGAGAATGGGTCGTATGTCCGACACTCGCGAGGCGACCGAGGCCGCCGTTCCGTCAGAAGGCGCCACCGAGGCATCCGACCGCAACGCGAACCGGTCGACCACGCCCGGATCAGACCGGTTCAAGGACTACATCTCCAGCCGGTGGGCCGAGCGCGACGAGACCCTTCCGCCCGCCCGACCGCAGGCCGCCTACGCGGCCGCGCGCCGCGAGGCGGTCTCCGCCGCGTTCCCGGGCGTCCGTCTCATCATCCCGGCCGGCGACATGAAGCAACGCGCGAACGACACCGACTACCCGTTCCGGGCGCACTCGGCGTTCGCACACCTCACGGGGTGGGGCTCCGACACCGAGCCCGGCGCGGTGCTCGTGCTGGAGCCGTCGGGCGAGACGCACACGGCGACCGTGTATTTCCGTGAACGCGCCGGTCGCGATTCCGACGAGTTCTACGCCAACGCCGCGATCGGCGAGTTCTGGATCGGTCCGCGGCCATCGCTCGCGCATGTCTCCGCCGACCTCGCCGTCCCGACGCGCGACCTCAGCGAGTTCGGGGCGGTCATCGACCACCTCGACACGACCGCGCTCATCGTTCGCGAGGCCGACCCCACCGTCACCGAACGCGTCGACCACGCGCGGATCCGGTTCGCGGCCGACCAGGCGCTCTCGACGAACGCCGCCGACACGCCGTTCAGCCTGGAGGTCGGCGGCGATCACGAACCCGACGCCGAGCTCGCGCGAGTGCTCTCCGAGCTGCGCCTCGTGAAAGACGAGTACGAGGTCGCCGAGCTGCGAGCCGCGATCGACGCGACCGCGCGCGGCTTCACCGAGGTGCTCGCCGAGCTTCCCCGCGTGACCGCCGAGGTCCGCGGCGAACGCGTCATCGAGGGTGTCTTCGCGACGCGCGCGCGGCTCGACGGCAATGACGTCGGGTACGCCTCGATCGCGGCGGCCGGACCGCACACGACGATCCTGCACTGGACGCGCAACGACGGCCCGGTCGTGCCGGGTGATCTCGTGCTGCTCGACGCCGGCGTCGAGATGGACAGCTACTACACGGCCGACATCACCCGCACCTTCCCGGTGAACGGCACGTTCTCCGACGTGCAGCGGATGATCTACGAAGCCGTGCGCGAGGCGGCCGATGCCGCGTTCGCGATCGTGAGGCCCGGCGCGGTCTTCCGCGAGATCCACGCGACGGCGATGCGCGTGATCGCACAGCGCACGGCCGAGTGGGGGCTGCTGCCGGTCACGGCGGACGAGAGCCTCGAGCCCGAGAACCAGTTCCACCGCCGTTACATGGTGCACGGCACGAGCCATCATCTCGGCCTCGACGTGCACGACTGCGCGCAGGCCCGCCGGGAGCTGTACCTCGACGGCGTGTTGAAGCCCGGCATGGTGTTCACCATCGAGCCCGGTCTGTACTTCCAGCCGGACGATCTCACCGTGCCCGAGGAGTTCCGGGGCATCGGGGTGCGCATCGAAGACGACATCCTGGTCACCGACGACGGCGCGGAGAATCTCTCCGCCGGGATCCCCCGCACGGCCGACGAGGTCGAAGCGTGGGTGCGGAGCGCGCAGCGCTGAGTCCTACTCGGGCGACGAGGCGTCGTCGCTCGGCGCGGGGAGACGCTCCCCATAGCGCGGCGGCTCCGTCGAGGCATCCGCCGATGCACCGCGGCGCGCCGCGTCCTGCGCCTCACCGTAGGTGCGCGGTTCACCGTCGTACGTCGGCGTGACCGGCGTCTCCGGCGCCGGCGCGGCGACGCCGAGCACCTCGCGGGCCCTGGTGAGATGCGCGGGATCGGCGATGATCGCGTAGCGGGTGGCCAGCACCTGCATCACTGACGTGAAGTCGCGGCGTCGGCGGTTGAGCGAGTAGGACACGAGTCCGAAGATCATGCCGAATCCGGCGCCGATGAGCACCGCGGCGCCAAGAATGCCGAGACCGGCCCCCGTGGGCGAGAAGATGAAGAACAGCAGCCCGAGGAACGTGCCGAACCAGGCGCCGGAGAGGGCGCCGGCGCCCGCACCGCGGCCCCATGTGAGCTTGCCCGTGATGCGTTCCACCGTCGTCAGGTCGGTGCCGACGATGCTGAGCTCGCGCACCGGGAAGTCCGCCTTGGCGAGCCGGTCGACCGCGGCCTGCGCCTCCTGGTACGTCTCGTAGCTCGCGATGGTCTCACCCTTGGGCAGGGTCGGGAACTCCCTCGCGGCACGGCCACGGAAGGGCGACTGGCTGGTCATCAGCTCATTGTCCCACGGCCGGCCCCCTCTCGGCTTGATTCGCCCCGTGGGGGCTAAGTTGGTAGGCGTGAGCGCCACGAGAGTCTTCGTCGCCCGACTCGCCGGGAGCGCCGTCTTCGACCCCGCCGGAGATCGAGTCGGCCGTGTCCGTGATGTCCTCGTGGTCTATCGCAAGTCCGATCCGCCCAGGGTCGTGGGGCTCATCGTCGAGATCCCGGGCAAGCGGCGCGTGTTTCTCTCGATCGGTCGGGTGACCAGCATCAGCGGCGGGCAGGTCATCACGACCGGGCTCATCAACCTGCGACGGTTCGAGCAGCGCGGCGGCGAGGTCCGGCTGATCGCCGAGATGCTCGGCCGCAAGGTCGTCTTCAACGACGGCAGCGGCGGTGCCACGATCGAGGACGTCGCGATCGAGGAGCAAGAACCCGGCGAGTGGGAGGTCACCCAGCTCTTCGTCCGCCGGCCGAAGGGCGCGTCGCCGTTCTCGAAGGGACCGTCCGCCTACGTGACGTGGCGCGAGGTGCGCGAGGCGCAGCCCAAGGGCGGCGAGGCCCAATCCGCTGAGCAGCTCATCGCCACGTACTCCGAGCTCAAGCCCGCCGACCTGGCGAACACGCTCCTCGACCTCCCGCCGCAGCGCCGGCAGGAGGTCGCGGAGGAACTGCCCGACGACCGGCTCGCGGATGTCCTCGAGGAGATGCCGGAGGCCGACCAGGTCGAGATCCTGGCCGCGCTCGGCGACGACCGCGCAGCCGACGTGCTCGACCAGATGCAGCCCGACGACGCCGCCGACCTGATCGCGCAGCTGCCCGAGGAGCGCGGCGAGCACCTGCTCGAGCTCATGGAGCCCGAAGAGGCCGAGGACGTGCGATTCCTGCTCGCTTACGGCCCCGACACGGCCGGCGGCCTCATGACCACCGAGCCGATCATCCTCTCCGCGGACGCGACGGTCGCGGAGGGGCTCGCGATGATCCGCCGGCACGACCTGCCTCCGGCCCTCGGCGCAGCGGTCTGCGTCACGCTGCCGCCCTACGAGCCGCCGACCGGCCGGTTCCTCGGCATGGTCCACTTCCAGCGGATGCTCCGCTACCCGCCGCACGAACGGCTCGGCTCGCTCACCGACCAGGGCCTCGAACCCGTGCGCGCCGACACCTCGGCGGCCGAGGTGAGCCGCATCCTCGCGAGCTACGACCTGGTCTCGGTGCCGGTCGTGGATGAGAAGCACCGACTCGTCGGGGTGGTGACCATCGACGACGTCCTCGACTACCTCCTGCCCGATGACTGGCGAAGTCATCCCGACGAACATGACGAGCTGACCAAGCGCGCGACCGCGCGCGCCCAGCTGGCCACGGGGAGCATCCCCATCCCGCACGGAAGGAGGGCAGGAGATGGCACGCGCTGACGTCGACGACCGGCGATTCGAGACCCCGAAGGGCTTGCGCCGATCCGCGCCCTTCCGCGGTTCGGGCGACCGTGACCGGTTCGGCCGGTTCACCGAGTGGGTTGCGCGCGCCATGGGCACGCCGTGGTTCCTGCTCGGGCTGACCCTGTTCGTCATCTCGTGGATGGCGTGGAACACGTTCGCTCCCGAGGCATGGCGGTTCGACTCCATCGAGCTGGGCTTCATCGCGCTCACGCTCGTGCTGTCGCTGCAGGCCTCGTATGCGGCGCCGCTCATCCTGCTGGCGCAGAACCGTCAGGACGACCGCGACCGGGTGCAGATCGAGCAGGACCGGCAGCGCGCCGAGCGCAATCTCGCCGACACCGAGTACCTGGCGCGCGAGGTCGTGGCGCTCAGACTGGCCGTGAAGGATCTCGCGTCGAAGGAGTTCATCCGCGCCGAGCTCAGGGCGATCGTCGAAGAGCTCGACCGACGCGACGAGGAAGAGGGCGCCGAGCGTGCCGCATCCGCACCTGCCGGCTGAGGAGCTCGAACGGGCCGTCCTCGCCGCGCTGGGCGGGGTGATCGA
>Ga0180223_1001315_pt1 | contig 19753 bp, 33 predicted proteins | sample eDN5th30CKraftOP_FD_151337 | JGI IMG/M metagenome (GOLD analysis project Ga0180223, IMG submission 151337) | Enriched Organic Plus compost microbial communities from Emeryville, California, USA - eDNA 5th pass 30_C Kraft OP (version 2) (version 2) ...
GGGGCAACGAGGTGAACAAATTTGCGGAGGCTGCAGAATAATGCCGGCCTACCGCTCCCCCGCCGAAGCTGAAATTCGTGATGCCGTTGTTGCATTCCTGCGCCAGCATCGCCCGAACGCTCGCATCATCCACGAAATCAACGCGTCATTCGGCGGAAACCGCATCGATGTGATGGCGGTCGACCGTGCGGAAATTATCGCCGTCGAAATAAAATCCGCCAAAGACAAGCTGGCTCGGCTCGACAGCCAGATGAAAGCAATGAAGCGGGTTGCACACCATGCGCTCGCCGTCTTGCATGAGAAATTCCTTGTTGAAAGGCCATCGAACAAGTCCACCGCCCATTTTGAGCGCGACGGTGCGTATTACCGTTACGACCGCCCCGAAGGGTTTGAACATGACCGCGATGTTTGGATTTTCCCGCAAAAACCGCGCGCCCTGAATCCGGGTTACGACTGGTTGGCGAAGTGGCCGGAACCGAATTTGCAGCCATTCACCGCACTGCCGGAAACAGCGCTGCAAATCCTGTGGCACGAAGAATTGCGCGACCTGTGCAACCTGCTGTCAATTCCTACCGGAAAGCGCCCCACGAACGCGAGCATGATTAATTCGCTGCGCTGGCTCGCCACCGGGCGAGACATTACGCGTGGAATATGCTGGTCGCTGCGCGCACGTGAATGCATCGAGGCCGATCCGGTCATCACGGAGGGGTGGGCGGCATGAACACGTCATCCGGCGATAGCTTTTTCACGGCGAAGAATTTCTACGATGAAGGGATCAGCAAATTTGATCCCAATAATTGCGAACTGTTGATCGAAGCCGGCGTGCGTCGCCTGTCGCAAGGGCGCGGGCCGGTTTACGCCGCAACCCGACTCCAGCGCTTGGCTGACATTTGCGCCGGCGTCCACGTGCTGCCAATCGAGCATTGGAACAGGAAGCCCGAGCCGGCAGGTGAGCAAGCGCCGACGAAAACGCGCCGTCAGCACTGGAAGGAACTCGCAATACGCTGCCGCTGGCCGTTCCTCTATGGCTGGCTTTGCGCCCAGCTATTCAACACGCTCGTGAGTATTATTGCGGGGGTGCTATGATCTACGGTTCTGTCTGTTCCGGGATTGAAGCGGCCAGTGTTGCATGGGCCCCGCTCGGCTGGCGCCCTGCGTTCTTTTCGGAAATCGAACGATTCCCCTGCCTGGTTCTCGCACATCATTACGGTTCAAACATGCCGGGCAAGCCACTGCCTGCCAATGGCGTGCCGAATCTTGGTGACATGACCAAATTCAAGGAATGGCCAGATTATGCAATTGACCTTCTTGTCGGCGGAACTCCCTGCCAATCCTTCTCGATCGCGGGACTTCGCAAAGGACTTGCTGACCCGCGCGGCAACCTCATGCTCACCTATCTTGCCATCGCTCGACGCTATCAGCCCCGCTGGCTGGTTTGGGAGAACGTCCCCGGCGTCCTGTCTTCCAACAAAGGAAGGGACTTTGGAACCTTTATCCGAGGGCTGGAAGAATGCGGGTATCATGCGGCCTGGCGAGTGCTTGACGCTCAGTATGTCCGAGTGGACGGATATGAACGGGCAGTCCCTCAAAGACGAAGGCGTGTGTTCGTTGTCGGATATCTTGGAGACTGGCGACGTGCAGCAGCGGTATTATTTGAGCGCGAAGGCATGTCGGGGAATTTTGCGCCGCGCAGAGAGCCGGGGAAAAAAGCTTCCCGCACAACTGCGCAGCGCGCTAGATGCAATAGCCTCATTGGCGGAATAGATTACGAGAACAACGCGCACGGCCCTAACGAGGCAACAGGCCCACTGCTGAAAGGCTCGCCATCCGGGGGCGGCAGACCATTACCGGCAGTAGCTTTTGAATTAGGGCGTGACGTAATTTCGATGGCAACGGGCCAAAGTGGGGCTGAGATCGGCTTCAACTGTGGACCGACACTAAGCTGCAATCATGAAGCGCCTATTGTCGCTGGCGCTATCTGCAAAGACAGCTTCACAGGCGGCGCGGGTGGTCGTCCAGAAGGTGCCGCAGATGGTCATTTCCTCCCGATAGCGTTCAACAGCCGCGAAGACCCCGAAGTTACCTTCGATCGTTCGGGCCCGCTTGGTGCATCATCACCACAGGCGCAGGCAATCGCACAAGGTTGGGCCGTTCGCCGCCTCACACCAACAGAATGCGAGCGCCTTCAAGGCTTCCCAGATGGATACACCAATATCCCTGTCGGCAAGAAAATGGCTGCTGATGGTCATCGCTACAAAGCCCTCGGCAATTCCATGGCGATCAACTGCATGCGCTGGATCGGCCAGCGTATCCAGATGGTGGATGCGCTATGACGCAGTTCCACCCCGACGAAATTTTCACGATCAAAGAAGCCTGCGAACGCATTCTGAAAAATGCGTGCAAGCCAGAGCATCTGCGCAATGAACACAAAGCCGGACGCCTGACGCTTTTCAAGATCGGCAAGCGCTACTGCGTCACCCCCGCCATGCTGAACGACTGGTTGAAGCTATGCCTAAGAACGCGCTCCCGCCCCGCCTCTACCTCAACAAGCGTGAACGTGTCTGGATCATCCGCGATCGATCATACGCAAAGCGCACTGGATGCCTTGAGCATGAACGTGAGCAAGCTGAAAAAGCCCTCGCGGAATACATCGCGCTCAAGCACTCCAACCCAGTCGAAACCAAACGGGCGGACCGGATCGTGATAGCGCAAGTCCTGCTCACCTATTCGCAAGAGCACCTGCCGGAAACGGCGGCTCCGCGCTCGACGGCCTATGGCCTGACTGCACTTTCCAAATGGTGGGGCCGGAAACTTCTTTCCGAAATCACGAAACAAACGTGCCGGGACTATGAAACCCATCGCTTGAACGGCAAGCGCCCGGTGAAGCTCGGAACCATCCGGCGCGAGCTGGCGATTTTGCTGTCGGCAATTAATTTCTGGAACAAGAACTACGGCCCGGTGGACTCGCTCCCTGTTGTGCATATGCCGCCGCCCTCCCCTTCCCGCACCCGCTGGCTGACCAAGACGGAGGCCGCGCGCCTGCTGGCCGCTGCGCTCGGCTGGCGGAAGGTGAACGGGAAAATTACGCGAGACCGGCAGAGCATCAACCGCCATCTGGCGCGCATGATCCTGCTCGGAATCTACACTGGCTCGCGCCTCACTGTGCTGCTGACCGTGCAGTGGGAGCGGAACGACCGCGCGGGTTACATCGATCTGAACGAAGAAATCATGTACCGCAAGGCCGAAGGCGAGCGCGAAACCAAGAAGCGCAAGCCGCCGGTGAAGCTCGGCCGGAAAATCCTGTTCCATCTGAAACGCTGGAAGCGGCTCGACCAGGCCGAACAGGCCCGCATCGCCACCCAGGCGGGAACGCGCGAGCAAATCAACTTTTTCAATACCGTTGTGCACTGGCACGGTTTCGATGTTGCCGACATTCGCCATGCCTGGAATCGCGCCCGCGATGCCGCCGGCCTCGATGCCAAGGTGACGCCGCACATTCTGCGCCACACCCGCGCGACATGGTTGATGCGCGCCGGTGTCGACATTTGGGAAGCCAGCCATTCGCTCGGCATGTCGACGAAAACGCTGGAAGCCGTCTACGGCCACCATCACGCCAGTTTCCAATCCAAGGCAGCGGAAGTTTAAGTGATGCCCACGCCATGTCTGGAAATCGCCGTAATAAATCTTCTGACCCGAAACACGCTTGCGTACCGTATGGAACTCAACCCGGGTAACGCGCTGTCCAGCGTAGCCGAAGACGCAGCAAGAGAGTTTTTTCCGCTTCTGCCGAAAGTCTGGTGGAAAGGGGGCATCGCCCTAATCGAAGTGCTTATCATTGGCAAGCATTACGCTCGCGATGGCGGCTCGCACTCGTATTCATGGCGCGGCGATTGCACGAAGCAAGAACACTTCATTTTCGGCGTGAAACATGGGGCAAAAATGCTCGATGATTATGCGCTTCGGCTCGCCGGTTTTGCTCCAGCGGTAGAGGCGCAGAAATGATCCGCGCCGCTACTGCTTCCATCGAAACCCCTTCTATCCTGTACGCAGTTTGTACGGGGTTGGCGCGGGCCATTTTTACACCCTTGAAAACACGCGAAAAAAGCCGCTCAAAACGGCTTCCCCTAGTCCATGTGGTATATTGTGGGGGTAGCGCACTACGCAATTTTGCAGCGTTTTTGACTGCGCTTCACCGCACTTCACCAGCCGGAAAATGCAGAACATTTCCTGTACGGGAGAGCGGAAAAATGCGCCCCAAAAACACGCCCGAAAAAGCGGAAAAAAAGCCCTTCATAATCGCCTTCAATCCAGAGCCGAAAGAGCAATTTCGGAAGGTCTGGAAGGGGTGGCAATTTAAGGCTCCGAAGCGGCATTATCGGCTTATCCTGACCCCGGTTGCGAACCATGTTAGCGCCGCGGCGCGCATCGTTGGCGATTTCACGAAATTGCAGTCCGCTCTCGATGCCGCGGTTCAGATCGAGAGCCCGCAGCTTTACCGGCTCTCCATTTTCAATTCTCGCGGATTGGCCGTCATCCGCAATGCGGGGCGCAACCCGGAGAAGGTCGAACGCGCTCCTCGTCAGCCGAAAGCGGAGTACGACGCGAGCAAGAACATGCACCGCCCTATCACTATCGAAAAACTGGTTGGCCTGAATGAGCGCATCACGCGCAAAGGCGAGTATCGGAGCCGATAATATGACGACAGCCATTCACGGAAAGCCGCCACGGCTCGATTACATTCCCGTCGCGCAGATCTATACCGACCACAATTATCAGCGCGAACTCGACGAGCGACGGGTGCAAAAGCTGGTCAAGGGTTTTGCCTGGACGAAATTCGGCGCAATTTCTTTGATCGAAAACGGACCGGATAAATTCGCAGTCGTCGATGGCCAGCACCGCCTTGAGGCCGCGCGTCGGCTCGGTTTCGATAGCGTTCCATCCTCCATCACGAATGCCGGCCAATTTAAAACCGAAGCCGAAATTTTCTTGGCGCTTAATCGGGATCGCAAGAACGTGACCCCGATCGAGCGATACTGGGCCGGGCTCGCCGCCGAAGATCCTGAAACCGTCCGTGCGAAAAAGGTGCTGGACGCTTGCGGTTGCGAAGTTTCGCCGGCCATTGGGGTTAAGAAGCCGAATTATACGAACGCGATCACGGCCTTGATGCGCTCTATTTCCTACTACGGCGAGAAGGCCACGCGCGAAGCGATAGAGATAATTCGCACGGCTTGGCCCGATGACGTGAACGCGCTGCGCGGCGTCATCATTATGGGGCTGGCTGCAGTCATCAGCAACAATGCCGATTACAAGCGCGAGCGAATGCAAAAGGTGCTCGCCGCGTCCAACATCGACACCATGATTACCGGCGCAGAAGCCATTCGCAAGCTGTCAAAAGGCTCCGCGAGTTCCGCGTTGTCGAAAGCAATCATCGAAATCTACAACCACGGTTACTCGGGAGCCCGCATAGGATGACCGCGAACAATTCACACGTTGATGCTTCCCCGCATTGGTTTGAGCTGGCGCTGATGACCAGTCTGACGAAAGAGGTCAGTCCCGCGGATTGGGTGGGGTATGAGCGCTCGCCGGTGGAAATGAAGTCCGACCGCACCCCTCGCCTGCAAGCAAGCGGCTTCCCGGCCAATGAGGGGAAAAAGGTCGTCACCGTCACGCATGCGGTCCTTGTCCGGTGCACCGAGACTGAACAGCTTCCGATGGCGCGTTTTCAGCTCGACCGTCCTCATGAAATCAGGCCGGGTTTCTCAATGACCCTGGCATTCAAAAATCCCCTCATCCCCCAGTCCATTTTGAACCCGATCGGATAGGTCATTCATGGAAACCAGATTCAGAATTAAGGCCATCGCCGCAGATCGGGGAATTAAGCTTTCCGACTTGGCGGCGACTGTGGGCGTATCGCTCAACCACTTTTCTACCATCACACGCAACCGGCGCAAAACGGTCAAAATCGACCTGATCGGCAGGCTCTGCGCAGCGCTCGACTGCACCCCTAATGAACTGATCGAAATTCGCTGTGATGACGGCAACGTAAACGAGCTTCGGAGGAATGAAGCATGAATGGAGCGTTCTTTCTGCATAAAGTCTGCAACGAGGGCTGGATCGTCGAAAGACAATCAACCTCAGACCACCCATACCGTCAGGGCCAGATTCTAGGCGCTTTTTCCAATACCGACGATCTGTTGGTTTGGCTGACAAAAGAACTGCCAAAAGTTCCGGTTCCCAAAGTTCTGCTTGATGAACCGGCGGCGCGTCCATGAGTGACGCCCTTCTGAACGTCCGCTTCGGCGAATGGCACGTGCAGATACTGCGCGCCCGCCCATTCCTGCGCATTTCTCACAATCCTTCTCACGCCTTGGCTCGCAAGCAGGAAGCGAACTGGCGTTGGTTTGAAATCTATTGAGGCGTCCGCATGACCGTGAAGCGTCCAGAATGGCTCACCAAGGCGAATTTTGTCCGTATCCAAGCGATGGACGCAGAAGACGCGCGTGAAGAACTGGCGCGCCTGCATGCGGCTTATCTTGCCCGCGCCAAAGAATATAGGGATGCCAATAAAGAGCGTCGGCGAGAGCTTGCGAAGGCATACTACATCGCCAATCGAGCCACTATTCTCAAACGAGTGCGCAGCCAAAGCAAGGCGCGATGGGCTGCAATAAAGGCCGATCCAGATGCCCATGAAAAGGCCAAAGCGCGGAACCGGGAAAAATGGCATCGCATTGGAAAACACCAGCCTAAGAAGCCAGCGTCCCCGGAAAGCCGCCGAATTAGAGAACGCAGTTTGTACTGGCGCAGAAAGGCACGGGACAAGGCGCGCAATGACCCCGCAGCTATGCGCGCAATGATCCGCGCCCACGTGCCGGGATATTTGATTGGGACTGCGCAGATGGACGTTATCAATTCCGTCATGGTGCAGATTCTGGACCTAAAAGTCCCGCTCAACGAACTGGCAACATGGGTGAAACAAGCCGTCACCACCTATAACCGCCAGTACGACCACTTCAAAAACATCTCTATCGACGCGCCGATCGCCGGGACGGACGGTCTTACACGAGCCGATCTGCTCGATAGCGAAACCTTCCATTTTTAAAGGATCACAACCGATGACAGACGAAACCGAAAACACCGGCGCTGCCGATGGCTTTGAATGGGCGATCGTCGAAGTGTTCGGGCACCGCCGCCATGCCGGCCGAGCTCGCGAAGAAGAACGGTTCGGCGCGAAAATGCTCCGCATCGATATTCCGTCTTTGGCTTGGCCCGAGGATCAGCCGGAGGCGAAAGAACCCGTCATTACGGGTTGGGTCACACACTTCTACGGCGGCGCGTCGATTTTTTCCTACACGCTGACCACCGAACAGACAGCGATGCAAATGAACCGCCCCTACAAACCTGCCAGCATCTACGCGCTGCCCGAACCAGATGCACCGGACGATGACGAATGCCCAGTTTAGAAACGGAGCCAAATCGTGAGCAATATCGAAACAATCAACATCACCGAATTTCGTGCGCGCCGCCTCGCTGCGGGTGCAGCCATTATGGAGGTTGTCGGCCATGGCTAAAGACCGCCCTATCCTTTTCAGCGCGCCCATGGTGCGCGCGATCCTCCGGGAAATCGAAAATCCGGGCACCGGCAAAACGCAGACACGGCGTATTTGCGGCCTGTTCGGTGAACTCGATCCCGATGAAATCGAATGGGACACCTTCAAGGGTGAATTCCGATGGAAAGGGCAAGACACATTTGTCGGTAACGGCCGACCACGGATTTCAATAGGCGACCGGCTTTATGTTCGCGAAGCGTGGCGTGTTTCGCGCATGCACGACCAAGTAGCGCCCCGCGATCTGAAACCGCGCACGATGACGGTTTTCTTTGAAGCGGGCGGCTCTATCGCAAATCAGGATGCCCCCGGCGATTGGAAGCCCGCTGTTTGGCCGGAAATCGGGGAACGGCCGGATTGGGCCGGGAAGTTCCGGCAGGCGATGCACATGCCCCGGTGGGCCAGCCGCATCACGCTCGAAGTGACGGACGTTCGCATCGAGCGCCTTCAGGACATCAGCGAGGCCGACGCTATTGCGGAGGGCATATATCGCGTCGATCCGACTGAAGAAGAAATCGCGTCCGGTGAATGCACCCGCGATGATTTTGTATTCATCGCCCCCGGTACGAGAAGCGGAATAGGGATTACCAAGGAGCAAAGGGACCGCGAAAATTGGGGGCCGACGCCTCAATTCGCATACGGCCTTTTGTGGGACAGCATCAACGGCCCCGGCGCGTGGAAAGAAAATCCGTGGGTTGCTGCCTACACCTTCCGCGCGATTTCCAAGAACATTGATCTGATAGCGGAGGCTGCATGAGCACGTCAGAAAAGCGCACCCTTGCCATTGAGAGCAAGAAGCATCTTGCCATGGTGAACCGCATGTACGGCATTGCGATGGCGCTTGATGCGCTCGATCAACAAAAGGCATCCGATCGGCTTCCCGGTTTCGGATTGGCCAAGACGGTTATCGAGCGCGAACTTGCCGATGCGAGGGCAAGCGTAATGCATCTGAACCTCGTAGAAATAGCGAATGCCGGAATCGACATAGCAACCGTTCAAACGGCGATTGTCGTTGGAAAATACTCGCATCCGAAAATCGAAATCACTTTCCATGACCTTCTTGGCGGGAACGAAGCTGAATGAGCACGTCCGAACATAAACGTGTCTGGCTACCGGAAGAATTTTCGGACGAAATTTCGCCACGGTCTTTGGAAAGCCCCGATGATTTTATCCGGCGCACCGACGAAGGGAATTTCGTTCTTTCGGCGCGCGACGAAGACGACAACTTTATTCTCGAAGGCGATTTCACGTTCAACGTCCCGCTTGCTCAAGGCGATGTTGTCGTCTTCTGGCCTTACGAGGATTACGGCGCGTTTTCCGTCTGGGTCGATGCGGACGGTAAATACCGCACCGATGCGTTCTTCCCGGCTTTGGCCAACAATTTCTATGTTCAAGGCGACTGGGACGCCTACGGCACATTTGGAGAACTGATCGAAAGCGATTCCTTCGCGGACGCCCTGAAATCCGACCCCAAGCCGACTATTTGCATCGGCCAATCTTTCCCCGGTGTTTCGTTCCGCTTTGATATCGACAGCGACGGGAACCCGCGCTTCGTCCGACAAGCATGGGTGAATTGATGACCGAATACGATCCCGCCGACGACGCACGCAAGAGCTATGACGTTGCCGTTGAAGCAAAGCGCCAGCGCGGCGACACGCATTGGCCGGAACGGCTCTCCCCTCAAAATTCGGAGAAAAGCTCGATGACTGATACTCCCATCGATTTCATTGCCGAAGCTATCACAGATTCGCTCGGCCCGCGTTGCCCCGAGCATTCGGACGGTTGCCCTACCTGCGAGGCATGGGCGCAATACGACAGGCTTAAAGGCACGGCCGCGCTATACGATCAGGAAAAACCGCCCGTTGTATGGGTTCCCGACGATGCGACTGCGGAAGAAATTCTAAAGGCCAGGATAGATCATCCAAACGCTATCGTCGTATTGCAGCGTATGCCCGACGAACGGGTAGCGGCGTTGAAGGAAGGTCGCACGATCGGTCACGAGGAAGCGGCACGGGTTGCCGAACAGTTCCGCAACAAAGACTGGATCGCTCACGACATGCGAACTGGCGTTTTCCCGAAACAGTCCGATCCGGGCGTAGCTATTGCCGCCGCAATCCGCGCCCACTCACAAGCCCCAACGGGAACGGATGAAGACCAAACTGTGAAAGCGCAGGAAAGTTCTTTCCATGCAGGTGCAACATCTTTCCCGAATGCGGAACAGAATGTGGCGCTCTCGCAGCCATCCGCACCGCGTTTCCCTTGCGACCCAACCGATGAAATGGTGGATGCGGCCCTTGATGTAGATTGGGAGAATGAGGACGAGCGCGCCACGGTTATCAACATCTGGCACGCCATGACAGCCAAACTTCCGACTTTGCAGCCATCCGCAGCGCGTGAGCTGGCGTTGGAGGAAGCGGCGCATAACCTGATCAACGAACTATCCAGTAATCCCGGAGAGTTGATCGACAGGATGGCGGCGGCAATCCGGGATTGGGGGTCGCACTACGATGATGGACCTTGGGAAACGCTGCCTGAGGATCGTAAAGCTGGCTGGCGCGGGGATGCCGAACGCGCACTGGCAGTTGTCAAGGAATACTTGACGGCTCGCCGCCCATCAGAACAGGCGGTGACGGAGGCGATGGAATTGGCCCGCGCAGTGTTGGCGCAATCCATTACAGCGGGACACAACGTTCCCGGCCCTACTCCGGAAGACATTGAGAAGGCTTTTTGGGCCTTGGACGCCGCCCTCAAGTCCGCGATGGAGGCAGGACGATGAACGTTGACGCGATGATTAAGCACCACCAGGCGGTGACCGAAGTCATAACGCATGCCATGAGTGATTACGCTTCGGCTGCGACCGGCACATCGTGGAACAAGACCTGCTTTGCATTTGAAGCAGACGCGATCCTCTGCGCTCTTTCTCGCGCTGGCTTCCGCATCCTCGGCCCGGATGACCTGGATGAGAAGACGGTGGAGAGATGTGTGGAGGTGGCTGCTGCTACCGACCCTGAAAAGCCGGCGAACTGGCTGCATCGTCGAGAGGAGATCGCCGCCGCCCTCCGCGCCCTATCCTCCCCGGACCGTGCCGACGCCCCCCACCCATCGGGAGGCGACCGTCATGGCTGAAAACAGCAAGATCGAATGGACCGACCATACGTTCAATCCGTGGATCGGCTGCACGAAGGTTTCGCCAGCCTGCGACGGCTGTTACGCAGAAAATCTCATGTCGCACCGCATGGGCCGCGTTCAATGGGGCGCAGGCGAGGACCGACAGCGGACAAGCGAAGCGAACTGGCGGAAGCCGCTCGCGTGGGACCGTGCCGCAGCAGCCAGCGGGAAGCGCACATTTGTCTTCTGCGCCTCGCTCGCTGACGTGTTCGACAACGAAATCGACGACAGATGGCGCGCCGATCTTTTCGGCCTGATAGAGCAAACTCCGAATTTGACCTGGCTCTTACTGACGAAGCGCATTGGTAATGTTCGGAAGATGACCGATCCAGCCCGCGGAAATCCCCTCCTGCCCCGCAATGTAGCGGTCGGGGCGACGTTCGCGGACCAGGAGGAATACGACCGGGACCGCATGAAGCTATGGGAGGTCAAAGTCGCGCTTGAGCCGGTTTTCACCTTCGGAAGCTTCGAGCCGTTGCTGGGCCGCATCATCCTCGATGACTACGCTCCAGATTGGATCATTGCTGGCGGCGAGACTGATCAAGGGCTTCACAAAGCCAGAATTGCAGATCCAGCATGGTTTCGCGTGCTCCAACGCGAAGCTTCCGCCCGCGGGCGCGCTTTCTTCATGAAACAAATGTCTCGCAAAGCAGAAATCCCCACTGACCTGATGGTACGCGAATATCCGATCGAGAGGGCTGAATGAACCTTCGCATACTCAAAAAGCTTTCAAAACGCGCTGCCCCTCTCCTGCCTTTGCTCGGTGAAGATCGGCAGCAATTCAGCGCATCTCACGCCCGAACTGGCGAAAACTATCATCACACATTTATTGGCGACCGCAAACATTGGGAGCGGTCGCGCTGCCACCCTTCTTATGAAGCCCGTAACGGCTGGGCTGGTTGCGGCAATCGTGGTGCTGAAATCGTTTATCTGACGCGGGCCGGACATACCGTTGTTGTGCGCCCCCCGGTGCACCCGCGCAAAGGCACAGCCATGGTCGGTGGCATGTCGGGATACTATGAGCCCGAATGGGACGAGGAAGATGCTTGGAGCGCGCTCGAATGCATCGTTTGTCATCACTTTTCAGAGTGGGATGAAGAATCGGAAGCGTTCTACCTCACTCGACCGCTCCCGACCGTCACATCAATTTTCCAAGCCGCCGACGAAATAATCGCCGAAAGAATGGGAGAAGCGAGCTGATGACCGACCAGTCCAAAACCGACGCATCATGCGTCGAAATGAGCGACGAGGAACGCGAAAAGCTCCGCAAGGCTTATCGAGAAGCTGTTCACAACTGTTGGAAGGATGGTTCTGCCACCCAGCCAAAGAAGGGTAGCCAGTCATGAGCGCCCTCGCCGTACTCCTCATTGCAGTGATTAGTTGGGCTTGGTGTTCGCCTGAAAGTCTTGGCCGTTGGCTTCGCAAAGTCTGGAACGGCTTTGGCCCGATCAACGTGAATAAGCATCTGCATGTCGATGCGAAAACCCTGAAAGCGGTGGTAGACGCTATTCGCGAGAAAGGCGGCGACACGTGAAGCCTCAATGTCCTTTCCGCTTCTACGGCTCCGCGCCTGTCCCTTATACGGTCCTCTGGTCCGCTGAAGACACAATGACCCTTGGGCCTTGCCGGTTCTCTAATGGCATGATTGCCGCATGCAACGCCGTTGCGCCAGGCGAAGGCAAACCCCTGTTTGGTAAGCCTCACATGCAACGGCAGCGGGAAGCAGTCGTGGCTGGACTTTGTGACACTTGCGGTAAGCCTCTGGCCAGGCGAACGAAGGTTTCACTTTCGCACGCCTCGGTGCGCAATGGCGGGGCAGGGCTTTGCGTGATGCAGGTCGAACCGTTGTTGCATAAGGAATGTGCAGTGATCAGCCTGCGCTACTGCCCTTCCCTCAAGCGCGATATTAAGAACGGCACGCTGTTCGTTCGTCAGGTCAACAAATACCGCCCACAACTGGCGCTTCTGACTGCCGCCGCCTGTCTCGAATTTACCGGTACGGCCCATTCCGGCGCGGTTGGGCATGCGAAGATCGAACTTCTATCATGGAAAGATCGCAACGCCGAATGGTTAGGAATGTTGACCGAATGAACGCCGATATTATCGCCATGCTCGATGACGCTGCAGCCGATTTAAACGAGCAGCTTTCCGTTATAGGCAGTTGCGGCAATGCCCACTGCATAATTCTCGCGCCTGGAGGCCAGCACACCAACGGCGGCTGTCAGTGCTGGCAGGATCGAATGAAGATGCAGCGCTTCGCCTTCGCCATGAACCGATATCGCGACCGAATTGCCAGCATCGCAACCGCAGAGCAACGCAAGACATGAGTGATAATGTTTTCACATTCCGCCCGCAGTTGGTCGGCGACGGTTACACAGTCAATCCTGATGAAGTCCTGCAAGAGTGCATTGGGAATTTTAAGGAGGTCGTCGTTGTCGGAATAGATAACGATGGCAGATTGGTGGGGCATGGCTCCGGCGGTAGGCCAGAAGCCATCACGCTTCTTGAGCGTGCTAAAGCGAGGTTATTGGCAAGCTATGACGACTGAGAAAACCTTAACGATTGACGGCTTTGTCATCCTCCCTCCTCTCTCACCGTGGGATAAGCATAAAGGCGATTTGATTTACCGCAATCAAGCGCCGGGGACTTTTGGTGAAACGCCGGAAGCCGCTTGGCGCCGGTTCATCGGCGCAAAAACACCGCTGCTTGATGTTTCGGTTAAAATTCAGCGCTTTCATGAGAGAGGCTGGCGCTTGTCCCCAGCCCGCTTTACTATCTCGATGGAATTGAGCGAGGAACCTTTACCGTGAGCGCCTTGCCGTTCATTTACCATCGACCCGGCCACGCGCGTCATAATCAACCGTGCGAGGCGTATTTCCCAAGCTGGACCGACAAGCTTTGCTATGTGCATTTTGCTGACGGGGAGGGGATGGGAGCGTCAGCCAAACACGTGCTCAAAAACACGTACGCCGATGACACGAATGGCACGAGTTGACGGCCGTCAACTTTTTCGCGGGAACCCGCCGTTAACCTTTCATTAACTCAATAATCCTTGCGACTTAACAAGAATCGGCGCTACATGCGTTTATGTTGCCAACATGGCAAAAAAATCGCATGTGTGGAAAATCCCGATGAATGTTGCAGGAAACATCACTGACGCAATTTCCGAAGTTGATCTGCTCATAACCCAGCAGGCCAACGAGCTTTCGGAAATGCTGCATGAGCATCGGTTAGAAATGTTCCCCCCGGACGCGCAGAAAACACTGCGCCCGCTGCAAGTCGCCGAGGTCGCGCAATATCTTGGCGTCACCGCTGGATATTTGAAGAACCTTGCGCTGGAAGGGAAGGGGCCTACGCCGCTTATAACGCCAACAGGTCGTCGCTCTTATACCGCGCAACAGCTTCTCGAATTACGGCAGTTCCTCGATAAGAATACCCGAACGCCTGGAAGATATGTTCCCCACCGGCGGGGCGATGACCACTTGCAGGTGATATCAGTCGTAAATTTCAAAGGCGGCAGCGCAAAAACAACATCCGCGGCGCATCTGGCGCAACACCTAGCGCTTACTGGTCATCGCGTACTCGCTATCGATCTGGACCCACAAGCGTCGTTATCTGCACTCCACGGTTTTCAGCCCGAGATTGACCGTAACGAGTCCCTGTATGAAACACTTCGCTACGATGATGAGCGCAAGCCGCTTTCGGCGCTCGTGCGTTCTACGAATTTTCCGGGGCTCGATATCGTACCGGCGAATCTCGAGCTCCAAGAATTTGAATATGACACACCGCTCGTCCTGGCTCAAAAGGATGGCGCCATTGGCCGTATGTTCTTTGGCCGGCTCGATGACGCTCTTAACGATGTTGCGGACCAGTATGATGTTGTCATCATCGATTGTCCGCCGCAGCTCGGCTACCTGACGTTGACGGCCCTATCATCCTCGACCGGCATTCTCATTACCGTTCACCCACAGATGCTTGATGTGATGTCCATGTGTCAGTTTCTTCTGATGCTGGGCGAGGTCATGGGAACATTGAAGCGGGCAGGGGCCAATATGCGCCTGGACTGGCTTCGATATCTTGTCACGCGATACGAGCCAACTGACGGCCCGCAAAGCCAGATGGTTGCGTTCATGCGCTCAATCTTCAAACAGCACGTTTTGGTGAATGAAATGCTCAAGAGCACGGCCATATCCGATGCTGGCATAACCAAGCAAACGCTGTACGAGATAGAGCGTTCGCAGTTTACGCGCTCGACCTACGACCGGGCGATGGAAGCACTGCACCGCGTCAACGACGAAATCATAACTCTCATTCATCGAGCATGGGGGCGGTAATGTCGCGAAAAAACCTCCTTTCCTCCATTACAGAACGAAAGTTGACGGGCGGCAACTCCGAGACTTCAAGCACCGGCGACAAGCTTTCCCCTGCGATGGAACGCAATCGTTCGCGGGGCGCATTTGGGGCAATCACGAAATCGATTGATGATCTGGCTGAACGCGCTGATGCTGCAAAGCAGCTCGAAGCTCGTTTGCTGGAGGGGGCGGCGGTCGTTGAGCTTGAGCCGGGACTGATCGACGTTTCTTTCATCGATGACCGGCTGGGCGACGATCCGAATGCATTTTCTGAATTGGTAGATGCGATCAAAGAGCGAGGGCAAGACACGCCGATTCTTGTGCGACCACACCCCGATAGGGCAGGGCGCTTTATGGTCGTTTTCGGACACCGCCGTCTGCGAGCTGCAAAAGCGTTGGCTCGTCCGGTCCGCGCAGTCGTCAAGGATCTGTCAAATCGCGAACACGTGATTGCACAAGGGCAAGAAAACAGCGCGCGAGCCAACCTGTCGTTTATCGAAAAAGCAATGTTCGCCAAGAACCTGATTGCGAGCGGATACGACAGAGAAGTGGTAATGGCATCGCTGTCGATCGACAAAACTAATACGTCAAAGTTGCTGTCTGTAGCCAACGACATTCCGGAAGGAATAGTGAGAGCAATCGGCGCAGCACCCAACTACGGTCGGGACACGTGGTATAAACTCGCCCAGCTCCTGCGCGAAGATGTGCATCGCGCATTAGCCTTCGAGCTTATTGAACGCGGCGAGTTTCTTGAGTCCGACAGCAACCAGAAACTGGCATTTCTCCTGTCATCGGTGGCCGCGCCAAAACCGAAACCAAGGAAAGCCGTTTCAGCCAGGCAGTGGTCCCCCTCGGATCAATCGGTACGCGTGACGGCCAGGGCAAAGGGAAAAACGCTATCCATGGAATTTGCAAGCCCGAACGGCAAAGCATTTGGCGAGTGGATATCAAACAATCTGGAAGGTCTTTACGAGACTTTCCGACAATCCGGATCTGATAAAAAGGGAGATTAATCGGGAAAGAAAAAGGCCCCCAAACATTTCTGCCGGAAGCCCAATTCTCTCAATGTAGCGATTGGAGAATACACTTCCGCGAATCAGTGTCAAGTTGAACGTCGATCCGACGAACGGGAGCGTTTGGCCTCGCGACTCTGATTCCTGCGATTATGTATCGCTTTTCGTCGACACGTTCGCAGGGTTCAGCATAGAAATCGGCTACTGTCTGTAAGTTTTGGGCACACTTTACTTCTTTCTCGCTAAAATCTATCGTCCATAGTAGATATCTGTCGGAGTGGTTCGTCAGAATCTGAACGACGATGCAACGAAGCGTTCTCTAACTGGTGGAGACAATCATGCAGGCATAAAAAAACCGGCACGAAGGCCGGTTGAGTTTGGTGTTGGAAGGCGTACCGAAATATCGGGCGCTCCAAAAGTCATTGCTGACACTATTCTCATAGCACGCAATTTGCAAGCTAAATCGCGCTTTCGCGCCACGGGATTTTTATGCCCTTTTGGGAAGGAATAATCCTGTGTCGATAAGAAATTACGATTTTTCGATACAAACGGCTTACACCCGTGCGCATGAACTTTTCGCGCGCGCGACGACGCTTGAGCAGATATCTGCCGTTTATAAGCTCGTCACCGATCTATGCCAGACAGCAGCGGGGGAGGAACCGGAACTGCTCGATTTGCTGGATCGGGTTTGGCGCAAACAACAAGACTTCCATCGACGCGAAGCGAACCGGCAGGGCAGGGGACCTCGCCCACGTTCTTTTCCTGACCGGGGGGGAAGGATCAGAGCCGGGCGCGGCAAACGCGATCCGAAACGAAAGGCAAGGGCGCGCCAGTTCGCCCGATCATCGTTATTTCCGAAAAGCATCCGCGACCAGTTCACCGATGGCGAACTGGCCGCATTGTTCATTATTGCTGAGGACTGGCGAAAGAACGGCGTTTGCGAATGTTCCGCGAAAGAAATTGGCGACAGGGCAGGGGTGTGCACAACGATAGTTCGCAATGCGTATAGGCGGGCGCAGGAACTGGGCTTGATCCTTATCGAACAGCCTGACATGCAACGCACCCTGAGACTTCCAAACCGATATCATATTGTCAGTGTCGAATGGAAAAAATGGCTCAAAAGTTCGGTTTCCAAGGGCTTTTCCGGTGTCAAAAAAACACCAGCCTTAGAGTCAATACATAATATACAGTTCAACTTTCTAGGAAAAATCACTGGGTTTAACGTCGCAAAGCCGCAGCGACGACGAACCGGATAATCTGGACGCGGAATCGCCCGACATTATTTGCAGGAAATTGGCTTTAGAGGGTCAACCGGTTGGAAAAATCTCCATCCGGCGATATCGCACGTCACAGACCTTGTGTGGCTGCAATCAGGCCAGCGATCAACGATCCCATGGCGAGATAGGCTGCATACAAGCTCGCGAGCTGGGAGACCCGAGCGGCATCTTGCAATGCAAACTGACTGAACCCTCCGGCAATCAGAGCTATAGCCACGCAATACCAGGCTATTTCCCGACCGAGGAAACAGATTAATGCAGCAGCGGCGAGAAAGAACACGCCAGCGAAAAACATAGCCAAGAGGTTTCTCATATCAGGGCCTTTCGATCGGATAAGATTTCTTATGGAACTAAGCTATTGATATTGTTAACGAAATAGAAACATCTTATTTCAGCGCTTCCGCCATATATCCAGAATTTCGCCCAAAGCTGCGGTTGGGTCTTTACTGGCGCGCAATGCATAGGCAACGAAGTTGCGGCCAGTGAGAGCAAGAATGGCGGAAACGGCGGCGGCATATGAGCCGTCGAGATTCAGCAGCGACCGCACCGGTTCTTCAAAGACAACGGCTATCGCTATCCCGACAATGAATGTGATGGCCCGGCCTACCCATGTCATATCGCGTTGCATGATCGCTCCTATCACCGAAAAGGCTAGGATGATCGACCATTTGGCGAGAGGAACACGGTGAGCCCATTCGCCCCAGTCCATCATTTACCCCATCTTTTCTGAGCTAAATCCTTGGCCGTGTGACCACCAAGATACATTGCCGTATAGGTCGCAGTGATCGCGCCGAGCGCTTCCCAAGGCATAGCCGCGATACTGGCACCAAGTACGCCGTTCACTACGTTCACGACAATGCCATTCCACACCCACAGAAAAGCAAGCAACCACATCCAGAACGGACGCCAAGCCCATGTCCACCACGCTTCCCCACCTTTGACCATCTCCGCCTTGAACAGATCCGTGGTGATGCGATGCGCTTCAACGTAAAGGGCAAGAATGTCGGGGTCTGTGTTAGCCGTCGCTACTGCCTCGTCGATCTTTTCGGGAGGGCAGGACGGTATTTCGTCCGGCGCAACGCCGAGCCGACCCGCAACGGTGTCGATGACGGAACCGGCCAACCCGCCAATCGTAGGCCCGAGCTGCGCCGAAATGATATCCTTCACTATATTGGAGCCGGTTCGGATAGCCGATTGCTTGAGGGCGTCGATAATCGCCGTGCTCATGCTGCTTGCTCCTGCAAGGATTTGGCGCGCGATTTTTGAACGATCGAGCGGACAATGAAAAATGCCAGTACGATAGCGCCAGCGGCGAGCAGCCCGCCAAGCACCCAGTTTGCAATCAGGTCAGCTTGATCGGCGTTGACAGCGGTAACGCCACCACCGCCTGCAAAGGTACCACCGGCAGTGGCTTGAGCGTTCCGTGTGGCCGAGGCGGCTTTCCCTGCTGCCTTTTCGGCTTCCCCCTTGAGCGCAGCATTGGCCGTACTGGACGAGACTTTCGATTCTGCCAGACTGCGCTTGATGGACTGGGCCTCAACGTCAGTAACGCGGTTGATCCATCCCTTACCGAACACCGCGAAATTGGCCAGTGCACGGAGGAAGGAAGTGCGCTTTGCAGCCATCTTCTTGATGGTTTCAATATCGGTGCCACCTACCGACGCGAGAAGCCATTTGCGCGCACGAGAAACTCCGGAGTTCACCGAGGAATCATAGGTGAACATATCGACGCCGGCCGCGAGAGTGTTGCATCGCGCGGCAAGCCAATAGTCGTGATAATAAATTTCTTCGGCTTCGGCCCGCGTGATCTGGCGAATTGGCTTGGGCTTCGAATTGCCCTTGGCCTTATTCCAGGCCAGCCAGACCTTTTCCGTAATGCCATACATCGTTTTGCCGCCCGGATCGGCAGCATGGTTGGACCATCCGCCTTCCCAACGGGCGGTAACGGCATGACAGGCTTGGAAAGCAAGAGAGGTGGATTGCGCAGACATTGGGTGCTCGCCCTAACTGGTGGAAAAGGCTGCACGTCATGCGCAATCGCAAGACACTATATATCGGCAATTACCTTAACGCAAAAGCGAAAAGTAACTACGTCTTGTGGTCCATCCTCAATTGATGCGTTCTGGCAAGCCTCGCCTCAGTTGAACGCCCATTTCACGATTGGTGATAAGCGCACCATCCTCCCGAAGCTGCGCGTTGCGGCGGCGGGTGCTGAGCGAACGCTGCAGTGTTTCACCTGTAATCTGGATAGCTCGATTATAGGGCGAAGCATTGAAGTCTTGGATGCGTTTCAGAACTGCACGCCGCGCGTCAGGGTCACGCTGCTCAACAGCAATGGC
>Ga0180223_1001316_pt1 | contig 19751 bp, 17 predicted proteins | sample eDN5th30CKraftOP_FD_151337 | JGI IMG/M metagenome (GOLD analysis project Ga0180223, IMG submission 151337) | Enriched Organic Plus compost microbial communities from Emeryville, California, USA - eDNA 5th pass 30_C Kraft OP (version 2) (version 2) ...
CCCGCATGCCGTCGACGCCCTCAACGCCGCGGCCGCGAGCGGACGCCGCATCGGCTACCTCACCAACAACGCGTCGCGGACACCGCAGATCGTGGCCGCGCAGCTGCGCGAGCTCGGGCTCGACGCCGCGCCCGACGACATCGTGTCCTCGCCCCAGGCCGCGGTCGTGCTGCTCGCGGAGCTCGTGGCGCCGGGCTCGACGATCCTCGTCGTGGGCGGCGACGGGCTCGTCTCCGAGGTCGAGCGAGCGGGCTTCCGCGTCACGCGATCGGCGGATGATGCTCCCGCAGCCGTCGTGCAGGGCTTCGCTCCCCAGGTGGCCTGGACGGATCTCGCCGAGGCGGCGTTCGCGCTCAAGGGCGGCGACGCCGGCATCCCGTGGGTCGCGACGAACACCGACTGGACCATTCCGCAGGCGCGTGGCACGGCGCCCGGCAACGGCACGCTCGTCTCGGCCGTGCACACGGCCGTCGGCCGTCTGCCCGTCGTCGCCGGCAAGCCCGAGCGCGCCCTCTTCGACGTCGCGATCGCGCGCTTCGGCGCCCGCACGCCGCTCTTCATCGGAGACCGTCTCGACACCGACATCCTCGGTGCGCGCCGTGCAGGCATGCCGTCGGCGCTCGTGCTGACCGGTATCGACGGTCCGAAGCAGCTTCTCGCTGCGGCCGCTGACTCGCGACCCGACTACGTGCTCGCAGACCTCCGGGGGCTCGCCGAGCCGTACCCCGCGACACTCGACGAGACAGATGCACGGGGCGACCGCCGCGTCCAGGTCGGCGATGCCGTCGTGCTGCACCGCGGCGCGTCCCTCACGCTCGAGTCCTCCGGCACGCCGATCGACCGCATCCGGGCGGCCGCGGCCGCCGTGTGGGGCGCGGGCGTGCCGATCTACGCGCTCGACGTCGCGCCCGAACTATATTCGTGACCGTGAGCGATCAGCACTTGTCGAACTCGGAGACGGCATCCGCCGCCGACGCGGAGCCGAGCGCCCTCGTATCGCGCCTCCGCCTCATTGAGGACCAGCCGCTCGCCGACCGGGCGGCCGCCCTCGCACAGCTGCACGACGAGCTGCGGGCGCGCCTCGAAGCCGGGGATTCGCCGCGCGCACATGCCTGACGCGTCGCGCGCCGACGCCCGCCTCGACGCCGAGCTTGTGCGGCGCGGGCTCGCGCGTTCCCGCGCCGTCGCGGTCGAGGCCATCGCGCAGGGCCTCGTCACGGTCGATGGGGCGCCGGCGACGAAGGCCTCTCTCAAAGTCCGATCGGATGCCGTGCTCGACCTTGCGGGAGCGGACCACTACGTGAGTCGCGGCGCGCACAAGCTCGTCGCGGCGCTCGATGCGTTCGGCGTCGATCCCTCGGGACGCGTCGCGCTCGATGCGGGCGCGTCGACGGGCGGTTTCACCCAGGTGCTCCTCGAACGCGGGGCCTCGCGCGTCTTCGCCGTCGATGTGGGACACGGGCAGCTCGCACGCGAGTTGCGCGAGGATGCTCGCGTCGTGAACCTCGAGGGCGAGAACCTGCGACACCTCACGCGCGCATCCGCGGCCTTCGACGCCGACCGGACCGCTCTCGAGACGCACGGATGGCCCACGCTCATCGTGGGCGATGTGAGCTTCATCTCCCTGACCCACGTTCTGGAACCGCTGAGCCGGATCGCCGAGCCGGATGCCGACGTCGTGCTTCTCGTCAAGCCGCAGTTCGAGGTGGGCCGCGGCGGCGTGAAGGAGGGCCTCGTGCGCGACCGCGCACTGCGCCACGACGCGGCGACGAATGTGCTGTGGGCAGCCTGGGATCTGGGCCTCGGCGCGCTCGGTATCATCGACAGCCCTATCGCGGGTGGCAGCGGCAACCGGGAGTACCTCGTGCACCTCAGGCGCGGGGCATCCGATCCCTCTACACTCCGCGAGGCCGTCTCGCGTCTCGCCTGACCCCGGCTCCCATCGCCTGTGCACGGAAGCGGCGGGACGACGGACGCATCCGACAGAATGGGGGCATGACCGATGACGCGCGCCATCTGCTCGTGGTCGCCCACACCGGCCGCGCCGACTCGCTCGAGGCGGGTATCCACGTGTGCCGTCGGCTCATCGCCGCGGGCATCACGCCCGTCGTGTCCGACGACGAGCTCGCCGACTTACGTCGCGCGGCGCCCGATCTCGCGCCGCTCGCGCTGCTCGGCGTCGACGTGCCCGCGACGGCTCTCGAGCTCGTCATCGTGCTCGGCGGAGACGGCACCATCCTGCGCGCGGCCGAGCTCGCGCGCGGATGCGATGCGCCCCTCATCGGCGTCAACCTCGGGCATGTGGGCTTCCTCGCAGAGGCCGAGCGCGAGGATCTCGACGAGACCGTGCAGCGCGCGCTCGACGGCGACTACGTCGTCGAGGAGCGCATGACGCTCTCGGTGCGCGTCAAACTCGATCGCGAGGTCGTCTACGAGACGTGGGCGCTCAACGAGGCGACGGTCGAGAAGGCGAGCCGCGAACGCTCGCTCGAGGTCGTGCTCGAGGTCGATGCGCGTCCGCTCTCGACCTTCGGATGCGACGGCATGGTCATCTCGACTCCCACGGGCTCGACCGCGTACGCGTTCTCGGGCGGCGGGCCCGTCGTGTGGCCGACCGTCGAGGCGATCCTCGTCGTGCCGCTCTCGGCGCATGCGCTCTTCTCGCGCCCGCTCGTCGTCGGGCCGACATCGCCCGTCGCGATCGAACTGCTCGACCGCTCGCAGGGAAGCGGCGTGCTGTGGTGCGACGGCCGCCGCACCTTCGACCTCCCGCCCGGTGCACGCGTCGTCGTGCGGCGTTCCGAGAAGCCCGTGCGACTCGCGCGCCTCGTGACGCGTCCCTTCGTCGACCGCCTCGTCGGCAAGTTCGCGCTCCCCGTCGACGGATGGCGCGGTCCGGCATCCGAGGGGGCGGGCGAGGAGCGGAACCGCTCGTGATCGAGGAGCTCTCCATCCGCGACCTCGGTGTCATCGGCGAGGCGCGCCTTCCGCTCGGGCCGGGGTTCACGGCCGTCACGGGCGAGACGGGCGCGGGCAAGACCATGGTCGTGACGGCCCTCGCGCTGCTGCTCGGGGAACGTGCCGACGCCGGGGCGATCCGTGCGGGGAGTGCGCAGGCGGGCGTCGAGGGTCGCTGGCTCGTGGCGGAGACGGGCGCGGTCGCCGAGCGCGTGCGCGAGGCCGGGGGAGAGCTCGACCCCCTCGGTGACGGGCGGGCCGAGCTCATCCTCGCTCGCACGGTGTCGGCGGAGGGACGCAGTCGCGGCGTCGTGGGCGGTCGTTCGACCCCCGTCGGCGTCCTCGCCGAGCTCGGCGCGCACCTCGTGGTCGTGCACGGGCAGTCCGATCAGTTGCGCTTGCGGTCGGCAGCGGCCCAGCGCGACGCGCTCGACGCATCCGCAGGCCCCGCGCACGCTGCCCTCGTGCGCGATTACGCGCACGCGTACGAGGTGTGGCGCTCGCTCGCCGCCGAGCTCGACGTCCTCTCGCTCGACCGCGATGCGCGAGCCCGCGAGGCCGAGCAATTGCGTCTCGACCTCGCGGAGTTCGCCGAGCTCGCGCCGCAGGCGGGCGAGGAGGACGAGCTCGCGGCGCGCGCCGAGCGTCTCGGCAACATCGAGGATCTGCGGCAGGCGGCCACGCTCGCACAAGAGGCGATCTCGGCGCAGTCGGGCGACGACCATCCGGATGCCGTGTCGCTCGTCGAGGAGGCACGGCGTGCTCTCGCGCGTGTCGCCGAGCACGATGCCGCGCTCGCGCCTGCTCGCGAGGCCCTCGATGCGATCTCGTTCCAGCTCGCGGAGGTCTCGGGCGAGCTCTCGCACTACCTCGGCGGGCTCGACGTCGACGGGGCGCTCGAGCTCGAGGCGGTGCAGGAGCGTCGAGCGGCCCTCGCGGCGTTCTCGCGCAAGCACGGCGCGCCTCTCGACGAGGTCATCGAGCGCCTCGAGCAAGCCGGGCTGCGCCTCGTCGAGCTCGACGGCGACGACGACCGCATCCGCCACCTCGAGACCGAGGTCGAGCAGGCGCTCGCGCGACTCGAGGAGCTCGCGGCGCGGCTCACCGCGGGTCGTCGTTCGGCGGCCGACGCCCTCGCCGAGCGAGTGAGCTCCGAGCTCGCGGCGCTCGCGATGCCGGACGCGCGCCTCGTGGTCGAGGTCGAGTCGAGCGAGCTCGGGCCGCACGGTCGCGACCGGGTGGCCTTCCTGCTGCAACCGCACGCGGGTGCCGAGCCGCGGCCACTCGCGAAGGGCGCGTCGGGCGGTGAGCTCTCGCGCGTCATGCTCGCCCTCGAGGTCGTGCTCGCTGCGGGTGGCGAGGTGCCGACCTTCGTCTTCGACGAGGTCGACGCGGGCGTCGGGGGCGCCGCAGCGATCGAGATCGGGCGCCGACTCGCGCGACTCGCCGAGACCGCGCAGGTCATCGTCGTGACGCACCTCGCCCAGGTCGCGGCATTCGCGGGAAACCATCTCGTCGTCGAGAAGGACCGCGACGGGCACGTGACGGCGTCCAGCGTGCGCCGCGTCGACGACGACGCGCGCGTCGCCGAGATGGCGCGGCTGCTCTCGGGGCTCCCCGACTCGAGCAGCGGGCTCGAGCACGCGCGCGAGCTGCTCGAGCTCGCGCGGGGTTAGCAACCCGCGAGACCGCGCGTGGAGTGTCGCAGCGCACGCACGGCTTCGTGACTTATGCTGAAACCCCGTGGTGAACAATCCCGGATCAGCCGTTACCAAGCACATCTTCGTCACCGGGGGCGTCGTCTCCTCGCTGGGTAAGGGCCTCACCGCCGCGAGCCTCGGCAATCTCCTCACCGCGCGGGGCCTGCATGTCGTCATGCAGAAGCTCGATCCGTACCTCAACGTCGACCCCGGCACGATGAACCCGTTCCAGCACGGCGAGGTGTTCGTCACCGACGACGGCGCCGAGACCGACCTCGACATCGGGCATTACGAGCGCTTCCTCGACATCGAGCTCAGCCAGGCCGCGAACGTCACGACGGGTCAGATCTACTCGACGGTCATCGCGAAGGAGCGCCGTGGCGAGTACCTCGGCGACACCGTGCAGGTCATCCCGCACATCACCGACGAGATCAAGCGCCGGATGCGCCTGCAGGCCACCGAGGAGCCCGCACCCGACGTCATCATCACCGAGATCGGTGGCACGGTCGGCGACATCGAGTCGCAGCCCTTCATCGAGTCGGCCCGCCAGGTGCGCCACGAGCTGGGTCGCGGCAACGTCTTCTTCGTGCACGTCTCGCTCGTGCCGTTCATGGGTGCCTCGGGCGAGCAGAAGACCAAGCCGACGCAGCACTCGGTCGCGGCGCTGCGCTCCATCGGCATCCAGCCCGACGCGCTCGTGCTACGCAGCGACCGGCCCGTCTCCGACTCCAACAAGCGCAAGATCGCCCTCATGTGCGATGTCGACGAGCGTGCGGTCGTCAACGCGGTCGACGTGCCCTCGATCTACGACATCCCGACGATGCTCAACGAGCAGGGGCTCGACGCGTACATCATCGAGCAGCTCGGACTCGCCGACAAGGCGCGCGAGGTCGACTGGAGCGGCTGGTCGCAACTGCTCAAGGCCGTGCACGAGCCCGCGCACGAGGTCACGATCGCGCTCGTCGGGAAGTACATCGACCTGCCCGATGCGTATCTCTCGGTGACCGAGGCGCTGCGCGCGGGCGGCTTCGCGCACCAGACGAAGGTCGCCGTACGCTGGGTGCCCTCCGACGAGTGCGAGACGCCCGAGGGGGCCGCGCGGATGCTCGCGGACGTCGACGGCATCTGCATCCCAGGCGGCTTCGGTGTGCGCGGCATCGAGGGGAAGCTCGGGGCGTTGCGCTTCGCGCGTGAGAACGGCATCCCGGCGCTCGGCCTGTGCCTCGGCCTCCAGTGCATGGTCATCGAGTACGCGCGCGACGTCGCGGGGCTGCCCGGGGCGAGCTCGTCGGAGTTCGACCCCGACACCGAGTACCCGGTGATCGCGACCATGGCCGAGCAGGTCGACATCCTCGACCACGGCGACCTCGGCGGCACGATGCGCCTGGGCCTCTACGAGGCGAAGCTCACGCCCGGGTCGATCGTCGCCGAGGCCTACGGCGCCGACGTCGTGCACGAGCGTCACCGTCACCGCTACGAGGTCAACAATCACTACACCGACCGGATCGCCGAGGCGGGGCTCGTCTTCTCGGGTCTCAACCCCGAACACGGACTCGTCGAGTTCGTGGAGCTCCCGCGCGAGGTGCACCCGTTCTACGTCGGTACGCAGGCGCACCCCGAGCTGCGTTCGCGCCCGAACCGCGCGCATCCGCTCTTCCGCGGACTCGTCGGCGCGGCGCTCGAGCGGCAGAATGCGACGCGTCTCTTCGAAGTCGAAGGGGCGGATGCCGAGGCGGTCGTTCCCGAGCCCGCCGAGGTCTGAGCCGTGACGCCTGCCGAGCGCGACGCGCTGCTGAGCGGTCCGCTCGCCGACCTCCACGATCCCGCCGAGGTCGTCGCGAGCTCGCGCGTGTACGAGGGACGCGTGTGGGACATCCGGCGCGATCGATTCCGCTTCGGTGACCATGAGCTCGAACGCGACTACGTCGACCATACGGGTGCCGTCGCGGTGCTCGCGCGCGACGACGACGATCGTGTGCTGCTCATCAACCAGTACCGGCATCCGATCCGTGCGCGCGACTGGGAGCTGCCGGCCGGGTTGCTCGATGTCGAGGGCGAGGATCCTCTTGCGGCTGCGCAGCGCGAGCTCGCGGAGGAGGCCGACCTCGTCGCCGCCGAGTGGAGCGAGCTCCTGACCTTCGCGACCTCGCCCGGCGGCAGCGACGAGACGATCCGCGTCTACGAGGCCCGTGGTCTCGCCGCCGCGCCCGAGGTGTTCGCACGCACGGAGGAGGAAGCGGAGCTCGTCGTGCGGTGGGTCCCCATCGTCGAGGTCGTCGAGGCGGCCCTCGCCGGCCGGATCCACAACTCGATCCTGCTGCTCGCGGTGCTCGCCGCCCATGCCCGCCGCTGAGCTCGAGCGGCAGCTCGACCGCTATCTGCGTCACCTCGAGATCGAGCGCGGCCTCTCGTCGAACACGGTCGCGGCCTATCGGCGCGATCTCCGGGCGTTCCTCGACGCGGCAGCCGAGCGGGGCGTCACGGATGCCGCGGGGCTCGACCCGGATGGCGTGCGCACCTACGTCGTGAGCCTTCGGGATCGCACGCAACCGCTCAAGGCGAGCTCGACGGCGCGCGTCATCTCGTCGATCCGCGGGTTCATGAGGTTCCTCGTAGAGGAGGGCGTCATCGAGCGCGACCCCGCGGAGACCCTCTCGGCGCCCAAGCAGCCCCAGCGCCTGCCGAAGGCGCTCAGCCATGAGCAGGTCGAGGCGCTCCTCGCTGCGACCGACGGCGACGATCCCGTGCGCTTGCGCGACAAGGCCCTCCTCGAGCTCCTGTACGCGACGGGGGCGCGCGTCTCCGAGGCTGTCGCGCTCGACGTCGACGACCTCGTGGGAGCCGATGGGACGCCCGAGCTCATCCGCGTCGTCGGCAAGGGCGACAAGCAGCGCATCGTGCCCGTGGGGTCGTACGCGCGCGCGGCGGTCGAGGCCTATCTCGTGCGCGCGCGGCCGCTGCTTGCGACGGGGCGGCGCGCGACGCCCGCGCTCTTCCTCGGCGCGCGCGGCGCGAGGCTCAGCAGGCAGAACGCGTGGCTCATCATCCGTGCCGCGGCCGAGCGTGCCGGCATCACCGTCGAGGTCTCGCCACACAGCCTCCGACACTCCTTCGCGACCCACCTGCTCGCCGGCGGGGCGGACGTGCGCGTCGTGCAGGAGCTGCTCGGCCACGCGTCCGTGGCGACGACGCAGATCTACACGCACGTCACGATCGACAGCCTGCGCGACGCGTATCAGCAATCGCATCCGCGGGCGCGGTGACGGCATCCCTCAAGTTCTGGTTGAGAGTGAGGTGAACCGCGCGGGGTCGCGCTTGTCGTCCCCGGGGCTGCCGAGGGCCGGACGTAGACTCGCCCCATGACAGCGCAGAGGGAGGCCACCCAGTCGCGGAGCGGCAGCACCGAGCTGCCCGGGCTCGAGGATCTCGACGCCGAGATCGGCCCGACGGGCCGGCCGCAGACGATCTTCCCCGAGCCCTCCGCGCTCTCGGGTCACGGCCCCGCGCGCGTCATCGCCCTCTGCAACCAGAAGGGCGGCGTCGGCAAGACGACGACGACCATCAGCCTCGGCGCCGCCCTCGCCGGTTACGGGCGACGCGTGCTCGCCGTCGACTTCGACCCGCAGGGCGCGCTCTCGGCGGGCCTCGGCGTGCAGACGCACGACGTCACGACGATCTACGACCTCCTGCTCGGCTCGTCGAAGGATGTCGCCGGCGCCATCCGTTCCACGGGCACGCCCAACCTCGATGTCATCCCGGCCAACATCGACCTCTCCGCGGCAGAGGTGCACCTCGTGAACGAGGTCGCGCGTGAGCAGATCCTCGCGCGCGTGCTGCGTCAGGTGACGGCCGACTACGACGTCGTGCTCATCGACTGCCAGCCCTCGCTCGGCCTGCTCACGGTCAACGCCCTCACGGCCGCGCATGGCGTGCTCATCCCGCTCGAGTGCGAGTTCTTCGCCCTTCGCGGCGTCGCGCTGCTCGTCGAGACGATCGACAAGGTGCGCGACCGACTCAACCCCGCGATCACGCTCGACGGCATCCTCGCGACGATGTACGACCCGCGTACCCTGCATTCGCGCGAGGTGCTCGAGCGCGTCGTCGAGGCCTTCGGCGACACCGTGCTCGAGACGGTCATCAACCGCACCGTGAAGTTCCCCGACGCATCCGTCGCGGGCGCGCCCATCACCGAGTTCGCGCCCGACCACCACGCCGCCGAGCAGTACCGTCAGCTCGCGCGCGAGCTCGTCTACCGCCACGCCGTCGCCTGACCTCTCGTTCTTCTCTGCCAAACGCTGTAGCGTTTCGCCGGTCGCGCCAGGGATGAGTGCGTCGCGGGGGCAGACGCTGCAGCGTTTGACGACAACTAGACTCGCGGCTATGCGGGAGGCGGTCGAGACTGTCGAGGCGGTCGATGAGACGCCCGGGTTCCGACTGACGCTCAGCAACTTCGACGGTCCCTTCGATCTGCTGCTCTCGCTCATCGCGAAGCACGAGCTCGACATCACCGAGGTGTCGCTCTCGAAAGTGACCGACGAGTTCATCTCCTACCTCAAGGGCCTCGACGGCCCAGAGGAGCTCGAGCAGGCGAGCGAGTTCCTCGTCGTGGCCGCGACGCTCCTCGATCTCAAGGTCGTGGGCCTGCTGCCGCAAGGCGAGCTCGTGGACGCCGAGGATGTCGCGTTGCTCGAGGCCCGCGATCTGCTCTTCGCGCGGCTCCTGCAGTACCGCGCCTTCAAGGAGGCCGCACGCTGGTTCGAGGGGCGGCTCGATGCGGAGTCGTCCCGGCACGCGCGCTCCGTGCGGCTCGAGGAGAAGTACCGGCGGCAGACGCCCGAGCTCGTGTGGACGCTCAGCTTGCACGACTTCGCCGCCCTCGCCGCGCTCGCGATGGCGCCCAAGGAGATTCCCGTCGTGGGGCTCGACCACCTGCACGCGCCGCTCGTGAGCATCCGTGAGCAGGCGGCCGTGGTCGTGACGCTCTTGCGCTCCGGTACGGCGACGACCTTCCGCGAGCTCGTCGCCGGAGCCGATCAGAAGGGCGTCGTCGTCGCGCGCTTCCTCGCCGTGCTCGAGCTCTATCGCCACGCCGCGATCTCGTTCGAACAGCTCGAGCCGCTCGGCGAGATCACCCTGCGCTGGACGGCCGCGCATTGGAACGACGATCAACTCGCGACCCTGGGGGCCGACTATGACCGATGAGGAGCTCGACACGACGGCGGCGCATGCCGAGCCAGCGAGCGATGCCGCGTTCGAGCGTGTCGCGGATGCCGCATCCGACGCCCCGACCGACCTCGAGCGTCGCCTCGAGGCGATCATGCTCGTGGCGGACGAGCCGCTGCCACTCGTGACCCTCGCGACGGCCCTCGGCGCGCCCGTGCCGGCCGTGCGGCAGTCGATCGAGCGCCTCGTCGCCGACTACGACGGCGAGTCGGGCGGTCCGCGGCGCGGCTTCGAGCTGCGCGAGGTGGGCGGCGGATGGCGTCTCTACGTGCGTGCGGAGCACGACGACGTCGTGCGCGACTTCGTGCTCACCCAGAGCCCCACGAAGCTCTCGCAGGCGGCGCTCGAGACCCTCGCGGTCATCGCCTACAAGCAGCCCATCGCCCGCAGCTCGATCGCGGCCATCCGCGCCGTCAACGTCGACTCCGTCGTGCGCACGCTGCTCGGGCGCGGCCTCATCACGGAGGCCTTCACGGATGCCGAGACAGGCGCGATCCACTACGAGACGACGCCCCTCCTGCTCACGCAGCTCGGCATCAACTCGCTCGACGAGCTGCCGCCTATCTCGCCGCTCCTGCCCGACGGCGTCGAGGGCTTCGAGGAGCTCGGAGCGCGATGACGGCGCACGAGCAGCTGCCAGCGGGCTCGGGGGAGCGGCTCCAGAAGGTGCTCGCGGCCGCGGGCGTCGCATCCCGGCGCGTGTGCGAGCAGTACATCGTCGAGGGACGTGTTCGCGTCGACGGCCGTATCGTGACCGAGCTCGGCACGCGCGTCGACCCCGCGACGGCTCGCGTCGAGGTCGACGGTGTCCCCGTGCAGCTCGACACGGCCAAGCGCTACCTCATGCTCAACAAGCCCAAGGGCGTCGTGAGCTCGATGTCCGACGAGCACGGGCGCCCCGATCTCCGCCCCTACGCCGAGGAGGCGGGGGAGCGCATCTACAACGTCGGCCGCCTCGACGCCGACACGACGGGCCTGCTCGTGCTCACGAACGACGGCGAGCTCGCGCACGTGCTCGCGCATCCGTCGTTCGGCGTCGAGAAGACCTATCTCGCGACGGTGCGCGGGGTTGTCAAGGCGGATGCCCTGCGTCGCCTGCGGCAGGGCGTCGAGCTCGAGGACGGCCCCATCGCGGCCGACCGGGTGCGCGTCGTCGGCGAGCCGTCGGGCGGGCGCACGATCGTCGAGGTGACCCTGCACTCGGGACGCAACCGCATCGTGCGGCGCATGCTCGCGGAGGTGGGGCATCCCGTGCTCGAGCTCGTGCGGCGGCAGTTCGGCCCCCTCCACCTCGGCTCGCTCGGAGTCGGACGCATGCGCGATCTCACTAAGGTGGAGGTCGGCGCGCTGCTCGGTCTCGTGCGCGACGCCGACGCCGCAAGAAACGCCTCACGACGGGAGCCCCGATGACCGAACGCGCCGCCGATCGCCGCTTAGGCGAGCAGGTGCGCATCGTCGGGTCGGGACTCCTGGGCGCGAGCATCGGCCTCGGTCTCTCGGCGAAGGGCGTCGACGTCATCGTCGACGACGCCTCTCCCTCGACGCGCGGTCTCGCGATCGCCTACGGTGCGGGCCGCGCTCCGGAGGCCGGCGACGCGCCCGGTCTCATCGTCGTCGCCGTGCCGCCCGATGTCGTCGCGGATGTCGTGGCCGCTGAGCTCGAGCGGTTCCCCGACGCGCTCGTGACCGATGTGGCGAGCGTCAAGCTCGCGCCCCTCGAGCAGCTGCGCGAGCGCGGTGCCGACCTCTCGCGCTACCTCGGCACGCACCCCATGGCGGGACGTGAGCGCGGCGGCGCCGTATCGGCACGGGCCGATCTCTTCGTGGGCCGCCCATGGATCCTCGCGGGGCACGACGGCATCAGCTACCGGCGCGCAGCGGCGATCGAGGACATGATCCTCGACCTCGGCGCCGTTCCGATCGAGATGGATGCCGCGGTGCACGACCGCAGCGTCGCCCTCGTGTCGCACGCACCGCAGCTCGTCGCGAGCCTCCTCGCGAGCCGCCTGCGCGACGGCTCGGGTGCAGCCCTCGGCCTCGCCGGCCAGGGCCTGCGTGACACGACGCGCATCGCGGGCAGCAACCCCGAGCTGTGGGTGCAGATCCTCGGCGCCAACGCCGCCGAGGTCGCAGCCGTGCTGCGCCCCTTGCGCGACGAGCTCGACGTCGTCATCGCCGCCCTCGAGGACCCGGACGCGCCCGCGTCGCGCCGCGCGATCGCCGAGGCCCTCGTCGCGGGCAACGAGGGCGTCTCGCGCATCCCCGGCAAACATGGCCAGGACAAGCGCTTCGCCTCGCTCGTCGTCAAGATCGACGACCGGCCCGGCGAGCTCGCGCGCCTTCTCACCGAGATCGGCGAGGAGGGCGTCAACATGGAGGACTTGCGCCTCGAGCACTCGCCCGAGACGCGCGTCGGCTTCGCCGAAATCTCGGTGCTGCCCGAGGCGGCGCACCCGCTCGCCACGGCGCTCGAGGAGCGCGGCTGGACGCTCATGGAGGCCGAGCGATGATGCCGCATCCCGTCGTCGTCGCGGTGGACGGCCCCGCGGGCTCGGGCAAGTCGAGCGTCAGCCGGGCCGCGTCGCGCGAGCTCGGGTACGCCTTTCTCGACACGGGCGCCGCGTACCGCGCGCTCACCTGGCTCGCCCTCGAGCGCGGCATCGACACGCGCGACGCGGATGCCGTGGTCGCCTTGCTCGACGACTTCCCGTACGACACCGAGGTCACCGATGCCGGCACCGTCGTGCGCGTGGGCGAGGCGGACGTGACGCATGCCATCCGGGAGCCGCGCGTCTCTGCCGTCGTGAGCGACGTCGCCCGCATCCCCGCGGTGCGCATCGCGCTCAACGACGCGTTCCGCCGCCTCATCCGCGAGTCCCGCGCGCCCGGCATCGTCGTCGAGGGGCGCGACATCACGACCGTCGTGGCGCCGGATGCCGAGGTGCGGATCCTGCTGACGGCCGACGAAGAGGTTAGAATCGCCAGGCGATCGGCCGAGCTCGCACCGGGCACGGCATCGACGGCGGCGCAGTTGCGCGAGCGCGACCAACGCGACTCGCAAGTGGTCGACTTCATGACCGCGGCGCCCGGCGTCACGACGATCGACTCGACTCACCTCGACTTCCCCGGCACCGTACGCGCCGTCGTCGAGCTCGTGCACGAGACCGTGCACGAGCAGGAGTCGGCGCACGCGCACGACACGACCCCCCACTGACAGGACACGATCATGACCGAACGCGACGCATCCGACGACGCCACGTTCGACGACGACTACGACGCTGAGCTCGACGCCGATCCCGGCCTCGCCGACCGCCTCGCCGAGCTCGACGACGACGTCGCCGAGCAGCGTGCGGCATCCCTGCGTGCGGGCCTCGCCGACTACGAGCTCGACGACGAGGACCTCGAGCTGCTCGACGGCTCGGAGGCGGGCCCCGACGGCATCACGTACCTGCCGGCGCTACCCGTGCTCGCGATCGTGGGCCGCCCGAACGTCGGCAAGTCGGCGCTCGTCAACCGCATCCTCGGCCGCCGCGAGGCCGTCGTCGAGGACGTTCCGGGCGTCACGCGTGATCGCGTCTCGTACAAGTCGGAGTGGCTCGGTCGCCGCTTCACGGTCGTCGACACAGGCGGGTGGGAGCCGGATGCCGCGGGCATCAACGCCTCCGTCGCCGCGCAGGCGGAGGTCGCGGTCGACCTCGCCGATGCCGTTCTCTTCGTCGTCGACATCAACGTGGGTGCGACGGCGACCGACGAGCACGTCGTGCGGATGCTGCGGGCAGCGAAGAAGCCCGTGATCCTCGTGGCGAACAAGGCCGACGACGCGATCAAGGATCCCGAGTCCGCCGTGCTGTGGAGTCTCGGGCTCGGCGAGCCGTGGCCCGTCTCAGCGCTGCACGGTCGCGGCGTCGCGGACCTGCTCGACCACGTCATGACGGTGCTGCCTGAGGTCTCGGCCGTCGCGAAGCAGGAGATCGGCGGGCCGCGACGCGTGGCGATCCTCGGCCGTCCGAACGTCGGCAAGAGCTCGCTGCTCAACAAGGCGGCGGGTGAGGAGCGCGTCGTCGTCAACGAGCTCGCGGGCACGACGCGCGATCCCGTCGACGAGCAGATCGAGCTCGGCGGACGCATCTGGACCTTCGTCGACACGGCTGGCATCCGCAAGCGCGTGCACTTGCAGCAGGGGGCCGACTTCTACGCCTCGCTCCGCACCGCCGCGGCGCTCGAGAAGGCCGAGGTCGCGGTCGTCGTCATCGACGTGACCGAGCCCATCTCGACGCAGGATCTGCGCATCGTCGACCTCGTGCTCGAGTCGGGACGCGCGCTCGTGCTCGCCTACAACAAGTGGGACCTGCTCGACGATGACCGTCGCCGCTACCTCGAGCGCGAGATCGAGCAGGACCTCGCGCACGTCTCGTGGGCGCCGCGCGTCAACATCTCGGCCCGCACCGGGCGGCACCTCGAGAAGCTCGTGCCGGCGCTCGAGACGGCGCTCGAGAGCTGGGACACGCGCATCCCGACAGGCAAGTTCAACGCGCTGCTCGCCGAGCTCACGGCCGAGCACCCGCACCCGGTGCGCGGCGGCAAGCAGCCGCGCATCCTCTTCGGAACGCAGGCCTCGACGCGGCCGCCCACCTTCGTGCTCTTCACGACGGGCTTCCTCGACCCGCAGTACCGTCGCTTCATCCAGCGCCGCCTGCGCGAGGTCTACGGCTTCGAGGGCACCCCGATCGTCGTCAACATGCGCGTGCGGGAGAAGCGCCGCCGTTAAGACGGCGCTTCCGAAGAGGCCATTTCTGGCCTCTTCGCCGCACGCGCCGCGGCCGTCTCGGCCGCGGTCCGCTCGGGAGTGCGAAGCGCGCGGCGGATGCGGGAGAAGCGCCGCCGTTAAGGCGGCGTTTCCGAAGAGGCCATTTCTGGCCTCTTCGCCGCACGCGCCGCGGCCGTCTCGGCCGCGGTCCGGCTGAGGGCGGCGTAGCCGCCGCCGGTTGCGGGAGAAGTGCCGCCGTTAAGGCGGCGCTTCCGAAGAGGTCATTTCTGGCCTCTTCGCCGCACGCGCCGCGGCCGTCTCGGCCCCGGTCCGGCTGAGGGCGGGGCAGGGGCGGCCTCTGGGCGCTGGTTTCGAGACGCGGCGCTTCGCGTCGCTCCTCAACCAGCTGGGTGGCCGCGCTTCGCGTCGCTCCTCAACCAGCTGGGTGGCCGCGCTTCGCGTCGCTCCTCAACCAGCTGGGTGGCCGCGCTTCGCGTCGCTCCACAACCAGCTGGGGCGGCGGGGCTTCGACTCGCAGCGCTGTCGAGCTGGTTGAGGAGCGCCGCACCCCAGGTGCGACGCGTCTCGAAACCAGCGGCCCCGGATCGCCGTCCCTACGCCGCGACCGTCTCCGCCTCCGCCGCGACCGGCTCGTCATCGTGCCCCTTGCCCGGCAGCACGAGGCTCGCGAGCAGCGCGAGCACCGCGACACCCGTCGCGATCCAGAACGCGGCGTGGAACGCGTCGACGGCGCCCGCGGCATCCGCGCGCCCGCCGAGCATGCTCGTGAGCACGACGGCGAGCACGGCCGTGCCGAAGGCGCCGCCGACCTGCTGCGCGATGCGCGTGATCATCGTCGCTTGCGGGATCTCGTCGTGATCGAGCCCCGTCATCGACACCGTCATGAGGGGGATGAGCACCGTGCCGAGCCCGAGCCCGCGGATGACGAGCACGATCGAGAGCCAGAGGTTCGAGGTGTCCGCATCCGCGAATGCGAACGGCACCGTTCCGAGCGCCATGACGCCGAAGCCGATCATCGCGAGCACGCGCGGCCCGACGCGCTCGATGAGCAGGCCCGCGATCGGCCGCGCCGCGAGCGAGCCGACGCCCTGGGGTATGAGCAGGAGCGCGGCCGACAGCACGGTCTCGCCCCGCAGGAGCTGCCAGTAGAGCGGCAGGAGCAGCATCGCGCCGTAGAGCGCGGCTCCCGAGAGCCAGAGCACGGCGGATGCGCTGCCGACCGAGCGCCGGCCGAGCACGCGCAAGCGCACGAGGGCACGGTCGCCGCGGTGCAGCCCCCACGCGACGAACCCCGCGACGAGCGCGGTCCCGGCGAGCAGGGGGAGCAGAACCTCGACGCTGCCGATGCCATCACCCGACTCGACGTTCGAGAGACCGAGGAGCATGAGCGCGAGTCCCGGCGCGAGCAGCACGAGGCCCACGCCGTCGAGCTTCGCGCGCGTGCGGCGCGCCGAGTCGTCGGGCAGCTTCCATGCCGCGAGGGCGATGCCGACGAGCACGACCGGCACGTTCACGAGGAAGAGCCACTGCCAGCTCAAGTCGTTCAGGATGAGCCCGCCGACGACGGGGCCGAGGATCGGGCCGAGCGCGACGGGAACCGTGACGATCGCCATCATCCGCCCCATGCCCTTCGTGCGCCCGCCGGCCGCCTGCACGGCGAGCGACTGCATGAGCGGGAAGAGCACCCCACCGCCGAGTCCCTGCAGCACCCGGAATGCGATGAGGCTCGTGGCGTCCCATGCGAAGGCGCACAGCACCGAGCCCAGCAGGAAGAGCGAGAGTGCGGCGATCCAGAGCCGCTTGCCGCCGAAGCGCGCCTGCGCCCACCCGGTGAGCGGAATCGCGACGGCGAGGGCGAGCAGGTAGCCCGTCGACACCCACTGGATGGTCGACACCGGCACGGCGAATTCGCGCGCGAGGGTGTCGATCGCGATCGCGACGATCGTCGTGTCGAGGATGCCGGCGAAGCCGCCGATGATGAGCACCCACACGGTGCTCATCACGTTGCGCGGGATGCCGTCACCGCGTGCGGCGGCCGTCGAAGCGGATGCGGGGGAGTCGGTCATGGCGGTTCCTACCGGGGGTCAGAATAAGAAACAGATGTGTCTCTTGGGAAGATACGCTCGTACGATAAGATACGCAAGTGACTCTTGGAAAACCGGCCACCAAGGCGACGCGGCGACGCGGCGCCGAACTCGAGAACGCCATCCTCGACGCCGCGTGGCAGGTCATCACCGAGCAGGGCTACGGAGGCCTCACCTACGAGGCGGTCGCCGCGCGCGCACAGACGAGCCGCGCCGTGCTCTACCGCCGCTGGCCGACGCGCGAGGAGCTCGTGCGCGCGACCGTGCGCCATCTCGGCGCGAGCAGCCCCGCGATCACGCCCGACACGGGCAGCCTGCGCGAGGACGTGCTCGCGGTGCTGCGCTACTCGAACGAGATGCGCCTCGGCATGTGGATGGTGCTGAGCGTGCAGCTCGCGGGCTTCTACGCTGAGACGGGCGTGACTCCCGCCGAGCTGCGTCGCGAGCTCATCGGCGATCGGCCGGCACCGCTGCGGCGCATCCTCGAGCGCGCTGCCGAGCGTGGGGAAGCGCGCCCCCGGCTGCCCGAACGCGTCATCCGCGTTCCCTTCGACCTCTTCCGCTCGGAGGCCATCATGCGGCTCGGTCGCGTTCCCGACGACGAGCTCGTCGCGATCGTCGACGAGGTCTTCCTGCCCCTCGTACGGCCTGTCGGGTAGACCTTCGACTCTGTCGCTCGCGCGCGGCATCCGGGAGGATCGCCACATGGCCGTCATCGAGAATGCCAAGCTCGCCGTGATCGGAGCCGGGGCCGTGGGCTCCTCGCTCGCCTACGCCGCCCTCATCCGCGAATCCGCGCGGGAGGTCGCTCTCTACGACATCGATGCGGCGCGCGTCGACGCCGAGGTGCTCGATCTCGCCCACGGCACGCCCTTCACGGGTGCCTCGCGCATGAGCGGGGGAGCCGACCTCGACGTCGTCGAGGGCTCGAACGTCGTCGTCATCACGGCGGGCGCGAAACAGAGGCCGGGACAGACGCGCCTCGAGCTCGCGGGAGTCAACGTCGGCATCATCCGCGAGCTCATGCCGCGGCTCGTCGAGCGCGCGCCGAACGCGGTGTTCGTCATCGTGTCGAACCCGTGCGATGTGCTCGCGGTCGCGGCGCAGCGCTTCTCGGGACTTCCCGCATCACGCGTCTTCGCATCCGGAACCGTGCTCGATTCGGCGCGCTTGCGCTGGCTGCTCGCCGAGCGGCTCGGCGTCGCGGCATCGAGCGTGCACGCGATGATCGTCGGCGAGCACGGCGACTCCGAATTCCCCCTGTGGTCGCAGGCGCGGATCGGCCCCGTTCCGCTCGCGCATTGGGATGCGGGCGACGGTCCGCTCCCGCGCGCGGAGCTCGACCGCATCGCCGACGACGTGAAGAACGCCGCGTATGCGGTCATCGCAGGCAAGGGCGCGACGAACTACGCGATCGGCCTCTCCGGCGCGCGCATCGTCGAGGCGATCCTGCGCGATGAGGGCGCCGTGCTGCCCGTGTCGAGCATGCTCGACGGCTACCACGGCGTGAGCAGCGTCGCCCTCTCGGTGCCGAGCGTCGTCGATGCGACGGGCGTGCGGCGCGTCATCGACGTGCCGTTCGACGCGGATGAAGCCGAGCGCTTCACGGCGTCGGCCGCGACGATCCGTCGTTCGCTCGACGAACTCGGCATCAGCTGACGGGTAGGGGCCGCGGCGCCGTGCCCGCGCTCGCCCGCAGTCGTGCGTCGTCGCGACGCGTGCCGATCGCGCGCAGCGCCGCGAGGATCGTCACGAGGTCGACGAGCTCCTGCAGGATCGCGCCGAGCGTCGCCGGGATGACGCCGAAGGTCGCCACGAGCATGAGCGCGATCGAGACGGCGATCCCGATCCAGATGCTCTGCAGCGCGATCCGCACCGTGCGCCGGCCGATGACGACCGCGTCGGCGACGCGCGCGATGTCATCAACGAGCACGACGACATCCGCCGACTGGCTCGCGGCGGTCGCACCCTTCGCGCCCATCGCGACGCCGACCTCGGCCGCAGCGAGCACGGGGGCGTCGTTGACGCCGTCGCCCACCATGACGACGGGGCGCTCTTCGATCGCACGGATGATGGTCACCTTGTCGGCGGGAAGGCACTCGGCGTGCACCTCGCGGATGCCGAGCTCGGCCGCGACGTGCTCCGCCGTCTCGCGCGCGTCGCCCGTGAGCATGAGCGTGCGCCGGAGGCCGAGGCGGCCGAGGCGCTCGAGCGTGCGCCGGGCGTTCTCGCGCACGATGTCGCTCGCGAGGATCGCCCCCGCGTAGCGCCCGTCGATCGCGGCGTACACGGCGAGCTCGCCGGGCGCGATCGGCGTGCGCACGGCATCCGGCGCGTGCTGTGCGACGAAGGCGAACTTGCCGACGACGATGCGACGCCCGTCGACCGTCGCCTCGACGCCGTTCGTCGCGACCTCGCGTGCGCTCTCGGCACCGCGTCGCTCGAGGCCGCGCGCCTCGGCCGCGCGCATGAGGGATGCCGCGAGAACGTGGGACGAGTACTCCTCGGCGTCGGCGACCGCCGCGAGCAGCTCGTCGGCCGAGACGCCCGATTGCGGGCGGATGTCGGTGATCTCGGGCGTGCCGTGTGTGAGAGTTCCCGTCTTGTCGAACGCGGCGGTGCGAGCGGCGGCGAGCTGCTCGAGCACACTGCCGCCCTTGACGATGAGGCCGTTGCGCGCCGCGCGGCTCATGCCGCCGACGAACGCGACGGGCGCCGCGATCAGCAGAGGGCACGGTGTCGCGAGCACGAGCACCTCGGCGAAGCGCACAGGGTCGCCCGACACGAGCCATGCGACGCCGCCGATCACAAGCGAGAGCGCCGTGAACGGCACGGCGTAACGGTCGGCGAGCCGCACGACGGGTGCGCGGCTCGCGGCCGCCTCTGCGACGAGCGCGACGATGCGCTGGTACTGGCTCGCGGATGCCGGAGAGCTCGCGCGCAGCTCCACGGCATCCGCTCCGTTGACCGACCCCGAGAGAAGGGCGTCGCCCGCGGACTTGTCGACGGGGATGCTCT
>Ga0180223_1001317_pt1 | contig 19741 bp, 16 predicted proteins | sample eDN5th30CKraftOP_FD_151337 | JGI IMG/M metagenome (GOLD analysis project Ga0180223, IMG submission 151337) | Enriched Organic Plus compost microbial communities from Emeryville, California, USA - eDNA 5th pass 30_C Kraft OP (version 2) (version 2) ...
TTCCCGCCCGGCCTCGCCTTTGCCTACGCGAACGACACCACCGACTTCATCAAGCTTTCTGTCGAGGAAGTGGTCAAAACCCTGATCGAGGCGATCATGCTGGTGGTGGTCGTGATGTTCGTCTTCCTCCAGAGCTGGCGCGCTACGCTGATTCCCGCGATCGCGGTGCCGGTGGTGCTGTTGGGAACGCTGGGCATCCTCTATCTGCTGGGCTTTTCGATCAATACGCTGACGCTGTTCGGCATGGTGTTGGCGATCGGCCTGTTGGTGGACGATGCGATCGTCGTCGTGGAAAATGTCGAGCGTCTTCTGGAAGAAAACCCGGAGATGACGCCCCGCGAAGCGACGATCCAGTCAATGAAGGAGATTCAGGTCGCGCTGGTCGCGATCGCCCTTGTCCTCTCGGCCGTTTTCCTGCCGATGGCCTTCTTTGGCGGGTCGACCGGCGTCATCTATCGCCAGTTCTCCGTCACGATGGTTTCAGCCATGATGCTTTCGGTTCTGGTCGCCCTGATCCTCAGTCCGGCGCTGACGTCGACGCTGCTGAAGCGCAAACAGGATGCGACATCGCCTGACGATAGCTGGCTTGGCCGACGCTTTCCCCAGGTCGGGCATTTTTTCACCCATGCCAAGGACAAGTTCAACCACGGCTTCAATCGCATGATCGAACGCTATGAAAACTCGGTGAGCCATCGCCTGACGATAGCTGGCTTGGCCGACGCTTTCCCCAGGTCGGGCATTTTTTCACCCATGCCAAGGACAAGTTCAACCACGGCTTCAATCGCATGATCGAACGCTATGAAAACTCGGTGAGCATCGTTGTCGACCGCAAATGGCTGTTCGTGGCTCTCTATCTGGTCGTCGCGGCCCTGCTGGTGCTGATGTTCGTCCGGCTCCCCACAGGCTTCCTGCCGACCGAGGATCAGGGCGCGGGCAGCATCCAGATCCGCCTCCCCGCTGGCGCCACGCAAGGCCGCACGATTGAAGTGCAGCAGCAGATCGAACGCTATTTTGCTGAGAATGAGAAGGACAATGTGCGCACGCTGTTCACCGTCGCGGGCGGCGGAGGAGGAGGAGCCAGCGGCCAGAATACGGGTCAGGGTTTCCTGAACTTCACCGACTGGGCGCGGCGCAAGGGCAAGGAAAACAGCGCCGATGCCATCGTCGGGCGTGCCAGCGCCGCTTTCAGGGGCATACGCGACGGACAGGTTTTCGTGCTGGTGCCCCCCGCGATCCGCGGCCTTGGCCAGTCCAACGGTTTCACCATGGAGCTGCAGAATAACAGCGGGATGCCCAACGCACAATTCCTTGCCGCCCGCGACGCGTTGTTGGCGCAGGCATCGAAGGATCCGATCCTTGCCTCGGTCAGATTGAGCGAGCTTCCGGACGTCGCCACGCTGAAGGTGGATGTCGATCAGGAGAAGGTGACGGCCCTGGGACTGACCCCTGCGGACGTGAACAATACGCTCTCCACCGCTTATGGCGGGCGCTACGTCAACGACTTCGTCGATCGCGGCCGTGTGAAGCGCGTCTATGTGCAGGGGGACGCCCCCTTCCGGGCCAATCCGCTCAATATCGACGAGTGGTTCGTGCGCGGCGGCGACGGGCAGATGTCGCCCTTTTCGGCCTTTGCGAAGACCTCATGGTCGACCGCGCCGACCACCTTGTCACGCTTCCAGGGCATACCTTCGTTCGAGTTTCAGGGTCAGGCCGCTCCGGGCCACAGTTCCGGGGCGGCGATGCAACGCATGGAGGAACTGGCGGCGCAGCATCCCGGCACCAGTGTCGCCTGGGCGGGCCTGTCCTATCAGGAACGGCTGTCGTCCGGTCAGGCGCCGCTGCTTTACGGCCTGTCGCTGCTGATTGTGTTCCTGTGCCTTGCCGCCCTCTACGAAAGCTGGAGCATCCCGATCGCGGTCATGCTCATCGTGCCGCTGGGTCTGGTCGGCGCCATCTCTGCGGTGACGTTGCGCGGGCTTGAGAATGACGTGTATCTCCAGATCGGCCTGCTGACCACCATGGGACTGGCGGCGAAGAATGCGATTCTGATGATTGAGTTCGCCGATCAGGCCGAAAAGCAGGGGAAGCGCGTGATCGAGGCGGCAATCGAGGCCGCGCGCATCCGGTTGCGGCCAATCCTCATGACCAGTCTCGCGTTCATCTTTGGCGTGCTGCCGCTCGCCATCTCCACCGGCGCGGGCGCGAATAGCCGTATAGCGATCGGGACGGCGGTGATCGGCGGAATGTTGACGGCGACCGCGCTGGCGGTCTTTTACATCCCGCTATTCTACGTGATGGTTCGCCGCACGACGCGAGACGCGCTGAAACATCTTCATCACACGCCCAAGCCGGAGGCTCAGGCATGAGGCACGCTCTGATCCTGGCCGCCCTTCTCGCCACGACCGCCTGTTCCATGGATCCAAAGGCGGTGGAGCAGACGCTGCCGGTGCCGCCTTCCTGGCCCATTGGCGATGCCTATCTCCGGCAAAGCGAGGCTACCCTGCCCGGCATCACCTATCGCGATATTTTCCGGGATTCGCGGCTTCGGGGATTGATCGAACAGGCGCTGGCCAATAATCGCGACTTGCGCGTCGCAGCCGCCAACATCGCGGCGGCACGGGCGCAATATCGGATTCAGCGCGCCAGTCAGTTGCCGCAGATCGATCTGGGTGGACGCGCCGGCTATACGGACAATGGCAATAATGACGCCGGGACTGGCGGCACCGGCGCTCGCGCTTCGGGCGGCCGCGCCAGCTATTCTGCCGATGTCGGCGTAAGCGGATTCGAACTGGATCTGTTCGGCCGCCTCGCCTCGCTTACTCGCGCCGAACAGAATCGCTATTTCGCGACCGAGGCGGCTGCGCGGGCAACCCGACTGACGCTGGTCGGCGACATTGCCGACGCATGGCTGACCTATGCCGCCGATGCGTCGCTGCTCAGGATTGCCCAAGATACCACCGCCAGCGCCGAACGCAGCGTGGACCTTACGCGCGCAAGGCTGCGGGGCGGTATCGCGCCACGCACAGACCTGCGCCAGGCCGAACAGGTGCTGGCGACCGCACAAGCCGATCTTGCAGAACAGCGCACGGCGCTGGCGCAGGACGTCAACGCCCTTCAACTGCTGGTCGGCGCACCGATCGACCCTCCATTGCTGCCCGCATCCATCGAGGAAGCAGCAGAGACGATCGCGGAACTTCCCGCAGGACTTGATTCACGCATCCTGCTGCGCCGTCCGGATGTGGTGCAGGCCGAATATGCCTTGCGTGCGGCAAATGCCGAAATCGGCGCGGCGCGCGCGGCACTCTTCCCCACCATTTCCCTGACCGGGGCTTTAGGTTTCGCCAGCTCGGCGCTTTCCTCGCTTTTTTCAGGTGGAGCATTCAACTGGTCTGGCAGCGGCAATGCCGCCTACCCCATCTTCCGCGCAGGCGCCGGGCGTGCTGGCGTAGCGCTCAGCGAAGCACAGCGCGACGCCGCGCTCGCAACCTATGAAGGCTCGATCCAGGCCGCCTTTCGCGATGTGGCCGATGGGCTGGCAAGGCGCGGCACAATCGACGAACAGTTGCGCGCCAACGAACTCCAGGCGCGCGCGACGGCCGACAATTATCGACTGGCCGAAGCCCGATACCGCGGCGGTGTCGATGGATTCCTGAGCAGCCTGGACGCCCAGCGGTCGTTATATTCAGCACAACGGACTCTTGTGTTCACACGTCAGATCCGTGCAAGCAACCTGGTCACCCTCTATCGCGCGCTGGGGGGAGATATGATCCTGGCTCTAGATACCCCCACCTCCTAAGCAATGGCTAGCGCGGATTAACCCATTCGAGCGCCAGCAGCAGCATCTTGAAACCGATAGCGATGGCGGTCGATGCCTTGGCAATGGGATTGGGCGCATAATAGCAGAACGCGATCGCGCCGGCCTCGATTTTGAAATTGAAGCGGCTTGTGCTAATAGCGGTTTGCTGAACGTCGCGTTTTGACGGATATCGGGCCGCTTCGGCTCTCCTTTGTCCCCATATTTGCCTCTCAAAGCCGGGATGCGCGGATTGTCGCGCGTGCCGTGGACTTGCGACAAGGAGACATCCTATGATCACCGGAACAGTTAAATTCTTCAACGCCGACAAAGGCTATGGCTTCATTGCCCCTGAAGCGGGCGGCGGTGATGCCTTCGTCCATATTTCCGCCATCGAGCGCGCTGGTCTGCGCACGCTCGAAAAGGACCAGCGCGTGACCTATGATCTGGAAAAGGATCAGCGTGGCAAGATGTCGGCGATCAACCTCCAGGCAGTCTGACAAGGGCTGGCCGGGCAGCCCAGCTGCCCGGCCCCTTTCGGCATGCGCTTAAAACAACAGGATATTTCTCTGCATGAAAAGATATAAGGAACCACAGTTTCAGGAGCGTATTGCTGCGGCGGCGCGCGCCCGGACGACGGTTCTCGAGCAACTGCGTGATAAACCGCCGGTGGACGAAACCGCAGCGGCCGAACGGGCCGAGCGGCGCCTCGCGAAGGAAGCGGCGGCGCGGGAAAAGCGCCAGAACGCCATTCTCGCGGCCAAGGAACAGAAGGCCGCCAAACGCGCGCGGGCGCTTGAGACGGCGGCTGCGAGCGCCGCAGGGCAAAAGCCGGTGCCGCCGACCGACGCCGAACGCAAGGCCGCGCGCGACGCGCGCTATCTCGCGCGAAAGAACCGGGCCTGATCTTGAAGAGGCGTGGCGCACTTCTACCGAGCAGCGGCAGTCCGTGGAAAAGTCCCGCAACTGCTCGCGCTGTGGGAAGGCACGCACATACCGCCTGTAAACAGAACACGGCACAGGGCGCGGGGACGTATATATGAACATCATTCTCCAAATCCCCAGCCGTCCGACCTTTCGCCCGCCTTCCGGCAGGACGACGGAACGGCCCGCCACACCCGCTGCCGCGACCTTGTCGATCGGTGAATTGAAGCAAATTGTCGCGGCAATGCTGGGCTGACCATTACAAGCCCGCAGGCCATGTGCCTTGTAGGCCTTTCAACCATATGAGGAACATCCATGAGCCGAGAAACAATTCGTCCCTTTTTGATCACCAAGGATGAGGAAGGGAATTTTCGGCTCACTGTTCGTGAAATCCATTATAATTCTCAAGGCTATCCGCTTGTGACATCTCAGTTGCAGGAAGAAATTTTCAAGTCGGCGGCAGCTGTGCGCAATTTTGCGCGCGACACGTTCAAGGCGCAGCCCGGACAATATGCCACCCAGTAAAAAGTGGATATAGCTAGTGAAGGGGCTTTTTTTGGCCATAGCTGCTGAAGTTGCGACAATTCCGGTTGAACTGATCGATACCGCCGATCTTCCCGATGGAGGAACACTGCGCCTGTTGCGGCGGGGCGATGATTATTCGATACGCTTTCGCGACAATGAACTGATGGGCAACCAGGTTCGACAATCCGAAGAGGCGCTCGCCATCCTGGCATGCCAACGGCTGCCACATCATGACAGCCGGGTCCTCATCGGGGGACTGGGCATGGGGTTCACGCTGGGCGCTGTGCTGAAATCCCTCCCCGCGACCGCAGCCATCACGGTATCGGAACTCGTCCCCGCAATCGTGGAATGGGCGAAAGGACCACTGGCGCACCTGTTCCATGATTATCTTGCGGACGCCAGGGTGTCGCTTGAAATGGGCGATGTCCATGATGCCATCGTCAAGGAGACGGTGGGATATGACGCGATCCTGCTGGATGTCGATAATGGGCCTGACGGATTGATCCATCTTGCCAATGAACGCCTCTATTGCAACTGGGGATTGCGCGCGGCACATGCTGCCTTGCGACCCAAGGGTATCCTCGCAATATGGTCGGCATATGCCGACGACGACTTCGTGGCCCGCCTCGAACACGCCCGTTTCGATGTCGACGAGGTCCAGGTGGCGGTGTTGATCGACGGAGAAAATACCACACACAGGATCTGGTTTGCGACCCGGCAGGAATGATGCGGGCAGGTGGCCTTCCTGCCGCAAGGACAATGTCACATGCGGTCAAGCGCGCCCCGACTAGGGGCGGACGGTGCAGGTAGTGCTCTATAGCCAGCACATCTCGATATCATGCCATCACCGGCGGGCCGAACTGTTCGAGAATTCCCATTATATGGTCAGTTCGCTGCTGGTTTCGACGGCGGCGATCCGTGACGTCTTTTCCGAGTTCCAGCGCCGCCGCAGGCACTGAAACGCTATTCCAGCATCAATATCCATAATGCCGGAGCATAGCCAGCCTTCGGCTGCGAAGTGATTTGCCTCTTTGCTCGGGAGAAATCCTAGGCGTATCTGCCGGAAGAAAATCGACAATCTTGCGCTTATCCACCACCCTGGTTTTCGGAAGAGGAACTACGGCATCGGTGAAATATTGCCGGAACTGGATGATGCCCAGTTGATTGTCGACGGAGTCCAGCCAGTTAGGAACGCCCGGATCTTGCTTTGACAGCACGATGCGGACCTTGCCGTCTGCGCTCCGCAGCGCCTGGTGGCCGTTCAGGCTCGACTGATGATAGATCGCGTCGGTCGAGCGCAGATAAACGTCGCCCAACTGGATGCCCCAGTAGAGTCCGGTCGGCGCATCGAACTCGATCAGCAGCGCTTCATCGTCCGCCAGATCGTAGATGCAATTGGCATAATTGGCGTTGGGATTGGTTCCCGCACTGCTCGGCAGCTTCTGCCAGCCGAAGCGGTTGCGCTGCCCCTCCGCCATCCGGAGCGTCAAGTCGACCAGCATCATGCCCCAATTTTCGGCGATGTAGCCGACCATATCGCCCACGACCTCCAGTCGCTGCAGGAATTCCTGCTCACTCAGCAGCGGGCCGGGCAGCGGTTTGTCGTCCTGGACCTCGATATGCAATTCGGTGAGCGTTTCATGCTCCCAATCATACAGTGCCTCGCGCACGCTGATGGCGACGTGGGGGGCGCTGCCTGGCAGGGCGATCCAGTTACCGGGATGGGGATCGGCGCTGGCGATGATCTCGAAGCGGCCGTCCGACCCGGCCTGAAAATTGTCGAGCCGGTAGTTTTTGGGTTCGCTCTTCGGGCCGCTCCGGCCGTCGGGCGCGACGTCCACCTGGAAATCGAGAAATCGGGTCGTACCCCTGCGTCCCCAGATGCGATAGGTCCGCGCGCCATCCACCGTCGCGCCCCGATAGCGGAAATCGGGATTTAACAGACCATAGCCGAAGATTTGCGGCTCGTATCGGCTATGCACGTAAAAAAGGGGATAGGCGGAACGCGGTGCCATGAAGGTGGTGTAAGCAACCGCCTGTAGCGACAGGAAATATTCGTTGGCGGCGCGCTGCACGTCGGGGCGGCCGCTGAAGCGGCTGGAATAGATCGCCTGCCGGGTGCGTTCGACCTTTTCGTAATAGAGTTTCCAGGCGGCATCGACCGCAGGCGAAATATGTACTGTCCCGCCGGTCTGGCGTTCGCCGGGCACCGCCGCCGAGGTGCCGGACGCTGTCGCTGCGAGACTCACTATCGTACTCGCCAGCCAGTCGCGCCTGGTGATATCGTGCATGCTGGGCCTCTTTCGTTATTGCCTGGATGACGACCGCGCGGCTCGGGCCGGAGCCGTGTAGGAAATGGTGCGAAAACCGATATGCGACGCGCCTAGATCATGCTCCTGTGCCTGAAAGGCGGCGGCACGGAAATTGGAGCAGTAATTGCGGGCACAAAGATAGGAGCCGCCCTTGAGCAGCCGGCTACCCGATCCACCGCTGGACGCATCGCTGGTCGTCCATTCCCAGACATTACCGATCATATCGTGAATACCGAAGGCATTGGCCGGAAAACAGCCAACCGGAGCGATGCCCTTGAACCCGTCGCCCCCTGTGTCGATGATCGGGAAGACACCCTGCCAGCTATTTGCTATCGGCTGCCCGTGCGAGCTATAGGCCCATTGGGTCGGTGCGCGCGTCGTTGTCTGGTCGGATCGCGCCGCGCGTTCCCAGTGGATGGCATCGGGCAACATCCGCCCCGCCCATCCAGCGTAGGCGAGCGCATCGTCATAGGTCACGTGGACGACCGGATAGTTGGCCTTGCCGGACAGGCCGCTCTCCGGCCCATCGGGATGCCGCCAGGAAAGCCCCTTGGCATAGCGCCACCATTGCGCGGGGTCGGCGCTGGAGACGGAGCCAGGCGCCACGAATATGGCGGAACCACCCTCCCGCTCGGCCTGGGTTCGATAGCCGGTCGCCGCCACGAACACAGCGAACTGCCGGTTCGTCACTTCATGCCTGTCTATCCAGAAAGCGGGGACATCGACCCGTCTTCCTTCCCGGCCCGGCCCGTCCTCGCCCAGCAACACCACGCCAGCCGGAACGTAGGCCATAGTATCATCGACACTGCATTGTGGAGGCGCGGCATCGTCCTTGCGCGCCACCGCTGCACCGATTGAGCCGAAGAGCGCCAGAAACAGGAGGGGAAGCGTCAGCCTGCTCATTTTTCGAGACCGCCGGTGGCATTGCGATGGGTGGGGTCGATCTGCCCTACGGGCGCCCCAGCCTTTGGCACGATCACCCCCTTGGCCTTCGCATAGGCGTCCCAATCCTTTACCAGTTCGGCGAGTTTGGCGGGCTCGCTAGCAGCCAAGTCCGTGGTTTCGCCAGGATCCTTGCGGATGTTGAACAGCAACCAGCGGCCCGCAGGCAGGGAAGGATCGATATTGGTCGCCATGTCATTGAGCCACAGCGCCTTGTAGTCGCCCTTGGTCAGGTTGCGGCCGCCGAAGAGTTCGCCGCCTACAGCCACATTCGGTCCGCGCACTACCTTGACCTTGCCTTCAAGCAAGGGCTTCCAGGACAGACCTTCCACCGGCAGACGTCCAGTCGGACCCAAACCCTTGCCGTCTGTAGGCAAACCGGCAAGATCGAGCGCGGTCGCCGCAATATCGGTCACATGCGTCAGGCTGCCGTTGACGAGACCGGGCTTCACGCCCGGGCCATTGACGATGAGCGGCGCGCGCAGGCCGCCTTGGCCAGAGAAGATCTTGAACAGGAACAGCGGCGCGGTGCCGGCTTGTCCCCAGCCCGGTCCGTACCAGACCATTGAATTGGCCTGACCCAGATTATCCAGGCTGTTATCGAAATTGTCAGCGATTAACTTCCCGAAGTCCTTGTCGAATGTTCCTACTCGGTCATAGGCACTGCCGGCCGCTCCATTGTCCGAAAGGAAGATGACGATGGTATTGTCATATTTGCCATTGGCCTTCAGCCAATCGACGACACGGCCGATATTGACGTCGATCCTGTCGATCATCGCCGCATAGATTTCCATCTTGCGCGATTCCAGCGCGCGCTCGTCCGGGGTCAGATCGGCCCAGTGCTTGGCACCCACAATGGGGTGGGCAGGCACATCGCCCAGCAGCCCGAGCGCCTTTTGCCGCGCGATGCGCTGTTCGCGCAGCGCTTCATAACCGGCGTCATATTTACCCCTATATTTGGCGATCACCTCCTTGGGCGCCTGTAGCGGCCAGTGCGGCGCGGTATAGGCCAGATAGGCGAAAAAAGGCTTCGCGGCGTCTTTATTCTCATCCAGCAACTTCAACAAATTGTCGGTGAAATAGTCCGTCGAATAGGCACCCAGTGGGCGCTGGATCAACTGATGATCCTCGGCGTATTTAGCGCCCTTGTGGAACACGGTGGTCGCACCGAAATGATTGTCGCCGCCGGGCAGCAGAACATAGGACCGGTCGAAACCGCGATCCGCGGGCCATTGCCCCGCCCCTTGACCCAAGTGCCACTTGCCCGATAGAATAGTATGATAGCCACCATCGCGCAGGCGCTCTGCAATCGTAGCCACGCGATCGTTCAACCGCCCTTCATAACCCGGTTGCCCACGCTGCTCCGGAGTTAGCAGTTCAGCCATATTGCCGACGCCCGCATGATGATTGTCGTTCCCGGTGAGGATCATCGACCGCGTGGGGGAACAGGTGGGGGATACTTGGAAATTAGTGAATCGTGCGCCCCCTTTCGCTAGCGCATCCAAATTGGGCGTATCGATTTCGCCGCCGAAAGCGCCGATGTCGGAATAGGCCATGTCATCGGTGACGATTACAAGAATATTGGGCTTTTCCGCTGACTTGAACACGGGAGGCGCGGCCGCCGCCTGTGTGTTCAGGGCCACGGCCATCGCCAATCCCGCAACAAAGCGCGTCTTTCCAAACAGCATCGTTTTCCCCTGTTTCCTGTTAAGTCCCGGAATAGGCCTTCAGGCGATCTCTGATAGTTGTCTACCAAATCAGTCGACATAATAAATCTATTGTCTACCAAATTAATTGTATATGGCTTCGGACAAGCTCCCGCTTAGAGAGAGCCATGCCTACAGACCCGATCACGGGATAGCCGGCGGCTATTCATCGAATATGTATCGGGGGTTCCATGCCATCTATCATCGCGCGCACTGTCACAGCCCGAATTGCAGGGGAGCCCGGCAGGCGCAAATCCGTCCTCGCCTTGCTCGCCGCCAGCACGCTGGCATCAATCGCTGCTCCGGTGATGGCGCAGCAGGATTCGACGGATACAAGCGCGGAGGACCGGGCGGAGATATTGGTGACGGCGCGCAGGCGTGCGGAGAACATCCAGAATGTGCCGATCGCCATCAGCATCGTGGGCGGCAAGGCGTTGGAGCAAACAGGCGCCCGCGGTCTCGATCAGATCAAGCAGTTGGTCCCAAGCTTGCAGATATTGGGGAGCAATCCCCGAAATACGAACATCAACATCCGTGGTCTGGGCACCAGCGTCGGCACGTCCAACGATGGCCTGGAAAACGGCGTCGGTGTCTATATTGATGATGTCTATTATGGCCGACCTGGCCAAGCGATGTTCGACCTGTTCGATATCGATCGCGTGGAAGTGCTGCGCGGCCCGCAGGGCACGCTGTTCGGCAAGAACACGACGGCCGGGGCGATCAGCATCACCACCCGTGGCCCGTCTTTCGATACGGAGGGCAATGCGGAGGCTAGCCTGGGCGACGATCAATATCGCCGGATTCGAGCCTCGATCGCCGGTCCGCTGGTCGACGGCGTGCTCGCCTATCGGGTTTCGGGTAGCTATACGAAGCGAGACGGCCAGTTCTACAATAGCCGGTTGAACGAGGATACGAACGACCTTAACCGCGCATCCGGCCGGGGGCAGCTTCTCTTCACGCCCAGCAGCAATTTCAAGCTGCTCATCGGCGGCGACTATAGCTGGCAAAAGGAAAATTGCTGCGCCACGGTCTTTGCCGGTGTCGCGCCCTCCCGAATCGATGGCACGCCCATTCCCAATAATTATTACGACCGCGCGACGCGCGCGGGCTATATCAGCCCGCCGGTCGATCCTTTCGCGTTGCGGACGGATACCGACGTCAACTCGCATTTCCGGATGTCGCAAGGCGGCGCGTCGGGCAAGGCCGACCTAGATCTGGGCAGTGCGACGCTGACCTCCGTCACGGCGTTTCGCTACTGGCATTGGGATCCGGTGAATGATGGCGACAGCATCGGCCTGCCGATCCTGTCGATCGCCCAAACCAGCAACCGGCAGAAGCAGTTCAGCCAGGAATTGCGGATCGCCTCCAACGGAACCCGCACGATCGACTATGTCGCGGGTCTTTATTATTTCCATCAGCGCATCGTCGGTAGCAACATAACGCAATATGGTTCCGCCGCCCCGAACTGGGTCCTGGGGTCAAATTCGGTCGCGAATGTCGCCGCCATCGACGGCTTCACGACCTTTAACGATTCCGCGTCCACGACCGATAGCTATGCCGGTTTCGGTCAGGTCAACTGGCATATTTCGCCGGCCCTCAGTCTGACCGCGGGCCTGCGCTACACCCACGAGAAAAAGTCCGGCGATTTTGCTCAGACCGTGTCCGGCGGGGCCGATCTATCGACCCTTCCGCTCGACATTGCCGCCGCGGCGCTCGCGTCCCGCAACAGCCTGGGTCGACCGCTCAGCTATGATGCGCGGGAAACCGACAACAGCCTGTCCGGCCTTGCGACGCTGTCCTATCAGGTAAGCGACGATGTGCTCGCCTATGCCACCTATTCGCGCGGATCGAAATCAGGCGGCCTCAATCTGGCGGCTCTGCCGACGGTGGAAGCGACCGGCGCACTTCAAGTCTCGCCGGTCGTCAATCCCGAGAAAGTGACCAATTACGAAGCAGGCATCAAATCCCAGTTCCTTGACCGAAAGGTCACGCTGAATCTCGCCGCCTTCTGGACCGAGAGCAAGGATTATCAAACGACCGTCCTCACCAATACATTCACCTACATCTCCAATGTCGGCAAGGTGAGAGCGAGAGGCGTCGAGTTCGATCTGCGTGCACAGCCGGCGGAAGGCCTGACCTTCTATGGTTCAGGTATCTACAATGACGCGAAGATCCTGTCTTATCCCAATTCGCCCTGTCCGATCGAATATCGAAGCCTGCAGACGGTGTGCGATCTGTCGGGCAAGCGGTTGCCCGGCACGTCGAAATGGTCGCTGTCCGCGGGAGCGGACGTCAGCATACCGGTGGTCCTCGGGCTCGGCGAGACTGCGGCTTATGCAGGCGTCGACTACAGCTATCGATCATCCTTCTTCAACAGCAACAATGATTCCATCTATTCGATCATCCGCGCATATAGCATCGTAAACGCCCGTCTGGGCATTCGAGCGGACAATCGCGTGTGGGACTTGTCGGTCTGGGCCCGCAATCTGTTCGACGAACATTATTACGAGAATTTCCAGCCTGGCAGCTTCAATTCGGCTGTGCTGCAGGGGCGCCCCGGCGAGCCCCGAACGGTGGGCGTGACGCTGCGATCCACTTTTTGACAAGCATCAGATCGAAAAAAGAGGAGAAGCCGATGTCCTTCAGTCTCCAAAGGCGGGGCGGCCTGACCGCCCTCGCGCTGGTTATGTGCGGTCCCGGCGCCATATCTATCGCAAAGCCGGCAACGGGGCTCCCGGTCTTAGCGCGAGCTACGCTCGCCACGCCGGATCAGATCGCAAGCGAACAGTTGGCGCTGCAGATATTGGCGGCGCCGCAGATCAAGCAGGCCAAGGCGCAAATATTGGAGCGGCTGCTTGCCGATGCAGATGCCCAAGGATCCACAGGCAAGGATCAGGCTAGGCGAGTGCTCGATCAATGGACGACCTATCTGGCATTCAATGCGGCATTCAGCGACACGCAACGGCCACGTGTCGTCACCGTCACCGACAATCGCCCGCACAGCTGGTCGGGCCAGCCCTTTCCCGTCTCTGCCCTGCTAATTTCCAATCCGGACAATATCTATCGATCAAGCCTGATCGACGGCGAAAGCCGCTATGCATTGCATGGCCATTTCGGTAATCCGCGCGCCGGTCAATTCAGCATAGAACTGAGCCGCAAATCGATCGAAGGGGATCTTTCCAAGCAGTCAAAGACGTTCGGGGATATGGGCAATCAGGTCGTCATGATTACGGACGACACCATCCGCACGGAGCCCGATGGAAGTTTCACCATTTTAATCGATCCCGATCCTTCCAATGGACGGGCGAACCATATCCAGACGGTGCCGGGGCCGCTGCTGCTCCATTATCGCGATAGCCTGTCGGATTGGCGGCAGGAACCCACGCGGCTTGTCATTCGGAATGTCAGCGCGCCGGACCGGGCCGCGCCAACCCTGTCGGACCTCGTGAAGAGCACAGCGGCCAAGCTTCCCGATTATGTGACATTTTGGCAGGACTTCAAGAACAGCTTCCTCGGCACGCCGGATTACAACACACTTGCAGGTCCCTATCGGCGTGATGGAGGATGGGGTTATTCCGCAAGCGGCCGGTTCCAGATTGCCGCGGATGAGGCATTGGTGGTCGTCGTCCGCAATGACCGTGCCGCATATACGGGTTTCCAGATCGCCGATCCGTGGATGGTGACGCCCGATCCGTCCAAATTCCTCATCAGCCGCAACAAGGCGCAGTCTGTGCCGGACGGGGACGGCCGTTATACCTATGTCGTCTCGGCGAAGGACCCCGGTGTGGCCAACTGGATCGAGACTGCCGGCTTGTCGCGCGGCTGGCTCCAGATCCGGTGGCAGGGCGTGACTCCAGGCAGCAACGGCAAGGGATTTCTGGAGAGCGTCGCGCTCGTGAAGTTCGCCGATCTACACAAGACAATCCCGGCCGATGTCGCCAAGTCCGCACCGGAGAGGCGAAGACGCGAGCGAGCCGAACGTGTAACGACCTATCCGATACGGTAGAAGAGATATGCTGGCGCGCAAGAGCGAGAGGCGCGTGCGGTCTGTTGCCGATCGTCTCATCGCTCTCGTCTCGGTCCCGAGTCCCATGTCCTGCCGGTGTCCCCTCAAAGAGGATAAAGGATATTATGTTGCCAAAGCAATAGTTGCCTATTGAATGGAATGGGAACTCACGCTAGAGGGAGAACATGCTGGCTCAGCACACCGATTCCCAGGCGACGGCTCTCCTCGATCTCACCAACGCATTACAACCCATCCGCCGCGTGTGGGTGCAGGCGGCAACATTGGTTCTTGCGGATCTGGGGCTACCCAGTTCGCTCGCGACCGCGGTCATTCTGACGTCACGCTCTGGCAACGCGGGGATCAGGCAAACGACCCTGGCTGAAGAAGTCGGCGTAAACCCGGGGGGAATGGTTCGTATCCTGGATCAGGCGGAAGCTGCCGGGCTACTCGAACGGCGGGATTCATCTGAAGATCGCCGGGTCAAGACGGTCCATGTTCTTCCCAAAGGACGCGAACTTGCCGGCAGGATGGAAGCAGCGATCACCCGGCTGCGGGAAGCGTTGCTCGGAGACCTGCCGCCCGAAGACATTGAGACCGCCACGCGCGTCCTTCGCCTGTTTGAAGAGAGGATCGGCGCGTTCCTGAAGCAGGAGCGTGCAAGCCGGTGAAGGTCACGGCCCATCAGTTGCTCTTCTCGGTCAAGCTGTTCATCGCGGCGATGATGGCCTTCACCCTCGTCGTCCGGATCGGCCTGCCCCAGCCTTACTGGGCTCTGGTGACCTGCTGCGTCTGCATGAATCCGACCACGGGCGCGATCCGGTCCAAGGCGGTCTATCGCTTCACCGGCACCCTATGCGCGGGCCTGGCTACACTGGTCATGGTCGCCCTGTTCGCGAGCACACCGCTGCTCCTGATCGTCGTGGCGGGATTGGTGGCCACCGCCGCTTTTGGCCTTTCCTTCCTCGATCGCACCCCGCGCAGCTACGGCTTCCAGCTTTTCGCCATCACGCTGATGCTCGTCGCGGTCGCGGGCGTCGACCATCCCGAAGCGGCTTTCGACACCGTTGTCGCCCGCGTCAGCGAGATCGGGCTCGGCATCGTCGTCACCACTCTGGTCGACAGCGTCATCGCCCCGCGCTCGCTTGCCGGCACGCTTCGCTCCGGCCTGCAGCGCTGGCTTCCGGGAATGGAGCGCTGGGCTAACGACGTCTTTGACGGCCATGAGCGTGACGCGAAGGAGGAGCACGATCGGTTGAAAATACTGGCGGACATCAGCGCGCTTTCACAGATGACGGCGCTGCTGCGCTATGATCCGACGATCGCGCGTGGCGAACTGCGCCAGACGCTCGCCATTCAGCAGCGGCTCCTGAGAATGGTGCCGCTCCTCTCCGCGATCGCCGATCGGATCACCGGTCTTGGCGCGGAGGAGCGCGAAGCGCTCATCCCGTGCCTCGCCGAGGCCCGCGCCTGTCTCGCCGCGGGCGCTCCGCCTGAGGGTGGACTGGCCGACCGCGTGCGCCATCTCCCAATCGGCACCAGCCAGGAGCGGCCGTGGCATCAGCTCGTCCACGATGCGCTGGCGGCGATGCTGGTCGAGGTGCTGACGCTGTGGAACGAGGTGAAGCGGATCGACTCTGCGCTGATGGGCGAGGCCAGGCTCGACCGGGATCTGGCCCGCTCGGTTCGCGGCACGACCGCCGCGCCGCTGCCTCCCGATTTTGGTCATGCTTTGCGCATGGCGGCGGGCATCGGCGTTGCCTATGTCCTGCTCTGCGGCCTCTGGCTGGCGACCGGCTGGCATCAGGGGCCGAACGCCGTGCTGATCGGCACCGTGGCGCTCAGTTTCTTCGGCGGCGGAGACGAGCCGGGGGAGGCGATCGCCATGTTCGGCCGCTTTGCCGCCCTCGCCCTGACGCTGGCCGCCATCCTCTGCTATGCGCTGCTTCCGCTTGCGAGTGATTTCCCGACCTTCGCGATGGCGATGGGCCTGTTCATGCTGCCCATCGGCACCTGGGCGGCGGTCAACCCGATGGCTACCCTCGTGCTCGCCTTCGGCCTCAGCAACATCAACCTTCAGGGCGCCTACGCACCGATGGATTTCGGGGCATTCCTCGAAGCCTCCTTTGCCAGCCTGCTCGGCATCTTTGTCGCGTTTCTGGGAGCGGGCCTGTTCCGTACCTGGGGCGCTGGCCATCAGATCCAGCGATTCCTGCGCATGGAAGCGCGGGAGATCGCGCGGCTCAGCCGATCCGCAACACAGCGGCTTCGCGAGATCTATATCCAGCGCGCCCTCGACCGCATCTCGGTGATGACGGCGCGGCTCGCCGCGACCGGGCAGGTCGAGCGAAGTGCGCGGCTGATTGCACGCCTGCGGGTGGGCGTCACTGTCGCCGACCTTCGTATCCTGGCGAAAGCGCTCGATCCTGATACGCGGCAGGCGACCGAACAGTTGCTCGATCGATTTCGCCGCGAGTTCGACAAGCCGCAACCATCACCCGATCTGCTTTCGCTTATCGACCGGGCGCTTGACTATCTCTGGTCCGCCAGACGGGAAGGATCAGACGTCCCGACCGACCGCGCGATGCATTCGCTGGCTGGCTTGCGCATTGCGCTGTTCGGACATGCACCCGCCTGGATACCCGCCTCATGATCGGCGAGATCGATATCGCAGGCATCTTCATCTCACCGCTTCTGCTCTGCATGATAGTGGGATTCGCTGTCCGCCTGCTGCTTTCACGGCTCCTCGAAGCGGCCGGTTTTTATCGGGTAGTCTGGCAGCGACCGCTATTCGACACCGCCCTTTTTCTCATCCTGACCGGCGCCGCCTTCATCGTGCTGCGCCTGGTCACGCGCAGCTAAAGACATTGCCATGACATTCGACCGCGACACCCTGCTCCGCCTGCTCAAGCCGCTGCTGACCCTGCTGGTCGCGCTGATCGCCATGCTCGTGCTGTGGCACCTCTACAGCTATTACACCTATGCGCCGCAGACCCGCGACGGGAAGATCCGCGCCGATGTCGTGCCACTCGCCGCCGATGTCTCCGGCCGCGTCGAGGAGGTGCATGTCCGCGATAACCAGGCCGTGCATAAAGGCGACCTGCTCTTCACGATCGATCATGTCCGCCTGCGCAACGCGCTGGCACAGGCCGAGGCGGCGGTGGCGACCGCGCAGGCCACGCTCAGCGCCGCCGAGCGGGAGAACCGGCGGTATCAGGGCCTTGCCGATATCGTCTCGGGCCAGCAACGCGACGACCGCCGTTCGCAGGCCGAGGAGGCGCGGGCACGTTATGCGCAGGCGATCGCCGACCGCGACCTTGCCCGCATCAATCTGGAGCGATCCGCCGTGCGCGCGCCGGTGAACGGCATCGTCACCAATTTCTCGCTACGCCCCGGCGCCTATGCGACCGCCGGTCAGGCGGTGATGGCGCTGGTCGACTCCGACAGCTATTATGTCGCGGGCTATTTCGAGGAGACCAAGCTCTCCCATGTCCGCCCTGGCGCCCATGCCACCATTCGGGTGATGGGCGAGGATCAGCCCCTGTCGGGTCATGTCGAGGGACGCTCCGCCGGGATCGACGACCGCGAGCGAACCACGGCGGCGGGAACCCTGCTCGCCAACGTCAACCCGACCTTCAGCTGGGTACGGCTTGCCCAGCGCGTTCCCGTCCGCATCGCGATTGACAAGGTGCCTTCGGGGATCGACCTGATTGCCGGCCGCACAGTCACCGTGACGCTGGACGGCGCGGAGGACGCGCTCACCGTCCGTAGGGCGAGTTGAGCGTGGTCCGGTCTGGAACAAGATTATCGGGGGCGATGGGCGCTGCGCTGCTGCTGACCGGCTGTGCGACCGTTGGACCGGACTACCGTGCGCCCCCGCCCCCCGCCGGCATCGCCGAACACGCGCCGGCCTTTGTCGAGGGCAATGCGCCCGCCTACGCCGCAGAGCCTTTGCCGTCGCGCTGGTGGCAGCTCTATGCCGATCCGGCGCTCGATACGTTGGTGAAGGAAGCCCTCAAGGCCAATACCGACCTGCGCGTTGCCGCCGCCAACCTCGAGCGCGCCCGTGCGGTCGTGAATGAGGTGCGGGCAAGCGCTCGCGTCCAGACCTCGGCCGATGGCGGCATCTCGGTTGGCGAGGCGTCCAACCTCGGCATCGGTTCGCCGGCCGGGACGCATGCGACGCTCGATGCCGGGATCGGCATTTCCTACGAACTCGATGTCGTCGGCCGCATTCGCCGAACGATCGAGGCAGTGGAAGCCGATGCCGGGGCGCAGGCGGCCGCCTATGACCTCGCGCGCATGACCGTGGCCGCGAATGTGGTCGGCGCCTATGGCGACGCCTGCGCCACCGGCGCCCGGATCGCCGTCGCGCGGCGCTCGGTCGATCTCCAGCGCCAGAGCCTGGCGTTGACCGGGCGCGGCGTCCACCGTGGCGTCTATGGCCCGCTCGACGCAACCCGATCGCGCGCGCTTCTGGCGCAGCTCGAAGCGGCACTTCCTCCGCTCGAAAGCAGCCGCAGGGCGGCGCTCTACAGCCTTGCGGTGCTGCTCGGCCGCGCGCCCGAGAATTACCCGCCCGAACTGGCGCACTGCGCGGCCATTCCGACAATCACCCGGCCGCTGCCGATCGGCGACGGCGCCGCGCTTATCCGCCGGCGTCCCGACATTCGAGAAGCGGAGCGCACTCTCGCCGCCGCGACCGCCCGGATCGGCGTCGCGACCGCCGACCTTTATCCCAGCGTCAGCCTTGGCGGATCGCTCGGCACGACCTCGCGAAGCGTGGGCGGGCTGGTTGACAGTTCTGCCTTCCGCTTCAATCTCGGGCCATTGATCTCCTGGAGCTTCCCTAATCGCCGCGTCGCGCGCGCGCGCATCGCGCAATCCGATGCTGCGGCGCGGGCCGCGCTCGCCAGCTTCGACGGCAGCGTGCTGTTGGCGCTTCGCGAGGCCGAAACCGCGCTTGGCGCCTATGCCCGCGATCTCGAAGAAAATGCAAAGCTCAAGGTTGCACGGGAAGAGAGCCGGAAGGCTGCCGGGATACAGGCGCGGATGAGGCGCGGCGGACTCGCTTCCGGTCTCGAATTGCTCGATACCGAGCGCAGCCTCGCCAGCGCGGAGTCCGCCCTCGCCGGCTCCGACGCCACTATCGCCACGGACCGGGTTCGCCTTTTCATCGCTCTTGGCGGCGGGTGGGAAACACCCCTCGGTCCGCAAGGCGAGTGAATCCGGATGACAGGACAGACGCCATGAGATTGCATATCAGCAGATTTACCACCCTGGCCCTCTGCGCGCTGGCGGCGGTAGTCCTCATCCCCCTCACCATCCGCATCCATTGGCTGTGGATACCCGCATCGCTAGCCGGTCTGCTGGTTCTGCTGGGCGTTCGCGACCTGCTCCAGCCAAGGCACTCGATCCAGCGCAATTATCCCATCATCGGCCATGTCCGCTGGCTCGTCGAACTGATCCGCCCGGAATTGCGCCAATATCTGTTCGAGGCCGACGAGGATGCCGCGCCCTTCTCCCGGTCGCAGCG
>Ga0180223_1001318_pt1 | contig 19726 bp, 19 predicted proteins | sample eDN5th30CKraftOP_FD_151337 | JGI IMG/M metagenome (GOLD analysis project Ga0180223, IMG submission 151337) | Enriched Organic Plus compost microbial communities from Emeryville, California, USA - eDNA 5th pass 30_C Kraft OP (version 2) (version 2) ...
TGCGCGAGCGGCGCTTTGTCGATCTTTTCGCGGTGGTGCGCGGCGCGCTGATCGGCTCGGAAGCCAATTACTCGATCAAGTCGATGGAAGCCTTCTATGGCCGGGTGCGCGAAGGTGAGGTCAAAACCGCCGGCGGTTCGGTCGTTGCCTATGAGCGCTGGCGCGAAACCGGCGAACAAACGATCCTCGACGAGATCGAAGACTATAACCGCATCGACTGTATCTCGACCGAGGAGCTGCGCGACTGGTTGGTGAGCATCCGTCCCGCCGCGCCCTGGCCGGTACTTGCGGTGGATGCCGGCGACAAGGAAGTCGAGGAGGACGCCGATACGCAGGCGTTGCGCGCGAGGCTTGCCGCATCCGGTCTGCCGCAGGAGCGGCAAGACATGTTGTTCAACCTCGGCCTGTTCCACAAGCGCGAGGCCAAGCCGGCGCAATGGGCGGTTTTCGACAGCGCTGGCAAGGACGAGGATGAGCTGATCGACGATCTCGATGCACTGGCCGGTCTGGAAGCCATAGGTCCGGCAGAACCCGTCAAACGCTCGGTGCTGCGCCGCTATCGTTTTCCGCTTCAGGAGACCAAGCTGCGCGCCGGGCGCAAAGCGACGGTTCCGGTCATCGACGGACCGCCGGCCACTGTCAGCATCGAAGAGCTCGACCGCTCCGAGCGGATCATCGCGATCAAGGCCGGGGCGGCCAAGGCGCATCTTTTGACCGATCGCCTGACGCTCCACCCCGACTGGCCGCTCAATACGGACGTCATTGCCGCGGCCCTGCGTGATGTAATCGAGGATCAATGTGGCGTGCGCCGCCTGACCGCGCTCGATGATCTGCTGGCGCGCACGGCCCCACGTCTGGTGACGGGACCGCACGCCGATCTGCTCAATGGCGCCGATCCCCTGACCGGCACGATCGCGGCGATCGCCGCCATGGATGGCACTGTGCTGCCGATCCAGGGGCCGCCGGGAACCGGCAAGACCTATGTCACCGCGCGGGCTATTCTAGCGCTGGTGCGCCAGGGGCACCGCGTTGGCGTGGCCTCGAACAGCCACGAGGCGATCCGCAATGTGCTGATGGGATGCCTTGCCGCGCAAGAAGATGGAGATCCTGTTCCGGGCCTGCGCATCGGGCACAAGGTCAGCAGCGGCGAAGACGGTTATCCGGATGACTGTTTCGGCGTCATCCGCGCGACGGCCAATGACGATTCCCTCTGGAGCCGCGCCCATGTGGTCGGCGGCACCGCATTCTTTTTTGCCCGGTCGGAGCACAAGCAGGCGCTCGACTGGCTCTTCGTCGACGAAGCCGGGCAAGTGGGGCTGGCCAATATGGTCGCCATGGGACGCTGCGCGCGCAACATCGTCTTGGTCGGCGATCCGCGTCAATTGCCGCAGGTCATCCAGGGCGCTCACCCCGATCCGGCCAACCTTTCTTGTCTCGAGTGGATGCTGGGCGAACACGCCACCATCCCGCCCGATCGCGGCATCTTCCTGCCGGTCTCACGCCGCATGCATCCCGATGTGTGCGGGTTTATTTCGCAGCAGGTCTATGAAGGCCGTCTCAACAGCGCGCCCGATACAGCCGTCCAGGCAGTCCGCGTGACGGGCTTTCCTGAAGCTGGCGCTTTCTGGGTGCCGGTCGCGCATGAGGGCAATGCCCAGATCGCGGTCGAGGAAGTTGCTGCCATTCAGGCGGCGATCGACGATCTGCTCTCGGGAAGCTGGACCGATAAGGATGGGGCAACGCGGGTCCTTGAGCCCGCCGATATCATTGTCGTTGCGCCCTACAACGCGCAGGTCAATGCGCTGCAAGACGCCTTGCCTGCTGGTATTCGTGTCGGCACGGTCGACAAGTTCCAGGGGCAGGAGGCACCCGTCTGCCTGGTGTCCATGACCGCCTCCTCGGTCGAGGAGACACCGCGCGGCATGGATTTCCTGTTCTCGCTCAATCGCATCAATGTCGCGGTCTCGCGCGCCAAGGGATTGGCGCTCGTGTTCGGAGCGCCGCGGCTGCGCGAAGCAAAATGCGATACGGTCGAACAGATGCGATTGGTAAACACACTTTGTGCATTACCAAGCCTTCAGAACATTGGGGGATAGCTTTGGTTGAAGTTGAGGGTGACGAATGGCTAGTCATTCAGAAAGAATTGGCGCTGGCATTCGGAAAACGAGTTCCGGCGGGTTTTCTCGTTCGCGCAGGCTCTACAGCGATGCGCAATGGGTCTCCAACCGTGAAACGAAATCGGGGGGAGCGGGATCGGCTCGTGCAGGAAGGAATCCTCGTTCCTGACGACAATCCAGCCCTGCTTCGTTTTACCAAGGACCATGTATTTAGTAGCCGGAGTCTGACGGCAGGCATCGTGATCGACGGAAATAGCAACGGAGATCACTGGAAAGAAAATCCCGGTGCCAAACGAAAGCTCCCGACCAGCGGCGAGCCAATATCCCGCCTTGACGTCGAGACGGCTATGGACGCCTATGACCGCTACCGCCATTCTGGCGAGCACGGCGCAATCTTCGATGCCTTTCCCGAGCCGCGCGACTATTGGGTACGCTCGACACGTGAGCGGCCCAATCGGGTCTATCCCTCCAAACCCCTCGTCGGGTTCCTGCGCGGCAAGACGCAGCTCAACGGCGGTTGGGGGCAAAAGACCGATGCCGCCGCTCAGCTTCACAATGCCGGCTTCATCATCGTCGATGGGAACGATACGCCGGTCTCTCCGCCCGAGCGGTACCAGCATTTGATCAGCAACGCCGATCGTATCCGACTGTGTACACGCAACTATTACGTTGAACCAGCCCGTGAGAAGGGCGCTACAGAAGTCGCGATTCGTGCCAGCGAGATCAGCCGGGACATGGGCCTGCGCGACGCGTTTCCGGCCATTTGCAGCGCGCTAGGCGGCGAGAAGTTTCAAAAGCTCGCCAATGTCCCTGCGCCGACCCACACCTTGCCCAATCCCAGCAGTTCCACGGTATTCACCTATCAGCTCGCCTCAGCGGAGGGGCACGAAACCATGTCTTTTGAACCCATGGCCGGAGCGAGGGGCGCGACATCGAGCGCGGAGAACGTCAGCTAAGTAAGCTAGACTGAGCCCGCAGCTGCCCCTTCCGACGAGCACGCTCGGATCCGCCCTGCGACAGCCGCCACTTCATGAGATCATCCGCTTCAGGGCCAGCCTCGACCTGGATGCTTGAGGGTACGATTGCAGCCAGAGTCTCAGCGTCGACCAATGCCAGTCGAATTCGGTGACCGGAAACGCTATCGACGAATTGCAAAGTTGCGCCGCGTTTCTCCTGCTGACGCCATCTGTCGCCTACTTGCACCATCGCCTGCATGACAAGCGCAATATCGCGGCCCTTCTCGGTCGGGATATATTCGTGTCGTTCGGGCCGAGCCTGGTATTGTCTGCGTTCGATCAACCCCGCTTCTTCCAGGTCCTTGAGCCGGCCAGACAAAGTAGCATTGGTCACGCCTGTGGAGCGCCGCAGATCGTCATAGCGGGTAAGACCTAGCAACAGGTCACGCATGATGATCATGCCCCAACGATCGCCCAACGCCGACAAAACTTCGGCCATGGAACAGGCCATTCCCTCAAAACCCTTTGATCGCATCGTCTTTCAATACCCAACCCATAACTCTCATAATAAGAGTTGATATGGTCTCATTATGAGAGTTACTAGGCAGCAGATCAACTGCTTGGAGTCGGATATGTCGAAAACCTCCCGAATCTTCGTCGTCGGCGCGACCGGGGCGCAGGGTATTCCTGTCGTACGTGGCCTGGTCAGCGACGGTCGCTATTCGGTGCTGGCGCTGACGCGAAACGCGGCGTCGGAGCGAGCCCGGGCTCTCTCGGAACTTGGGAATGTCAAGTTTCTGGAAGGTACATTCGCGGACGAGAACATTCTGCGCCAGGGTATGCGCGCGTGCGATGGTGTCTTCCTTAACATCGACGGGTTCAACGCCGGAGAAAAGACCGAGACGTATTGGGCGATCCGCGCCTATGAGATCGCGCTGGAAGAGGGAGTGAAGTTCTTCGTCTACGCCAATCTCGATTACACGCTGAAAAAGGCGGGTTACCGGTCGATGTTCCGCACCGGCCATTATGACGGCAAGGGCCGGATCGGCGAGTGGATACTGAACCAGAACGTTAGCAATAGCGGTCGCATGGGTGCCGCGCTGTTCACCACCGGGCCCTATATGGAGATGGCCTTTTCCGCCCAGACACCGATGACGCCAAGGATCGAGGACGGTGTACTGACTTGGCGCGTGCCGCTCGGGCAGGGCGCGGTCGTCCATGTCGCACTCGAGGACTGTGCTTATTATGTCCGCTGGCTCTTCGACCATCCCGAGCGCGCCAACGGCATGGATCTGGAAGTCGCGATCGACCATATCCGCTACGCGGATCTCGCCGCCGCCTTCACGCGCGTAACCGGGTACCCGGCGCGTTACGTCGATACCGACCTCGATGCCTATTTTGCCCCGCTAGCTGCCATCACGGGCCTTCCCGCTGGCTATAATGCGGACCCGAGCGACAAGAGCACAATGAGCTTTCGCGACAATTTCACTGGCTTCTGGAACCAGTGGAAGCACGACATCATCACACGTGACTACTCGCTGCTCGATGAAATCCACCCCGGCCGGATCAAAAGCGCGGAGGACTGGATCCGGCGCGAGGAACAGCGTGCCAGGGACGCTGGGACGGAAACGCTATGGGACAGGGTCCAGCCCGAAACGCTTGCGAAGCGTCCGATTCTGAAGCTCAGCGAAGACCATCGGCGCGGAGTCCTGTGAAATGGGCCCGGGCTTTATAGATCAATAGCTGGCCGGGGCGACCCGCGAGCGAGCGGGTTGCCTCTCGCCCTGCGGTGTCAGGGCGGCGAGTGTTTCACGCACGATCGACAGGGCGGCCTCGGCATCGGCCGGCGTGATGTCGAGGTAGAAGACCGCGCGCACCGCGTTTGCCCCGGAGGGAAGCATGTAGAGGCCGCGACGGTGGGCCTCCTCGACGAAGGCGCTAGCATCGCAATCGCGCAGTTGGAACCGGACGATGTTCGTTTCGACACTCGCAGGATCGATCATGACCCGGTCGAGATCGGCCAGCCCATCGGCGAAGCGTCGGGCGAGCGCGTGCACTTCGGCCAGTCGTTCGCGATGGTGCGTGAGCGCGTGCAGCGCGCCCGCCGCGATTATCCCGGCTTGCCGAAAACCCCCGCCGATCTGCTGTTTGAAACGGCGCGCACGAGCGATGAAGTCCTTGCCGCCGACAAGGCAGGAGCCAACGGGCGCGCCAAGCGCCTTGGAGAAGCAGACGCTGATCGAATCGAAGGGAGCCGCATAGTCGGCTTCGCTGATTCCGGTTGCGGCGGTAGCGTGCCACAGGCGGGCACCATCGAGATGCAGGGACAGGCCAAGGTCGCGGCCCGACCGGGTGACGGCCCTCAGCTGCTCCAGCGGCCAGATCGCGCCGCCACCGATATTGTGGGTATTTTCCAGGCAAAGCAGCCGTACGGGTGCCGGAATAGTGGTGGGAAAGAACGGGTGCGCGCTTCCAACTGCTGCCTCCACGTCAGCCGGCGTGAAGATCCCGCGCACACCTGGCAGAAGCCGGGGCAACACGCCGGAGAATGCCGCTGGGGCGCCGCCTTCGAGAATGTACACATGGGCATTCTGATCGAACAGCACGGCATCGCCGGCTTCGGTATGCGCGCGGATGCCGACCTGGTTGGTCATCGTGCCCGTAGGCATATAGACCGCATCTTCCTTTCCGAGCAGTTCGGCCGTAGCGCGTTCCAGCGCCTTGACGGTAGGATCGTCGCCATAGACGTCGTCGCCGACCTCGGCATTTGCCATAGCTGCCCGCATCTCGGGCGTCGGGCGGCTGCATGTATCGCTACGCAGATCGATCATTCGAAAGCTCCTTGATGTGTCGTGCAGTTGCGGCGTGCCGTCGGTCATGAGACGGGCAGCCCGACGAACTGCGCAGACCCTGAAACTTTTGATCTTCGATGCTTGAGGGATAGGGGCGTCCGGCTGCGCACCTCCACACCGCATTTTTGCGGCAATCGAAAGCACGGCCTCGCTTGAACTCTTCATCGCGTTCGATGCCGACGTTTCCAGCGTTGTTCAGCCCCCAGTCGATCGACCAGTCCCGCGCAATCGACGATCGCGACGCGCCAGTAGCGTCTACAGAAACTGACGCAAAAACGAGGAAGTGTTTGGTTCGGAAAGGGGACATTGGTGGCCCTCCTCAGTCGGCGACTGAATCTTGAAAACGCTCAGCTTCTTTCGTTCTGCGCTTGGCCTCGTAGATCGAGAGGCGCGCATAAGCGGCGGATAGCAGCGGGAATGTCTTGCGGTTCCCGACACGGGCCAGCATTTCGCCGATGATCGGTTCATGCTCGACCGGGCGCTGGGCAAGCATGTTGCGATAAAGAGAGGACGTCTGACTGGAAGCGGGATCGCTCAGCATTCGCCCCAGAGTGTCGAGTACAGCCGGCCTGGGCGGCATGCCGATCTCGATCAGCGCCGTATGCGCTTCCCTGAGCATTTCCTGGATCGCCCAGGCTCCATCAGGATCGGCGTTGATCTCTCCGACACTGCCGCCGAGCAAGCTGTTGGCCGCACCGAGGGCAACCATCATCAGCCACTTTTCGGCAATCTCTTCGTGGATGACCGGCGAAATCCTCACCTCCATGCCCTCGATGTCGAGGGAAGACCGGACCGTGTCCAGTCGCCTTTCGTCAACTCCGGACAAAGGCCCAATCGCGATCTCTGCAACCGGGGCAAGTTCGACGATCCGCCCCCTATCATCGAGTGCAGTGACACATTTGACGACACTGCCCAGGACTGCATCTCCAAAGGCGTCCCGTAGAACATCAAAGTGCCGCACGCCGTTCAGGGACGGGATGATGACGCTATTCGGCCCGATCGCAGGACGAATTTCGGCAATGGCCTCCGCCACGGCATGGCCCGGCACGGCGAAAAAAACGATGTCAAAGGATGACCTGATGTCGGTTGCAACGATGGCCGACGGCCTGGTCTGCATTTCGCTGCCCTTCCGGACAAGCGTCAGACCGAGTTGGTTGATCTCATTACAACGCGCTCCACGAACGACAAGCGTGACATCGCGACCTGCTGCCGACCAAAGCCCTCCGAAATAACCGCCAACGGCACCAGCGCCCACGACCAGGATTCGCAACACTTGTCTCCTTGAAATGTGATCAAGCGGCTCTCAGCTTTGTCGATTTCCCTTGCCGCAAGGTCAGCAGCAGCACGCCAGCGGCGATGACGCCCATCGCGCCGGCCGCCAGGAAAGCGGGCAGATAGGTTCCGCTTTGTTCGCGGATCACGCCAGCGCCGAAGGCGGCGAAGGCTGCCCCGAGCTGGTGCCCAGTCTGGATCCAACCGAATACGATTGGGGCCTCTTGTTCCCCGAACGCCTCGTTCGCCAGCTTCACGGTGGGCGGCACCGTTGCAATCCAGTCGAGCCCGTAGAAAATGGCGAAAACGCCAAGGCTTACTGTGTCGAAGCTCAAGAATGGTAGCGCCATCAGTGAGAAACCGCGCAGGCCGTAATAGACGATCAGCAGCACGCGCGGATTGTAGCGGTCGGTCAGCCATCCCGATGCCGTGGTGCCGAACAGATCGAAGAAGCCCATGGTCGAGAGCAGACCCGCCGCAGCCACAGGAGCGATGCCATGGTCTCCGCAAAATGCGATCATATGGGTGCCGACAAGACCATTGGTCGTCAGGCCGCAGACAAAGAAGGTTCCGAACAGTAGCCAAAAGACGGGTCGCCGCGCAGCGCGAACCAGCACACTGATCGCCAGACCGGCCGTGCGCGCCTGCTTACTCGGTGTTGGAGGGGCACTTTCAGGGGTTTCTCCAAACCGACGCGTACCGATATCACCGGGATGCTCAGGCAGCACCAGCGCAACGATTGGCACGAGGATCAGACAAGCCAGGCTTACCGCCATGACGACTGGCCGCCATGCTCCCTGATTTGACAGCCATGCCAGAAAGGGCAGGAAAATGAGGGAGCCTGTTGCTGTGCTGGCACTGAGCAAGCCCATGATCAGACCTTGCCGGGTGGCGAACCAGCGATTGACCACGGCAGCCCCCAGAACGGATGCGACCGCGCCGCTGCCAATGCCGGACAGCACACCCCAGCTCATTATGTACTGCCAGGGGAGATGCATCCAGAGGCTGGCGAATGTGGATATCGCCATGAGCATTAGGCCGGCCAGCATTGTACGGCGGATTCCGAATGACATCATCAGTGCCGCCGCGAACGGGCCGACGAGGCCATAGAGGAAGATTCCCACTGCAGCAGCGAGCGAAATAGTCGCCCGATCCCACCCGAAGTTGATCTGCAGGGGCATCATCAGAACGCCGGGCGTGGCGCGGAGCCCCGCTGACACAAGCAGCGCCAAGAAGGTGACGGCGACAATCAGGACGATGTGAACGCGCGGTGAAACAAGGCCGGTCCGATGTAATATGCGGCTCACTGCATCGCCTCCTGCGAAATTGTCACCAGATCCTGAAGTGCAGCCTCCGTGGTGTTCCAACGGTCCAGGCCGAACTTTTCGATCAGCTGCCGTTGCGCCGCCAGCCACGCATCGGTTGAATTTTCGATGGCTTGATGGCCCAGGTCAGTCAGGCGCGCATTTTTTGCCCGACCATGACCGTCTTCGAGCGCCACCCAGCCATCCCGCTCAAGAGGCTTGAGCGCGCGATAGAGCGTGGTGCGGTCCATTACGAGAATATGAGCAAGATCCATCAAGGGTAGCGGCTCACGCCGGGCGATGTTGAAGAGCACGGCAAACTGGCCAAGCGAAAGACCAGTGCCTTCCATCACTTCATCATAGAAGCGTGTAACTGCGCGCGATGCCTTACGCAGCGCGTTGCAGGCGCAGTTTAAGTCGGCGATTGCAAGTGAATCATGATGCATATGCATCTTATGCCACCGATTGCGTTGTTTGGTCAACTCAGATTGTGACACCTCTCGTCAGCGCATCGAAGTGGGAGCAACGGAATTGCCCGATGCCGGGACGAGTGGATGAAGTGTCAGCCATGCTGGTACCGCGGCGACTAAACTCTCGGCGCAGCAGTTCGTTCTCCACCCCGTGGCGACTGTTGCGGTGGTGTACAGGAAACAGGTGTTTTGCGACGCGCACCGTCCTTAGCGTATATCTGTGCCCGTTTTATGTGACGCCCCCCAGAAGCCGAGAACGCAAATCCATCGAAAGGGTGTGAGCCATCCATGCCAGCCTCCTTCACCAGCACGGATTCTGAATCAGAAATCACGCCCGGCAGGAATCCCTTCGCGATTCAAAACGGTCGAAAAACGCTCTAAGAGCGAATGTCTGCACACATTGAGTGCACCGCTCTACAATGGCGAATGGCATGCTGGGAAAGGAGATCTCGTGTCATCGGCTGCGTGTATTTTCGGCACGTCCCGATCGCGATCCGCCTGAACTTGCCGATGAACCGACATTGCCTGCCTATCTCGGAGTCACCCCCAAAGAGCTCAAGAAAGTCTGGTATCGCGGACGGATGTACCAGCATTTCTCGATCGCAAAGGGGCCGGAAGAGTACGCTTGATCAGCGCGCCGGATCGGCGACCACTGCCGAGGCGCATGCACCTGGCATCACTCAGATGCGACTGATTATCTTTGTATCGATCAGCGCATGTAGATGGGCGCGTAGCCCCGTCGGAATATGCCCGCCACTGATCACGATGCCGGCCTCCATATTCTTTTCCAATGCGTGCCCAGTCAGGTTAGCGCTGGTCAAGAACGCTAAATTGCCGTCGGCAACGGCCACTTTCGCGTGAACCCGTCCTTCGGCGAACGGTGCCGGCCGGTCGGTCCAGACATACAGCGCTGCCGAGGGAAGCCGCATTTCACGCAGCGCAGCCACTGCGGGAAGGGCTTGACGGGCACGCCAAGCCTGCGGGACCTCCCTGCCGGTAGCCTTTCTCGATCAGGCGCCCCTGGCCTGCGAATACCTTGGTGGATAGTTCGCGGCTGCCCTGCCATTCGCGGACCAGCCGCAGACCGGGGGCGAGGCGCGTCGCACGCGGCGGCACATCACCCGATCCGTCCAGTTGCTGCCGTGCAGCGCGCGACAGGCCACTTTTTGCTCTGGCCTGCAACTCGTAGCCCATCGCGAGCCGCAGCATGGCAACGCTCAGCTTCGGGACTGGGCGACCTGTGAGCTTTACCCACCGGTCCCGAAGCTCGTCGCGTGTCATGTCCGCGATGTCCCGCAGCGCATGATCGAACCCGGCCAAGATTATGCCCCCGCCGCGATGCGGTAGCACGTCGTATCGCCGCGTTTGTCCTTCGCGACGGCATGCCCCTTCTTCCGGAGGCCGGTCAGCGCGGCGCGCGTGGTGTGAGTCAGCCAGCCCGTGGCGGCGACCATCTCGTCGAGCGTCGCGCCTTCCTTGCGCTGTAGCAGTGACAGCACCGTGCCGATCTTGCTGACCGGGCGGGATGAAGATTCTGACTCGGGACGAGACTTCTCCCCGGGTTCTTCGGGCGACCGATCTTCTTCTTCGTCCTGACCTGCGCCAATGGCGGCTCGGCCAGCTGCAGTGATCTGCACACCAATCAGCTGGTTCTTGTCTGCCGGCCACAGATCGCTGATATCCGAAGCATCGGGTTTCGCCGCCAGGCCGCGCCGGAGAAGGGATTTGATGGCTTTGTCGACTTCGGGTGTACGATCGCCGATGCTGTCCGGTGGGGGCAGCAGGTTGCCGTCGTCGCGCTGGGAGGCAGTCGAGAGAAGAACGAGCTGAAGGTCGTTGAGACGTAGGGTTTGGGTCATGGATGGTGCTCCTGCTTCGAAGCGGCACCGCGCCGCTTCCACCACCCGAAGCCCCGCCGGTCGCCCCGGTCGGGGTAACGGCCGGTATGACCGGCCACGATTCAGTGACGACACCAATGCTTGCGTCGCCAGCGAAGTCGAATGGAATATTCGAATACGCTGCAAAAGCTGGGTCGGGACTTGGCAGAGCCTCTGCGGCTTCGTCGAACCATGTCCGAAGATGCCGAAGCCCGCCGCGAAGTTGTCCGCCGATTATTCTATCTTATCACCGTTGCCGCTGAGGAGGCTGCGACATTGGCGGTTGAGGGGCAGTCTAGGCGATTTTCGCGCGATCACGCGAGGGCTTCCGCAGTCAATCTCCGAGAAATGGGCACGAAAATCGAGATCCTCTCGTCGGCAATCACGAAATTGCTCGAGGGCAGCGGGCAAGGTGACGAGATCGCCTAAATAAGCCATCAGCTATGGGGCACTCCGCAACAGCAGGTTACGAAATGCGAAGGGCCACAAGCTGCCGTTCAAGCAATTCGGCGTTGGCGTCTGCTTGCGACCAGAACTGGCCAGAATTCAACAAACATCGGAATGGCAGCTTTACCCAAAACCTGTCTATGATCTGTTTAGTCTTTGTGGCCCAAGCAATCGCAGACTTATTGGCAAACCAGACAGATTTGGGGACTATAGCGCTTTGGCAAGTCTGCGCAGAGTCTGTGGCGGTTGACCATATTGGCGCATGAAGGCTTCGCGCATGCGGCGGATGTCGACGAAGCCGACTTCGCGCGCGATCTGGTCCATCGGGTGGCGCGTTTCCTCAATCATCAGCCGCGCTGCCTCCAACCGCATCTGCTCGACCGCCCTGGCCGGGGTCTGGCCAGTCTCGGCACGAAAGGCGCGAGCGAACTGGCGAGGGGACAGCGCGGCGACTTCGGCCAGTTCCTCTACCGTCAGCGGATTGGCGAGGTGAGCCTTGGCGAAGATCACTGCCTTCTGGATACGGTCGCTGCTGGGGGCGAGTTCGAGCAGTTCGGAATGCTGTGATTGGCCGCCAGCACGGCGGTGATGCATGACGAGGCGGCGGGCTATCGCACCGGCTACGTCGCGGCCGAGGTCCTTTTCGATCAGGGCGACGGCAAGATCCAGACCCGCGGTGAGGCCGGCCGAGGTCCACACCGCACCCTCGTTGATGAAGATGCGATCGTCCTCGACGCGCACGTTGGGGAAATCCTCGCGCATCTGTCGGGCATAGGACCAGTGCGTGGTGGCGCGGCGGCCGTCGAGCAGGCCCATCTGGCCGAGCAGGAATGCGCCGGTGCAAAGCCCCGCAACGCGGCGTGATTCGCGTGCCATGGTGCGCAGCGTGTCGAGCGTGGCTTCGTCTTGCCGGGGCGGCGGCAGCAGACCGGCGAGCAGCAGCAGGGTATCGACCGGGCCGACCTCTGCCAGCGGCACGGTGGGGACGGCAAAGCCGCTGGATGAGGTAATCGGGCCACCCTCCACCGAAGCAATCGACAGCGTGTAATACGGCTCGCCCTTCACGGCATTGGCGAGCTCGAATGCGGCTTGCACGCCCAACGCCAGGAACTGGAAGCCGGGGGTGAGCACCATCGAAACGTGTGGCATGCGGCCTCCAAAAGTGAATGGCAGTAAAACGTACTTTCTACGTCATATCGGCCACAGCGCTTCGCGTCCATAAGGTTCGTGTCGAGAGCGATGGCGCTCTCCCCGACACCAGGAAGGACCATGACCATGACAACTGCATCCAAGGGAACCGCTCTCATCACCGGCGCATCGACCGGCATCGGCGCGATCTATGCTGATCGCCTTGCCGCCCGCGGCTACGATCTCATCCTCGTTGCCCGCAACAAGGACAAGTTGCAGGCGCTGGCCGCGCAGATCTCGGACAAGACCGGCCGCTCGGTCGAAGTGCTCGCTGCCGACCTCGGTGACGCTGCGGATCTTGCCCGCGTCGAGAAGGTCCTGCTCGAGGATGCCAGCGTGACCGCGCTGGTCAACAACGCCGGCATCGGCACGCACACCACGCTGCTGGAAAGCGACGTCGAGAAAATGGCGGCGATGGTACAACTCAACGTCACTGCGCTGATGCGGCTGACCTATGCCGCAGTGCCCGGGTTCGTGGCGCGCGGCGGCGGCACGGTGATCAACATCGCCTCGATCGTCGCGATCGCCCCCGAACTGCTCAACGGCGTCTATGGCGGCACCAAGGCTTTCGTGCAGGCCTTTACCACCTCGCTCAACCACGAATTGGCCGACAAGGGCATCCGCGCCCAGGCTGTCTTGCCGGGCGCTACCCGCACCGACTTCTGGGCGCTGGGCGGCCTGCCGGTAGAGCATCTGCCGAGCGAGATCGTCATGGGCGCCGAAGACATGGTCGATGCCGCACTGGCGGGGTTCGATCAGGGCGAGACCGCCACGATCCCGGCACTGCGCGACATCGAACTTTGGAACGCCTTCGAGGCTGCCCGCGCCGCGCTCGGCCCCCAACTCTCTGCCACCCGCTCCGCCCCGCGCTTCCACGTCGCGGCCTGATCCCTCCCTCTAGCCATTCTCTCTAGGCAAAGGATTATTCCCATGAAACTCACCGGCAACACCATCTTCATCACCGGCGGAACCAGCGGCATCGGCCGTGGCCTGGCCGAGGCGCTCCACAAGCTTGGCAATCAGGTGATCATCTCGGGCCGCCGCACCGCGCTGCTTGACGAGGTGACCGCAGCCAACCCCGGCATGGCCTCGATCCAGCTGGACGTGACCAACCTCGACAATATCCGAGACGCCGCGAGCGAGCTGACCCGGCGCTTCCCCGACCTCAACGTCGTGTTCAATAACGCAGGCTTCATGCCGTTCGACGACGTCAGCGGGCCGGTGGACGACGATCTGGCGCAGAAACTGATTACCACCAACCTGCTCGGCCCGATCCGGGTCACCTCCGCGCTGATCGAGCACCTCAAGACCAAGGCGGAAGCTACTGTGCTCTACACCAGTAGTGTGCTCGCCTACGTTCCGATCGCCAGCAACGCGATCTATTCCGCCACCAAGGCCGCCCTCCATTCCTACGCCCTGTCGCAGCGGTTCCAGCTGCGCGGCACCGGGGTGCGGGTGCAGGAAATCGCGCCGCCATGGGTCGATACAGACCTGATCTACAAAAGCGGCGATCCGCGCGCGATGCCGCTGCCTGATTTCATCGAGCAGACGTTGGTGGCGCTGGCGACCGATGCGCCCGAGGTGATCGTCGATGCCATCCGACCGATGCGCGACAATCCCGGTGCCGACGAACACGCGCTGTTCGAGGCCTTCAACCAGAGCCTTGTCGAAAACCCGATCCCGACCGGCGCCTGAGTAGCGGGCGGCTTCACCAAAATCGAAAGGAAATCATCATGTCTCGTATCGCCATCCCCGAAACTGCAGCGGCTCCCGCAGGATCGCAGCCCACGCTTCAGGTCATCGACAGCAAGCTGGGCCGGGTGCCCAACTTCTTCCGCGTCCTGTCCAACAGCCCCGCCGTGATCGACGCCCACGCCGCGCTGAACCAGGGCCTTGGCAAGGCGCTCGAGCTCAAGACCCGCGAACGCATCGCCCTTGCCGTGGCAGCAGTGAACGGCTGCGAATACTGCGATGCCGCCCACACCTTCACCGGCTACACCTTCGCCAAGCTGAGCCGGGAGGAGGTGGATCTGGCACGGCAGGGCACGTCGGGCGACCCCAAAGCCGCAGCGGCAACGGCCTTTGCCCGCAAGGTTGCCGAGGCGCGGGGCAAGGTAACCGCCGATGACCTCGCGGCCATCCGCGAGGCCGGGTTCAGCGAGGGCCAGATCGTCGAGATCGTGGCGGTGGTAGCCGAGAACTTCTTCACCAACCTCATCAATAATGTCGCCGACACAGAAGTCGATTTCCCCGCAATCTAGGCCGCCAATCACAATGCTGACAATCACGGCAGCCTTGTGGGGTTCAACACCGCACAAGGCCGCGGCTGATCGAACGGCAGCTAACGGCAACGGTGGCCATTGACCGGATCCTCCGGGAATGACCGGAATGTCCCAGCGCCCGTGTCCGGCATGCCCCGGACACGGGTGCCAGTAGGTTCAGATCTCGGTGTTCTCGGCAAGGGCAAGCGCGTCCTCCACGTCGATTCCGAGATATCGCACCGTATTCTCGATCTTGCTGTGACCGAGAAGGATCTGGACAGCCCGCAGATTGCCCGTTGCCCTGTAGATGATCGATGCCTTCGTTCGCCTAAGCGAGTGGGTGCCATACTCGCTTCGCATAAGGCCGACACCTGTCACCCATTCGTCGACAAGCCGAGCATACTGCCGTGTACTCAGGTGCCCATTATGATCGACCCGGCTTGGGAAAACATAGTCGTCCACTGTTCCGCCCCGGCGTTCGAGCCATGCCAGCAAGCTCGCCCGAGCATCTGGCAGCAGCTCGAACTGAACGGGCCGGCCTGTCTTCTGCTGCATGACGATTGCCCGCGTTCGGATCTGCCCACCGCTGACAAGGTCGCCGATCTTCATCCGCACCAGGTCGCAGCCCCGAAGCTTGCTGTCTGTTGATTGCCACTGAGAAGTGACCCGGGATTTCCATTGAGAATTGACCCGGGTGGGTATGGTTTATGTGCTGCCGTTTCTGGGCAGGTTCAAGATGCGGGCTTTTCCTTTCTGGCGTTGGGCGCAGCGGTGCTGGCTCGGAAGCGGAAGCTGTCGTTTCCGGTTTCGAGGATGTGGCAGTGGTGGGTTAACCGATCGAGCAGCGCGGTGGTCATCTTGGCATCGCCGAACACGCCAGCCCATTCGCTGAAGCTCAGGTTGGTGGTGATGACGACGCTGGTGCGCTCGTACAGCTTGCTGAGAAGATGGAAGAGCATGGCACCGCCCGATGGGCTGAAGGGCAGGTAGCCCAGTTCATCGAGGATGAGCAGGTCGAGGCGTAGCAGGCGTTCTGTCAGCTGGCCGGACCGGTTCAAGGTCTTTTCCTGCTCAAGCGCGTTGACCAGATCGACCGTGGAGAAGAAGCGAACCTTCTTGCGGTGATGCTCGACAGCCTGAACGCCCAGAGCCGTGGCGATATGGCTCTTGCCGGTGCCGGGCCCGCCGATCAGCACGACGTTGTCGGCGTTTTCCATGAAGTCGCCCCGGTGAAGCTGGCGCACGAGGGCTTCGTTGATCTCGCTGGCGGCAAAATCGAAGCCCGCCAGATCCTTGTAGGCCGGGAAGCGTGCCGCCTTGATCTGATAGGCGATCGACCTGACCTCCCGCTCGGCCATCTCTGCCTTCAGGAGCCCAGACAGCATCGGCACGGCAGCGTCGAAGGCAGGCGCGCCCTGCTCAATCAGCTCGCCAGCGGCCTGAGCCATGCCGAACATCTTGAGGCTGCGCAGCATGACGACGATGGCCGCGCTCGCGGGATCATGACGCATGACGGACCTCCCTGAGCGTATCGTAGCGAACGACATTGGCCTCGGGCTCCTGCGTCAGACGCAGGGCCTGAGGCGCATCGATCGGCGCTGCTGGAGGCGCCTTGCCATCGATAAGGCGATGCAACACGTTGAGAACGTGGGTCTTGGTGGCAACACCGGCTTCCAGAGCCAACTCGACCGCGCTCAACACAGCCCGCTCGTCATGATGCAGAACGAGAGACAGGATCTCGACCATCTCCCTGTCGCCGCCCGGGCGCTTTAGCAGATGGCCCTGTAACTGCCGGAAGGCTTCGGGCATCTCGAGGAAGGGGGCGCCATTACGCAAGGCGCCGGGCTTGCGCTGGATCACGGCCAGATAATGCCGCCAGTCATAGATTGTGCGCCCCGGCTTGTGATGGGAACGGTCGATGATCCGAGCATGTTCGCACACGATCTGACCTTCGGCCGCTATGACCAGACGATCCGGGTAGACCCTCAGGCTGACCGGCCGGTTCGCGAAGGAAGCAGGCACCGAATAGCGGTTGCGGTCGAAGGCGACGAGGCAGGTCGGCGACACGCGCTTTATTTGCTCGACAAAGCCATCGAAGGGCCGGCCCAGAGGCATCAGACAGGAAACTTCCTCGGCGTGCGCATCGGCCACGGTGCCGGGCAGGACACCGTGCTGGATCTCGCCCCATTGGGCTACGCATTGTTCTTCCAGCCAGGCGTTCAACTCAGCCAGATCGCGGAAGCTGGGCATCGGTTGTCACAACCGGCGCCGAGCGTCCTGGACGTTCTTCTCGACCTGTCCTTTCTCCCAGCCAGAAGCCGGATTGCAGAAATCGGCCTCGAACAGATAATGGCTGGCCATGGCGGCGAACCTGGCATTGACCTGCCGCGCCTTCCCCGTCCCGATCTTGTCGACAGCGGTGCGCATATTGTCGAAGATGCCACGCTGCGGCACGCCGCCCAGCACCCGGAATGCCTGCGCCAGCGCGTCGAACAGCATCTCATGGGTCTGGAGCAGATAGGCTCGCACGATGAAGGCGCGGCTGTGTGCCAGCTTGGTATGGGCAACCTGCAGCTTGGTCACCTTGCCGTCCAGCACGGCATAATCCTCACTCCAGTCGAACTGGAAGGCCTCGCCAGGCTGGAAAACCAAAGGCACGAACGTCCCGCGCCCGCTGGTCTGCTGTTCATATTGAAGCTCGGCCCGCCATCGCCGCGCAAAGGCGGCCACCCGGTTATAGGAACCATCGTAACCCAGCTTCACCAGATCACCGTAGAGCTGCTTGGCGGTCCGCTTCTGCTTGCGGGATTTCTTGGATTCCACTCGCAACCAGGCCGTCAGCTTGTCCGCGAAGGGATCGAGTTTGCTGGGCCGCAATGGAACCTTGAAGCGGGGCTCAACCGTATCGGAGCGCAGATACTTGCGAATGGTGTTGCGGGACAGGCCGGTCCGGCGCCTGATCTCCCGAATGGAGATCCCCTGCCGGAAATGCCACCGGCGGATCACACTGAGTAAGTCCATGTCGATCACTCCAAGACCCTCCGACTGGCAGCCGGAAGGGAGGAAAACATGGGTCAATTCTCAGTGGTAATTTATACGCGCCCCGGGTCACTTCTCAGTGGCAATCAACAAACACGGATATGCCCGTCGACAATCTCGGTTTCGCGAACGAGGATCGGTACCGTGAATCCGAGATCGGAGATGGATGCCGTCAGCCGTCCGACGTGCTCCGCCGTCGATCGCCGCGAACGATGCGGAGAGGGGCGCAGCTCCGCGAGGGCAATGTACTGCAATCGCAATTCTGGCAGAAGGTCATTCCGGCGTTTGCTGCCAACCCGTTCCGAAATCTCGCGCTCGGCCTCGAACTTGCGTCGCCGCTGCGCCGTCTTCGCCAGCTTCTGGCTCTTGAAAGCCTGGTCTCGTTCCAGTCGTCTCTTCGTTCCCATATCGACCCATCCAAACAAAAAACCGCCAACGCTTTCGCGAGGTGGCTTCGCTTGAAGGAACGAAAGCTCGACCACGCCAAAGCGCAATCCAAGCCGACCGTTCCCTCCATGGATGAGTCGTGTGTCTGTCTCCAGACACGAGAGCTTTATATGCTTTCTGGTGCTCCCATTGCAATCCCAATCCGACTTACGTTCTCGCCGGACGAACACAAGGGAGCGGGCCGGTCGAGGGAGTGACCGGCCCGCTCGAGATACCGCATATGTGCGGTCAGCCCGAGGCGGGAGGGGGGCAAGTTCCTGCGGGCTGCTTCGTCGGTTTACTGGTCCGGCGCGCCGGGTGCGATACTACGCAGGTTGGAGAGGACCCGTTCCAATGCATAGGTGCAGCGCGCCTGCCACGCTCCGAAATGGAGGGGTAGAGTCCGCCTCGCGGGGCGGGCCGCGCGTCTGACCGGGCAAGGGCGGCGCGAGCCTTGGCTATGTCCTCATCAGTCAAATCGCGGGAATTAGGCTGGCATGACACATAACCCTCGAAATCCGGCAACCGCTCGCCCCCGCCCACATCCGAGCCCCGGACCACGGCTCCCGCGGGAAGAAGATCTCCAAACCCCGTTTCCCGACCAGGCTCTCATAACCCCCTGCTTCAACGCGCCTATACGATCGTATGTCTCAGGCAATGCTTCCACCCAATCGTTCCTTCGAATGCGGCTCCGTAGCCTGACTGTCGCCGTGGCATTGCGGCATCTCGAAAGGAATGAAGCATGAAACTCGAAACCATCGCCAAACCCGGCATGACCGCCGCTGACGATCTTGTCCCTTCGCGATATGCGCTCAGCGTCGGCAGCCTGGATGTCCTCATCATCAGTGACGGCGTGCTTCCCCTGCCGACCCAAACCATGTCGACCAATGTGGCGCCCGATGCGCGCGCTGCCTGGTTCAACGACATGTTCCTCGGCCCCGACATGTTCGACTGGGCCCTGAACGTTCTCGTCGTGCGCAGTGGCGAACAGATCATCCTCGTGGATGCCGGCCTTGGCGGACAGTTCCCCGGATTCCCCCGCGCCGGCCAGTTTCCGCGTCGCCTCGAAGCCGCCGGCATTCCGCTGGAGGCGGTCACCGATGTCGTCATCACCCACATGCACATGGACCATGTCGGCGGGCTGCTCTTCGACGAGGTGCGCAAGAGGCTGCGGCCCGATGTCCGGATCCATGTGACCTCGACCGAAGTCGAATTCTGGAAGGATCCCGACTTTTCGCTGACCTCGATGCCCTCGCCCGTGCCGGACGTTCTCCGCTCGACCGCCGCCCAGTTCGTCGAAGCCTATGGGGATAAAATCCGCACCTTCGGGAATGAGCTCGAAGTGGCGCCGGGCGTTACGGCGAAGCTGACCGGCGGGCATACGCCCGGCCACTGCGTGGTACGGGTGGAATCCAACGGCGAGCGCCTGACGTTCGCGGGCGACGCCCTGTTCCCGGTGGGATTCGACCATCCGGACTGGCACAACGGCTTCGAACATGATCCCGAGGAATCGGTGC